>ERZ778024.84-NODE-84-length-237365-cov-38.927820_pt1 | contig 237365 bp, 220 predicted proteins | sample MGYA00375754_ERZ778024 | MGnify/ENA primary metagenome ERZ778024 (study PRJEB29350, sample SAMN05389827) | bioreactor metagenome | isolation source: Thiocyanate bioreactor | place: South Africa: University of Cape Town | collected 2014-02-18 ...
CTACCAAGACTTTCAAAGAACTTCAATTAAATTATACCGGACACTAGTGATAAGTAATAAGTGATAAGTGATAGGCTTTAGGTATAATCTATAACCGAAGCAGCCCTGGTTTGTGGATACACGAACCAGGGCTGCTTACTTATCACTTATTACTTAATACTTAAAACCTACAGCCTCACATTCACACCTACCATAAAATTCGTTCCGGCCATCGGCATATAAAATTTATCCGCAGTGATGCTGCCGTCGAAAACATAACTGTAAGTATAACCATTGGGTTCGTAGCGGCGGTTGAAAACGTTGTTGACCTGACCGATAAGCGTCCATTCGCCGAGACGCTTGCCGCGCAAGGTGTAGAGGGCGCGGACATCCTGCGTAAAGAAATCGTCGAGTGAACGTTCTTTATTCTGCGTATTGTCCATGTACTGGCGGCCGACATATTTTTCGAGCAGACTGATCTCAAAATTCTTTACCGGCAGGATGTTGATGCTGCCGCCGGCAATAAGGGCGGGAGAGAAGGCAATATCGGTATTGCGATGCCGCACCGACTGCTGACCGATCCATTCAAAATCTGCGTCGTAGTCATCGAGGAATTCGGTGAAGGCTTTGATCTTGTTACGGCTGAGTGTAAGGTTGGCTGATGCGTTCAGCCATTTGTTGATGATTACGCCACCTTGTAATTCAATACCCATTCTGTAACTGTTGGGCACGTTGATACGCGTGTAAGCTCCTACGTCATTGATCATGCCTGTTTGTACCAGCTGATCTTTATACAACATGTAATACAGGTTGACGCCTGCACTGAAGCGCGACGTGCGTTTTTCGACACCTGCTTCAAAATCATGCAGGGTTTCTTTTTTCGGCTGGTTGTTCAGGCTTGCCTGGAAGTCGTCGCGGTTGGGTTCTTTGCCGGCGTGCGCATAACTCACAAAAGCCTGCCATCCGTTCCGACGATAAGTAATACCGGCTTTGGGATTAAAGAAATTAAAAGACCGGTCGATGGTGAGTGCAGGGTTTTCTTCAAAGCCGTTCATGCGGTGTTGCACGCGACGGTATTGAAGATCGGCGAACAAACTAAAAGCGGTTGTAAGCTGGTATTGCCATTTGGTATAAACATTCACATCCGTTTTCCATGCATCGTTGTCGTAATAGCGGTAACCTTCATCAAAGCCATATTTCGCCCAGATCACTTTACCGAAATGGTCGCCCTGGTAACGGCTCCATCCGCCACCGATTACCCATTCGTGGCGATCCTTGCGGTATTGCAGCGAAAGAATTTGGCCATAAAAATAATTGTCCAGCCATTTCTGGCGAACGAGGTCGGTGCGTGAAATAGTAGTGTCGCCCAATACCAGATTGGGGAGGCCGTACTTACTCAGTTTTTCATTGCCTTTGTAGTTTTCATAGTAGCCCTTGCCACGCGTGAGGTACAATGCAGTGTTGAATTGCCAGGAGGTATTCAACTTCTGATCAAAGAAAAGCTGGTAATGTGTTTGCGTGTAATTGTCTGTTTCGTTGTCGTACGGCGCGCCGGGCCGGTCGGTGCCGGCAGAGTTGTAAGTGCGGTTAGTTTCCTTGAGATTTTCGGGTACGCCGTTCCAGGCCTGGTAGGTTTTTTCCTTACCGGAAAAAATATTCAGCCTTAAGGAACTTCCTTTGTTGAGGTAAGCGCCGGATAAATAAAAGGACTGCAGATCGCTTGAAGCGCGATCGATGTAGCCGCTGCTGCTGATACGGCTGAGGCGCGCGTCAACGGTAAAATGATCGTTGATAAGCCCTGTGCCGGCTTTGACCGTGTTCTTCCAGGTGTCGAAGGAACCGTACGCGTTGTTGAATTCAGCGTAAGGTTTAGCGTTGACTTCATTGGTGGAAAGGCTGACGGTAGCGCCGAACGCACCGGTGCCATTGGAAGAAGTGCCTACGCCACGTTGGATCTGGATGGAGTTGACGGAAGACGTGAAGTCAGGGAGATTGACAAAAAAGGTACCCTGACTTTCCGCGTCGTTGTAGGGAATGCCGTTCAACGTGATGTTGATACGGGTGGCGTCGGTACCGCGGATGCGCAGCCCTGTGTAACCGATGCCCGTGCCGGCATCAGAATTCACTACTACCGAAGGTGTGAGGTTGAGGACAAAAGGGATGTCCTGTCCGAGGTTGCGTTTGGCAATTTCGGTTTTTGACAAATTGGATTTTGCGAACGGGGCTTTTTCGCCGGCGCGTACTGCGCGGACTTCCACGGGCGACAGCAGATCGAAGCTGTCGCGTTGTGCTGTTGTCTGGCCAAAGGATAACATAGCTGCCGATAGCAGGCAGCCGGTCATAATCATCCTCTTCATTTTTTTTAATGTTTTAGCTGTTAAAAAATAATGAGAGGGAAATGCTGTAGTAGAAGAAAGGGACAGTAGTCAAACCTCCTCCCTGCGCAGGCATTACCCTGATCAGGTCTTACGGGTATTATCTCAGCCCCTCCGATGATTCATCGGGGGACACCCCGGGATCTGTGGCTGCGAAGGTAGGGTTAATTTGATAATTTGGTAATTTGAAAATTAGACGATGTGGTGTAAGGCGGAAGGTGTAAGCTGTAAGGCACAGGGTTAAAACAGCCGGTCTCTTGCTTCAATTACCTAATTTTCAAATTACCAAATTTCCAAATTAGCGCTGTAACTTTTCCTCTCCCGGTCCGTTACACATAAAAACAAGCACAGAAAATGAAGCATATTTTATCACTGTTGCTGGCTATGGTGCTGATTTCCAGCCCTGCACTGGCCCAACAAACGATCAACGACCCGAACGCTGAAATAAGAGCGGCAAAAGGTTTTCATGCCATCGAAGTATCCAGCGCTTTCGATGTATACCTGACACAGAGCAATGAAGAAGGTGTGGCGGTAAGTACAACCGATCAGCGCTATAAAGAAAATATCCAGGTAGAAGTAAAAGGCGGCGTACTGGTGATCCGTTATACCCACAAAGGGAAATGGGTAAATCAAAAACTCAAAGCCTATGTTTCATTTAAAAATCTCGACCGGCTTACGATCAGCGGTGCCTGCGACGTATATGTACTCGGCACCTGGAAGCAGGATAATGTGAAAATAGACCTTAGTGGTGCCGCCAACCTGAAAGGTAAAGTGGACCTTGGAAAAGTAAAAGTAAACCTGTCCGGCGCTTCCGACATGAATCTTACGGGAGCGGCAGGTACACTCGCTGTAGAAGCAAGCGGCGCCAGCAATTTCAAAGGATATGAATTGAGCAGTGATTTCTGCAATGTAAATGCGAGCGGGGCAAGCGATGTAAAAATTACCGTGAATAAAGAATTTACGGCAGAAGCAAGCGGGGCAAGCGATATCCGTTACCGCGGTAATGCGGAAGTGCGTGAAATCCGCTCCAGTGGTGCCAGCAGCGTGCGCAGAAAAGATGGTTAAAACAGTAGGGCACTATCCTCGATAGCAAACCGGGAAGTTGAAAAACTTCCCGGTTTTTTTTATAATCTTTTGGCGGAGAACATAAAAGCCCCTACATTTGCAATCCAAATCGCGAGGTAGAGCAGCGGTAGCTCGTCGGGCTCATAACCCGAAGGTCGGGAGTTCGATCCTCCCCCTCGCAACAGAAGAAGAGGCTGCAATTTGCAGCCTCTTTCTTTTTCAGCCCTTTACACTTCTGGCTAAGCCATTTTCCACCCAGAAACACCCGGAATTCTCCATAACCGGCAGGGGGATTTTTCCGGTTTGCTTTTAAAATCCAATCCCAGCAGGTATTTTGGCCGATGATCCCGGAAGGGAATTCTTTAACCATCACAAAATTTCCTATGCAACCATTCGACAATCAGCTCAAAACGATCCTCGAAACCAAAGGCAGGATCGAAGCTATCAAGTACGTCAGGACCACCACCAAAGTATCGCTCAAAGAAGCCAAAGAGTATGTTGATTCCTTTGTAGCAGCCAATCCCGGCCTTGTTATCTCCAAAGGAAACAATACCGTAAGCGGCCTGATCGGACTGGCCATTATCGTCATCGTTATCTGGGTGGGATGTAATACCTGCTCTGGCGAAGAACCCAAACAACTGACCCGCCAGGAGCGTGTGGAGAAGTTGTTTTCAGCCTGGGATGGCAGTTGCCCTGTAGTGAATGCCTGGATCAAGCAAAATATCAATGATCCGGACAGCTACAAACATATCGAAACGCGTTTCTGGGATCAGGGAGCAGAGATCGTAGTCAAAACACAGTTCTCGGCTAAAAACGGTTTCGGAGGCCGTGTACAGGCGCTTTGCGAGGCAAAGATCGATTCAACCGGTAAGCTGCTTTCCGCCAATCTCATACAATAAAGGCCGACTTTTTTCTTCGGCCCATAAAGAGTAATTTTGCACACCGGCGTTCCGGAAGGGATGCCGGTATTTTATTATAAGGAACTGTAAACCAGTTCATTTCATGAAAGCAGGATTTGTCAACATATTCGGCCGTCCCAACGCGGGAAAAAGCACGTTGCTCAACGCACTGATAGGCGAGAAGCTGGCGATCGTGTCGCCCAAAGTGCAGACCACCCGTCACCGCATCAAAGCGATCATGACGGAGGATGATTACCAGATCATTTTTTCCGATACCCCCGGCATCATCGAACCCAAATATAAACTGCACGAGAAGATGATGCAGGCGGTGAAGGGCGCGTTGGAAGATGCCGATGTGGCCCTGCTGATCGCCGATGTAAACGAAGACCCCGCCTTGTCGCACGCCATCTTTTCAGCTTTGCGCCTGCGGGTGCCGGCCATCGTGGTGTTGAACAAAACCGACAAAACGAACGCAGCCCGCGTGAAAGAGATAACGGAATTCTACACGCAGCAATCCTATTGCCGGTCGGTGGTCGCTATCAGTGCGGCGAAAGGTTTTGATGCGAACGCATTCCTCGCGCCGATTCTCGAATTACTGCCGGAAGGAGACCCGTTTTATACGGAAGACGATATCAGCGACCTGCCGACCCGTTTTTTTGTGAGTGAAATGATCCGGGAAAAAGTGTACGAGCTTTTCTCCGATGAGCTGCCCTATCATACGGCCGTGCTCATCCGCGAGTTCAAAGAAAAACAGACACTGGTAAAAATTGTAGCAGATATTATTGTACATCGTGAGACGCAAAAAGCGATCATCATCGGTGATAAAGGAAGCATGATCAAAAAGCTGGGTACGGAAGCGCGGAAAGACATCGAGGCGTTTATCCAGCAAAAGGTATTTCTGGAATTGTTTGTAAAAGTAAAACCGAAGTGGCGGGAGAATGACCTGCAACTGAAAGAATATGGTTACTAGACAGGCATTCCGTTTTTAAATTAAACAGGTATTATGAGTTTTACAGTAGCGATCGTCGGACGACCCAATGTGGGCAAGAGCACTTTCTTCAATCGTTTGATTGAACAACGGAAGGCCATTGTGGACGATGTAAGCGGAGTTACCCGCGATCGCCAATACGGCGTGGCCGATTGGAATGGCAAACAATTCAACGTAATCGATACGGGCGGTTTTGTGTCCGGAAGCGAAGACATCTTTGAAAAAGAAATTGCGAAGCAGGTATTGGTAGCCGTTGACGAAGCGAGTGCCATTATTTTTATGGTAGATGCACACACCGGTCTAACCGACCTCGACGAGGCCATGGCCCATGTACTCCGCCGCAGCACCAAACCGATCTTTCTGACGGTTAATAAGGTGGACAACACTGATCGTTTGTTCGAAGCGTCTGAGTTTTATTCGCTCGGTTTCGAACATGTATTCTTTGTAGCGGCCGCCAGCGGCAGCGGTAGTGGCGAGATCCTCGATGCGCTGACCGAACTGATGCCCGATGTGCCTGTAATACCGGAAGAAGAAGTGCCTGTTGAATTTGACGAAGAAGGCAATCCCATCGAAGCAAAAGAAGAAGTAAAAGAGCCGGAAATTCCGCGCTTTGCGATCATCGGTCAGCCCAACGTAGGCAAGTCCTCTTTGCTGAATGCGTTGATCGGAGAGGAACGCACCATCGTAAGTGATATCGCCGGCACTACCCGCGATACCATTCACACACATTATAAACTTTTTCAAAAGGAATTTATCCTGATCGATACGGCCGGTATCCGCCGCAAAAACAAAGTACACGAAGACCTGGAATTTTATTCCGTTATCCGTGCCATTAAAGCGCTGGATGAAGCCGACGTGTGCATGTTATTGCTCGACGCTGAGAAAGGTATCACCGCTCAGGACCTGAATATTTTCAGTTTGGCTGCCCGTAAAGGCAAAGGCGTGGTAGTGTTAGTAAATAAATGGGACCTGGTTGCCAACAAAGAAACCAACACCGCCCGTGATTACGAACGTGTGTTAAAGGACAAGCTGGCACCGTTCACGGACGTGCCCATTCTGTTCATTTCCGCCAAAGAAAAAACGCGCATATTCAAAGCGGTGGAAGTGGCGCTGGACGTAGTAGAAAAGCGTCGCCGCAGGCTGCCGACTTCCAAGCTTAACGATGTGATGCTTAAGGCGGTACAGAACTATCACGCGCCGGTTGTAAGAGGCCATGCCATCAAGATAAAGTTCGTGACGCAACTGCCTACGGCCGTGCCTTCGTTCGCCTTTTTCTGCAACTTCCCGGACGACATCAAACAGCCTTATAAAAACTACCTGGAGAACCAATTGCGCCAGCAGTTTGACTTTACGGGGGTGCCGGTAAGATTATTTTTCCGAAAAAAATAGGGTTTGGGGAAAAGAGATATTTGCAGGAATCAAAACGGCGAGTATTTTTGCATCCTCAAAAATTAAAACCACAAATGAAAAAAGTATTCGCTATCGCGTTCATCGCAGTTGCTTTCGCAGCTTGCAACAACGAAGCTGAAAACAAAGTAAGCGCTGAAGATTCTGCGCGTATCGCTGATTCTGTAGCACGCGTTCAAGCTGACAGCATTGCTGCTGCTCAGAAAGTTGCTGCTGATTCTCTCGGCGCTAAAGTTGACAGTGCTAACCTGAAGCTGGACTCAGTTAACACTAAAGTTGACAGCCTTAAAAAATAATTTAAGCTGATCTTATTACGAATCCCCTGCAGCAATGTGGGGGATTTTTTTGCCGTGAATCGTCAATGGTGAATGGTCAATAGTGAATTGGGATTGGCGCTCCCGGAACTTCGGTGCTGATGAGGCTTCGGCCTGAGACTTTCGAAGGGAAGTTAACAGGTCCCCGAGGCTGTCGAAGCCAATCTTTGCGCCTCTGCGTGAAAAACCGCCAAGGGTCACGCAAAGCCGGATAGGGGTAAGGCTACTTAAAACTTATTACTTATAATGGCTGTTTTACCTTTTGACTTTCTACTTTTGAATTATTAACCTTATATTAGCAGGCGCAATACCGAAACAAACGATTTTTCTATCTATACGCCACATGCTAATTGCTTACTGACCCCTCCTCACGGAGGGTTTTTTTATGCCCTTTTGTTTTGGCCGGGGCATACAGTTGCTGCAATTGCGCAATCTCTTTGCGGAATTTTTCCTGTTCCTCTTGTTGCTGAAGAATAAAACTGTTGTCCTTCAATGCACCGATCACTTTCTCCATTTCCTTTTCGGTCTCATACACCATTTTACGGAATGGATTGGCGTAATCTTTCGCGCGGGATGTATAAATGTTCTCTGTCATCCATTCGCGCGTCTGCAAAGCCTGTGAAAGCAGGCCCGCAAACACCGCCGGTGTAAAGGCTGAAGAAGAAAGTGCCAACAACTCACGCAGAGCGGCAAATGCATGCCCGCGTTTGTTATGAATATATCGGTCGCCTTCGAGGCGGTAAAATTCATGGATCTCGCTCCACTGATCCACTTCTCCGGTTTTGATCTTTTCGATCAATTGCTGCACCGCTGAACGCGCGATCAGTTGGCCACCCGCATTGAGCCAGGGTTCGCGGTCAGGTGCCGTGAAGAAGTAGTCACGCACAGTGTTAAAGTCTTCCGGTTTTTCTTCGCGGATATATCCCATCAACTGCGACACACCGTGATAAATGATGAGCTCTCTGAAGATGCGGTAGGCTTCCGCTACTTTCAATAATACAACCGGACGTTTTGTGTTTTCAAACCCGTCCGCCATTATTTCCAGGCCCGCTACTTTTTCAGGCGCTTCTTCCAATAATTCTTTCCCTTTGCGACGGCATTGTTCCGCTGTTGCTTTCTTCTCTTTTTGCCGGAAAAATGCTTTGCCGGTTGCTTCGCAAAAAATAGCCAGGGCATCAAACAGTTCATTAACGCTGTCAGGTGCCAGGAAATCATATTCCAGGTGCTGCGTTTTCTGAATGCGGTTGTCGCGGGAGAGATATTTTCCTTCATTCCGGGCCAGCGCATACATGTTGTACATAAACCAGTACGCGGGCATGATCGTGAGCCGGTCGCGGCTTACATCATTGCTGATAAGCGAGAAAGGAATGGGGATAGACAGCTCTGCAGGAAAATCGCCTTTGGCGATCAGGGTAAAACAAGCGAAACGTGAGTTGTGTTTGAGGCTTACGCAGAGACCAGGCCAGAAGCCACGGCCGGCAACAATCTCGCCGTCTGCACCTCTTGAATTATGATTGGAACCGATCGTGGCACCGGCCGCCATATTGCTTTGTCCGCCCAATAAAGCGGCACAGAGAAAAGAGTTGTTGTGGTGTTGCTCATGCGCCGGGAAGATCAGTGAGTTCAACACCTCACAGCAGGAGATCGTTGAGTTGTCACCGAGGAATGAGTTGATCAGCCGCGCTCCATATTTGAGTTGGGAAAATGAGCCCATGATAAAACGCACTGCTTTTACACCGTAGAATGCACGGCATCCATAACCGATAATACCGTTGACCAGTTCGCAGCCTTCTCCGATCTGTGACCGCGCTTCCGCAGAGGAATTGATCGTCAGGTTTTTGAGTTTGTTGGCGCCTTTGATATAGGCATCGCTGCCGATGAGTACGTCTTTGATGATGCGGGTGTTTTTTATAACCGTGCGGTCGCCGATGGTGGCATATCGTCCGCGAACATCGTCGAAGCGTTTTTCGGTCAGCTCTTTGAATCGTTGCATCAACGTTTCGTCATCGCGGTGGCGCGTCCAAAGCCAGGCATCTCCGGCTTCCATTCCATCAAAGGGTAATACGCTGCGGCCTGCGTTTTCATTGCAGAGCTCGAGCCATATACGGATGTTTTCTTTTTCCCCTTTTTTGAGAATGCCGTTGCCGTATTTACTGTGCGAGGTGCAGGCGAGTTCGTTGATGTTAACGAGTATTACATCATTGCCAACGATATAGTGACTGAGAAAGTTGACATTGTCGATAGCCGCATAATCACCAATATCGCTGCTGATGATGGTGCTGTTGTATAAGCCCACCGGCAGTTTCAGGCTGTGGTATTCTACAGAATAAGGTTCCAGTTTACCAATGCGCACCAGGCCGAAGAATTTACAGTTGCGGATGAGTGATACGTCGGTTCCGGGTGTGATCAGCACATGCTCCCAGTTATCGGAACTGTTGCCGGCTGCTGTCAGTTGCTTGATTTGTTTTTCCGTAAGCGCCTTATAATCTTTTCGCGGATTCTGTTTGAAGCGCAGGTAATATTCATCTTTTCCCTTTGGAATATATTCCGCAGGAATAAAGTTGTAGCCGAGCTCAGCGAGCGGTTTTCTGATAATTGTGTTCATAGATAAGATGAGGACAGCGTTTGGCTGCGGTGTTATTCTACCGTTACAGACTTGGCAAGGTTGCGGGGTTTGTCTACATCCAGTCCTTTGGAAACTCCGATATAATAAGCCAGCAACTGCAGCGGAATAACACTGAGAATCGGTGCCACGATCTCGTCAGCCTCGGGAATGATCATCACGTCCTGCGACAACGAAGCGGAGTGTTCGTCACCTTCCGTGATCACGGAGATGATCTGTCCTTTGCGCGCGCGGATCTCCTGCATATTGCTCACCACTTTTTCGTGATAGGGGTCTTTGGTGGCAATGAATACGACAGGCAGGTTTTCATCCACCAGTGCGATAGGGCCGTGCTTCATTTCCGCAGCAGGATATCCTTCGGCATGGATGTAAGAGATCTCTTTCAGTTTGAGTGCACCCTCGAGTGCCACGGCAAAATTGTAACCTCTGCCGAGATAAAGAAAGTCGCGGGCGTCTTTGTATTTTTCCGCAATCGCTTTTATTTTCTCATGTTGTTGCAGTACCCAGGCTGCCTTCTCCGGCAGTTCGTTGAGTTCGTTCAGCAACCGCAGATAACGTTGCTGGGGAATGGTGCCTTTCATATAGCCAACCTTCAGCGCAATCATGGTGAGCACGCTTAGCTGTGCGGTAAAGGCTTTGGTGCTTGCCACGCCGATCTCGGGTCCTGCGTGTGTGTAAGCGCCGCCATGCGACGTGCGGGCAATGGAGGAGCCGACCACGTTCACCACACCAAGTATAATGGCACCTTTTTCTTTGGCGGTCTCGATCGCCACGAGGGTATCCGCTGTTTCACCACTTTGTGAAATAGCAATGATCACATCACCCGGATTGATCACGGGATTGCGGTAACGGAATTCCGATGCGTATTCCACTTCTACGTTGATGCGACAAAGCTCTTCGAAGATATATTCTGCTACCAGCCCTGCATGCCAGCTGGTGCCACAGGCTACCATGATGATGCGGTTGGTTTGCATGATTTGTTCGGCATATTGCTGAATGCCACTCATGGTGATGGTGCCGGCTACGGCGTCGAGTCTTCCGCGAAGACAGTCATTGATCGTCTGCGGTTGTTCAAATATTTCTTTGAGCATGAAATGTTCGTAGCCGCCTTTTTCAATGGAAGCCAGTTCCAGATCAAGCTTCTGTACGTAGGGAGTGAGTTTCTCGTTGCCCAGGTTTTTCAGGATCAGTTCATCAGGCTTGATAATGGCCAGCTCGTAATCGTTTACATACACCACTTCTTTGGTGTATTCGAGCATGGGTGAAGCATCGGAACCGAGAAAGTGTTCGCCTTTGCCCACGCCTATCACGAGCGGGCTTCCTTTGCGTGCCGCGATGATGGTATCGGGGTTTTCTGCATCGAGCAGCAGGATTACATAAGCGCCCACCACACGTTTGAGGGCGATACGGATGGCTTCTTCCAGTGAACAATCATTCTTTACCAGGATTTCTTCGATGAAGTTGAGCAGCACTTCGGTATCGGTATCGCTTTTGAACTCGTAGCCTTTTTTTACGAGTTCGCTTTTGAGTTGTGCGTAGTTTTCGATGATGCCGTTGTGGATCATGGCCAGGCGTCCACTGGCCGACTGATGCGGGTGGGCGTTGCGGTCGTTGGGCTCGCCGTGCGTGGCCCAGCGTGTGTGTCCGATGCCTACATGGGCATGCACATTTTTCCCGGCGATGGAATCTTCGAGATCGGCTACTTTACCTTTTTTCTTATAAACATGTAATCCGCCGTTTTGCAATGCCACGCCGGCGCTGTCATAACCGCGGTACTCCAATCGTTTGAGTCCTTTTACAATTATCGGGTAAGCTTCTCTTGGTCCTGTATATCCAACAATTCCACACATATAAGGGTGTTTAGATCATGCGTTTAAAGTGAGCAAAGATAAGTATTTCCTCGCGGTTGCGGATTTGTGCGGCCGCCCCGTGGAAAACCGGTGTAAATAATGCACCCGGGCGCAAATAAACGGGTGATCAGAGGAGGCTGCCGGTTAGTAAAAGGTACGCAACGGAAAAATAAATAACAAGTCCGGTGACGTCCACCAGGGTGGCGACAAAAGGTGCGGAGCTCACAGCAGGGTCGGCACCGAGGCGTTTCAGGAGCATTGGCAGCATGCTGCCTGACAGGGTGCCCCACAAAACCACGCCCAGCAAGGTGATGCCGACGGTAAGCCCGATTGGCAGCCAATGTTCGCCGTAAAGATTGGGAGCGAAGGAATGCCAGAGAAAAATGCGGACGAAGCCGATAATACCCAGCAGGGTTCCGAGCAGCAGTCCCGATACGATCTCGCGGCGCAGCACCCGCCACCATTCTTTGATGGTGATTTCCCCAACGGCCATTGCCTGGATAATAAGCGTGGAGGCCTGCGAGCCGCTGTTGCCGCCGCTGGAAATGATCAGCGGCACAAAAAGCGCGAGGACCACCGCTTTCTGGATCTCTTCTTCAAAATAGGCCATGGCGGTTGCAGTCAGCATTTCACCCAGGAAAAGGATCACGAGCCAGATGGCGCGTTTGCGGAACAATTGGAAGATCGGCATCTCAAGGTAGGGTTGTTCCAGCGCCGCCGTACCACCCATTTTCTGCATGTCCTCGCTGAACTCTTCACTGGCTACCCAGAGCATGTCGTCGATGGTAACGATGCCCAGCAGTTTGTTGCTGCTGCTGACCACGGGCAGTGCCACGCGGTTATTCATTTTAAACACTTCACTGGCTGTTTCCTGGTCATCGTCGGGGCGCAGGGCCACAAAACGGCCGTCCATCAGTTCGGATACTTTTTTATCCGGACTGTTGAGGATGAATTCCTGGATGCGGATATCATCCAGCAGTTCGCCTTTTTTATTGATAACGTAAATAACGTTGATGGTTTCACTGTCTTTCCCATATTTGCGGATGGTGGCAAACACTTCTTCGATGGTATTATCGGAGTATACGTATACGTAATCGGGCGTCATCAGGCGGCCGATACTGTTTTCCGGGTAGCCGAGCAGTGACAGGGTGATTTTTCTTTCCTGGGGGTCGAGCAGTTTGATCAGTTCACGCACGGCATTGCTGGGCAGTTCTTCCAGGAAGTCGGTGCGGTCATCCGCGGGCAGTTCGTTTAGCAGGGAGGCGATGGTATTGGGCGGCAGGTTCTGGATAATCCGCTTCTGCGTGGGAAATTCCAGTATCTTGAACACGCTGGCCGCGCGGTGCGTGAGCATATTGGCGATGATGCTGCTCTCGTAGTCGGGAAATTCGTACACGAGGTCAGCCACATCACTGATGTTCTGGTGATTCAGAAAATCCCTGATCTGCAATTTGTCTTCCGTTTGTATAACGGCTTCAAATTGTTCCTGCAGGGTGCTATGCATTGTCTGATCTTCTCCCATGCGTCAAATTTACAAAGATCAGGCAAGCGTGCAGATGAAGAATTCGTGACCGCCACTTTTTATTTTTGCCGGATAACCGTTTACCATGGTCTTACCTTTTTTGTATATCGCTGAATCGCCCGGCCGGGGCAGAGGTGTTTACACGCGCGAAGCCATTTCCGCAGGTACGCTTATTGAATCCTCACCGGTGATCGTGATGAGCGCACGCGAACGGGAATTGCTCGATCAGACGCTTCTGCATGATTATATTTTTGAATGGGAAGGCGATAACGGCGCATGCTGCATGGCACTGGGCTGGCTGGCAGTTTATAATCACTCTTACAAAGCCAATTGCGAGTATGAAATGAATTACGACGATGATACCATGTCAATACGTACAGTGCGGGATATAGAAGAAGGAGAAGAATTATTTACCAATTACAATGGCGACTGGAACGATGAAAAGCCCGTGTGGTTTGATGTGAGCCAGGCATAAAAAAAGCGTCCAACCCGGAGGCTGGACGCTTATATAAAGTTGCAAATATCGGGATTAATTCACTTTCAACTGTGCGCGGATTTCACCGTACCAGCGGTAGAACAGGTTGGCAGGAGCTGTTCCGGGCAAAATTGTTTTAGAGTGAATGGTGATGAAGTACAGTCCGTTCATCAGGTCCACTTCCTTGAATTTAACACCGTCCATCAGGATGGTGCCTGTATAAGAACCTGTAGCCGGGAGTTTTTTGGTAGAAACGAACTGGCTGGTATTGGCAGAAGTCAGCAGTGTGCCGGTAACTTGTTGCAATACATTGTAAGGAGTAGTGGTGTCGGCGGTGGCCGCAGCAGGTGCGTAGCCCGCACGGAATGCTCCATAACCAACAGGGGCAGGGCCGCTGATACGGATGGCCATTACACTGTCAGACAATCCTGACCAGGTAAGTGAATAGGTCAGCAGTTTTGTACGCTTGCTATAGCTTGCCGTCAGTTTGCCGGTACCGCTTGAAGGCGAAGCCTGGGGAGACACCTGGGCGCCGGTCACTGGCAGGTCGTTTTTAACGTATTCGGTTCCATTCTCGTTATACTCTTTTTCGCAGGAAGAAGCCAGTATGCAGCAGAAAAGAAGGGGTAAAGCAGATAGTTTGATAAGCTTCATGTTAACTTGGTTTGAAGTAAAAATAAGAACTTTTTGCATTGGACCTAATCCGGGTGGCTGATTTTCATTTTTCAGCGCTATTTTATCCGTTCCCTGATCTCCTGCAATTTTAGCAGTGCTTCCACCGGTGTTAAGCGGTTGATATCGATATTCTGCAGCAAATCCCTGATTTCCTCAAAGGTCTGGCTGTGTGCATCGAAAATCGATAGTTGCATTTTAGGCGTATTCAGTTGTCTTACCTTGTCTTCGAGCGAGTCGCCCGCTGTTTCATCGTCATCATTTACGTGCTGGCTTTCGAGTTGTACCAGTATTTCATTGGCCCGCTGGATCAGTGAAGGCGGCATGCCGGCCATTTTGGCCACATGGATACCGAAACTGTGGGTGCTGCCCCCGCGGGCCAGTTTACGCAGGAAAATGATTTTGTTGCCGGATTCTTTGTTGGTGATATGGTAATTCTTTACGCGTCCCAGCTTTTCTTCCAGCTCATTAAGCTCGTGGTAGTGCGTGGCAAAAAGCGTTTTGGGTTGATGCGGGGAATTGTGCAGGTGTTCGGCAATGCTCCAGGCGATGGAAATGCCATCATAGGTGGATGTGCCGCGGCCGATCTCATCGAGCAGGATGAGGCTGCGCGCGGTCATGTTGTTGATGATGCTCGCCGTTTCGTTCATTTCCACCATAAAGGTCGATTCGCCGCCGCTGAGATTGTCGGAAGCGCCTACGCGGGTAAATATTTTATCCGTCAAAGAAATATGGGCTTCCGCGGCGGGTACAAACGATCCCATGTGTGCCATCAATGTCACCAGGGCGGCCTGTCGCAGCAAAGCAGACTTACCGCTCATGTTGGGGCCGGTAAGAATGATGATCTGCTGATCTGTCTTGTCGAGTGTGATGTCGTTGCTGATATAACTTTCACCGGGGGGGAGGTGCCGTTCGATTACGGGGTGGCGGCAATCTTTCAATTGCCAGTCGTCGCCATCGTGCAATACAGGTTTTTTGTATTGGAATTGAATGGCATTGTTGGCAAAACAGCAAAGACAATCGAGGATGGCCGCCAGTTGGCCGTTGGTCTGGATAGGTGCGAGGTAATCGAACAATTCATTGACGAGTTGTTCATAACGCTGTAATTCCAGTTGAAGGATCTTTTCTTCGGCGCCGGTGATCGTTTCTTCGTATTCCTTCAATTCGGGCGTGATATAGCGCTCGGCGTTGGCGAGTGTTTGCTTGCGCATCCATTCGGCAGGCACTTTGGATTTATGGGAATTGGTTACTTCGAGGTAATAACCAAATACGTTGTTGAATCCGATCTTGAGTGAATGGATGCCGGTGCGGTCGGCTTCCTGCTGCTGCAATTGGGCGAGGTATTCCTTGCCGTTCTGCGAAATCTGGCGGAGTTTGTCAAGTTCGGCATCAACGCCATGATTAATAAAACCGCCTTTGATGGCCAGTGCCGGCGGGTTTTCCATAATCTCTGTAATGATCTTTTCAGCGATGGCGGGGCAGGGATCGAGTGAAGCGGCGATCCTGAGCAGGTATTCCTGGCCGCTGGCTTCGCATTTTTCTTTGATCTCTTTTACCTGTTGCAGCCCTCTGGCGAGTTGTAATACCTCGCGCGGATTGATCTTGCGCAATGGGATTTTTGAAACAAGCCGTTCGATGTCGCCGCACTGGCGGATGGCGTGCTGCAGTTCGTTGCGGAGATCCGTTTCCTTAATAAAAAATTCTACCAGATCAAGGCGTTGATTGATTTTTTGCAGGTCTTTCAACGGAAACACGATCCAGCGGCGGAGCAGCCGTGCACCCATGGGCGACACGGTGTTGTCGAGTACGCCCAATAAAGTATGTCCCGCGTCGGGGCCGCTGCCGATCAGCTCCAAATTGCGGATGGTGAACCGGTCCATCCAGAGAAAATCTTCGCGGCTGAGTTGCTGGAGCGAAGTGATGTGTTGCAGGTTGGGATGTTCGGTATCGCGGAGGTAATGAATGATGGCGCCGGCGGCAATGATGCCATTGCGCAGGTCATCCACACCAAAACCCTTGAGGGAATGTGTCTGAAAATGTTTGAGCAGCGTATCCGTAGCGTAGGTAAGATCAAAAATCCATTCGTCGAGCGTGTAAGTGTACATTTTTCCACCAAAAAATTCCCGGAATTTCTTCTGGTGCTGACGTTGATAAACGATCTCCGCGGGTTTGAAGCTCTGCAATAGTTTATCGGCATATTCCCGGTCGCCTTCGGCGAGAAAGAATTCGCCGGTGGAAATATCCAGGAAGGCGAGGCCGAAGCGGTCGTCCTGTTCGATGTGCAGGGCGGCGAGGAAGTTGTTGCTATTGTGCTCAAGCAATTTGTCGTTCACCGCCGTGCCGGGCGTGATCATGTCGGTTACGCCTCTTTTAACAACTCCTTTGGCCGTTTTGGGATCTTCCAACTGGTCGCAGATGGCTACGCGGTAGCCGGCCTTGACCAGTTTATGTAAATAGGTATCAAGTGCATGATGCGGGAAGCCGGCCAGTTCCAGCGAGGAAGCGGCGCCATTGTTCCGTTTGGTAAGGGTAATGCCCAGTACGCCGGACGCTATAACGGCGTCCTGTCCGAATGTTTCATAAAAATCACCCACACGAAAAAGCAGGACGGCATCCGGGTATTTCTGTTTGATTGCCCGGTGCTGCTGCATCATGGGAGTTTCTTCTGTCTTGCTTTTGGCCATGGCGGCAAAAATAAGGAATGGCCTTTATGTAAGATGAGCCGCCGGTGCATCTGGGTATAAAATGGATTAATATGCGGAAAATTTTGTTTTTGATGGGATTGGTAGCCGGCACTGTCGCTAACGCCCAGGATACAGCGCGCGCAGAGGCCGCTGTTTCAAGTGCAACGGTTTATTTTGGCTATGGTGCGGAACTGACGCATCAGTCGAAAGTGACGATAACGGCTAATACCCGCACCATCGTGATCGGGCAACTGGCCACCAGCATCGATATAAACAGTTTGCAGATCAGTTGCCCGGAAGACGTGGCCCTGTTATCACATAAATATTCCGTGTACACACCGGAATTGCCTCCGATGGTCAAAACACCGGAATACCGGAAGATAGAAGACAGTATAACGGCGATTCAACAGGACAACAGCCGTATTCAAAACCAGATCAGTATTCAGCGGGAGATACTCGAAAAAACCGGCAAACTGATCGAAACCACGGTAAGTGTGGGCGGCAACAAACCTGTAACCAGCGAGGATGTGCTCAAACTGGTCGAATACTACAACGCAAAAATTGAAAAAGCGAAGAACAGCATTTATCAATACGAGCAGACGATTATAGCCTCCAACCGCCGCATGAGTGAATTGCAGGTCCGTTTAAATGAGTTGCAGCAACTGGCTCCGAAACGTGCTCCCTCATACGGACAAATCATTTTGCAGGTGATCAGCAAACGATCCGGTGAAATACCTGTTGCACTTTCCTACTATACCAATAATGCGGGATGGACGCCGGTATATGATATCCGGGTAAATTCAAAAACCAACAAAGTGAAACTGGTATACAAGGCGGCGCTTACGCAGACGACCGGTATATTCTGGAAAAAAACAAAACTTACACTGAGCACCGGCACGCCGAGTTTTGGTACCAATGCACCAGTGCTGGCTCCCTGGTTCCTGCAGATATATGTACCGGGTATTTATACAGACCTGCAGCGTCGCGCGGCGGTAGGCAATGCCACCCGGAATGTGGTGCAATCGTACGGAGATGATAAGGCTTTGTCAGAAGTGGTTGTTACCGGTTATAACCAGCAATATAAGCTGGAAAAATCTGCCCAGACGATCGATCCCAGTACGCTGCAGTCTTATACAACGCTCAATGAAGGTCAGCTCAATACGAATTTCGAAATCGATCTTCCCTATGATATTGAAAGCGATGGCCAGTTGCATAGCGTGTCGATCAAAGACGAAGAAATCAACTGTCTCCTTAAAAACTACGCAGTGCCCCGTGCGGACAAAGAAGCTTACCTGATGGCGGAGATTGCGAACTGGCAGAATCTTGATCTGCTGCCTGGCGATGCCAATATCATTATGGATGAAACCTATGTAGGCAAATCGGTAATCGACCCCAACACAACGGCGGATACGTTGAACCTGTCATTGGGCAAAGACAAACGTATAGCGGTAAAAAGATCATTGGTAAAAGAATTGAGCAGTCTGAAAACAAGCGGCCGTGATACGAAGCAGACCTTTACCTATGAGATCATTGTGAAGAACAATAAACTCACCGATGTGAACCTCTTGCTGAAAGATCAGTATCCGCTGAGTACGATTAAGGAAGTGGAAGTGAAGCTCGAGGACGATGGCAATGCCGCTGTGAACGAGGAGACGGGCGTACTCACCTGGAAAATCGATCTGAAACCCGGAGAAAGTAAACGAGTACGGTTTACGTATACGGTGAAATATCCGAAAGACAAGAAGATTGTTAACCTGAAATAACAAGAAAGCCCCGCACGCGGGGCTTTCTTAATGTGAAAATGTGCCATTCGGAATGTGTAAATGTGGAAATGGCTGTGGTTATTTTTTTTCATTTTCACATTTCCATATTTACACATTTGCACATTCTGTATTTTCGCGGATGCGAAAATTGTCCATGGACGAATTGGGCCGGATGTCGCCGGAAGAATTCAGGCAGGCTTCGAAAATTCCGGTTGTGGTGGTACTGGAAAATATCCGGAGCGCCTATAATGTGGGAAGCGTATTCAGAACCTGTGATGCGTTTCTGATCGAAGCCATTTACCTGATCGGATATACCGGATGTCCACCTCATAAAGAAATACGCAAAACCGCGCTGGGTGCGGAGGAAACCGTGACCTGGAAACATTTTGCACGCAGTTCCGAAGCAATCGGAGAACTGAAAGCGGCGGGGTACCGTGTGTTTGCGGTGGAACAGGCCGAGAATAGTATTGCTCTTCACAAGACTGCTTTGCTGACCGAAGCGCCGCTGGCCGTGATATTCGGCAACGAGGTGACGGGTGTGGAGCAGGCTACCATTGGTGAATGTGAAGGATGTATTGAAATTCCGCAATTGGGCATGAAACATTCCCTCAATATTGCCACGGCCGCCGGGGTGGTGTTATGGGAGCTTGTGCGCAGCCGCCTCGACTAAATCGCATTATCAAATAGCGCTAACTTTGCCGCATGTCCACAACGAGCCGTTATCTCAGCCTGATTAAATTTTCCCACACCATTTTTGCTATGCCTTTTGCGCTGATCGGGTTTTTCCTGGGCATCAGTCTCACGGGCAGGGAAGTGTTTACGGCTTCGGGCGGATTGTTATACACGCCGGATTCATTGCTGGGCCAGTTGGAGGCGGGCGCGGCACCCTGGCTGGTGGCAAAATACCTGGGATTGGTGATTTTATGTATGGTATTCGCGCGCAGCGCGGCCATGGCTTTTAACCGCTACCTCGATCGTGAATTTGATGCGAAAAATCCGCGTACGGCGGTACGTGAAATACCCGCCGGGGCATTGAAGGCATCGCACGTGGGATGGTTTACGTTGATCAGCAGCCTGCTTTTTATCGCTTGTACATTTTTTATTAACCGGTTATGTTTTTTTCTCTCGCCTGTTGCGCTTGCCGTGATACTGGGGTATAGTTATACGAAACGTTTTACGCCGCTTTGCCACCTGATACTCGGCATCGGTTTGTCGCTGGCACCGATCGGGGCTTACCTGGCGGTGACCGGACAATTTGCCTTGCTGCCCTTGTTGTTTTCCTTTGCCGTGATCTGTTGGGTAAGTGGTTTTGATATTATTTACGCCTTGCAGGACGAAGAATTTGACCGTTCGCAGCAATTGTATTCCATTCCTTCATGGTTAGGTAAAGCACGTGCCTTGCGCGTGTCGGAACTATTGCACGGCATTAGTGCGGGTTGTGTGATCGCGGCAGGCTTTTATGGTCATTTCGGATGGCTGTACTGGACAGGATTTGTGGTGTTTGCCGGCATGCTCTTGTACCAGCATTCCATCGTCAAACCGACTGATCTGCGTCGTGTTAACCTGGCATTTATGACGGCGAATGGCATTGCTTCAGTGGTGTTTGCGGTGTTTGTGATTGCGGATTTGTGGTTTAACAGGTGAATGGTCAATTGTGAAATGGTGAATAGTGAATGAGTGACCCTGGTTCGTGTATACACGAACCAACAACCGGCTCTTCTGCCTCCAACCTAAGACTTAAAGCTTATTACTTAAAACTAACTACTCAAAAATGGCTCGCATAATGGCATTGGATTACGGAATGAAGCGCACCGGCATCGCCGTTACGGACCCATTGAAGATCATTGCCACGGGATTGACAACGGTGGATACCCCTAAACTGATGGACTACCTGAAAGACTACCTGCAGCGCGAACAGGTGGAACGCGTACTCATCGGTTATCCGCTCAACCTCGACGATACGCATACGCATGCCACACCGCTGGTAGAGAAATTTATAGAAACGTTTACGAAGCTATATCCGGCCATGCCCGTTGAGAAAGTAGACGAACGGTTTACTTCCAAAATGGCCAAAAATGCCATGCTCGAAATGGGCTTGCGCAAAAAGCAGCGCCGCGATAAGGGATTGGTAGATGAAATAGCGGCTACCATCATGTTGCAGGATCATCTCCGCAATCATTACTGACCTTTGCCGGTAAGCGCGGAATCTTTACCTTTGCAGCTTCGCAAAGAAGCAAACGATCCATGATTTTATCCATTGTAGCATACGGGCATCCCGTTCTGAGAAAAGTAGCCAGCGATATCAGCGCCGATTATCCCGGTCTCGGTAAACTGATCGAAGACATGTGGGAAACCATGTATGCCAGCAATGGGGTAGGGCTCGCCGCACCCCAGATCAACCGCGATATCCGCCTCTTTGTGGTAGACACCGCCCAGATGTTCGACAACATGGACGAAGACGAAAAAGCCGAATACCCCGGCGATCCGGGCCTCAAAGCGGTATTCATCAACGCGCACATTGTGGAACTGAGCGGAGATAAATGGTCTTACAACGAAGGCTGTCTCAGTATTCCCAAAATCCGCGAAGACGTAAACCGCGAAGAATCCGTGACCCTCGATTACCTCGACGAACAATTCCAGCCTCATCAAAAAACATTCACCGGCCTCACCGCCCGCGTGATCCTTCATGAATATGATCACATCGATGGTAAATTATTCATCGATCACCTCTCTCCGCTCAAACGCAAACTCATGAAAGGCAAACTTACCGACATCTCCAAAGGAAAGATCCGCGTGGATTATAAGATGACTTTTCCCGGCTAGACTGATTTGAAAATTTGATGATTTGATAATCTCGGTAGATCAACTTTCAAATTTTCAAATCATCAAATTCTCAAATCGGCATTTTTACCGCTTCGTAGTATTTTTTCTTTAAAAAATAAGTGAAAAATCACATAAATGGGGTATTGCTGCCCTCTTAAGACCCCGTATTTTTGCTTCAGCCATTACCTCTCACCATTGCCTGTTCCCAGGCGAGGATAACCATACCATGTAACCATTTAAACCCGTCTCAATGAGGAAACCTCTACTTTCCTTCCTGGCAACATTTCTTGCTATGTCTCTCTGTTATGCCCAGTCGGTCACTCCGGCAACGTTCAACGTTGCGGGCGGCAGTTACGACAACCCTTCATCTTATCACCGTTTCGAATGGAGTTTTGGAGAGATGCTGGCGATCTCTACGATCAAACCAGCCGACAGTGCCGTGATCGTTACGCAGGGTGTATTACAACCCTGCACCGACAAGATCGGCAACTCTCCGATGACGTTGTTGTTCGAAAAAGGTGATTACCGTTTGTTCCCCAACCCCACTACAGGGAAGTTCGAAGTGAGCTTTTTTGTGCGTGAGACCGGGCGCATGTCCCTGCAACTGGTGGATGCCACCGGTCGTGTATTGGAAAAGCGAAGCTACCAGTACAACGGCTGCTGCCGCATCGACCTGTTTGACCTGAGTGCGCGCCCCGACGGGTTGTACTTCGTGATCGCCGATCTGAAGCCCGACCGTGTACGTCCGGGCGACAACATCGAAGTGATCCGTCACAGCGGTCTGAAAGTTTTGAAGATGTCTAACTGATCCAACCATTAACCCAACACTAATTACGAAAACAATGAAAAGAAGTTATTTGCTGCTGCTCACGTTGTTGTGCGCAGCTTACACCAGCGTATTTGCTCAGGCACCCGCGCTGTTCAATTACCAGGGCGTTGCCCGCAACCCCGTTGGCAACGTACTGGCCAACAAAAACATCACGGTACGTTTAACTATTCATGATGGCACTTCATCAGGGCCGTCTGTGTACAGCGAAACAAGAACGATGACCACCAATGCGTTTGGCCTGTTTAATATTTTAGTGGGCAGCGCAGGTGCGTCCAACGTTACCGGCACTATCCCCGGTGTAAACTGGCTGGTGGGTGATAAATTTTTACAGGTAGAAATAGATCCGGAAGGGGGCAGTGCGTTTATCAATGTTGGCACCAGCCAGCTCGCCTCTGTTCCTTATGCGTTCACGGCTGGCACGGCTACTCCGGGCGGTCCTGCCGGTGGCGACCTGAGCGGCACTTATCCCAATCCCACAGTAGCACGTTTGCAAGGTCGTCCTGTGGCCAACGTAGCGCCTGCTGCGGGTCAGGCTTTGGTATGGAGCACGGTAAACAGCCGCTGGGAACCAGGTGCAGCCCTGCCTTCCGGTCCTGCCGGTGGCGACCTGAGCGGCACTTATCCCAATCCCACCGTAGCACGTTTGCAAGGACGTCCGTTTACCAACGTGGCACCTGCCAATGGTCAGACGATTGTATGGAACGGAACCACCAATACCTGGGAGCCGGGTAACGGCGCTGCCACAACGTTGGTGTTGCCGTTCGCCGCTACCGAAAACAATCCTGCTACACTTTTCTCTATTACGAATAATGGTGATGGCACTTCCATCGAAGGCATCAATAACACCACTACGTCAAGCATTGCTGCGGTACGTGGTATTGTAAACAGTACAACACCCGGCGGATTTTCTTCTGCTGTGCGTGGTATCAACAACGGTACCGGTGGTCTGGGTATCGGCGTATGGGGCAGTCAGGCCGGCAGCGGCTGGGGTGTGTACGGCGTAACGCCGAATGGTCTGGGTGTATATGGTAACGCAAGCGGTAGCGGTACAGGTGTGTATGCGAATAGCAATAGCGGAACGGGCCTGACGGCTACGTCCAATAATGGAACTGCTGCCAGTATTTCAATTTTCAACAATGCCAACAACAACAACGTATTGGATGCCAATACTACGGGTAATGGCACCGTGATCAATGTAAGTACTACCGGCAATGGTGCAGGTGTGTTTTCCAATACCGGTGCAGGTTTTGCCGTTCACGGTATTACCAGTCAACAAACATCCGCTGGCATCATTGGTGATAATAACGGCGCAGGCGAAGCGGTAGTAGGGCGAACCACATCTGATATTGCGGGTGCCGTAGTAGGCCGCAACGATGGCGGTGGTTATGGTGTACGCGGCTTCGTGGCTACCAATACCTCCGGAACTGCCGTCGGCGTATTGGGACAAATTGGTCTCAACAACAGCACAGGCCGTGCAGGTCGTTTTCAAAACTTCAATCAGTCGAATGAATTCAACACGTTTGAAGTAGAAACAAACAGCAACGGCAATATCCCGGATAATACTGAAGGCAATGCCGGTTCATTCCTTGTAGATAATACGAACAGTGTGTCTGCAGGTGTGCGAAGCGAAGTGAAATCAATATTCGGCAACTTTGGTGCTGCCGGTATATTCGGTGTTTCTTCCGGAACAGGTGGTTTTGCCGGTCTTTTCCATTCATCTAATCCTGCCGGCAACGGCAGCACAGTAGTGGCTATCAATGACGGTAATGGAAATGCCATACGCGCGAATGCTATCGACGGCAATGCCGTGGAAGCAAACGTAGATGATGCGGGCACAGCCGTATACGGATGGGTACCTACTTTCTCCGACGAGGGACAAGCCGCACGTTTCGAGCATTTCAGCGAAGACAATGAGGAAACGGTGGTATCGGTAAAAACCGTGGGCAATGGCACTGCACTATCTTCTTTTGTTGACCGTACTACTGGTACTTCGCCTGCTGTAAAAGGTGAAGTGAATTCCATTTTTGCCAACTTCGGTACAGCGGGCATTTATGGTGTGTCATCCGGCACGGGCGGTTATGCCGGTCTCTTTTATTCTTCCAATCCCGGAGGTAACGGTCCTGCGGTACTGGCATTGACGGAAGGCGCCGGTAATGGTATCACTGCCAATGCAGGCGGTAACGGTGATGGGATCGAAGCTTCCTGCGATGGAAGCGGTAACGCTGTTTCAGGATTCATACCTAATTTCGGTACCGGTAAAGCCGGACGTTTTGCCAACTTTAATAGTGCCAATGGTCAGCCTGTTGTTCATATCACGACAACCGGTACCGGTAGCGGAATGCTGATCAATCACCAGGGTCCTTCAGGCAACGTTGCCGTGTTCCAGAGTGCCAGCGCAAACGTTGCTCGTATCAATAAAGCGGGCAAGGGCTTCTTCAACGATGGTGTGCAGTCAAGTGGTGCTGACGTAGCTGAATATTTCGATGTGGAAGGCAGTCTTCAACAATACGAAACCGGTGATGTACTCGTGATCTCCGTTAACTCCGATCGGAAAGTGGAAAAATCTTCCGAGCCATATTCTACACTGGTATCCGGTGTATACGCAACCAAGCCAGGTATTTTACTTTCTGAGAAAAGTGCCACAGATGGTGATCATAGCGACATGGTACCCATGGGTGTGATCGGTGTTATTCCTACCAAGGTTTGCCTCGAAGGTGGCGCTATCCGCCGCGGCGATCTGCTGGTTACTTCTTCCATTCCCGGCGTGGCCATGAAAGCCGATCTGGATAAAGTAAAAGTAGGACAGGTGATTGGTAAAGCACTCGAAGGTTATGATGGTCAAAACACCGGCAAGATCAAAGTTCTGGTAAGCATTAAGTAATCATCAAAAGCAATAATAGCATGCAAAAGAAATTATATAAATACCTGCTGGCCGCAACATTATCAGTTGCCGCTCTTGCAGTACAGGCACAGAAAACCGAAACCGGAGAAAGTCCGCGCAAGTTGTATGTAGAAAACAAAATGCCCGGATTGCAGTATGCTCTGGCAAGCACGGCCAAAAGAAGCAGTGGCTCAAAAAAAACATACCAGGGAGCAAGTCTTCGCCATGAGATCGAAGAAGGCAAAATGGGTATGCCTGTAAAAAAAGGTGGTAACGCTACTGCTAACAATACCCCTAAACGTTCAACAGAAAAAGTTTCATTACCGAGTGATCAGCCGGCAACGGAAAAGAAGGTTCAGCTACCTGAACCTTTCACCCCAACGCAGGAAGATCCCGCACAGCCTTCCAATGAAACGAAGCAAGATAAACCGGCAGCAGCTCCTGCCGCATCGAAGTAAGTAAGAAGGAGCCGATAGTTTCATCATTTGCGAAAGAGCGGGTACGTCGGTAGCGTACCCGTCTCTTATTTACTACAAACAGGTAAGTTTCTGTATAGAGAAAATATTTACTTTTATATCGTTAAGACTCCTTCGTTCACCTTATGTTCTATAAGGTTTGTTTTTCCGGCAGGTTAGTAGCACAACCATTAATTAACCATTTAAACCGCTTGTATGAGGAAACCTCTACTTCCCTTCCTGGCAGTATTTCTTGCCATTTCCTTCTGTCGTGCGCAATCAGTTACTCCCGCTACGTTCAACGTTGCGGGCGGCAGTTACGACAACCCTTCATCTTATCACCGTTTCGAATGGAGTTTTGGAGAGATGCTGGCGATCTCTACGATCAAACCAGCCGACAGTGCCGTGATCGTTACGCAGGGTGTATTACAACCCTGCACCGACAAGATCGGCAACTCTCCGATGACGTTGTTGTTCGAAAAAGGTGATTACCGTTTGTTCCCCAACCCCACTACAGGGAAGTTCGAAGTGAGCTTTTTTGTGCGTGAGACCGGGCGCATGTCCCTGCAACTGGTGGATGCCACCGGTCGTGTATTGGAAAAGCGAAGCTACCAGTACAACGGCTGCTGCCGCATCGACCTGTTTGACCTGAGTGCGCGCCCCGACGGGTTGTACTTCGTGATCGCCGATCTGAAGCCCGACCGTGTACGTCCGGGCGACAACATCGAAGTGATCCGTCACAGCGGTCTGAAAGTTTTGAAGATGTCTAACTGATCCAACCATTAACCCAACACTAATTACGAAAACAATGAAAAGAAGTTATTTGCTGCTGCTCACGTTGTTGTGCGCAGCTTACACCAGCGTATTTGCTCAGGCACCCGCGCTGTTCAATTACCAGGGCGTTGCCCGCAACCCCGTTGGCAACGTACTGGCCAACAAAAACATCACGGTACGTTTAACTATTCATGATGGCACTTCATCAGGGCCGTCTGTGTACAGCGAAACAAGAACGATGACCACCAATGCGTTTGGCCTGTTTAATATTTTAGTGGGCAGCGCAGGTGCGTCCAACGTTACCGGCACTATCCCCGGTGTAAACTGGCTGGTGGGTGATAAATTTTTACAGGTAGAAATAGATCCGGAAGGGGGCAGTGCGTTTATCAATGTTGGCACCAGCCAGCTCGCCTCTGTTCCTTATGCGTTCACGGCTGGCACGGCTACTCCGGGCGGTCCTGCCGGTGGCGACCTGAGCGGCACTTATCCCAATCCCACAGTAGCACGTTTGCAAGGTCGTCCTGTGGCCAACGTAGCGCCTGCTGCGGGTCAGGCTTTGGTATGGAGCACGGTAAACAGCCGCTGGGAACCAGGTGCAGCCCTGCCTTCCGGTCCTGCCGGTGGCGACCTGAGCGGCACTTATCCCAATCCCACCGTAGCACGTTTGCAAGGACGTCCGTTTACCAACGTGGCACCTGCCAATGGTCAGACGATTGTATGGAACGGAACCACCAATACCTGGGAGCCGGGTGCCGGAGCAGCAGCTTCACTTGTCCTTCCTTTTATTACCACACAGAATAACGCCGGTACATTGTTCTCCATTACCAATAATGGTGACGGCACATCTGTGGAAGGTGTGAACAACACTACTACGTCAAGCATTGCTGCGGTACGTGGTATTGTGAACAGCACAGCACCCGGCGGATTTTCTTCTGCGGTGCGTGGTATCAACAACGGTACCGGTGGTCTGGGTATCGGTGTATATGGCAGTCAGGCAGGCAGTGGCTGGGGTGTGTACGGCGTAACACCGAATGGTCTGGGTGTGTATGGTAACTCATCGGCCAGTGGATATGGCGTATATGGTAACAGCAATACCGGCGTAGGTGTGGCTGGGGTCAGCAACAATGGTATTGCTGGTGAATTTATGATCAACAACAGTGCGAATAACAGTGCTGCGTTGCATGTTGCCACACTCAGCGACGGCGTGGGCGTAGATGCAGAAAGTTCTTCCGGTACTTCCAGCATTGCTGTAATACGTGGTACAGTGAACAATACAGCACCCGGCGGATTTTCATCAGCCGTGCGTGGTATCAACAACGGCACCGGTGGTCTGGGTATTGGTGTATGGGGTAGCCAGGCTGGCAGCGGCTGGGGTGTATATGGCTCAACGCCAAATGGCCTGGGTGTCTATGGTAATGCAACAGGCAGTGGTTATGGTGTGTATGCAAACAGTGCATCTGGTACAGGTCTGCAGGCGACTTCTAATGCTGGTGTTGCTGCCCAGGCTTCGATTTCAAATAATACCAATAACAATACTGTATTTATTGCAAATACGTCTGGTAATGGCAATGGTATCGATGTCACGCTTCCTGCCAGCAGTGGTGCCAGAGGTGTAAACGTGCAGGGTGGGGCAGGCCCAGGTGTATTCGCCGTGGGCACGGGCAATGGCGTGTGGGGCGTAACCACCAACATCAGCTCGGCTGGTGTAATAGGAGATAACACTACCGGCGAAGCCGTAGTGGGCCGTAACCAGGGCGGCTTAGGCGTAGGTGCTGTGGTTGGCCGCAACGACGGTGCCGGTTTTGGCGTCCGTGGATTCAATACGCAAAACGGTATTGGTGTAATGGGACAAGCTTCGAACGCGGCTACCGGACGGGCAGCACGTTTTGAAAGCCTTAACACGGCCAATACCAGTGCAGCAGTAGAAGTAGCCCATTCAGGCATAGGAACAGGCATCTCCGTGCAGCTCACGAACTCAGGTAGCGGAGGCAGGGGCATTGATGTCAACAATAGTGGTGTTGGCCCGGGTGTTTTTGCTACCGGAGCAGGCAACGCTATCTGGGGTGTAACCACCAGCATCAGTTCTGCCGGTGTAATCGGTGATAACGCTACCGGTGAAGCCGTAGTGGGCCGTAGCCAGGGAGGCAACGGCGTTGGTGCCGTAGTGGGTCGTAACGACAACGCCGGTTACGGTGTACGTGGTTTCAATACCAGCTCCGGTATCGGCGTACTCGGACAGGCAGGTATCAGCGGAGGCACAGGTATTGGCGGACGTTTTGAAAACGTCAATGCTGCTAACACGTCTAACGCTCTTGAGGCGGTTACAAATGGTGGTGGCCTTGCTCTTCGTGCCAGCGCCGGTAATAGCGCCGCAAATATTGCAGTATTCCAGGTGAACAATGGCAACCGTGTAAGAATTGACAACACCGGACAGGTATTCGCCAACGGCGGCTTCACCGCAGGTGGTGCCGACGTAGCTGAATATTTCGATATCACCGGCGACCGCAATACCTACGAACCCGGCGATGTACTGGTGATCTCTCAATCTGCAGACAGAACAGTTGAAAAATCTTCAGGCGCTTATTCTTCACTGGTTTCCGGCGTTTATGCAACTAAGCCAGGTATGCTGCTTACCGAAAAAAATGCCGTGGATGCTGATCTCAGCCACATGGTGCCCATGGGGGTGATCGGTGTCATTCCCACGAAAGTTTGCCTTGAAGGTGGTGCTATCCGCCGCGGCGACCTGATCGTTACCTCTTCCATCCCCGGTGTGGCCATGAAAGGTGACCCTGAAAAAGTGAAGATCGGCCAGGTAATGGGTAAAGCCCTGCAGGATTACAATGCCAAGGAAGTTGGTAAGATCAACGTACTCGTGAGTGTCAAATAATTTTTTACTTTAGTTAAATGAAAACAGATATGAGAAATATTATCAGAAATACAGCCATGCTGGTTTGCCTGGGATTTACCTTGCCCGCGACAGCCCAGCTTGCCAGTGACCGCCCCACACCCACACCGGCACAGGTAGCCGAACTGCGCAAGACTTCCACCGGCATCGAAGCGCCTGCGGCTGAAACGGCTTCTTCCAAACCGGCAGGGACTGCAACCGAAAAGAAAGCGCCTGCTCCCGCAGCCCAGCCCGCGAAACAAACTTTCCAGGATGGGGCGAAAGAGCCTGCAGCACCCGCAGCCAAAAAGATCGAGGTAAAGCCTGCTCCAACACAGGAAGAAAAACCTGCAACGGAACCGGCAGAGAAAGCAAAATCAAAAAAATGAGCATACAGGCGGCCGGATACCCCGGCCGCTTTTTTTATCTCCTCATTCACGGGCATGTCTTTACTTTTGTGACATGCGACTCCTCGTACCTTTTGTTTTTTACCTCATAATGCTGCCATGCACGGCTTTGTGCCAGGAAGATTCGCTGGACAATAAGCGGCTTGCAAGCATGATCACCCTCACCGATGTGGTGATCGGCAAAGACTTTAACGTCGCGCGTTTTATTACGTTGGTAAAAAATGATACGACGTTCTACAAGGCGTTCAAGAACCTGCGCATACTCGGTTTTACTTCGCTCAATGATATCCGCATGAACGATAAACGCGGCAAACAAAAAGCAAGCCTCACCAGCCGCACCCGGCAGGAAGTGGCGAATGGCTGCCGCACCATGGTCACCGAATCGGAAACGCTCACCGGCGATATGAAAGACCGCCGCGGCGACTTTAACTACTACACAGCAGAACTTTACGCCAGTCTTTTTTTTACGCAGGGGCAGGTCTGTGGAGAAAATAACATCGTTCACGATTCCAGCATCGACCCCAGAGGGAAAACGGGCATAGATAAACGTAAGGAACAATTGAAAATGTTGTTCTTCAATCCGGGCAAACGCATTCCAGGTATTCCCTTCATGGGAGATAAGAGTAATATTTTCGATCCGGATATTGCGAAGTACTATGATATGCAGGTAGATGCCGGTACTTACCAGGGCAGAGACTGTTTTATTTTTTCCGTCAAAGCCCGTGAGAACCTGAACAGCAACGAACGTGACAAAATCGTGTACGATAACATGACCACCTGGTTCGATGCGAAATCACTTGAGATACTCGCTCGCAATTACGATCTCAGCTATAATGCCGGTGCTTATAAATTTGATGTAAGCATGGAAGTGCAACTGACCCGCTTCGGCAGCCTGCAGGTACCTTCTGTACTGCGCTATAAAGGAGATTGGGATGTAATTTTCAAGAAACGCGAACGCGGTATATTTACAGCTACGTTGTTTGATTTTCGACGCCCCTCGTAGAAACGTATTTCCTCCATTTATCGATCACCGAAGTGATGTCCTCCGGTATAGGCGCTTCGAAAAACATGTCTTCGCCGGTAGCAGGATGTACAAACCCAAGTGTGCGCGCATGCAATGCCTGACGCGGGCAAAGTGCAAAACAGTTGTCGACAAATTGTTTGTAGCGCGCATAAACGGTGCCTTTCACAATTCTGTCGCCTCCGTAGAAATCATCGTTGAACAACGGATGGCCGAGATATTTCATGTGCACACGTATCTGGTGTGTGCGGCCGGTTTCGAGTACACATTGCACTGTTGTTACGTAACCAAACCGCTCCAATACTTTGTAATGTGTAATGGCTTCCTTGCCGTGATCGCCTTCGGGATAAGCTTCAAAGAGTTTGCGAAAGCGTTGATGTCTGCCCACATGCGCGATGATGGTGCCTTCGTCGTTCTCCGGATCGCCCCATATCAGCGCAATGTATTGACGCTTGACGGTATGATCGAAGAACTGTTTGGCCAGGTGGCGCATGGCGGTATCGGTTTTCGCCAGTACCAGCAGGCCGCTGGTGTTTTTATCAATCCGGTGCACCAGACCGAAGCGCGGAAGAGTATCTTCTGTAACGTTGGGATTGATCTGTTGCAGGTAGTATGAAACACCGTTCAGGAGGGTGCCGGTGTAGTTGCCGCTGCCGGGGTGAACAACCATGCCCGCAGGTTTGTTAATGATCATCAGATGATCGTCTTCGTATAAGATGTTGAGGTCCATTTTCTCCGGCACCACATCGGTTTCTTCGGGGCTCATGTCTGAGTAAACCACAATTTCTTCGAGGGCTTTCACTTTGTAGTTGGGGCGTACGGGTTTGCCGTTGACCAGGACCATGCCGTTATTGATACCTTTTTGCAATTTATTGCGGGTGGCGCCTTCAATACGGTTCATCAGGAATTTATCGATGCGCAGGGGTTCCTGACCCTTGTCGGTTTTAAAAGTAAACCGTTCATAGAGTTCATCGCTTGTTTCCTGAGTCTCGTTTCCTTGCGGGTGTTGTGTGGGTTCCATGGTCGAAAAAGAGTTAACGGGCGGCTGGCCCGGCTGCAAAGGTAATGGATGCAGATTTGTTGGTAACTTTGTATGCAATGGAAAAACAAACAGTGTGGTTCCGCGATCTGGGACAAATGCGTTATAAAGAGGCCTGGGATTACCAGGAAAGCCTTTTGCAGGCCAATGTTGCCAAAAAAGCGGCAGTGTGGCAGGCAGAGGGAGAGGATGCCGGCGAGCCCGATACGGAGCACCATTTGCTGTTTGTGGAGCACCCTCCGGTTTATACGCTGGGCAAAAGCGGCCACATGGAAAATGTACTCCTGAGCGAAGAAAACCTCGCTGCCCGCGGCATCGACTTTTTCCGTTCCAACAGGGGGGGCGATATTACCTTTCACGGACCACAGCAAATTGTGGGATATCCCATTTTTGACCTGGAAAAATTTTACCGCGATATCGGTCTTTACCTGCGCAACATAGAAGAGGTGATCATCGGCACACTGGCCGATTACGGACTGGAAGGAAAACGTTCGAAAGGTGAAACCGGCGTATGGCTGGATCCCGATGTGCCCGGCCGCGAGCGGAAGATTTGTGCCATCGGTGTACGCAGCAGCCGCTGGATCACCATGCATGGTTTTGCACTCAATGTTAATACCGACCTCAATTATTTCAATTTTATCATTCCCTGTGGTATACAGAACAAACAGGTGACTTCATTGGAGAAAGAATTGGGAAGGAATATCGACTTTGAAGAAGCCAAAGCTTCGGTGCGCAAACATTTTGAGCGGGTATTCAACATCGAATTGCGCGACGGCAGCGCACACTGATGGTATAGAGGTGCCTTCGCACCTTTGCTCCTTATGCAGCTTTGCGTGAAAAACGGACCCAGGCGAAATGTTATTTAAAAATCTTTGGTGAGCAGGAATTTGTGTTTCTCAAGCAGCTCTCCGTTTTCATACAATTCAAAGAAATACCATCCCGCTTTGTAGAAGTTGGATTTTTCCAGCTTGAAGCTGCGGTCGGTGAAGTCTTTCAATTCAAACAGCAGATTATTGTCGGCGTCGAAAAATTTGATGAGGTATTTTTTTGCCGGATCATCCGGCAGTGAGATGCGCACATATCCATCTTTATAGGTGTAGATATATTTCGAAGGGACAAACGATGGCACAACCGGTTTTTTATTCACTTTCGAAATAGTGTCGATTACGCGTCCCAAACTATCCACCAGCACAACGGGCGTATCTACCGCGGGTTTGAACGGCTCCCGTTCTTCCACTTTTGCCGTATCCAGAACAGGTTTTTTAGCATCACTGAAAAGGTATACGCCTTTATCCAAAAGAATGTACAGTCTGTAAAACATGTGATCGTTGGTGGCCTTGGTATCCACGAAACCGTTTTGCGGCGTGGTGGGATCGGCAACAGTGAGAATGGTCTTGTAATTTTTCAGGCTGTCGAAGGAACGTTGAATGCTGATCTGGCGGATGTTTTCAAACTGATTGTTCCACCCGATGACGATGCGGTTGTTACCGGCATTTTTTACCGAAAAATTGGGCAGGGTGTCCTGGGCGTACAGGCTGGTGGTTACAAACAGAAGGACCAGGGAATAGAGCGCTTTTATTTTCATCTTACGGTCAGACAGATTTGGATTATACAAGGTTAACAAAGATAGGGTTGCCGGGTCAATAGTCCCCGAAGATTAACGTTCCTTTTGTCAGCGATGCATTGCCTTGCAGGCCACCACTGTGGATCAGCAGTATTTTGCTGCCGGTGGGAAAAAATCCCTGCCGTAACAGATCATTCACCGCAAAAAACAACTTGCCGGTATACACGAAGTCGCTGGGAATGCCGGTTTGTTTATACCATTCATTCATAAAGGCCAGCAGTTCCGGCGTATGCCGTCCATATCCTTTCCCCGCGTATTGATGCAACAGCGTTACCGGCTGATCAGGGCGATGCAGCAATTGCCGTACTTCATTTTCCAGGTCGTGGTTATTTTTCAGCATGCTGATGCCAATGATTTCCTGACCGGGTGCCGCTGCGTTCTGCAGTCCCGCCATCATCGTGCCGGTTCCGGTGGCGCAGCAGATATGTGAATAAATACGCGTGTTTCCGGAGACCATAGTGCCTGCGCCGGCCGCACCTATCGCTCCGTATCCACCTTCAGGGATCACGTACATATCGTCGCTGCGCAATGCGGCGGGCACTTCTTTTTCTTTGTACACTTCGCGCGAAAGAAAATGCAGTTGCATCCCCAGTTGCTGCGCATGAATGAGTGTGGGAGAGAGGACAGGCGGGCGTTCACCCCGGATAAGACCGGTACATCGCAGGCCAAGTACATTGGCCGCTGCGGCCGCTGCAATGATGTGATTGGAATAAGCGCCACCGAAAGTAATGATGTGACGCCGCTGCTGCTGTTGTACCTCTTCCAGATAATAACGCAATTTGAACCATTTGTTGCCCGAGATTACCGGATGCACAAGGTCGGCACGCAGCACATCGAGGCCGGCGCCGTCTTTCGTTCGCACATTATCAATGCGTAAAGGTTCAGGAATGACAGGAAGCATAAGGACAGAGTGGCAAATTTACTTTAAATTCGCTGTTCAGTTTAACAACGTATGACACAACCTACTTTAGTGATCCTTGCAGCCGGTATGGCTTCCCGATATGGCAGTATGAAACAGATCCAGGGCTTTGGCCCTGCGGGCGAAACGATCATGGACTATTCCATTTTCGATGCCATCCGTTCTGGATTTGGAAAAATAGTGTTCATCATCCGCCGCGAATTTGCGGAAGATTTCAAAGCGATCTTCGAACCCAAGCTCAATGGCCGTGTAGAAACAGCCTACGTATTCCAGGACATGGACGCCTTCACCGAAGGTTATGCATTTCCTGAAAGCCGCACCAAACCCTGGGGCACCGCGCATGCCGTACTCTGCGCCATGGATGTGGTGAAAGAACCATTCGCGGTGATCAACGCCGATGATTTTTATGGCGATGATGCCTTCAAACAGGCGGCGGATTTTCTGCTGAACGATTGCAACGAAAAAACATACGGGCTTGTTGGCTACGACCTGCTGAAAACACTTTCCGATTACGGAACAGTGAATCGTGGCGTATGCAAACTCGACGAATTGGGTAATCTTGCCTCGATCACCGAACGTATCAATATTGCGAAGAAAGACGGTAAGATCGTTGTTGATGATGGCGCCGAACCGGCAGAATTGTCGATGGACACACGCGTGTCGATGAACTTCTGGTGTTTCGATCCGTCTTTTTTTAATTATACGCAACGTTTGTTCCGCGAGTTCCTGACGCAGTTCGGGCAGGAAGCAAAATCAGAATTTTTCATTCCGATCGTTGCGGATCATTTTATCCGTGAAGGCGGCAAAGTAGAAATTATCCCGACCAGTTCTTCCTGGTTCGGCGTTACTTATAAAGAGGATGCCCCGTTTGTGGCAAAAAGCCTGAATGAGTTGATTGAAGGGAAAGTGTATCCGGCTGATCTGTGGAAAAGAGAGGCGTAAGAGTAATAAGTTATAAGGTATAAGGTTTGCCATGGTTCGTGTATACACGAACCATGGTTGTTTATGGAACCCAAGTCCCTGCGGTCGATGCTTCGGCCTCCCGAAGGGCCAGGTTTCAGGAAGGCACGAATCATAAAAGCAGAAGCCTGATTACCCTACGCCTTACACCTTAAACCTTATACCTTACACCATCACTTATAAAACGAAATCCCCGCAAGACTGCGGGGATTTTCTATATATAACTAAACTTAAAACGCCGTGATTAGTCGCCTTTCACCATAAACACATAATCCTGTACTTTCTTCACCTGCTGCACTTTGTCCATGCCACTAATGGAAGAACGGGTTGACAGTTGTACGTGCTTGTAAAGCGGGTTGCCTTTGAGCTCTTCCAAAGCCTGGAAGATGTATTTCGATTGTACGGCAAATACAGCTCCTTCGGTTTTTGTTTCTTTTGTGCTGAGGATACCGATTACTTCACCGTTGCGGTTGAAGATCGGGCCACCGCTGTTGCCGGGGTTAGCCGCAACAGATATCTGGCAACTGAGTGTATCGCCGTTGAAACCGGTCTTCGCACTCAGGTAACCTTCTCCATATACAATCTCTTCGCGGGGGAAGCCCAATGTGAAGATCGGCTCGGCCAGCTCAGAAGTTGTTTTGCGGATGCCATAGGGCAAAGCGCTGAATGGCTTGAAACGGTCGTCATCGATCTTGATGATGGCCATATCGCGGGACACGTCTAGTTTCAGTACGATGGCACGGAAACGTTCGCCGCGGTTGTTTTCCACATAAATATTACGCGAGTTCTTCACCACGTGGGCATTGGTGATCATCATGCCCTTGGGATCGATCAGGAAGCCGGTGCCATACACATTCACCGCCATATTGATATCGGTGTTATGCGCAGTGTTCGTTTTATTATCTACGTGCTGGATCTTCTTATCGAGGTTATCGGTTTTGATCTCAATCTCGTTTACTTTATTCGCCAACTCGATAACTTTCGGGTCTTTGGTTGCGGGCGCAACTGTATTTACCAGCATAGAAAGGGCGATAGCAGTAACACCTGCGATGGTAGCGGCGATGGCTACCACTTTCTTGTATTTCTGCCACAGTTGTACTACGCGGCCGCGCTGCGCAGGCTCGATATCGATGGTACCTTGTTCGGACAGGCCGTTGTGTACGTCGTGCAACGTATGACGGAAATCCTGCCGCTCAGCGTAGCGGTTCATTTGCTGGAGAAAAAGGGTGTGTTCCACGACAAGCTGATCCACTTCGCTGTTGGACTTGCGAAGGTTTTCGAAATGAAGTCGTTCGTCAGGTAGCATTTCGCCCCTGATGTAGCGCTCCACGGCGTCAAGGATCATCAGGTCATTTTGCTCATTCATCACGGTGGTCATTTTTATAATGCGAAAAGAATAGTTTCTTCAGTCGTACCAGGCACTTGTATTTCTGTGTCTTGGCATTTTCGGAATTGGTGTAACCAAAGTCGGTTGCTATTTCCTGCATGTTTTTCTTTTTCAGATAAAACGCTTCCAGCAGGCTTTTGCAAGGTTCTCCGAGGTTTCCCATTGCCTTATTCATCATGTCGAATTCGGCGTCGCGGCGGTTATGTTCTTCGAGATCGTCTTCCACCGCTACTACATTATCTGTAGATACGAGATCGGACGAATACCGGTTCAATTGCTGCAAACGCTTGAGCCACAGTCTTCTGGATACGGAGTATAAATAAGTTCTGATCTGGCAGTTGAGTTCGAAATCACCGGAGCGGGCCTTTTCATATAAGACGATCATTGCTTCCTGAAAAATATCCCGGGCATCGTCGGCCAGCCCGTTGTTATTGATTATCAGCGTCTGAATGATCTTATAATGCTCGCGGTAGATAGTTTCAACGGCGTTCTTATCATTTCGGGCCAGCCCTTTCAATAATTCCTTTTCGTTGATCGCTTCTTTCACGCTTCCTGTATTAATACGTTTTTCTAAAAATAGTAACCCGCCGGGGGGCAGAAAAAAAAATCTCAAAAAAAAAGAAAAAACCGGGGTTACCTTTTTCTCCTCCCGGTATTAATCTTTAGAAATATTTCACAAACAAACTCAAAAATCGCACAAATGAAAAAGCTTTTCATCGTTCTGGCAGTAGCTAGCCTCGGATTTGTAGCTTGTAACAACGAAGCTGAAAACAAACCCGCAACTGATTCTCTGACTAACAAAGTAGACTCTACTGTAGACGCTGCTAAAGATTCAGTTCAGACTACTGCTGACTCTATCAAGTCTAAAATCGATTCTACTGGTACTGCTGTTAAAGATTCTATCAAAAAATAATTCTCAGCAAGCAATCGTTATAGGCCATCCGCCGTTACGGCAGATGGCTTTTTTTTGCCCCTACTGATCTTTTTCGGCCGTCCTGCCCGAATAAGGTTAACTTTGCGGCCGATTATTAAGAAAAAAACACAAAGTGACCAATTTTGAATCATTAGGCATCGAGGAAGGGCTCCTGGCTGCCATCAGCGCGCTCGGCTTTACTGAGCCAACCCCCATCCAGGAAAAAGCTATCCCGGTGCTCCTCCAGGGAACCAAGGATTTTATCGGCCTGGCCCAGACCGGTACCGGTAAGACCGCGGCTTTCGGACTCCCTGTTCTTCAACTCATTAACAACGAGGAACGCTATCCGCAGGCACTTATTGTCTGCCCCACCCGCGAACTCTGTCTCCAGATCACCAAAGACCTGGGCACCTTCCGCGGTAAGAAAAGCGCTATACATGTTACGGCTGTTTATGGCGGTACCTCTATCGGCGACCAGATCCGCGACCTGAAAAAAGGCACGCATATCGTAGTGGCCACCCCCGGCCGCCTGATCGACCTCATCGAGCGGAAAGCGATCAACCTGGAAAAAATCCATTACGTTATCCTCGACGAGGCCGACGAAATGCTCAACATGGGCTTCAAGGATGATATCGAATTCATTCTTCAAAACACCCCCAACCGTCAAAGTACCTGGCTGTTCAGCGCTACAATGCCACCGGAAATCCGTCATGTGAGCAAGAAGTACATGGACAAGCCTTTCGAAATTACCATTGGTAAGGTCAATGCCGGCAACGCCAACATCGACCACCAATATTACCAGACACAACACGTCAACCGCTACGAAACGCTCAAGCGTATCGTAGATTTCAATCCGGGGATCTATGGTATCATCTTTACCCGCACAAAAGCCGATGCCCAGACCGTGACCGAATCGCTGATCCGGGAAGGGTACGATATCGAAGCGCTGCACGGTGACCTCACGCAGGCACAACGCGATAAAGTAATGAGCCGTTTCCGAGAGAAATCCATTCAGTTGCTGATCGCTACCGACGTAGCAGCAAGAGGTATCGATGTACAAGGCATTACACACGTAATCAACTACGAACTGCCCGACGATACGGAAGTGTACACACACCGTAGCGGAAGAACAGGCCGCGCAGGTAAGAGTGGTGTATCCGTATCCATCGTTACGCCCCGCGAAACCTACCGTCTTCGCCAGATCGAAAAACTGATCAACTCCCGTTTCCATAAAATGGATATCCCGAGTGGTAAAGATGTTTGCCGCAAACAGTTCTTCCATTTCATCGATAAATTATTGCAAACCGATATCAGCAACGGTGAGTATGAAGCCTACCTGCCTGTACTTCGCGAGAAGTTTGCAGAAGTGGACAAAGAAGAGATCCTGCAACGTGTGGCTGCGCTCGAGTTCGATCGCTTCCTCAAGTATTATGAGAATGCTGCAGACCTCAACATGCGTGAAGACGGCCGCAAAGACCGCAAAGGCGCTGATCGCAACGAACGTTCAGCCGGTCGTGAACGTCCACGTGCTGCCGGTGATGGCAATTACCAACGCTTGTTTGTAAACCTCGGTACACGTGATGGTTTCTATAAAGCAAGTTTCCTTCAGTTTATACTGGATATGAGTGATCTGCGTAAAGATGTACTCGGCCGTATCGATATGAAAGAGATGAATAGCTGGGTGGAAATTGAATCAGGCGTGGCGAATAAAATGATCCGCGCGCTCGATGGAAAGAACTTCCGCGGACGCAAGATCAGAATGAACGATGCAGAAAGCGGTGGAACAAGAGGAAAAAAACACGAATAATTTTTTTGTTTCACCAACGCTACGTTATATTTGTTCAGCAATGATCAAGACAAACACATTCTTCGGTTTTTATTTTAGCTTTTTTTACTTTAGAAAGAGAGCCGGGAATGCTTTGTTGAAATAAATAGGATAACTAAAATCAACATAAAGAATCCCGGCTCGCAGCCGGGATTCTTGTTTTTATACGTATGCAAAAAAGGATCTCGATACAAGGATATGAAGGCAGTTTTCACCAGGTAGCTGCCCGTCTTTACTTCGGCAAAGAAGTGGAAGTAATTCCCTGCGATACATTCCGCGAAGCGATACGCATTGCAGAAAGTAAAAAAGAAAGCGAAGGCGGCATCATGGCCATTGAAAATTCCATTGCCGGCAGCATTCTCCCCAATTACAACCTGTTGCAGAAATCGCAATTGCGCATTACAGGAGAGATTTATTTGCAGATTCGTCAAAACCTGCTCGTTAATCCCGGTGTGAAACTCGAAGACATCCGTGAAGTGCATTCGCATACCATGGCCCTGCAACAATGCTATGACTTCCTCGATCAGCATAAATGGAAATTGGTAGAAACGGAAGACACCGCACTGAGCGCCCGGCATATTCACCAGCACAAAAGCAAATACATTGCCGCCATTGCCAGCAAATTGGCCGCCGAGTTATACGACCTGGAAATGATCGCGCCGAATATTCATACATTGAAGAATAACTATACGCGCTTCCTGGTATTGCAACGGGAAGAAGATGTGCAAGCCGATGAAGAAGCCAATAAAGCATCGATCAATTTTCATACGGATCATTCGCGCGGAAGCCTGGCAAAAGTATTAGGGAAAATAGCAGACGGTGGCATTAATCTCAGCAAGCTGCAAAGCTTTCCGATACCCGGATCAGAGTTCCGTTACAGCTTTCATGCAGACATGGAGTTCGACAACCGTAAAGAATTGGACAAAGTGATAAAATCCATTACACCACTAACCGATCATCTCCGTATATACGGTGTATACAAAAGAGGTGTGTGGAAATAAATAAGTATATGAAAACAAGCAAGAGACTGGAAGGCATCGGTGAATATTATTTCTCCCAAAAGCTGAGGGAGATAGAAGGGCTTAACGCCCAGGGCCGCAATGTGATCAATCTCGGTATTGGCAGCCCCGATCTTCCGCCACATCCTGAAGTGATAAAAGTATTGCAGGAAGCGAGTGCGCGCCCGGATACACATGCGTATCAATCCTACAAAGGTGCGCCTGCTTTACGTAAAGCCATGAGCGATTGGTATCGCCGTCATTACAACGTAGAACTGAATCCCGATACCGAAATTTTACCACTGATCGGCAGCAAAGAAGGCATCATGCATATCTGCATGACCTACCTCGAACCCGGTGACGAAGTGTTGGTGCCTAACCCCGGTTACCCTACTTACCGCAGTGCGGTGCAACTCGCGGGCGGACGTTGTGTTGATTACCTGTTGCTGGAGGAAAACGATTATTATCCCGATCTGCATGAACTCGCTTCGCGTGATCTGAGCAAAGTGAAGCTGCTATTTGTGAACTATCCGCACATGCCGACAGGACAACCCGCCAGTCGTGCATCATTTGAACAACTCATCGCTTTTGCGGCAGCGCATGATATACTGATTGTGCATGACAACCCTTACAGTTTTATACTGAATGACGAACCGCAAAGCCTGTTGGGTTTACCCGGCGCCAAAGAACAGGTGATCGAGCTGAACTCGCTTAGCAAGTCGCACAACATGGCGGGCTGGCGTATCGGTATGCTTTGCGGCGGTGCTGACCGCATCAATGAAGTGCTGCGGTTCAAAAGCAACATGGATAGCGGTATGTTTCTTCCGCTGCAACTCGCTGCTGCCCGCGCTTTGGAGTTGGGTGATGAATGGCAACAGGAACTGAATGCTGTTTATCGTGAACGCCGCGAAAAAGTATTTGATCTGTTAAAGCAACTGGATTGCAACTTTTCGCAAAGCCAGACGGGCATGTTTGTGTGGGCATCCATTCCACCAAAATACCAGACTGGTTTTCAGTTGAGCGATGAAATACTGCAACGCGCTGCGGTGTTCATTACGCCCGGAGGAATATTTGGTTCGGCCGGGGATGCGTATATCAGGGTTAGCCTGTGCGCACCGGTACAACGATTTGAAGAAGCATTAAACAGAATAAGCCATGCTCAATGAGCGTATAAACATAGAAAGAAAAAAAGTGGCGATCGTGGGTACCGGCCTGATCGGTGGTTCACTCGCCTTGCGGTTGCATGAACGCAAAATCTCGTCGCGGCTGATAGGTGTGGATGCAAGCGCAGAACATTTGCGTCAGGCATTGGAAATGGAACTGGTAGACGAAGTGATGCCACTGACGGATGCCATCGCTGCAGCAGAAGTGATCGTACTCGCCATCCCGGTGGACCGCCTGGTTGGGCTGCTGCCCTCCATACTCGACCAGGTAGACCAGCAAATTGTATTGGACCTGGGTTCCACCAAATCACAATTGACCGATATCATTAAAGACCATCCCAAAAGGGGGAGATATGTAGCCACGCATCCTATGTGGGGAACCGAATACAGCGGTCCACGAGCAGCGGTGCGTGGTGCCTATGAAGACAAGGCCGTTATTATCTGCAATGCCTGGGAAAGCGATGGCGATGCATTGGAATGGGTGAGAAGTATGTATAAAAAGATCGGCATGCATTTGCTGGAAATGGAAGCGCGTGCGCATGATCTGCATGCCGCATACGTCAGTCATATTTCGCATATCACTTCTTTCGCGTTAGCCAATACCGTTTTGCAAAAAGAAAAAGAACAGAATGCCATCTTCGAAATGGCGAGTGCAGGTTTTGAAAGCACCGTCCGTCTCGCGAAGAGCAGCCCGGCCATGTGGGTGCCCATTTTCCTGCAAAACAAAGAAAACGTGCTCGATGTATTGACCGAACATATCGCGCAACTGACACGGTTCAAGCAAAGTATTGAAAACGGTGATGGCAAAGCGTTGGAAGACCTGATCGGCGAAGCGAATAAAATCAAACGGATCATTAAATGAGAAAGAGCGGAATTGCGTTACTGGTTGTGGCCATCCTTGCAACCCTGGTTGCGATGGCCAATATGCTGGAATACTTTTTCGCTTCGAAAGAAAACCTGCGTAAGGTAGAGGGAGTGGTTGATCAGGTGTTCACCGAAGCATTCGGCCAGGGTCGCAGGCAGTATACTAAAACGACTATTGTATTTGAGGGTGGAGATAAGTACTGGTTAAGTGATAAGATAGATAGGGGAGGATATATTCCGGCAGCAAAAGGAGACAGGTTGAGCTTGTATGTAAAAAGCTGGTATCAATGGCTCTATAACTATAACTGGCGGAGCAATATTTTTTATGTAGAAAAAGAGGGAAAGATGGTTTACAATAATCTCAGTGAGTGGAGGGGAAGTGGCCGGGCGTTTATGATGGTATCCGCCATACTGGCGCTGCTGCTCTGGCTGATTTATTTTGATGTGGTAAAAAATAAATCCATTTCCAACTTGATTCAACGAAAACAACAACGATAAAACAATCCGCCGGAGACGAGCGGTATAATCAATAACTTTACAAACAACAAGTATATGGACACAGTGCAACAAGCAACAACCTCTCCCGTGCAGGAAGCATGGAATAAAAGACCGCTTATCATCAGCGGCCCCTGCAGTGCAGAAACCGAAGAACAGGTGCTCGCCACCGCGCAACGCCTCGCCGCCACTGGCAAGGTAAATATGCTGCGCGCCGGCATCTGGAAACCCCGTACCAAACCCGGCCTCTTTGAAGGTATCGGCGCCAAAGGTCTTCCCTGGCTGCAACAAGCCAAAAAACTGACCGGTCTGCCGGTAGCAGTAGAAGTGGCGACCGCTAAACAGGTACAGGACGCGCTCACATTTGACGTGGACGTACTCTGGATCGGCGCCCGTACCACCGTCAACCCTTTCAGCGTACAGGAAGTAGCCGACGCCCTGCGTGGTGTAGATGTGCCTGTATTGATCAAAAATCCGATCAACCCCGACCTGGAACTTTGGGCCGGTGCCGTGGAGCGTGTGGCCCGCGCAGGTATCAAAAACATTGGTCTCATTCATCGTGGATTTTCTTCCTACGGTAATACCGAATACCGCAATGCGCCGATGTGGCACCTGGCCATTGAAATGAAACTGCGTCACCCCGATATGCCGGTGATCAACGATCCTTCGCATATCTGCGGCCGCCGTGATATCCTGCTTGAGGTAATGCAGAAAGCTGTGGATCTCGACTATGATGGTCTGATGATCGAAAGTCATATCGATCCCGATAACGCATGGAGCGATGCCAAACAACAGGTAACACCGGAAGTACTGGCTGAAATGCTCGACACCATTATCTGGAGAAAAGAAGACATCGAATCCGAAGCATTGCACGCGGCATTGGAAAAACTGCGCCAGAAGATCAATCACCTCGATGATGAACTGCTGCAGATCCTTGCCCAACGCATGAAGATCGCCGAACAGATCGGTGAATACAAAAAAGATAACAATATCACCATCCTGCAAACCAACCGCTGGAATGAGATATTGGAAAAAGCTTTCCAGAAAGGCGAGAAAAACGGACTGAGCCATGAGTTCCTTACCCGCTACTTCGACGCCGTACACATGGAAAGTATCAATCACCAGAAAAAGATCATGGACGCCTGATCCGTTCGTGCCGACGTATAATGAAAAAACTAACTTACCGTTTTTCCGGCGTGCCGGTCGATTATTATCTCGACCACAAAGTATCGGCGTTGAAAAAGATCACGGATAGCAAACATTCCGTTCTCATCACCGATCAGCATATCTATGACGCACATCCCGCGATTTTCAAAGGATGGAACACCATTGTGCTGCGCGCGGGCGAAGCTTATAAAGTACAGGCCACCGTTGATGAAGTAGTGGAACAACTCATTGCCATGGGCGCCGATCGCAAGACCACATTGGTTGGTATCGGCGGTGGTGTGGTAACGGATCTTACGGGTTATATCGCTTCGGTATATATGCGCGGTATCCGTTTTGGTTTTGTGCCCACCTCGGTGCTCGCACTCGTAGATGCATCGATCGGCGGCAAAAATGGTATCGATGTAGGCGTGTACAAAAACATGGTCGGCATTATCCGCCAGCCGTCGTTCCTGTTGCACGATCTGCAATTGCTGCGCACACTACCGGTTGCCGAGTGGCAGAACGGTTTTGCAGAGATCATCAAACACGCCTGTATCAAAGATGCCGGACTATTCCGTCAGTTGCAGGCCGGTTCACTCGAAGAACTGGTTGCCAATCCGAAAAAAGCGGCGGCGCTGATTGAAAGAAATGTGCGCATCAAATCGGAGGTGGTACGCCGTGATGAAACGGAACAGGGCGAACGCAAGCTGCTCAACTTCGGACATACACTCGGGCACGCACTCGAAAATCAATATGAACTGTCGCATGGTCAGGCTGTGTCCATTGGTATGACGTATGCGTGTCATTTGTCTGCAAAACTCAAGGGGTTTAAAGACACGGGAAAAGTAGTGCGCCTGCTTGAACAGTATGGTCTTCCAACCTACGCTGCTTTCGATGCAGACAAAGCCCTGGAAGTACTGACGATGGATAAAAAGCGCGAACGGAAACAGATGAATTATATTTTATTGGAAAAGATCGGCCGCGGTGTGATTGAAGCCATACCTGTTGCGCGGCTCGGTAAAATGATAAGAAGTTTGCAGGAACTCTGATCCTGTGATAACGACATGAAGAAAACGATTCATCCTTCACAACTGAAAGGTGTTATTCAATCGCCCGCCTCAAAGAGTTCGATGCAGCGTGCATGCGCGGCGGCTTTATTGCATAAAGGCATTTCCTTTATTCATAATCCCGGACATAGCAACGATGATAAAGCGGCACTGGATATCATTGGCCGTCTGGGTGCTATTATTGAAAAGATCGATGAGGATACGTTGCGTGTAACCAGCAAAGGTGTTGAGCCCGTCAGCGGTGCTATTGATTGTGGTGAAAGCGGATTGAGCATTCGTATGTTCACGCCGCTGGCAGCGTTGAGTAAAGAAATTGTTACCATTAATGGCAGCGGCAGCCTGGTTACGCGTCCAATGCATTTCTTTGATGAAATATTACCGGCGCTCGGCGTGGAAGTATCCAGTGAAGGCGGCTACCTGCCGCTTAAGGTAAAAGGTCCGTTGAAACCGGTGGATATTGAGGTGGATGGTTCATTGAGTTCGCAATTCCTTACCGGTCTGCTGATGGCTTATTCGGCCGCGGGCGCATCGGGTGTGGAAATACGTGTCCGCGATCTGAAAAGCAAACCTTATATCGATCTTACGCTGGAGGTGATGAAGCAGTTTGGTATGGCCATGCCGGAGAATAACGGATATACGGTATTCCATTTCCCCGAAAAAAAACACAGCACCGAAGAGCGTGATATACATTATACCGTAGAAGGCGACTGGAGCGGTGCTGCCTTTTTGTTGGTAGCCGGTGCCATTGCCGGACCGTTGCTGGTGCGTGGTCTCGACCTGCAATCGGCACAGGCAGACAGAAAGATCATGGAAGCGCTCGAAGCCTGTGGTGCGGGAATGGCGGTGGAAGCCAAAGGTATCCGCCTGGTGCCTGCTTCGCTGAAAGCATTTACCTTTGATGCCACGGATTGCCCCGATTTGTTTCCGCCATTGGTAGCATTAGCGGCTTATTGCGAAGGCACCACACAGATCAGTGGTGTATCGCGGTTGGCGCATAAGGAGAGTAACAGAGGCCTTACCTTGCAGGAAGAGTTTGCCAAAATGGGCGTTACGATCCGCCTCGAAGGAGATCTGATGTTTATTGAAGGCGGTAAGGGCGTGAAAGGAGCGAAGGTGCATTCGCGTCACGATCATCGCATTGCCATGGCTTGCGCCGTTGCGGCCTTGCGCGCTGAAGCACCCGTATCAATCGAAGAAGCCCAGGCCGTTAATAAATCTTATCCCGATTTTTACCGCGATCTGGAGCTGATGGGAGCAACGGTGCGAGGGATTAATTTGATGATTTGATAATTTGAAGATTAGGTAATAGGTAGTAAGTAGTAAGTAGTAAGTAGTAAGTAAACACCTATTCACCATTGACGATTCACGATTCACCATTCACTATTCACAATTGACTATTCACTATGAACTCTTTCGGTCGTTTATTCCGGGTACAAATATTTGGCGAATCGCACGGCGAATCGGTAGGCATTGTTGTCGATGGTTGTCCTGCCGGTCTGCCACTGACCGCAGAAGATCTGCTGGCTGATCTTGAGCGCCGCAAAGGTGGTCAGCAGAAAGGCACTACGCCAAGACAGGAAGCTGATTTTCCTTTTTTCAAAAGCGGTTTATTCAACGGGCATACGACCGGCGCACCGATCAGTATTTTCTTTGAAAACAACAATACCCGCAGCGCGGATTACGAAAAGCAACGCAGCTTTCCCCGGCCGGGCCATGCCGATATGGTGGCGCGGCAAAAATTTGGCGGATTTGAAGATTACCGCGGCGGCGGACATTTCAGCGCACGACTCACCACCGGATTGGTGGCCGCGGGCGCTATCGCTAAAAAACTAATGAGTACCATTACCGGTGGTGAAAATATTTCTATCACCGCTGCCATTGCTGAGATCGGCGGTGAGGCAGACCAGGAAAAAGGTTTGCAAAAAGCCATCGATGCAAAAGATTCGATCGGTGGTATCGTCGAATGCCGGGTGACCGGTTTGCCGGCCGGATTGGGAGAACCTTTTTTCGATTCGGTAGAATCCCTGTGGTCGCATATCCTGTTCGCTATTCCTGCAGTAAAAGGGGTTGAGTTCGGGAGCGGATTTGCGGCGGCAAAAATGTTCGGCTCGCAGCACAACGATGCCATTGAGGATATGTCGGGCAAAACAACAACAAATCATGCCGGCGGTATCGTGGGCGGTATTACCAACGGCAACGAACTGGTGTGCCGGCTGGCGATCAAACCAACGGCCTCCACACCCAAACAACAGGAAAGTCTTAATTGGGATACCCAACAAATTGAACATTTTTCTGTTAAAGGACGACACGATCTTTGTGTTGCATTGCGTGCGCCGGTAATTGTGGAAGCAGCTACGGCCATTGTACTGGCAGACCTTTTGCTGCTCGAACAACATCTTCATCGCGTGGTGCGCTAAACATTAAACTACTAACGATCTACTATGCCTGTAATTTACCATATCACCAGTGCCGCCATATGGCAGGAAGCACAGCAACAAGGACAATACGAAGCTACTTCGCTCAAAGAAGAAGGATTTATTCATTGCAGCGAAGAACGGCAGCTCGCCGGTGTGCTCGACCGGTATTTTATCGGTAAAACAGACCTGGTGAAACTGATCATCGATACCGACAAACTCACCAGCCGTTATGTGCAGGAGTGGTCGCCTTCTGTGCAGGATACATTTCCTCATATTTACGGTCCCATCAACCTCGATGCGGTGATCGGTACGGAAACTATTACTCCTTAATACCTTTTCATGCATCAGTATATCGTCAATGCTTCAATCCAGATATTGCCCATCGTGCAAGACAAACATGCTTACGAGTGGGTGGACGAGGCCATTGAGGTGATCCGCGGATCAGGTGTGCGGTATGAAGTGGGCCCTTTTGCCACTGTGCTGGAAGGAACGTACGAAGAAGTGACAGCGGTGATCGGTAAAGTGAATGAATTTCTTTACGAGCGCGGATGTGCTGAATGGATCAGCAGTATTCAATTGCAGATCCGGAGTGGCGGTGATATAACCGGCGAATCCAAAACGGCCAAATTCAAACAATAAGTAATCATCCACTTATTCGCTTATTTCCCTTTTTTACTTTTGAATTTAACTGGTGCCAATTGTGTAAAAGGGATGTCGAGTAGTTCATAGCGCGTGGCATCCGGCAATGAATAATGCCACCATTCCGTCTCCAACGCTTTAAATCCATATTTCTCCATCGTGGTGCGCAACAACAGGCGGTCCTGCAAAATTTCTTCCGGCAGTCCCTGGAACGCATGGTGGGCCGTATCGCTGAAATGATCGAAGCCCGTACCCATGTCTACTTCTTTTTTAGTTTTCAGGTAAATAAGTGTGAGATCGACAGCCGTGCCACGGTTATGTCCGCTTCCGCGGGCCGGATTGGCAACATACCGATCGTCTTTGATGAGTTCCCAGAATTTCACCGTCACCGCATAAGGACGATAAGCGTCCCATATTTTCAGCCCGTAACCTTTTTCTGCCAGTTCCTTTTGTACATTTTGTAAGGCAAGGGCAGCTTTTTTACGCAGAAAAGCCTGTCGCGTACCAACAGGATAAAGCGGACGCTTCACGAAATTGTTATGCGTTGCATATCGAAGATCATAGAGAATGGAAGGAATAATACTTTTGAGCTCAACCATTTCTTTCTCCGGATCGTCCTGTATCTGCCGATGGTAGACGTTTAACTTTCGCGTAACATCTGGTGGCGGGATACTGTCCTGCGCAGCCAGCGAAAGGGTAAAAAATGTTGATAAAACAATCGCTATAAAACCGCAACCGACAATTCTATTTGGTAGTTTGAAATACATAGACTGTAAGTTACCAAATCCCTGCCAGGCTTATCGTTTTTGTGCCATCATATAACCTGTCCTGAATTATGACACGTATCCTGATTATTGCTTCGCTTTTGTTGCTGGCAGCCTGTGGCAGCGACACGCCGCCTCCGTCTACCGAAATCACAAGTTCGCCCGAAGAAATGAAGGAGAAGACCACGGCCTATATCCGTGAGTCGCTCGATTATGCCGGTAAGCACGACGGTGTATTGAATGATAGTTTCCGTTTGTGGCAGTCGGCGATGCTGCCGGCTTTGTATGAAACATCGGGTTATGGGATGTTGTGGTCTGATCCTGAAAAACGCAAGCCGATCGCTGATTCCATGTTGCAGTTTATACGCCATGCAAAATATCACGCTTTATTACCGGAAGATTATCATTTGAATGAATTGCAGTTGATCGACAGCTTATACCGTGCCGATTCGCTGAGCGAAGGGGCGCGCAGAGACGCCGCATTGCTCGGGCGCGCGGATATATTATTGAGTGATGCCTTTGTACGGATGGTCAATCACCTGCGTTGGGGCCGATTGCCTGACGACAGTGTTTCGCAGCGGGTGGCGGCACCGACTGCAGCCTTTTATGCGGAACAATGGCAAAAGTTCCAGCGCGAAGGCAGCCTGTCGCGTCTGGCCACGGAACTCGAACCGGCAGATACCGTTTACCGTGCATTTAAAAAAGCCTTGCAACGTTTCCTCGACGAATCGGACCAGCGGGTATTCACGGAAGTGCCGCTTCCGGGAAAAAACACGGACTCGGCCACGTTGAGGCGGCAATTGGTGTTGCGCCTGCAGGAAGAAGACTGGCTGGCCAGTGAAAATCCAGATCCTGATTCGGCAACGCTGGCCGCAGCAGTTAAACGTTTCCAGGAAAGTAAGGGTTTGACGGCCGATGGTGTGGCGGGCAGTGGCACGATCCGCATGCTCAACCTGACCGACGGCGAGAAATTCATCCGTGCCGCCATGGCAGCGGACCGCTACAAATTATTGCCGTCCAAAATGCCGGAGCGTTATCTCTGGGTAAACCTGCCTTCCTATTACATGCGGCTGATCGAAAACGACAGCGTGAAGCTGGTGTCGAAAATCATCTGTGGTCGCCAGAAAACGCGGACGCCTTTGCTCAACAGTTCCATCTCCGAAATGATCACTTATCCGCAATGGACCGTACCTACCAGCATTATTGTGAAAGAAATGCTGCCCGCCGCCAAGAGGGATCCCGGATATTTCGCCAAGAAGGGTTTCAGCCTGCTCGACAGCGAGGGCAACGAGGTGGATCCGTATTCGGTGGAATGGTCAAAATACAGCAAAGGCATTCCTTACCGCGTGGTGCAGGGGAGTGGCGATGCCAATGCGCTGGGAATTATGAAATTCAATTTTGGGAATAAATATGCGGTGTATCTGCATGATACCAACCAGCGCTCGTTGTTCGGGCTCACTTCAAGATCGCTGAGCCACGGCTGTGTACGGGTGCAAAGCTGGGAAGGGCTGATGTGGGATATCCTGAAGCACGACAGCATGCAGGCCAATTCGGGGCGCTACGTGCCGGCAGACAGTGTCCGCAGCTGGCTTGGCCGCAAGGAAAAGAAAGTAATCACGGTCCGCAACCGGCTGCCGCTGTACATCCGCTACTTTACCTGCGAGGCCAAAGACGGAAAACTGATGTTTTATGATGATATCTACGGCGAAGACGCGCGGATACGGCCTTTGTACGCCAGAAAATGAGATTCGGGAGGGCGGATAACGGCACATTAAAAATCAGTTCATAAATAATTAAAATTATTTTAGGATATTGAACTTACCGATTACTTTTGTTTTGATTATAACTAAACTATGACGCTTATGAAGAAGTTCTCCCTGTTCATATTATCCCTGGCTGTCTGTTCGATGGGTATCGCCCAGAATGGACCAGACCGCCCGACTTTCCTGGGATTCAGCTTTGCTCTTAATGATTTCAGCACCGCCCAGAAGATCCGGTCCACTTCTCTGAGCACTGTTCAACGTAATAAACAATGGAGTAAGATCAAAGATATGGACCATGGCCTGGCGCTGACCTATTACAAGGCACTGCACAGCCATGTTGATTTTGCCGGTACTTTATCCGGTACTTTCACCCGCGACGGTATGCAATCCCGCAAATTGACCACGGATGGTTTCCTGCTGGGGCTGGATGCGGCTGTACATCTCAAAATGTTTGAAGACAAGTACTGGGTTAATCCTTACCTGATCGCCGGTATCGGTGGCCAGCTGTTCAACGATAAATATTTTGGTGCCACGGCTAACCCCGGTGTTGGTCTGAAGATCAATTTCTTCGAAGAATTCAACATTTTCGCTTCCAGCCAGTACCGTGTACCGGTAACCAAAGAAACCGCTAACTATTATTTCTTCCATCAGATCGGCATTGCTGCCCGCGTTACGCCTAAAAAAGTACCGGTAGTGATCGTACCTCCGGCTCCTCCTGTTGACACCGACAAAGATGGTATCGTTGACAGCCTGGATAAATGTCCTACTGTTCCCGGTATAGCCAAATACCAGGGATGTCCGATCCCCGACACGGATAAAGACGGCATCAACGACGAAGAGGATAAATGTCCCACAGTGGTCGGCCTTCCCCGCTATGGTGGTTGCCCCATCCCCGATACAGACGGTGACGGTATCAACGACGAGGAAGACAAATGTATCACAGAACGCGGTCCTGCCAGCAACCAGGGATGTCCTTATAAAGACACCGATGGTGATGGTGTGAACGACAATGAAGACCGTTGCCCCACTATTCCCGGCGTAAAAGAAAATCAGGGTTGCCCTGCTATCCAGGAAGAAGTAGTGAAAAAAGTAAACTTCGCTGCAAATAATATTTATTTCGCAACAGGTAAATACACGCTCCTGGCCAAGTCAAACAAAGGCCTCAACGAAGTAGCCCAGATCATCAAAGACAACCCCGGTATCAACCTGACTATCGATGGTCACACCGATGACGTAGGTAAAGACGAGTCTAACCAGACTTTGAGTGAAAACCGCGCAAATGCGGTGAAGAAATACCTGGTGAGCAAAGGTGTTGAAGAAAGCCGCCTGACCGCTACCGGTTACGGTGAAACCAAGCCTATCGCTGACAACAAAACAGCCGCAGGCCGTCAGAAAAACCGTCGCGTAGAACTGAAGCTCAGCTACTATTAATTCAGTGTTAGTAAGTACTATACTAAAGCCCCGCATTGCGGGGCTTTTTAATTAGACAATTTGATGATTTGATAATTTGAAGATGTTTATCACCACCATACTTCCCATATCGGAAATTTCCGTGCGATGCCATTTTACTATCTTTATACTGCCTGATCTTCAAATTATCAAATTTTCAAATTAACCGGATGTCGATATCAACACAAGCGGAACTGGATGGAATGAAGAAAGTAAGTGAAGCGGTGGCCAATACATTGCGGAAGATGCGCGAGTACGCACAACCCGGAATGAGCACACTGGAACTGGATCATTATGGAGGCGAGCTGCTCAAGGGATATGGCGCAAAGTCGGCACCGCGGCTGACCTACGGGTTTCCCGGATGGACCTGTATCAGTGTGAATGAGCAAATCGCGCATGGAATTCCTTCTGCCGCCAACATTCTTCGCGAAGGAGACCTCGTTAATATCGATGTATCGGCTGAATTGGGTGGTTTCTGGTCGGACAATGGCGGATCCTTTGTGCTCGGGCAGGATATACATGGGCATGAAAAGCTGGTAGCCACATCGCGACAGATCCTTCGGGAAGCGATAGCGCAGATACGCGGCGGGCAACGGATTTCCGACACCGGTAAACTGATCGAAACCAAAGCCCGCAAAGCCGGCTTCCGCGTGATACGCAATCTTACTGGTCATGGTGTAGGCCGCAGCCTGCACGAAGCCCCCTTTGAAATAGCTAATTTCCCCGATCACCGCAACCGCGAACGGTTCCGCCGTCATTCGGTAGTGGCGATTGAAACATTCATTTCTACCACTTCCACCATGGCCATGGATACCTCAGACGGCTGGACTTTCGTTGGCAATAAAGGAGGTTTTGTTGCCCAGCATGAGCATACGATTGTGATTACGGATGGAGAGCCGGTGGTGTTGACGGAGAGTAACGGAATTTAAAATGTGCAAATGTGCCCGCCACAGGCGGGGCCATGTGAAAATGTATTTTATGTATTCCATTTTCCCATTGTATAAAAAGAGATGCCGGTGCAACTGCACCGGCATCTCTTTTTATACGTGTCTTATCAGGCTACTGCTTTCTTCACCAGGTCGGCAGCTTCGCTGAGCAGGATCGCGGATTGTACTTTCAGTCCGCTTTCGTCGATCAGTTTTTTCGCTTCTTCGGCGTTGGTGCCTTGCAGACGCACGATGATCGGGATATTAATATTGCCCAGGTTCTTGTAAGCATCAATTACACCGGCCGCAACACGGTCGCAGCGAACGATACCGCCAAAGATGTTGATGAGGATCGCTTTTACAGCCGGATCTTTCATGATGATCTTGAATCCAGCTTCTACTGTTTGCGCGTTGGCCGTACCGCCTACGTCCAGGAAGTTGGCCGGCTCACCACCGCTGAGTTTGATCATGTCCATGGTAGCCATTGCCAGACCGGCACCGTTTACCATACAACCTACGTTGCCGTCCAGTTTTACGAAGTTGAGGTTGTATTTACCTGCTTCCACTTCCGTAGGATCTTCTTCTGTGATGTCGCGCAATGCCGCCACATCGGGGTGACGCATCAGGGAGTTATCGTCAAGGCTCATCTTACAGTCAACGGCAATGATCTTGTCGTCGGAAGCTTTGAAGAGCGGGTTGATCTCCAGCATGGCGCAATCCAGTCCAACATAAGCATTGTACAGGTTGGTTACGAATTTCACGCAGTTCTTGAAAGCTTCACCGCTGAGACCGAGGTTGAAGGCGATTTTGCGCGCCTGGAAACCCTGCAGCCCGCCACCGGGGTGTACCCATTCTTTAAAAATTTTTTCGGGTGTATCGTGCGCAACGTCCTCGATGTTCATACCGCCTTCGGTACTGTACATGATCACGTTCTGTCCTTTGCTGCGGTCGAGTAGGATAGAGAGATAGAATTCTTTTCTTTCAGAAGCACCATCATAGTACATGTCCTGGGCAACCAGGATCTTGTTGACTACTTTACCGGCAGGTCCTGTCTGAACAGTTACCAATGTGCCGCCAAGGATTTTCTGGGCAAACTCCTGGATGTCTTCCAGTGATTTGCCTACTTTAACACCATTGATGCCATTTTCCTTGATAGCGCCCTTTCCACGGCCACCGGCATGGATTTGTGCCTTGACAACGGCAAACTTACTTCCGCTCTGGGTTTTGATCTGACGGTATGCTTCTTCCGCCTCCTGTACCGTACTGCAGGCAAATCCTTCCTGCACCGGCACGTTATATTTTTTCAATAACTCTTTCGCCTGGTATTCGTGTAAGTTCATTGGTAAAAATTTGTCGCGAAGATAAGTCTTTCAGGTAAACGGGCGAAGCAAAAAACGGAAGCCGTTTCGGCCACAAAAACCTATTTTTATTTCATGCTCAGGAGATCGTTTTATACTTTTTTAGGCTGCTTTTTTGTACTGCTTACGGCATGCCATACCACGAAGCCTTCGCTTCAGCAACTCAACTATCCGTCGCGGGTAACAGGCTCCGGTTTTTTCAGAAATATTACCGGGATGGACACACATCAGCGCGATTCGCTGGCCATGCTTTGCCTGCTCGGTGGCAATTTCCCCGGTTTTCTCCGCCATCTTGAACCCGTGACGGTAGAAGGCGCGCATCCGCAAACGGGCAAGCGAAACAGCATCACCTTCTGGGTTACTCCCGATTATTTGTCTATCGGCACCGACAACGATTGGGTGCGTATGCCGCTTTCGCCTAAAGCCGCACAGGTAGTGGCCGACAGCCTGAATTGCTTTTTACCTACCGCTACCATGTGTGACGAAATCTATCGCGCTGCGGCTGTTAAACTGGAGCCCGTGCCCCTGTATGCTTTCCGCGACAGCACGCCTGTGCTAATGCATCATCACCTCATCATCGAAGGGCAACGGCAGGGCAGGAAGGGACTGATCGCCGGTATCAAAAAAGATGTGGTACTGACCGAGAAACTATCCGAACGTCCCAACCGCGTGGCTATCTACGGATGGCACAAACCGGAAGGCCGCCCGATACAGCCGCTTTACACCGGTCATGCAGACTGGTACGTCGATTACAGCCACGGCATCCGGCTGGTGAGCCGGCAACTCCTGGTCAACGGGCAATGGATGGATTATACGAAAGTGTGGGCCGATGAAGCACTGCGATACCTGCTCTGCGGAACCGAAAAGGCCACGGTAACGCGGTACAACTGAATCTTGCCATCCTATGCCGGAGCTTCCCTATATTTGCCCCCTTATACGATTGAATTATGGCTAAAACTATTTTCGACCAACTGAACGAAACTGTCAGCTTCCTGAAGCAACAATTTGCAGAAACGCCCTCCGTAGGTATCGTACTCGGAAGCGGTCTTGGCAATTTTGCCGAACAGATTGAAGTGGAAAAAGAAGTGCCTTACGGCGACATTCCCAATTTCCCTGTATCAACCGTGCAGGGACACAAAGGAAAGCTCGTGTTTGGCAAACTGGCAGGGAAAACAGTGGTAGCCATGGCCGGTCGTTTTCATTACTACGAAGGATACAGTGCCCAGGATGTGGTGTTTCCTGTAAGAGTGATGAAACTGCTCGGTGTGCAGACCCTGCTGTTGTCCAATGCGGCCGGCGGTGTCAACACCAGCTTCAAAGTAGGCGACATCATGATCATCACCGATCACATCAGTCAGTTCACACCTAATCCGCTGATCGGCAAGAATGTGGAAGAATGGGGACCCCGTTTCCCGGATATGAGTGAACCTTACAAAAAGAGTCTTATTAATAAGGCCAAGGAAATCGCCGCCACCAACAATATCAACGTAAAAGAAGGCGTGTACCTGGCCGTTACAGGTCCCACATTTGAAACGCGCGCTGAATACCGTATGATCCATGCACTGGGCGGCGACGCCGTAGGAATGAGCACCGTACAGGAATGTATCGTGGCCAATCACATGGGAATTGCCGTATTTGCCATGAGCATCATCACCGATATCGGCATCCGTGATGAAGAAAACGTGATCACGCACGAGGAAGTGCTGGAAGCAGCCAAAGAAGCGGAACCGAAGTTCTCGCTGATCTTCCGCGAACTTGTGGCATCCCTTTAACAAAATGGCAGCGTCCGGAATGCCGGACCTCCACTAATTTTGCAGCGGTCCTGCACATGGACCTTCCGAATGATCAAGTACCTACTTTCAATACAGGTGTTGCTGGTGCTGTTGTGTTGTGCCGTTACGGTCAACGCGCAACGCCGTAATCCTGTTGGCACTTTTACCGACCGCGCAGGTTCTATCGGTCGCGGCACCCAGGTAGGAGGCGACAGCAACGACAGCCTGCAACGCCGCGACAAAAACGCGGACTCCATCACCATCACCTACAAGTTCCTGGACTCTACGCGTACTTATCGTCTGGATTCATCGGTAAACGATTTCAGTAAACGTTTCCCGATACCTGCAGACTATGTATACCTGGGCAATCCCGGTACGGCTGCACGGTCTATTCTATTTTCACCCGTATTCACGCCCGGCTGGGACCCCGGTTTCCATTCATTTGATATCTATAAATGGACCATCGAAAAGGCCCGCTTTTTTTCTACCACGCGTCCCTATTCCGAACTGAACTACATGCTGGCGAGCAAAGGCGAACAACAGATCGAATTGTTGCATACGCAGAATATCAAACCTAACTGGAACATGCTCGGACAATACCGCCTGATTGCGGCGCCGGGTTTTTTCAACGGACAAAAAACAAGTCACAGCAGTTATGTATTCACCTCCTGGTACCAGTCGGTGAACAAACGATACAACAACTATTTCGTTATTGCGTCCAACAAAATAAGTGCTTCGGAGAACGGTGGATTGATCGATACAATGGATTACCTGCGTTCACCTGAATATACCGACCGTTTTACCATTCCGACCAAAATAGGAGGGGACAACGAATACAGCAGTAACTTTTTTACAACGAATATCCGCACCGGCAATCAATACACGGATTTCAATGTGATGATGCGGCAGCAATACGATTTCGGAAGAAAAGATTCACTGGTAACCGATTCGACCGTGATACCCTTGTTCTTTCCGAAAGTCCGTTTCGAACACACGATCCGTTACACAACGAATAAATATCTCTACCAGGATCTGATTGGCGACTCGGCCTACTATAAAGACTTTTATAACATCACGCTGCCACAGGCGAACGATACGTTTGAAATCCGCGAATACTGGAAAGTACTCAGCAATGATTTTTCCATTTATCAATTTCCGGAGGAAAAAAACCTGCATCAGTACATAAAGGTCGGCGCCTCTCATCAGCAGATCACCGGACGATTTACTTCGGGTAAAAACAGCTTCTTCAATATCATCGGGCACGGCGAATACCGCAACCGTACCCGCAACCAGAAATGGGATATTGCCGCGTCGGGTGAAATATATTTTGCAGGTCTGAATGCCGGCGACTTTAGGGTGTCTGCTGCATTGGAAAGATTGCTGGGGCAAAAACTGGGTTACCTGAAGATCGGGTTCGAAAATGCGAACCGCACGCCGTCATTTATATTCGATACACGCAGTAGTTTTTACCTGGCGCAGGCAGCCACTTTCAAAAAGGAAAACAATACGCAGATCTATGCGACCTACAGCCTGCCGAAACTCCGTCTTCAGCTCAGCGGTCATTATTACCTGGCTACGAACTATACTTATTATACCAGCTTTTATCAGCCAAACCAGGCAACGGCATTGTTCAATGTGTTGCAGGTAGCGGCAAGGAAGACGTTTAAGTTTGGACGTAAGAAACAATTCAATCTTCATTCGGACGTATATGTGCAGCAGGTAATAGGTAACGGACCGGTGAATGTACCGCTGGTATTCACCCGCAACCGCCTGGCCTATGAGGGAAATCTCGGGTTCAAGAACCTGGACATAGCGTTGGGATTGGAATCGCGTTACCACACGCCCTATAAAGCCGATAATTACTCTCCGGTGTTGGGTCGTTTTCAATACCAGGATACTGCCACGATCCGTAACAATATACCGGATATCGCGGCCTATGTGCATTTCAGAATCCGTTCATTCAAAGCCTTTGTACGGGCGGAAAACCTGAACACGATGAGTTTCAGCAACGGGTTCGGCTTTACCAACAATAACCTGGCTGCTACCGGTTATCCTTATCCCGGCTTCCTGTTTCGCCTCGGAATCTATTGGGGATTTGTTAATTAGCGCTGAAAACGAGGTTTTTCTGACCAAAATCAGGTGTAATCATCTTTGACGTTCAAAAAGCCAACGTATCTTTGTGCGACTGTGAAACGTTTTGCACTTTCCATATTAGCCGTTTTATACCTGGCAGTTGGCAGCGGGATCGTTGTCAACAAGCACTTCTGTATGAACCGGCTGGACTCCTGGGAGTTCTATGGCAAGCTCGATGACAAATGCAACCGCTGCGGTATGGAAAGTACCGAGAAGCATGGATGCTGTCACGATGAAGTGCATGTGATAAAACTCACTCCTGACCAGAAGCTGGCGCTTTTATCTTTCGACCTGTCTGTACCGCAGGAAATACAGTTGCCCGCATGGATCAATTATTTTCTTGCTCCGTTGGAAAACGGCGCTCCTTCCGTTTATTATCTCAATCATTCCCCGCCTTTACTGACAGATAGCGATACGTATCTGCAGAATAATGTATTCAGGATTTAGTCGTCTGTGCCTCCGCCTCACCCGGATGGCGGAAGGGTAAGTATGTCCGGGCTATTGCGCTTATCATTACTTAAACACAAACACAACAAATCATGAAATCTGTTAAGATATTTTTCCTGTTCGCCTGCCTGGCTGTTGCCGGTATTGCCTCTGCACAATCAAAAACTGAAACCATTGCCGTTGCCGGTAACTGTGGTATGTGCAAAAAAACGATTGAAAAATCAGCCAGAGCCGGTGGGGCAACAGCTGCCGATTGGAATGAAGAAAAGAAAGTACTCACTGTAAAATACAATTCAAAGACCACTGATCTCGCAAAGATTCAGCAGCAGGTAGCGGCCGCAGGGTATGATACCCGCGATGTAAAAGCTTCCGATGCGGCATACGACAAGCTGCATGGCTGCTGCAAATATGATCGTGGCTCACTTCCCCAATCTGTAAGTGCCGCCGACAAGAAGACCGAAGCGGCCTGTTGCAGCAAAGGCGAGAAAACTGCCAAAGGCGATAAAGGCGAGAAAGGTTCCTGCTGCAGCGAAGGCGAAGGTCATTAATGCGCAGACAGCCACTGGCTGTCTCTTATTGCTTCACAATTAAACATATTAAGTATGAAAAAGCTATTGTTCATAGCAATGGTCTTGTTCATGGGTATGTCTGTGCAGGCGCAGTTTTCCCGGGCCGAATTACAGGCTACAGGTTTAACCTGTGCAATGTGCAGCAATGCCATCAACAAAGCTTTGCAGCAACTGCCTTACGTAGAGAACGTAAAGGTGGATATCAAAAGTTCCGTCTACCAGATTAGTTTCCGCGAAGGCGCGGCCGTAAGTATCGATGGATTAAAAAATGCGGTGGAAGACGCCGGTTTTTCCGTTGGCAATCTGAAACTGTCGGGTCGTTTCAATAATGTATCCGTGGCCAATGACACGCATGTGCAGATCGGCAACGAAACATTTCATTTCCTGGATATCAAAGACCAGGTATTGAATGGCGAACAAACGATTACTGTAGTAGACAAGAATTTTGTTTCTCCGAAAAAATTCAAAAAGTTCAGCAGTGCCACCCGTATGGCGTGCGTGCACACCGGCAAAGCCGGCAGTTGCTGCAGCCGCGACGGGATCAAAGCTGATACACGGATTTATCACGTAACGATCTAATTCAAAAGTAAAAAGTCAAAATTCAAAAATGGAAATCAGTCCATCTTTTGAATTTTGACTTTTGAATTAATAATTTTTATGAAACGCATACTGTCTGTTTTCCTGACGGCTTGCTGCCTCTGGATGGCGGCTCCCGCAACAGCTCAGCAGAATACTGATATCTATATCACTGATCCCAGATTGCAGATCCGGTTGCCCGATGTAAAAGGCGATACCACCAGCCTTGTATCACACAAAGGGAAAGTTATTCTCCTCGATTTCTGGGCCAGCTGGTGCATGCCCTGCCGTGTGTCTAACCGGAAGCTGGTAAAGCTATACGACAAATACAAAAGCAAAGGCTTTGAAATATTTGGGGTGTCGCTCGACGAAGACCGGCGCGACTGGATCAAAGCGATCAAATTCGACAAGATCAGTTGGATGCAGGTGATCGACGACCGCGGATGGAAAGCGCAGACCGGCATCGACTGGAATATCAGTTCCATACCAACCTCTTTTCTTATCGACAAACAAGGAAGGATCGTTGCCATGAATCTGGAGGGAAAAGAGCTGGAAAACGCCGTAAAGAAACTGCTGGATGCACCGTAACCATCTATTTATGCGAATTTTCTTAATTGTCATTTTATCGCTGACAGCCGGTGTACTGCATGCACAGGAATTGTATGTATACTCCGACCCGGCGTCCAACATACCTGCGCATTCGGTATCCACCAAATTATCGGCAGGATATATGCCTCCGCAACCCTGGAATAACCGCGGCATGCAACGGTATACACCAGAAGTGATGCTGGGCCTCAGTAAAAAGTTTATGCTTCGTACCGGCGCCACATTTGCTGACGTGCATACCTCCGGCTTTGGCTGGGAATCCGTTTACCTGTATGGAAAATACCGGTTTCTTTCCCATGATGAGCTGCACTCGCATTTCCGCATGGCGGCCTATCTCGAGGGGGCGTACAGCCGTGCACCATTTCACAACGAAGAAATCAACCTGACCGGTGATAAAAGCGGTATACAGGCCGGCGTGATTGCCACGCAGTTGTGGCACAAGTTTGCGCTGAGCGGAACGGTAAGTCATACGCAGGTATTACATTCCTCACGCAATAACAAGGTTACTTATATCCCATCGCGTATTTACCAGGCAATGAACTATTCCGTGTCTGCGGGTTATTTATTGTTGCCGCGTGAGTACAAAGACTATCGCCAGACGAATCTCAATCTTTATACAGAAATACTGGCGCAGCAATCGCTGGATCGTAACCGGTACTATGTGGATGTGGCACCAGCCGTGCAGTTGATCTTTAACAGCACGACCAAACTAAACCTCGGATATCGTTTCCAGGTGGGAGGCAATATGCAAAGGATGTCGGAGAACAGTTGGATGATCGGGATTGATCATACATTTCTCAATGCATTAAAACCACGTAAATGAGTACAGAGATCCGCATACGGAATATGGTTTGCCCGCGATGTATACGTGCGGTGACGGATATATTCCGCAAAGCGGAAATGGAACCGCTTGCGGTGACCCTGGGCGTGGTAACATTGAAAGCTCAACCGGCCGCCACACAATTAGCAGCGCTGGAAAAAGCACTTGAAGCCGAAGGTTTTGCCATACTCGATGATGCACGTGCCAAATTGGTAGAGGAAATCAAACAACTGATCATTAAACTTGTGCACTATGGTGAGCTGGATGAGATGAACGAAAATCTTTCCGGCTATTTATCCTCTTCACTTCACCGCGATTACTCTTATCTCAGCCATGTTTTTTCTGCTGCGGAAAACAATACGATCGAGCAGTATTTCATTTTGCAGAAAATCGAAAAAGTAAAAGAGTGGCTGGTTTACGGGGAAATGACGCTCAGCCAGATGGCGTATCGCCTGGGTTATAGCAGCACGGCGCATTTGTCGTCGCAATTCAGAAAGATCACGGGATTTTCGCCAAGTGAATTCAGGCAGTTAAAGGATCATCAGCGTAAGCCGATTGATGGGTTGTGAGGGAGCGTGAATCGTCAATGGTGAATGGTGAATAGGTGAATGATCTTTTCTTCTTTGCCTTGGTTGCTATTTACTTAATACTTATTACTTATAACTTACTACTCATCACCTGACCGCAAAGTTTTATAACGAATTCCGGGAATTGTGTAACACCCCGCGTGGCCCTTTCCCGGAATTTTGTATAATAAAACAGGATCATGACACACACATACGACATCAAGGGAATGACATGCCAAAGTTGCGTCGGCAGAGTGCGCAGCCAATTGCTGCAAACCGCCGGTATCTTATCGGCCGATATAAAACTGGATGCTCCACAAGCAACCATTTCCATGGAAAAACATATTCCGCTCGCTAAACTTCAGGAAGCAGTAAGTAAGGCGGGACATTATACGATCAGCGAAACGGCCGGTGCCGCTATGCATGACATGAGCGCTACAGACGATGAAACATCGTCAACATCGTATTATCCTATTTTCCTGATATTCGGTTATATCACGGGTATTACGCTTTTGCTTCAATGGCAAAGCGGCCACTTCGACTGGATGCATTGGATGCAACATTTCATGGCGGGATTTTTCCTGGTTTTCTCTTTTTTCAAACTGATGAACCTGAAAGGTTTTGCTGAAGGATATGCTACTTATGATGTAGTGGCAAAAGCAATCCCTGCATGGGGTTTTATTTATCCTTTTGTTGAATTAGGTCTTGGTCTTGCTTATCTGACGGGTTTTTATCCGCTGGGCACCAATCTTGCTGCATTTGTGATAATGGGTGTCAGTACCATCGGTGTGGTGCAGAGTCTGCTACAGCATCGTCCGTTTCAATGCGCCTGTCTCGGCACCGTATTTAAGTTGCCCCTCAGTAAAGTAACCCTTGTTGAGGACCTGTTGATGGTAGCCATGAGCGGCGCGATGGTGTATGCTCTTTTATAGTGAACGGTCAATCGTAAATGGTGAATAGTCAATGGTCAATAAGTGAATTAGTATGCGATGAAATATTGACTTATTCAAAGATTGCGGGTATTCAAATCACAAATATGAATCTGATAAAATGGATCGGGCGGTTTTTTCGCTCCCTGTTCCAAAAAAAATGTTGTAAATGAAAATAGCATTGTCAGCAATACTGCTGCTGAGCGCTGGCAACCTTTTTGCCCAGCACCAGCATCATACACCTGCAAAAGATACCGTTCCGTCTCCGCATCAGCATCATCAGATGCCGGCAAAAGATACGATGCCTGGCATGTCGCATAAAGAGCACGATATGCAAATGCCTTCTTTCGCACCACATGCTTATTCGCTTAATCTGCCGATGAGCCGCAATGCCTCGGGTACGGCCTGGTTACCCGATCAAACACCGATGTACATGTATATGCGCGGTAATGACCGTACAGCTTTCATGCTGCACGGGTCTGTTTTTCTCCGGTATACGCACACCGGTGTCGGTAAAAGCAGCCAGCGCGGTGCAGGCAAATGGGATGCGCCCAACTGGCTGATGGGAATGGTGAACAGGAAAGTGGGACAAAAGGGATTGTTTACGGCTAAACTGATGATCAGTCTTGATCCGCTTACCGAAGGTGGCAACGGTTATCCGCTGCTCTTCCAGTCCGGAGAAACGTACAAAGGACAACGACTGGTCGATCGCCAGCATCCGCATGATCTGTTTTCAGAAGTCAGTGTTGGTTATAGTCATGCCTTCACGAAAAATCTCGATGTATTTGGTTATGCCGGATATCCCGGCGAGCCGGCTTTGGGAGCACCCGCTTTTATGCACCGCGTTTCTGCTATGAATAACCCCAATGCGCCGCTTAGTCATCACTGGCAGGATGCCACCCATATCACATTTGGTACGGGCACTTTGGGCGTACGTTATCGTCAGTTCAAAGTGGAAGGTTCCGTGTTTACGGGCCGCGAACCCGATGAAAAGAGGTACGATTTTGACAAAGCGCGTTTTGACAGTTATAGTTACCGTTTGTCTTACAACCCTTCGAAAAACTGGGCCATGCAGTTTTCGCAGGGCTTTATTCATTCACCGGAGCCATTGGAACCGGAGGCAAATGTAACGCGCACAACTGCGTCGGTTGCTTATAGCACTATTTATGGGAAAGACAATCATTACAATATCATCCTTGCCTGGGGATTGAATGATCAGGGTAGCGGGCATCGTGAACATGCCATCCTGCTGGAAGACAATCACCAGTTTGGTCGCAATGCGGTCTTCAGCCGGTATGAATTTGTACAGAAATCGTCTGAAGAGCTGGCGCTCGAAGATGTGGCCGGGCATGCCACTTTCAACCTGCATAGTTTTTCCGTAGGCTATAACCGTCACCTGCTCACTACCGGTGCGGTAGAGTGGACGGCCGGCACCGTGGCTACCCTTAATCTTCCTCCTGATCGCCTGAAAAGCTATTACGGCAACCTTCCGGTTGGCCTCCAGGCTTACTTGCAATTACGTCCCGCCAGACATCGCCATTAAAAAATAAATCAGGCTAAACGAAAAAGTTTTGTAAATTCACTTAAATAAAAATTTAGACAAGTCTAAAAATATATTTAAGTGGGCAAAATATTTACACTCTGGGTTGCTACCCTTTTTCTTTGCATTAACCAGGTAAAAGCACAGGATGATCGTCGGGTGCGGGTAACAGACAGCTTGAATGGCGATGTTATTCCGGGTGCAACATTTACGCGTGACAGTGTTAAACTGGTCGCCACGCGTTCCGGCGAGCTTCTGCTGAAAGCCGATAGCAGCCATTGGCATATTTCTGCAACAGGTTATGAATCGCGGCGCATGGTGGTTGACCCCGGCGGACACACGTTGATCATCGCTTTGCAACCTGTGCAGGCCGAAATGGAGAATGTAGTGGTGTCGGGCACATTACGCGCCGTGAACCGTCTCGAAAGTCCGGTAGTGGTGGATGTATATACACCGGCGTTTTTCAAAAAGAACCCGGTGCCAAGTGTATTTGAGTCTTTGCAATTGGTGAACGGTGTGCGCCCGCAGCTCAACTGCAGCGTTTGCAATACCGGCGATATTCATATCAATGGACTGGAAGGGCCTTATACGATGGTGACGATCGACGGCATGCCCATCGTGAGTAGTCTTGGCTCCGTTTACGGCTTGTTTGGCATTCCCACACAATTGATAGAACGGATGGAAGTGGTCAAAGGGCCGGCTTCAGGATTGTATGGATCGGAAGCGATAGGAGGGTTGATCAATATCATTACCCGCTCGCCCGAAAAGGCGCCATTGTTCAGCGGTTCATTGATGACCACCAGCTGGCTCGAGCACAACCTCGATCTCGGACTGGGCTACAGAGCCGCAAAGAATATCCACGGCCTGCTGGGTATTCATTATTTTAATTATGGCAATAAAGAAGACCGCAACAATGACGGCTTTACCGATGTGGCTTTGCAGCACCGCATTTCTCTTTTCAATAAACTAAGTATACGCAGACCCTCCGGCAGAAAGGCTTCACTGGCTACCCGGTATTTTTATGAAGACCGCTGGGGTGGCGACATGCGTTGGAATAAATCATTCCGCGGTACCGACAGCATTTATGGTGAAAGCATTTATACCAGTCGTTGGGAAGTGATCGGACAATACCAATTACCCATGAATGAACCGGTAATGCTATCGGTTTCGGCAACAGGCCACAGGCAGGATTCACGTTATGGCAACGTACCTTATATAGCCGATCAGAAAATACTGTTCACGCAGCTTACCTGGGATAAAAACATGGGAGCGCATCGGTTGCTGACAGGACTGGCATACCGGTACAATTATTACGATGATAATTCTACAGCCACCCGCGATATTGTAACAGGTGACAACCAGCCGGAGCGTTATGGATTACCCGGTATTTTTCTGCAGGATGAATGGACGCTTAATGAAAAACATTTGCTATTGCTGGGGGCACGTTATGACCGGCATCCGGTGCATAAAAATATATTTACGCCACGTATGGCGTGGAAATGGTCGCTTTCATCCCACCAGGTATTACGCCTGAATGCGGGCACAGGATTTCGTGTTGTGAGTCTTTTCACCGAAGATCATGCGGCACTAACGGGCGCACGTGAGGTGGTGATTGCGGAAAAACTGAAACCAGAACAGAGCTACAATGCCAATCTTAATTACACGCATATTTTTCAATGGCAAAAAAATAAACTGCAGGCGGATCTTTCTGCCTGGTATACACATTTCACGAATCAATTATTACCTGATTATGATACCGACCCCAACCAGATCATTTACCGCAACTTAACCGGTTATGCCGTATCGCGTGGTGGCAGTATCAATTTTGAGCTGTCGCTTGGTCATCGTTTTAAAGCCATGGTGGGTGGTAACTGGCAGGATGTATCGCGCGTAGAAAGAAATGAAACGGGTAAAAAAACATCGATCCGACCAGTATTGACCGAACGCTGGAGCGGGACATGGACCATCTCCTATACATTTCCCGGACCCGGCATCGGTATTGATTATACGGGTAATATTTATGGACCGATGCGATTACCCTTGTTGTCGCCAACTGATCCCCGCCCGGAAATGTCACCGGTGTGGAGTATTCAGAATATTCAACTGACTAAAAAATTAGGCAGTAAGGCCGATGTATTTGCCGGTATAAAAAATTTACTCAATTGGACACCCGCCAAAAATGTACCCTTCCTCATTGCGCGCACCAACGATCCGTTTGATAAACAAGTACAGTATGACGCCGGCGGACAGATCGTTGCCACGCCTGATAATCCTTATGCCCTGAGCTTTGATCCGTCTTATGTATATGCGCCGAACCAGGGCATCCGTTTTTTCGCAGGAATAAGGTGGAGTTTAACTGCGAGACCCTGAACAGAATAGGGTAATTTGCAGGAGATGAGAAGGATTATATGCTGGCTGATCATTTTTTCCTTTGTTGACGTTCTGCATGCGCAGCAGGCGGACACGGATTCCGTGCAGGCATTGGAGCGGGTGCAGGTAAAGGCTTATACGGGCCGACAGGTATTGTTCCGCACACCGGGAGCTGCCGCTGTTATTACGCAGCAGCAATTGACCGCAAACGGACCGGGGAGTTTGCTTCCATCGCTGAACCAGGTGGCGGGGGTAAGAATGGAAGAACGTTCGCCGGGAAGCTATCGCCTGGCCATCCGCGGCAGTCAGTTGCGTTCGCCTTTTGGTGTGCGTAATATTAAAGTATACCTCGATGAATATCCGCTTACAGATGCGGGTGGAAATACTTACATCAATATTTTTAATCCGGGTGATCTTGCGCGCATCGAATTATTAAAAGGGCCGGATGGCAGTTTGTTCGGTGCCAACTCCGGTGGTGTATTGCGTTTGCAGGCAATCGATCCGGATACAGCTTTTCAACTGAAAGCCGGCATTGGTGGAGGTTCGTATGGATTGTTTGTGCAGGAAGCGGAAGCCGGATCACGAAATGGTGCACATACGTGGAATGTACGCGAATCGTGGCAGCAATCGGATGGTTATCGCGAGAATAGTCGTTTACGAAGAGGAATGATCCGCATCGGTGACCACTGGCAATACCATAAAAAAGGAAGCATTGATTTGCTGGCACTGATCGCAAGCACCGACTATCGTACGCCGGGCGGATTAACGTCGGCGCAATTTGAAGCAGATCCGCGACAGGCCCGGCCTGCGGCAGGACAACTGCCCGGGGCCGTTACACAAAAAGCCGGTATTTACAGCGGCTACTGGCTGACGGGTATTACTCATACATGGAAAGCTGAACGCGGTCCTGAATACGTGACGGCTTTTTCTTATGCAGGCATGAACCTGCGCAATCCGTTTATCACCAACTATGAAACGCGTAAAGAACGAACGTTGAGTCTCCGTACTTTTTTACGTTGGAGCAATGATAAGGCAGTCCGTTTGCAATCATCTTTTACACTGGGAGCGGAAGGACAGCAGACGTTTTCGTTTATCCGTAATTACACCAACGAAAGAGGGGACCGCGGGGAGCGGATGCTGGCAGACGATATACGCAGCCAGCAATATTTTTTATTTGGCCGGGGACAACTCCAAACAGGCAGGTGGCAGGCCGAAGCGGCTTTAAGTCTGAATCAGCAGCGTCATCGTTTCAGCGGCGATCAGCCATTGTTGCGCCTGTTCCGGCCCCAATGGATGCCGCGTATGGCGTCGAGTTTTTTATTGTATAAAAATTTGCTGGTGCGCGGTAGCATTGGTCGCGGTTATTCTCCACCGTCGCTGGGAGAGTTGCGGCCGTCGGGCAATGTGGTGGATGCGGGATTGCAGCCTGAAAGTGGATGGAATAAAGAAATAGGATTGCGGTGGCAGGATGCTCAACGTCATTGGTGGATGGATGTTTCCGCATTTCATTACGGATTAAATGAAACCATTGTGCGGCGACTGACGGATGCGGGAGAAGAATATTTCATCAATGCGGGCAATACCCGTCAGCAGGGATTGGAATGGCAGGCGAGTTGGGATGTATTGCGTTCATATAATCACCGGGGATGGCGCGTGCAGGTGAATGGCAGTGCCGCATTCTATCATTTCCGTTTCCGCGATTACAAAACGGACGCAACGGATTATACGGGAAAAAAGATCGCGGGTATCCCGGGACAGCAGTTTACACTGGCAACGACTATACGCCTGCGGCAAACTTGCGTAAACGTTTCATGGTTTTATACCGGAGCCATGCCTTTAAATGATGCGAATACGGTGTTGGCAAAAGCCAGTCATTTAGTACGCGTGCAATTATCCCAGGTTATTTGCAATGGTAAAAACGGGCGGCTGGAATGTTATGCAGGCGGTGATAATTTGTTAAACCAGCGTTATAGTTTGGGATATGATCTCAATGCGCCCGGTGGGCGGTTTTATAATGCAGCGGCGCCGCGGAACTGGTTCGCCGGAATCCGGTGGGGGTTAATTCAAAATTCAAAAGGCAAAATTCAAAAACGTGAATCGTCAATGGTGAATAGTGAATAGTGAATAGTGAATGGGCAATGGCTGTTTTACTTACTACTTAATACTTATAACTTATAACGGCTGTTTCAATCCTACGCTTTTTTACCGTAAATGATGGGGATAAACAATTTTTTTCTTTTGTCCTTCAAGTCTAGATTTGCTGCCCTAATTTCTCAACAATGGATACAAAATATCTTCAGCATATAGCCGGTTCGCTCAACCTGGGCATTAAACCGGTAACCAATATCCTGCAATTGCACCAGGAAGGCTCTACTATTCCGTTTATCGCGCGATACCGCAAAGAAGCGACGTTCAACATGGACGAAGTGGCTATTGCTTCGGTGATTGAACAGGTAAAGTATTTCGAAGAGCTGGAAAAAAGAAAGGAAACGGTTGTCAAGACCATCGACGAAGCCGGTAAACTCACACCCGAATTGCGCAAGCGCATCGAAGATTGTGTAAACGCGACGGAACTGGAAGATATTTACCTGCCTTATAAACCCAAACGTAAGACACGCGCAACCATGGCCATTGAAAAAGGCCTGGAACCGCTGGCACGCCTGCTGTTTGACGAACAAACTGCGCAACCCGATGCCGAGGGACAAAAATACCTCAACGAACAGGTAGCTTCCGTTGAAGAGGCCTTGCAGGGCGCAAGGGATATCATGGCCGAATGGATCGCAGAAAATGAACTGGCGCGTAATGTGGTGAGAAAACAATTCACCGAAGAAGCCAAACTGTCTGCACGCGTGCTCACCTCAAAAAAAGACGAAGAGGAAGCACAGAAATACCGCGATTACTTTGAATTCAGCGGTTCGCTTGCCGACAGCCCCTCTCATCGCATTCTCGCGATCCGCCGCGGAGAAAAAGAAGGTTACCTGATCATGGATATCAGCATCGATAAAGAAAAGGCCTGTCAATCGCTGCGGGAAAAGTTTGTAAAAGGAAATACGGCCGCTGCACAACAGGTAAACCTGGCCGTGGAAGACAGTTACAGCCGGTTACTCAAACCGTCCATTGAGACCGAATTCCGCATGAGCAGCAAGCTGAGCGCAGACGAGGAAGCGATCGGTGTGTTTGCAGAAAATCTTCGTCAGTTATTGCTGGCATCTCCGTTGGGTCGCAAGCGCGTACTCGCGGTGGACCCCGGGTTCAGAACGGGATGTAAAGTGGTATGCCTGGATGAGAATGGCAATTTTCTTCAGTACACCACCATCTTTCCGCATGCACCACAAAACGACTGGCAGGGTGCTGCGGCCACATTGACAAAACTCGTAAAGGACCATGGCATACAGGCCATCGGCTATGGAAACGGCACGGCAAGCAAGGAAACGGAGCAACTGGTACGCAGTCTGCAATTCCCGGAGCCTGTGTCGGTATTTATGGTCAATGAAAGTGGTGCGTCCATCTACTCTGCGAGCGAAGTAGCGCGGGAGGAATTTCCTGATCAGGATGTAACGGTCCGTGGTGCCATCAGCATCGGCCGCCGCCTGCTGGACCCATTGAGCGAACTCGTAAAGATCGACGCAAAAAGTATCGGTGTTGGACAATACCAGCACGATGTGAATCAAAATAAACTGAAAGAATCCCTCGACCAGGTAGTGGAAAGCTGTGTAAACTTTGTGGGCGTAGATGTGAATACGGCGAGCAAACATTTGCTGACCTATGTATCGGGGCTGAGTGGAACCGTAGCCAAAAATATTGTGGAGTACCGCAGCAAGAACGGCGCATTCAAAAGCCGTGATGAATTGAAAAAAGTTTCGATGCTCGGACCGAAAGCATTTGAGCAAAGCGCAGGCTTTCTTCGTATTCCCGATGCGGAAAATCCACTGGACAATTCTGCCGTGCATCCGGAAAGCTATGGTGTAGTGGAAGCAATGTCGGCTAAATTGAATTGCAGCGTGCAGGAACTTATCTCCAAACCTGAACTGCGCAAATCGATCAATGTGAAAGATTATGTTTCTGAAACAATAGGAGAGTTCACTATTTCAGACATCCTGAAAGAATTGGAAAAACCGGGTCGTGATCCGCGTTCGCCGATCGAAGAGTTTCGTTTTGCCGAAGGCATCAGCACCATGGCCGATCTGAAGCCTGGCATGAAAGTACCGGGTATTGTGACCAATGTTACCAACTTCGGTGCATTCGTGGATGTGGGGGTAAAGCAGGATGGGCTTGTACACATTTCTCATCTGGCCAACCGTTATGTAAGCGATCCTAACGAGGTGGTGAAACTAAATCAGAAAGTGATGGTGACGGTAGTTGAGGTAGATGCTTCGCGCAAACGTATTGCTTTGAGCATGAAAGATGCCGAAAGCAAGCCCGAGCCTCGCCGCAACAACAACAATAACCGCAATCGCAATACCGGCAAAACGGATAATCGCCCATCGTCATTGAATCCGTTTCAGGCGAAGCTGGAGGAGTTGAAGAAGAAGTTCAAGTGAGGTGGTAAGTAGTAAGTAATTCTTTGCGTGCACCTGCTCTGCTTTTGACGCAAGGTGCGCAAAGTTTAATCGTGATCATCAATTGACGATTCACGATTGACCATTCACCATTCACGATTCAAACAAACACAAAGTTCCGCCCACCCATTCTTTGTCTTTGTTGTAACGCACACCGATCATCTTGCCTTTGCTCAACCTTGCGAGGTTGTTAGCGGCAACTGGACGATCTGCTCCTTTTTTCCAAAAATAAAACAAGCGGATCTCGGCTTTGGCAGGCTCGTCGGGTGTGATCACAACATCGGCATACTTAACCTTTTTCTGAAGGATCCAGTTAGCAGGGTCCTTTACGGCTTCGAGATCGGCAGGTGTAACATCGATTACCACACCCTGGCCGGCAAAGGAGAATAAAGGTTTCAATACATAATTTTCCAGATCGGACGGCCATTCGGTCAATTGATCGAGAAAATAAGTCGGCGGTACATAAGCGTGTTTGATAAACGGCAGTGTGTATTTGCTGATGCGGTAAAACCAGGAAGGATGCGGAGCCCATTCCACATCCAGTGGCTCGAATAAAAGTTTGCCTTTTTCCTGTACCTCTTCCGACTGTTGTGCCAGGTCGTCAAAAATGATGCGGTTATAAATGCGACGTACCTGTGTTTTAACGCCATCGCGCAGGTAAAATAATTCCTTTCCTTCTTTAATCAATTCGGTAAGACATACGGGTTCGATGCCAAGATAATCTTTGGTGCAATAAAAATCTATCCGTGTCTTTTGCTGATGTGGGAAAAGTTCCAGCAGGATCACATGCTCCGGTGAATGATTACCCAGGATGGTATCCTTCAACAATTGTATATAAGAAGATTTGTCGTAGGGAGGCAGGTAAGAACTATACCCTCCGGGTATATCAAAATGACGGTGAACGACATCGTCCAGTAATATTTCATAGGCAAAAAGCGAAGGAAATCCCTGCATCTCGATCAATTGCGGTTCATATCCGCCGTTCCCATCCTCGCATATACCGAAGTCGAATGCGATAAAATCGGTATGTTCATCTTCGTTGGGAACACGCAGATGGTCGGGGATGGCTTTTTCGGTCATCTCTTTGAAGCCGGGGCTTACGATCGTATCCACGATGCTTTCGCAGGCGGCCAGTAATTTATCCCTGAAATCGCGCGGAACAAAAACCGGTGTTTCCGCCACCCGGAATTCGATGGCGCCCGGATGAATATTTTGCAGATCATGAAGAAAAGCCTCGTAACGTTCAGGGGTAAATGCCTGGTTGTATTGCTCGCGGATAGATGGGGTCATACATTCAACTTGAAGTATCAAGATACGAAGGGAAAATTGCTTCCCCAAACAACGTCGGACGCAGCGTGAATTACCCAAGGCTGCAATAAAAAAAAAACCACATCTTTGTAACCCAAACGTTGTCAATATGAACAGAAAATATGTCGTGTTTATCGTTATGGCCTTATTGCTGAGTCAGTTTGTGATGGCGCAAGGTGACTTCATTGCCAAAAGCAGCAGTGAAGGGTTGTATGTGAATCATAAGGTGGCGCCGAAAGAAGGTTTGTATGCGATAGCGCGTATCTATCATCTGCATCCCCGGACGATTGCTTCGTTCAATAAAATGGATATCAACCAGGGGCTCAATCTTGGCCAGGTGATTAAAATCCCGCTGACCAACGAAAACTTTAACCAGCAATCGTCACAGGGTACGCCTGTGTATTATATCGTAGGTGAAAAAGAGGGGCTCATGAAAGTGAGCAACCTTGCCAATAAAGTAACGCTTGCCCGCCTGCGCGACTGGAATAAACTCAGTTCGGATGTGGTGCCGGTAGGTAAAAAACTTATCATCGGCTATGTGGCCAATATGGCGGATGCCGCGCCGGCGCCTGCTCCTTTTGCAACAAGCGAACCCAAACAACCGGTTACGCCTGTTCAGGAAACAAAACCTGCACCTGCAGAAAAGCCATTTGTGGTAGAGGAGAAGCCGCTGCCGAAAGAAGAACCAAAGAAAGAAGAGCCCAAAGAAGCGCCGGTAGTAGTGAAGGAAGAACCTAAAAAAGAGGAGCCCCGCCGCGAACAGCCGAAGCCAACACCTGCTCCGGCGGCGACACCGGCATCGGAGGATGGCTACTTCAAAACAGCTTTTACGCAGCAGACGCGTTCAACACCCATCTCTAAAAATGAAACGGTAACAGCCGGCATATTCAAAACATCCAGCGGCTGGCAGGATGCCAAATATTATCTTCTTGTCGACGGCGTGCCAACGGGCACGATCATCCGTATCACGAATCCGGACAACAACAAAGCTGTATACGCAAAAGTATTGGGTGAAATGAGCTCGATCCGTCAGAACCAGGGAATGAATATCCGCATCAGCAATGCTGCAGCCTCTGCGTTGGGTGTTGGTGAAAGCGATAAGTTTATTGTAAGCATCGCTTACTAGGTAAAACAGCCGTAATAAGTAATAAGTAATTAGTTTTAAGTAACAGCGATGGTTCGTTTACACACGAACCATCGCTGTTCAGGACAATGCTGAATTTACTGAAGCGTTTAAATTCGTGAGTGCCAGAACCTCAGGGTCTATTCACGACTCACGATTGACAATTCACTACCCAAAACGATAGCCCCGCAGGAACTCATCTATCGCTATTCTCTTTTTCCCTTCAAGTTGTAGTTCTTTCACCAGCACATAACCATCATTGCAGGCAAAACGTAAATATGTTTTACTATCCGTATCGTAAGCGCCCGGCGCGTGGGAAGGTATTTGCAATTGCTTTTCACTGCGGAAAATTTTCAGCGTTTTATCATCGAGCGAAGTGAAGGCTCCGGGAAAGGGAGAGAGGCCGCGGATAAGATTATGTACCGTTGCAGTGGGTTGATTAAAATCGATCCGGGCCGTATCTGTGAAGAGTTTTGGTGCATGATGTAAGGTGCTTCCTTCGTCCGCCTGTTGCGGTTGTTCAGTTAGGCTTCCATCGGCTAACCCTTTTACGGTTTTTACCAGCAATTGTGCACCGATCTCTTTCATGCGGTCGTGCACTTCGCCGGCCGTTTCATTTTCCCCGATAGGAAAGCTGTCTTGTAACAAAATATTTCCGGTGTCGATCTCGTGTTGCAAACGGAAAGTGGTAACACCTGTAACGGTTTCGCCATTGATCACGGCCCAGTTGATCGGGGCCGCTCCACGATATTGAGGCAGCAGTGATCCATGCAGATTGACAGTGCCCAGCGGCGGCATGTTCCATACCAGTTCAGGCAACATGCGGAAAGCAACCACGATCTGTAAATCGGCATCGAGTTTACGCAATTCTTCGAGGAACACCGGATTCTTCAGCCGTTCCGGTTGGAGAACGGGAATATCTTTTTCTACGGCATATTGTTTTACCGCACTGCCCTGCATTTTCATACCACGGCCCGCCGGTTTGTCCGGAGCAGTGATGACGGCTACAATATGACATCCTGCCTGCACTAATGCATCCAGCGAAGCAACGGCAAATTCAGGCGTACCCATGAAAACAATACGGAGAGAACGGAAATCCTTCATTGTAAAAATTCAAAAGTAAAAAGTCAAAATTCAATCCCGAAGTCTCGGGAGTGAGTCGTGAATCGTCAATGGCTACTTACTACTTATAACTTATTACGGCTGTTTCACTGTATCCTCAAAAATCAGCATATAACAAATACTTCTTCCTGATACTCTTAAACTCCTTCAACTTCGGTTCCCAACTCTTACGGATTTCGCTTTCAGGAACATTGTCGCGGATCTGTTGCCAGAGTTCATTGTTGCCGGCCAGTTTGTTGAAAAATGATTCTTCCATTTTGCCGGATTTGGGCAGAATGAAAAACTTGTCTTTAGCAGGAAATAATTTATAAGCTTCGATGATCCATTTAACCTGTAACTGGTCATTGACTTTTTTGGCAACTGCATCGATCGAACCGCTGAGATCCCAGCCATAACAGACTTTACCGTAGTGCTTCGATTTTTTTGCCCCCTCATTAGGATTCGGTGTGAAGGCATACAGGTTTTTAGGCAATGAAGGATCGCCGAATACCTGGAACGGTTTGGAAGTGCCGCGGCCTTCGCTCAATGTAGTGCCTTCAAAAAAACAAGTGGATGGGTATAGATAGATCGACTGCAGGTTTGGAAGATTAGGAGAGGGTTTCACCGGCAGTTCATAACGGCTTTTGTGCGTGTAATTGGCGCATTTGATGATCTGGAAATGAAAAGGCGTGTCAACGCTGTTCTTTGCGGTTTGATAATAGGCATAACGGGCATTTGCTTTTTCACTCAGCCATTTTTCTCCGGCAATCATCATGGCGTATTCCGCGATGGTCATGCCATACACTACCGGTACGGGCTGCATGCCTACGAATGATTTGTATTTGCGGTCGAGCACGGGTCCGTCGACATAGTGTCCGTTTGGATTGGGGCGGTCCAGCAGCAACAATGGTTTGCCTGCTTCAAATGCGGCATTCATGAATTCTTCCAGCGAAGAAATGTAGGTATAAAAACGCACGCCTACATCCTGGATATCAAAAATGAGTATGTCCACGTCTTTCATGTCGTCGGCAGAGGGGCGGCGTTTGCTGCCGTATAGCGATACCACGCGGATGCCGGTTTCTTCATCGGTATAGTTGCCTACTTTTTCCCCCGCATCGGCGGTGCCGCGGAAGCCATGCTCCGGCCCGAAAATCACGCGGATATCGAGGCCTAATTTGCGCAGCGTATCCACCAGGTGCACATTGCCCACCGTAGTAGTCTGGTTGGCGAAAATGCCCAGGCGTTTTCCCTTGATCAAAGGGAGATAAGCCTCGATACGTTCTGCGCCCGGTTTGATGGCCGCCGAAAGGGTCGAGTCAGGCGGTGTAACAGATTTTCCAGAAACGTTTAACAGGCTGATACAACACGCCAAAATGCTGAGTACTAATTTCATGTGTTCCGTATTTACTTACAGTCAAAATTGCGAAAAAACTTATTAACGGCTTCATAAATATTTTGTCGCCCCGCCCGCGATTTTGCCCTACCTTTCAGCCCTAAAACAAATCATTTATTTATGGTAAAGAAGGGTGATAAAGTAAAGGTTCACTATCATGGCCGCCTGGAAAACGGTGAAACCTTTGATAAGTCGGAAGGTCGTGAACCGCTGGAATTCGAAGTGGGAAGTGGAATGGTGATCAAAGGCTTCGATGAAGGCGTCACCGGTATGCAGGTTGGCGAAAAAAAGACGATCCATATTCCATTTGCGGAAGCTTACGGTCCGCAGAATCCCGATATGGTAGTGGAAATGCCGAAAGACCGTTTTCCTCCCGAAGTACAGATCGAAGTGGGTATGCCCCTTGTTATGAGCGACCAGACAGGTCAGCAATTCCAGGTGGTGGTGCAGGAGATTCGTGAAGAATCCGTGATCCTCGATGCCAACCATCCACTCGCAGGTAAAGATCTCATCTTTGACCTCGAATTGATGGAGATCGCCGGCGGAAGCCCGCTGATCATTATGCCCTGATCGCTTTTTTCAACCTTTATAAAAAGAAAAATAGCATGGCCGGGCATACCGAAAAGTTGCCTGGCCATTTTGTTTTTTATGACAACGCTTTCAGTATATCAGTTCATTCAATATAAACAACGTTATGTTCCCGCTGTTAGCGTAGTCCTGCTGCTGCTCATCAATGTCTGTTTAGATTTTTTAGTTACCTGGTTTCGACAAAGCGCTTTCTACCTTTCCGAATCAGTGTTGTTCAGCTCCTACTGGTTATTGCTGCTTCCCGCATTGCTCTTGCTTTTCGTGTTGGTGAAAAAAACAAAAACGACCGGTGCAAAAATTCTTTTAACCGTTTCGGTATTGCTGCTGCATTTCATCACTTATCCGGCTGTGATAGGGATGTTATCAGGATTGTTTTATGAACATCAGTATGCTTACTGGCAAACGTTTAGTTTCGCTTTGTCCGCTTATTTTATCCAATCAGTGATTATCTACGGTGGCTGGCTGGCAGCCTTTCTTTTCCGTCATAAAAAAAATAGTCCGGCACCATCTTTCCTTCATTCACTTATTGTTACCGACAGCGGCAACCGCAAACAAGTCATTTCCCTGAAAGAAGTGCTTTGCTTCTCGGCCAACCCGCCTTATGTCAATATCCACCATCGCTCTAAAAAATATCTCCATACCGGCACCCTGAAATCGCTCGAAGAGCAGTTGGATGCCCGGCAGTTTGTCCGCATTCATAAATCTTCTATCGTCAACATCTGTCAGGTCGTTTCCGTGCAGTCGCGCCAGAATGGAGACTACGATGCCACCCTTTCCGACGGCACCGTTGTAAGAGTGAGCCGCAATTACGCCAAAGAGTTCAAGGCATTATTCTCTAAAGGCCCTCAGCTTACCGCAGAATAAACTCGGCTTGCCGTATCCCATTTGATATCAACTGTTTGCAACGCCATTTTTGTAGAAACGACTTATTATGAATAGAATCGATTGCTGCAGCCTGCTTGTGCTGTGTTGTTTCTTTTTCAGTTGCAATACCGGATCTTCTCAAAAACAACCGCAACAAAAAGTTGGTGGCGGCTGCGATGGCTGCGAACTCATGTATGCCGGAATGCCTGCTGACATTTCTTCCACCGACACCAGTGCCGGCTGGTACGAAGCCGGACAAAAACTGATTGTGTCGGGAACCGTTTTTCAGCCGGACGGCAAAACGCCGGCACCAGGCATTATCATTTATTATTGGCAAACGGACAATAACGGTTACTATTCACCCAAACCAGGCATGGAAGAAAAAACAAAGCGGCACGGCCATATCCGCGGCTGGGTAAAAACAGATCTAAGCGGCAATTACACGATCAATACCATTCGTCCGGCGCCTTATCCGAACCAGGACGAGCCCGCCCATATCCATTTATCTGTTAAAGAGCCGGATATTGCCAATGAATATTATACTGATGAAATTGTTTTTGATGACGATGAACTGCTGATCCCGACGCTCAAAAAAAGGCCTCAGGAGAATCGCGGTGGCAGTGGCATCGTAAGGGTGTTATTGAAAGACAGTATCCAGGTCGCCGAACACGACATTGTGCTGGGATTGAATATTCCCGGTTATCCCGGCAAACCAGTCACAGGCGTTGTATCAGGACTTAATATCGGTGAAGATCAGCCCTCTTTTATGCCTTTCCATGCCTTCGGACCCGATAAAGGCACGCAAACCTGTCCTGTTTGCAAATACGGACGTTACCACGGCATCATTTATTTTACCGGAAACACCACAGACTGGACCGAAGTAAAAAGCTGGTTGCAATTCCTGGAAAAAGAAAGTGAAAAACGGAACCGCTACCTGAAAGTGTATTTTGTATATGGCGGGGATAAAAATTACAACCAGTCGAACAGGCAGCAGTTGTTGGAAAAGTTGGGAAAAGAATTAACGATCCGCTATACAGCATTGACATTTGTGCCGTCATTTTCCGACCGGCCAACGGAGGCGTATAAGAACAGGATTAATCCCGGAGCGCGCAACACATTTATCATTTACAAACACAGGAGTATTGTTGACAAATACATCAACCTGCAACCAAACGAGGAAAATTTCAGGCTGATTTCCGGCGCGCTGGATAAAACACAGGGGCGGTATTTCGATCTTCCCGAACCTGCGCATGATTGATATCCACCCGGTTGCGCCTAGCCATTCCCGATGCTGATGTGATTATCCACACCCATGGTTTGTACTTTAACTGTTGCAAACCATTTTCATTTCTGTACATTTGACGCCCCTAATCACTCTAATTTATGGCAGACACTTATCAATATTCCGTAGCGGAACGTTTTATACGCTACGTTCAGATCGATACACAAAGTGACCCTCTTTCCGATTCGCAGCCTTCTACCGAAAAACAAAAAGACCTTAGCCGTGTGCTGGTGGAAGAATTAAAGGCCATCGGTATCGCCGATGCAGAACTGGATGAGTTCGGATACGTATACGCAACCATTCCTTCCAACAGCGACCGCAACGTTCCCGTCTTGTGCTTCTGCAGCCACGTGGATACAGCCCCAGACTGCACCGGAAAAGATGTAAAACCGATCGTACACAAAGCATTCGATGGCCGCGATATTGTACTGCCAGACGATCCCACGCAGATCATTTCCGTAAAAGAACATCCCTATCTCCGCGATAAGGTCGGTGAAGATATCATTACTGCTTCGGGCAAAACATTGCTCGGTGCGGATAACAAAGCCGGCGTGGCCATCATCATGGACCTGGCGAATTATCTTACCACACATCCGGAAGTAAAACACGGGACAATCCGCATTCTCTTCACGCCTGATGAAGAGATCGGCCGCGGTGTCAATAAAGTGGATATGAAAAAACTGGGCGCCGATTTCGGTTATACACTTGATGGCGGTCCCAGAGGCGCTTATACCGATGAAACATTCAGCGCCGATGGCGTAACGGTAACGTTTCATGGCGTAAGTGCGCATCCGGGTTATGCAAAAGATAAACTTGTAAACGCGTTGAAAGTAGCAGGCACCTTCCTCGATCTGTTACCCCGCGATCATTTTTCCCCTGAAACCACGGAAGCCCGTGAAGGTTTTGTGCATCCCGTGCATTTCGATGGCATTGCGGAGAAAGCTTCGGTGCAATTCATCATCCGCGATTTTGAAACAGACCGGTTGAAAAAACACGAGGCTCGTCTCGAAGAATTTGCCAAACAAGCTGTAGGCCGTTATCCCGGTTCAAGCTATGAATTCATCGTTACGGAACAATACCGCAACATGAAAGAAGTAGTGGATCAGCATCCGTTGATCGGACAAAATGTGGAAGAAGCGATGAAACGCGCGAACGTGAGCTTTCACAAGGAAAGCGCACGCGGTGGCACCGATGGCAGCCGTCTTTCATTCATGGGTCTGCCTTGTCCGGATATCTTTACGGGGGAAATGGCTTTCCACGGCAAGCACGAATACGTCAGCATCCAGGACATGCAGAAAGCCGTGGATGTGCTGTCGCAATTAGTACAGGTGTGGGAAGAACAGGGTTCAGAAAAATAAGGAAGCAAGAATTCTGTAAGACTCCAGCCGGTCTTCCGTACTCTCCGCAAAAGTGGCAGCGATGATCTCTTCTACATCGAGGTTCTGCGCGAGTTGCGTTAACTGCGTTTTTACTTCATCCGGTGTACCGATGATATAACGCGCTGCGTGGTAGACCAACCGTTGTTCTTCCCCCGGCGTGTACTGATAATTGCGGATGTCATCGTAATCATACAACTGGTTAAAGTTTCCTTTTTCAAAACTCAGCAAACGGTAGTTGAACAAAGCGCGTGCCCGTGCAACTTTATCTTCAGATTCGGATGTAAAGACAAAAATGCCTGCGTTGGCTGCGGGAGCTGTCAGTGTTTCGGATGGCAGGAAACGTTCGCGGTAATTGCGGATGGCTTCCGCGCCGCCATAGGGATTGATGAATTGTGCATAAGAGAGGCCAATGCCAAAATGTGCGGCGATATAAGCGCTTTCACCACTCGAGGTGAGTGCCCAGATGGCCGGCGAATGGGGAATAGAGGGAATAGCCATGATCTTTCCCTGCAGATTGGCGGGGGATGGCGTTTCGGTAAAATAGTCCTGCACCTCATTGATCTGGGTAAGATATTCCTGGGGGTCGAAGCTGTTGGAGGGATTAAGGCGTTGAGAGGAGGCGCGGTCACCACCCGGCGCGCGGCCAATCCCCAGATCGATGCGCCCGGGATAAAGTGCTTCCAGCAACCGGAAGTTTTCGGCTACCTTCAGCGAGCTGTGATTGGGCAGCATGATGCCTCCCGAGCCAAGGCGGATACGGTTCGTTTCGGCACCCAGCCGCGCCAGCAGCACTTCCGGGGCCGCTCCTGCCAACGTAGTGGTATTGTGATGTTCCGACACCCAATAACGGGTAAAACCCAATTCATCGGTCAGTCTGGCAAGGGCAATGCTTTCTGCCAGGGCTTCCGTAGCGCCGGATCCTTTGCGGATCGGGGTCTGGTCCAATACACTCAACTGTAGGTTCATGCCAATAAAAACAAGACAATCCGCAAAAAGTTGGCAGACGCGGAAAGGATATACTATCTTCCTTTCCTCATCGTTTGAAGCTTATGCGTTTGTTGATTGCGCCGGTTATCTTTCTTTGCTGTTCTGTTTGGACACAGGCACAGAGCCTGTTGCTGAACGGAGGTTTTGAAGACATCAATATATGTCCCGAATTCCGGGCGCCCTGTGCGCCGGAGGCATGGATCAGCAGCGGTAATACCATGGCTAATTATTTTAAGGAAGCAAAAATTGCCAGGACCGGCGTTAATTGTATGGCAATTCAGGCCGGGAAGTTTGGCAAACAAGGTGAACGTACTTTTCTCCGCACCCGTTTGCTCTGCGGGCTTCGAGCCGGCAGCAAGTACCGGCTGAGTTTCTGGGCGGGTTCTCCACATCCCATCCTGGACAATGTAGGGTTTCGCTTTTCTGCTACTGATCCGCTTTTTGACAAGAAACCACAGCAAACTTTTCAGCCCTCGGGGCTGCTGGCTGCCGTTGTGGCTGAGAAGAATTATTACAGCGAGCAATGGTATCCCTTCCAACTGGATTATACGGCCAATGGGACCGAGGTCTATTTTTCCTTTGCTTATTATGCGCAGGAAGATTATAACGGCGACAGAACGCATCCCCTGGAAGATCGCTACCTGATTTATTTCGATGACATTTCCTTAGTGCCATTGGACCCGGCCGAGCAGTTATGTCGCGGCTGGCAGCAGGCAAGGGAAGAAATTTATGATGAAGATGAGCGTCATCACCTGCTTGAAAAAAAGATCAAAGAAGGCAAACGCCGTCCGCCACCGCCACCCACGTTGGTGAGCACGGCCTTTGTGCGCGTTGACACACTGTTATTACCCGATATTCTTTTCGCTACGGGCAAGGCTGATTTACAATCGCAGAGTTTTCCCCTGCTTGATCAGCTGGCGGCTTCGGCAAAGGGAAAAGAAATTGATTCATTAGTGGTAAACGGTCACACCGATAACACGGGCACGGCCGAATTGAACCGGCGCTTGTCGCTGGATCGCGCCAATGCTGCAGCAAACTACCTGAAAGGCAGGATGAAAAATGCAGGTCCTTTTTTCACCTATGGATTTGCCGATACACAACCTGTTGCCGATAATGCCACACCGGAAGGCCGTCAGAAGAACAGGAGAGTAGAAATTTATCTCTATTTGCGCGAATAACTTCCCCGCTTACATATACAGATAGGCCGGCAACTTTGCAATGCGTATCTTTAGCGCACTTAAACCAATGCTATATGGATATTGTTAATTTTCTGACCTCTTACTGGTTCGTTATTGTCCTTGTCCTGATCGTTTTCAGCGGTCTTTTTACGGTGAACCAGGGATACATCGGTGTCATCACGATGTTTGGCCGTTATCGTCGCATCGTTCGTCCCGGACTTAACTTCAAAATTCCCATTCTGGAAATAGTAGCGAAACGTGTATCGATCCAGAACCGTTCCGTGGAACTCGAATTCCAGGGCGTGACGCAGGATCAGGCAAATGTTTATTTCAAAGCGATGTTGTTGTATTCTGTGCAGAATGCGGATGAAGACACGATCAAGAAAGTGGCTTTCAAATTCGTGTCCGACCGCGATCTGATGCAGGCGCTGATCAAAACCATTGAAGGTAACGTGCGTTCTTTCGTGGCTACCAAGAAGCAGGCGGAAGTGTTGGGTCTTCGCCGGGAGATCGTTCAGTATGTAAAAATAGAAGTGGACCAGACACTCGAAGACTGGGGATACCACCTGCAGGATTTGCAGATCAATGATATCACTTTTGACAAACTGATCCTGGATTCGATGAGTAAAGTGGTAGCCAGTAACAACCTGAAAGCCGCCGCTGAAAACGAAGGCCAGGCCTTACTGATCACCAAAACCAAACAGGCTGAAGCCGACGGTAATTCAATCAAAATATCTGCGGAAGCGGAAAAAGAAGCGGCCCGTCTGCGTGGTCAGGGTGTGGCCCTGTTCCGCAAGGAAGTAGCAGCCGGTATGAGCGAAGCGGCGGAACAAATGAAACAGGCCAATCTCGATACCAACGTGATCCTTTTCAGTATGTGGACGGAAGCGATCAAGAACTTCGCCGAGTACGGCAAAGGCAACGTCATCTTCCTCGATGGCAGTGCCGATGGTATGGAAAATACCATGAAACAGATCCAGGCGCTGATGGTGAAGCATGCCGGTACGAGTGACGTGAAATAGAAGGTATAAGGTGGAAGGCGGAAGGTAAAAGGTGAAAGCCATTGACCATTGACCATTCACCATTGACGATTGACGATTCACCATTGACGTCACAAACCACAAAAAACTTGTTAAAAAAGGCCGCGCCGTACAACGGAACGGCCTTTTTTCCGTTCCTACCCAGGACTTTATTGACAGTTGTTGATAACAATTGAAAAAATGAATCCCGGCCGTTCGTTACATTTACGCACTTAAAGAAAAATCGCATGTTTGACCTCTTACAGATCACAGACTCCGTTCAGCAGTTAGCCAATAACGCGGTGGACGCGGACAAAAACAAAGATGGAGCGATCAGTATTTTTGAACTGGTATTCATGGGCGGCTGGATCATGGTGCCGCTGGGGCTGATGCTCCTTTTCGCTATTTACGTTTTTATCGAACGTTATATCGCCATCAAACATGCTTCCCGCATCGATCAGAACTTCATGAACATCATCCGGGATCATATCGTAAACGGCAATATTGCAGCGGCCCGCAGCTTTGCCCGCAATACCAATAACCCGGTTGCCCGCATCATCGATAAAGGTATCCAGCGCATCGGCAAGCCCATTGATGCTATCGAACGCAGCATGGATAACGTAGGACAACTGGAAATGTACAAGCTCGAGAAAAACCTCGGTGTATTGTCAGTAGTTTCCAAAGCCGCACCCATCTTCGGTTTCGTAGGTACACTGATCGGTCTGATGCAGCTTTTCTCCAATATTCACGATGCCAAAGAAGTGCAGATCGAAGTAATTTCCCAGGGTATCTATACCAAGCTGATCACGTCTATCACTGGTCTGGTGATCGGTCTGCTTGCCTACCTCGCTTATAACTTCCTCAATACACAGATCGATAAAACGGCTAACAAAATGGAACTGGCCAGTTCCGATTTTCTTGACGTGCTCCAGGAACCCACCCGATAAACTATATTTCTTATGAAGTTTAGAAAAAAACATAGGGAAGAATCGGAGGTGTTCACGGACTCGCTCAACGACATCCTGTTTATCCTGCTGATGTTCTTCCTCATCACTACCACCATGGCCAACCCCAATGTGGTAAAGGTGAATGTGCCCAAAGGTTCGAAGGACACCAAAGCGAAACAGAACATCGTTGTTTCCATCAATAAGGATCAGCAATTCTTCATTGGCCAGAAACAGGTAGATCCGAGCCTGATCGACTCATTCCTGCTCGAAGAAATCCGCCGGCAGAAGCTGACGATCGACACGCCGACCGTTGTGATCAATGCCGATACCGCCGCCTATTACGGAGAAGTGTATCGCATTATGCGTATCGCCAAGCGCGACACGGCCAATGTGGTAGCGATCGTAAAATAAACAGGATTATTTCCAGGCTTTCAGCATTCGCTCTTTTCCCTGCATATCCGGGCGGATAAGGGTTTCATATCCCGCTTCGCGGAAAAGTTTTGTTGTCTCGGCTGCACCGTCGTGATGCAATTCGAGATAGATTTCTCCCTGCGGCTTTAGCAGGCGGAGACCCAACTGAGCTATTTTCCGGTAAAACAACAAAGGATCATTGTCGGGTACAAACAGAGCCAGGTGCGGTTCGAAACCGGTCACCTCCACATTCATGTTACTTATTTCTGCGGCAGGTATGTAGGGTGGATTGCTGACAACAATATCAACCGGCAGCAACAATGACCACTGTCTTTCGTCCAGCATATCGATCTGCTGAAAGTTTACTTCCACGCCCAATTGATGCGCATTGTGTCGGGCGAGATCCAATGCGTCTTTGCTTATATCGACACCGGTGACGGTAAAAGGTTGCAGTCTCCGCTTCAGTGTAATAGGAATACATCCTGTACCTGTGCCGATATCCAGCACGCTGCGGTTGCTGAGCGGGAATTTTTGTTCACTGATGATCCATTCCACCAATTCTTCCGTTTCCGGCCGGGGAATGAGTGCGCGTTTGTCGGCGGTAAAGCGCAGGCCGCAGAACCAGGCTTCTCCCAGTACATATTGCAAAGGTTCATGCTGTTCCAGCCGCGCCAGGTAACCGGGCAGAAGGGCCTCTGCTTCTTGCGGCAGATCGCGGTTGCGGTACAGCGATGCCGGCGTTTTCCGGTCGGAAGAAAAATAGTCGAGCAGCCACCGGCTGATCGCTCGCGCCTCGTCTTCGCCAAAAACAGGGGTCAAACGTTGTATAATCCATGCACCTGCGTCCTGTAACGTCATGGGACAAACTTAATTCATTTACTTTTGCTGCTCGTGAACAAGTTCCCCGCACATACCGATGAGCATTGGATGTACCGCTGTCTGCAGCTGGCAGCGTTGGGCGCCGGGAAAGTGGCACCCAATCCGATGGTAGGCGCAGTGCTGGTGCACAACAACCGGATTATCGGGGAGGGCTATCATCAACGCTATGGCGAAGGGCATGCGGAAGTGAATTGCATTGCTTCGGTAAAACCTGAAGATGAATCACTGATCCCTGCATCCGTAATGTATGTAAGCCTGGAACCCTGCGCGCATTTTGGCAAAACACCTCCCTGCGCAGACCTGATCATCCGTTACAATATACCGAAGGTAGTTATTGGCTGCCGCGATTCATTTGAGGAAGTAAATGGAAAAGGCATTGACAAATTGAAAGCGGCCGGCATTGAGGTTACGCTGGGTGTATTGGAAAAAGAATGCCGGGAATTGAACCGCCGTTTCTTTACTTATCATAGCAAACAACGGCCCTACGTAATTCTCAAATGGGCGCAGACGGCCAATAAAAAAATAGGTGTAACAGCAGGACGATTACTAATAAGCGGCGAAATGAGCAACCGTCTCGTGCACAAATGGCGATCCGAAGAAGCGTCCATTCTTGTTGGCACGCAAACCGCCGCAGCCGATAATCCGGCCCTGACGACACGACACTGGCCCGGACCATCACCCATCAGGGTAGTGCTGGACCGGCAGTTGAGACTCGATGCCGGTTTGCAATTATTTGATGGTTCGGTGCGCACGATCGTGCTGAACGATATCCGCTCGTCCGAAGGAGAACCAGGTTATTTGCAATTGGCACCCGGAGAAAATTTCGCAGAGCGCATATTGACTACCTTGCATAAGGCGTCTGTTCAAAGTGTATTGATTGAAGGCGGATTGCAAACGCTTACTACTTTTATCGAAGCCGGCTTCTGGGATGAAATAAGGATAATAGAAAATACGCGGCTGATTGCCGGAGATATATCCGCACCGGAACTGCCTGCGTGCAGCCTTGCGGAAGAAATAACCATGGATGATGATGTGATACGCATCTATCGTCCGCAGACCACCACCAACACAGCATGACGCCTGATTATTATTTTACGATCGAAAAACCTTCTGTTGCCGAATTCAAAGACCGTGGAAGCCGTTTCGTTGCTTATGCTTTTCCGATCAATAGTATCGAGGAATTCAAAGTGCGTCTTGCGGAAGTAAAAAAGGAACATGGCAAAGCGTCGCATCATTGCTTTGCTTACCGCATTGGTCTGGATGGCAATACCCATCGGGTAAGTGACGACGGTGAACCTTCCGGCAGTGCCGGCCGCCCGATACTTGGGCAGATCGACAGCAAGCAGGTGACCAATGTATTGATCGTGGTGGTGCGTTATTTCGGCGGCACACTGTTGGGGGTACCCGGATTGATCAATGCGTATAAAACCGCAGCTACACTGGCTTTGCAGGTAACACCTTTGGTACAAAAACCCGTACTGGAAATTTACCGCCTGCAATTTGATTACACCCAGATGAATGAAGTGATGATGGTGGTGAAGCAATTCGATTGCACAGTCCTTCGCCAGGAAATGCATTTATTCTGTTCGATGGATATCGGCATTCCCCGTAATCGTTTACAGGAAACCTTGTTTCGTTTCAAGGATTTGAGGGATGTGTTGCCGGAGAAGGTGGTGAATAAGTGAATTGTCAATCGTCAATCGTCAATCGTGAATAGTGAATAGTGAATGGTGAATAAGGGAATCAGTGAATAGGTGAGTGGCGAATATTTGCGCAGCCACACCGTGGTTCGTATATACAGGAACCAACTGCCGTAAAATATATTCACCTATTCACTTATTGCATAAAAAAAAGCGTACGATATCGTACGCTTTTTTTTATAGATTCCTTTTGAATTAAGGGAAGATGCCGAGCTCTGCATAGCTGGTCGCTACCTTGTTTACGGCAACTACATAGGCTGCTGTGCGCATGTCCGGAATAGCGGGATTGGCTTTCCATTCATTCATGATCTCATGTGTAGCGGTGATCATGGTTTCTTCCAGACCGCTGTATACAAGATCAACTTCATCCGCACCATGCTGGATATAGCCCTTTTCTTTTTCAGATACTTTTTTACCGGTGAGGCTTTCGATCTGGTTCAGGATATGCGTGTTCATGTTTTCATTGAAACGCTTTTCCATACGGCCATAACGAACGTGGCTCAGGTTTTTCAGCCATTCGAAATAAGATACGGTTACACCACCTGCATTGAGGTACATGTCAGGCACAACCAGTATTCCTTTTTTCGCGAAGATTTCATCCGCTTCAGGAGTCAGCGGGCCGTTGGCAGCTTCACCGATGATTTTGGCTTTAACGCGTGGAGCATTTTCGCCATTGATCACGTTCTCCAGGGCGGCAGGGATCAGGATGTCGCAATCCAGTTCCAGTGCAGCGGTATTGGTCTCGAGGTTTTTGGCACCGGGGAAATTCAGGATAGAACCGGTGGTCTTGCGGTGTGTGAACACAGCATCGATATCAAGTCCTTCTTCGTTGTAAATAGATCCTTCGAATTCAGCCAGGCCGATCACTTTCGCACCGGCGTTCTGGAAGAATTTGGCGCTGTGATAACCTACGTTACCCAGGCCCTGTACTACTACGCGTTTGCCTTCCACACCAACGGGCAGTGCGAGTTTTTCCATCACATCGGGGATGTTACAAACTTCACGCAGGCCGAAGAACACACCAAGGCCGGTAGCTTCGCGGCGGCCGCGGACACCACCTTGAGATACGGGTTTACCGGTTACGCAACCGGCAGCATCGATCTCACCGGGGTTCATGGCAGTATAGGTATCGAGGATCCAGCCCATTTCGCGTTCGCCTGTTCCGTAGTCGGGAGCGGGAACGTCGGTGCCGGGTCCGATGAATTTTTTCTTGATCAGTTCAGATGTATAACGACGGGTGATCTTTTCGAGTTCGTAGGCAGAGTACTTGCGGGGATCGATTTTGATACCGCCTTTGCCACCACCAAAAGGCACGTTTACGATCGCACATTTGTAGGTCATGAGGGCAGCCAGGGCCATTACTTCGTCCTGGTTAACCTCGGCAGCGAAACGGATACCACCTTTACAGGGCGTTTTATGATGCGAATGTTGAACGCGGTAAGCTTCAATTACCTCGATGCTACCGTTGTCTTTTTTGATCGGGAAACGCATACGGTATACTGCGTTACAGGCTTTGATTTGTTCAAGAATACCCGGATCCCATTTGGTGAATTTTGCGGCCTTATCGAAACTTTTTTCTACGGCCCCAAAAAAACTGTAGTGCTCTGACATGGTTTTAAATTTATTTTTCTAATGCAAGCAATGAGCAAAATTAATGGAAGTAATTACAACCGGTCGTTATAATTTGTTTAAGCTTTTTCCGTTGCGTTCTCTTTTTCGAGACGCGACAAACGTCTGTCGATTCCTATGATATATAGGATCAGTCCGGCGAGTATGGTCACGAGTACGGCAATGACAACATAGATCCGGCCACTGCTGCGCATCAGGCTTTCATTCTGGCCATTCTGGGCCTGCACTGCCATGGTAATAATCATTGATACGAACAGCAGGAGATAACGAAGACTCTTCATGACAGCATGTTTTTTTCTTTCAGCAAATTGTAGCGGATCTTCAGCGTGGTGATCCATACACCGAGCAATGTCCAGCCGATATAAGCGGGCAGTTGCACTTTTCTCATGTCCGAACTTACATCTTTGAAATTCATCGCCGGGTTTCCGTCTTGTCCGGGGTGGAGGCTGGGAAGCAGCCGCGGCACGATCCAGATAGTGGGAAACAGCATGGCGAAGGCAAAGATGTTGTATACTGCGGCGGTACGTGCTCTTTTATCCATATCGGTGATCGAGTCACGCAATACGAGATAAGCAGCATAGATGAGCAGGGCAGTGGCGGCACCAATCAGTTTAGGCTCACGCGCTACTGATTCAAATGAATCGAAAGTAGGGTTGTTTGGATCGGCCCAGGTATAGCTCATCCAGATAGCTCCGGTGCCATAACCCAGCAGGCCGAAAATGATACCCACGTTGGCATATTGCTTGGCGTAGATATCATATTTAAGGTTGAACGTACGCAGATAGCGGATGGAGTTCACCACCGAAACGGTGAAGAGCGTCATCATGGCCATCCACATGGCTACGTGATAAAAAAGATTGCGGCTTGTTTCTTCCAGTGCCGGGAGGTCGGGGATCTTCACCAGCAATCCACCTACAACGGCATACACCAGCAGCAGCACACAAAGTACTTTCCACCAGTACCGGTTCTTTTTATTTTTTGCAGTTGCCATATTCTGAATTAGGTGGTAATAATGAAAGTGGTGCAAAATTAAGGTGGGGACCGCTAATCCACCGCAAATTTTCCGTTTTAAGAAAGAAAAGTTCCGGCTTTAACAGATGGTTCAGTCTTTCCAGAGAAACGGAAAGAGGATAACGGCCAGTAATATGATCATGGCATCCAGCGCCAGCAGCAGCAGCACGTGCGAGGTATGCATGGTTAAGATGGGATTGAAAGCGGCGTTGGACAGCTTCATGAGCACCAGCAATTGGGGTACGATGAGGGGAAAGCCCAGTATGGCCATGATTGCGGCATTTTGCTGGGCCTTGGCCGCTATGGCCGCCAGGAAAGTGAATACCAGGCTCAGGCTCAGCCCGCCCAGCAATACCAGTCCGGTAAATGCCCATACCCGTTCGATCGGGTTGCCGAGGAAAAGCCGGAACAGCAGGAGGGCCGTGAGGCTCATGGCCAGCATCAGCAGGGCATTGAACAACAGTTTTGCCAATACAAAGTCAGCAGGTGAGGCAATGGAGTAGAAATAGAGCATCCGCTGCCGGCTTTCCTGCAAAAAGCTTTTGGCCACGGCATTGATGCAAACAAATAACTGGATGGTCCAGAATAACCCGTTCCATACTTTCCCTTCCGGCTCCTGGATAGCCAGGAACAGCACGAAGATGGTAGCGCCGATATACAATAGTATACCATAGAAGCTATATTGCTGCCGTACTTCGAGCAGGAGGTCCTTGCGGAAAAGGGTCCATATATGGCGGAGGGAAGTTATGAGTTGTAAGTATTAAGTTATAAGTTTTAAGTAGAACAGAGCCTGTAAGACAGAAAATGTACGGTCCTCCAACAACCTTGGTTCGTGTATACACGAACCAAGGCATTCACGATTGACGATTTACCATTCACCATTCACGATTCACTCTCGTTGTAGCAGTTCCTGCATCTCGGCTCATACACATCCGTCGCACCCAGCATCACCTGGTCTTCATTGGGAATTTTGCGGTAGGAATAGTTGGCAATATGCCCGCATTTCACGCAGATCGCATGCAGCTTGGTCACATAATCAGCTTTTGCCATAATAAACGGCATTTGCCCGAAGGGCTTACCTAAATAATCCATATCCAGACCTGCCACGATCACGCGAATGCCGCGATAAGCCAGCTCGTCGCAAACATTCGGCAATTCTTCATCAAAAAATTGTGCTTCATCTATGCCTATTACATCCACATCCTGCGCCATCAACAATATCTTCTGCGAATTATCGATCGGTGTGGACATTATCGCATTCGTATCGTGAGAAACAATGTTCGTTTCGTCGTAACGCGTGTCAATAGCGGGTTTGAAGATCTCCACCTTAAGATTGGCAATATGCACACGTTTCAGACGACGGATCAGTTCTTCGGTTTTACCGCTGAACATCGATCCGCAAATTACTTCGATCCATCCTCTTCGCTCACCCCTGATATTGGGCTCAATAAACATTGTTAAGATTTTTAATTTCCATCTGCTTCGCCTTTATATTGGCAAAGTGTTTGTAATTTTAAGCAACTTTTAAAACTTGCCAAAAGTAGCATAATGGAGCGAATAGAGAACCTGGTTAATAAATTAAAAGAACAAGCAGATCGTCAGGCAGACCCACGGCAGTTATTGGTGACTGTTCAACTTCTTCAACAGGAGTTGATACAACTCATCGGCAACAATAAAAATCTGGGTACTTCGAAAGTATCCGTAGTGGTACCTAACTCAACTGTTTTTCCTTCGAATTACGATAAATACGCTCCGCGTCCGCAGGAGCAACCGGCAGTACAACAACAGCCGGTGATACAGGAACAGCCCGCAGCACCGCCGAAGCCGGCAGCCGTTCCGGTGGAAGCTGCCCCTGAACCCAAACCTCAACCGGCTCCTGCGCCGCAACCTGTACATCAGCTCAAACCTCCGCCACAGCCCGAATGGCAACCCGAGCCGGAACCCGCACCCGTAGCGCGGCCCGAACCCGAAGAAAAAATCTACTTCACCTTAGAGGCAGATGATACAGCCGAAGAAGAACCTGAGCCGGAACAACCACCTGTGGCACCTGCGCCCAAAAGCACTACCGTCCCTAAACCGTCCAGCTTCGATCCGCTGACCGAAATCCCCACACTTTCCCAACAGGTACAAACACCGGTACAACCCGAGCGTCCGGCTGTAACAGCCACCAATGACGGATCCCTCAACGACCGCCTGAGACAAAGCGGCGATGAACTGCAACAGCGCCTGCAAGGCTCACCCATCAAAGACCTGCGCAAAGCCATCGGCATCAACGACCGCTTCCGGTTCATTAATGAATTGTTCCGCGGCGATGAAGTGATGTACGAACGCAGTATCAAAACCATCAATAATTTCAATATTTATCCCGAAGCCGAGTACTGGATATCACGGGAGCTGAAAGTAAAACTGGGATGGGATATCGACAGCGAAGTAGTAGCTGTCTTCGATCAGTTGGTTAAAAGACGTTTTGCCTGAATGAAAGACAGGATCATGCCTGTTGCTCCTTTATTTTCCCTTACATAAGCGCCCGCTTTGTGACAGAGTTGTGCATACAGCGCGGTATTTTTCTCCAGCATATTGAGTTGCTCACTCAATGCGGCTCCGTTGGCTAAAGGAATACCCGCGCCCGTATCCCGCAGTTCGCGTGCTTCACGGAATTTTTCAAAGGCAGGTCCATAGAAAACAGGAATGCCGTATACGGCCGCTTCCAGGATATTATGGATGCCTTTACCAAATCCACCGCCGATATAGGCATAACGGCCATATTGATAAAGACGCGACAACATACCTATATTATCGATGATCATCACGCGCGCATTGGCAGGAACACCTTCTTTTTCCGCAACGGAATAACGCACGGCACCGGGAAAGAGCTGCAGTACCTGTTCGATATGTGCCGCGCCAATCTCGTGCGGCGCGATTACGTATTTTAGCTGTGGATGTTGCTGCAGCGCTGTTTGCAGATGTTGCTCGTCTTCAGGCCAGGTACTGCCGGCCACCAGTACAGGGCTTTCGCCACAGAAAGCCGCGACGACCGGTACCGGAGCGGCATCTGCAGCAATGGCCGCCACCCGGTCGAACCGTGTATCTCCCGCCACACTGATCCGGTCTGCGGGAACAATATTTTTCAGCAACTCTGCAGACGCGGCATCTTGTACAAACAGATGCGTAAAACATTGCAGCATACGCCGGTGCAGGCCGCCCCACCAGTTGAAAAACGGTTGACCCGGCCGGAAAATGGCCGAGATCAGCAGTAGTGGAATCCTGCGCTTCGCGATCTGGCCCAGGTAATAATACCAGAACTCATATTTTACAAAAATGACCAGCGAAGGATTGATACTATCCAGCAGGGCACGGGCATGAGCCGGACTGTCGGCCGGGAGATAAAAAACATGGTCGGCACCTGTGTAATTTTTCCGGACCTCATAACCGGAAGGAGAGAAAAAGGTGAGCACCAGCCGGTATCGCGGATGTGTGATGCGTAATTGCTCCAGCACGGGACGGCCCTGTTCAAATTCGCCCAGCGAGGCGCAGTGCATCCAGATGGTTCCGGGGCCGGAATAGCCGGCGCAGGATTCTCGGATTTTTTGCAGGAGGTCCTTCCGTCCGCGGATCCAAAGACGGGCCTTTGTATTGAAAAGAGAGGCCACTTTCACCCCCACAGCGAACAGCCAGAGGAATAACTGATAAAAAATAATACCCAAGCCGGTTGATTTATAGCGTTTGACAAAAGTAATGGTCCGGCGGCTTTTGTTGTCAAATTTCCTGAATAAGAAGCCTTAATGAACGGTACCGGCCCGCCTTTACCTGTATTTATTTTACTATTTTTGCGCCACTTTATGCGCCGGGAGGAGAGTGTATTGCAGCGCGGACCGGCTAAAACATGGAGCAACCTATTATGCGCCCCATTCAGATGGTTGATACAAAATCCCAGTATCATAAAATCAAACAGGAAGTAGACGAGGCAGTATTGCGGGTGATGGACAGCAGCGCCTTTATCAACGGTAAAGACGTACAGGAGTTTGCGGATAACCTTTCTTCATTTCTTGGTGTTAAACATACCATTCCCTGTGCCAACGGCACCGATGCCCTCCAGATTGCCATGATGGCACTCGGGCTTCAACCCGGCGACGAAGTAATCACTCCCTCTTTTACGTTCATCGCTACTACCGAGGTTATTGCGCTTTTGCAACTGAAACCGGTTTTTGTAGAGGTAGACAAGCAAACCTATTGCATGGATCCCCTGCAGTTGGAAAAAGCGATTACGCCACGTACCAAAGCTATTGTACCGGTTCACCTGTATGGTCAGGTAGCACCGATGGAACAGATCATGGAGATTGCGCGCAGACACAACCTGTTCGTGATCGAAGACAATGCGCAGGCAATCGGTGCGGAATACACATTCAGTGATGGTACTGTAAAGAAAGCCGGCAGCATCGGTCATGTGGCGGCTACTTCATTTTATCCTTCCAAAAATCTCGGTGCTTTCGGCGACGGCGGCGCCATTTTTACCAACGACGATGACCTGGCCGTTAAGCTGCGTTCCGTAGCCAATCATGGTCAAAGCCGCCGGTATTATCACGATATCGTCGGTTGCAACAGCCGGCTGGATTCGATCCAGGCAGCAATCCTGAACATCAAACTGCGCAACCTACCCGATTATAACCAGGCCCGCAAAGCGGTGGCCGACCGTTACGATAACTCATTCGCCGGCATACCCGGTGTGATCACTCCGTACAGAGCACCATGGTCCACGCATGTATTTCATCAATACACCATGGTACTTGACGGCCCCAGCCGCGATGCGCTGCAGCAACACCTGGCGGCCGCCAATATTCCTTCGATGATCTATTACCCTGTGCCCGGACACCGCCAGAAAATGTTCGAACATTTCGATGTGGCGGCAACGGAATTGCCGGTGACGGACTGGCTCACAGAACGCGTGATCTCTTTGCCCGTTCATACGGAAATGGATGGCGAGCAACTGGACTATATCACTTCACATGTCCTTAAATTTTTAAACAACTAATTCATGAAAATTGCTGTAGTCGGTACCGGCTATGTAGGGCTTGTGTCAGGTACCTGCTTTTCAGAAGCAGGCAATGACGTAACCTGTATCGATATCGATCAGGAAAAAGTACAAAAGCTGTCTGCCGGACAGATCACGATATACGAACCTGGCCTCGAAAAATTATTTCTCCGCAACGTGCGCGAGGGACGTATTCGGTTTACCACTTCGCTGGAAGAGGGGATAAAAGATGCAGAGATTATTTTCCTGGCTTTGCCAACACCGCCGGATGAAGACGGATCGGCTGATCTGCGCTACATCATCGGCGTGGCAGGAGAACTCGGCCGATTGCTGACAGACTATAAAGTGATCGTAGATAAGAGTACCGTTCCGGTAGGTACGGCTGACCTTGTTAGGGCAGAAATCGCGAAGCAATACAAGGGAGAATTTGATGTGGTTAGCAATCCCGAATTCCTTCGGGAAGGGGTGGCTGTTGATGACTTTATGAAACCCGACCGCGTGGTGATCGGTACTACCTCTGAAAGAGCCCGCAAGGTGATGGGGGAAGTATATGCGCCATTTGTCCGCCAGGGGAACCCGGTTATTTTTATGGATGAACGTTCGGCTGAACTGACCAAATATGCAGCTAACTCATTCCTTGCAACAAAGATTTCTTTCATGAATGAGATCGCGCGTTTGTGCGAGCGCATGGGTGCGGACGTAGACATGGTACGTATTGGCATGGGCAGCGACGACCGTATCGGCAAACGCTTTTTGTTTCCCGGTATAGGATACGGCGGCAGTTGTTTTCCGAAAGATGTACAGGCGCTGGTGAAATCATCCCGCGATCTTTCTTATGATTTTCGTATACTGAATGCGGTGATGGACGTGAACAAAGCGCAGAAATTGCACCTGCTGCCCGTGATCAGGGAATATTTCAAAGGCGATCTGAAAGGTAGGAAGTTTGCGCTGTGGGGGCTTTCATTTAAACCCAATACAGATGATATCCGGGAAGCGCCGGCACTCAGCATAATCGAGGCCCTGCGCGAAGAAGGTGCATCCGTAACGGTATACGACCCCGAAGCGATGAACAATGTAAAACGCGTATTGGGTGATGTGGTGCAATATGCAGCAAGCCCTTACGAAGCATTGGAACAGGCCGATGGACTGGTAATCGCAACTGAATGGAATGAATTCCGTACACCTGATTTTGACCGTATCAAGGCGGCGCTCAAACAACCGGTGATCTTCGATGGACGAAATCTTTTTGATGTAAAAAAGCTGGGCGAAAGAGGATTTGCTTATTTCAGTATTGGCCGACCCGCTATAAAATAAATCTATGGCACAACAAAAACGGGTGCTTATCACCGGCGCAGCCGGATTTCTCGGATCTCATCTTTGTGATCGCTTCATACGTGAAGGATGTCATGTTATTGGAATAGATAATCTCATAACGGGCGAGCTGCAAAATATTGAACATCTCTTCAAACTCGAAAATTTCGAGTTTTACCATCACGACGTCACCAAGTTTATTCATATCTCCGGCGAACTGGATTATATCCTGCATTTTGCTTCGCCGGCAAGCCCGATCGATTACCTGAAAATTCCGATCCAGACATTGAAAGTAGGCGCTATGGGTACGCACAACTGTCTTGGTCTGGCGAAGGCAAAGAATGCGCGCATGCTGGTAGCTTCTACCAGTGAGGTATACGGTGACCCGCAGGTTCATCCGCAAACGGAAGAGTATTGGGGAAACGTAAACCCCGTAGGGCCGAGAGGTGTGTACGACGAAGCGAAACGTTACATGGAGTCAATCACCATGGCCTATCATACTTTTCATAAAGTTGATACAAGAATCGTCCGCATTTTCAATACTTATGGACCGCGTATGCGATTGAATGACGGCCGTGCATTGCCTGCCTTCATCGGACAGGTACTGCGTGGGGAAAATATCACTGTATTCGGCGATGGCTCGCAAACACGCAGTTTCTGTTTTGTGGATGACCTGGTAGAAGGTATTTATCGTTTGCTGCACTCCGATTACGTGATGCCGGTTAACATCGGCAATCCCGACGAAATATCCCTGCTTGATTTTGCCAAAGAGATTCAGCAGCTTTCCAATGGGAAATCCGAGATTATATTCGAACCATTGCCTATCGACGATCCGAAACAACGCCAGCCGGATATCACCAAAGCAAAACAACTGCTGGGATGGGAGCCTAAGATTGACCGTAAAGAAGGATTACAGGTTACTTACAATTATTTCAAAAACCTCCCGGCAGAAGCACTGTATCTTCAGCCTAAAGTTTTCAACTAAACAAGATGAGTTATATCGACCTGATCAATAAACAAAACAAACTGGCTGTGATCGGCCTTGGGTATGTTGGACTGCCCATTGCACTGGAATTTGCACGCAAGCTGTCTGTGATAGGCTTTGATATCAATCCCAAACGTGTAGAGATGATGAAGCAGGGGATTGATCCGAGTAATGAATTATCCAAAGAAGCATTTGAAGGTTGCGATATCACCTTCACCGATTCGCTGGAGGTACTGAAAGAAGCAACATTCTATATTGTGGCTGTTCCAACACCTGTAGACGAGCACAACGTGCCCGATCTGGTGCCGGTACAACGTGCATCTGAAACCATCGGCAAGGTGATCAAAAAAGGAGACTACGTTGTATTTGAATCAACCGTATATCCTGGTTGCACTGAAGAAGACTGTCTTCCGATCATTGAAAAATTATCCGGCCTTAGGCATAAGGAGGACTTTAAAATAGGGTATTCACCCGAGCGTATCAACCCGGGCGATAAACATCACACCCTTGCATCGATCGTGAAAGTAGTTTCCGGTTGTGATGCCGAATCGCTCGATACGATCGCCAAAATATATGAATTGGTTGTGACGGCGGGGGTACACAGAGCGTCGACGATCAAGGTAGCGGAAGCGGCCAAGATCATTGAAAACACGCAACGCGATCTCAACATCGCGCTGATGAACGAACTGTCCATCATTTTTGATAAAATGAATATCAACACTTATGAAGTGCTGGAAGCCGCTGGCACCAAATGGAACTTTCTGAAGTTTCAGCCGGGGCTTGTAGGTGGTCACTGCATCGGTGTGGATCCGTATTATCTCACACACAAAGCCAACGAGATCGGCTACAAGTCGCAGGTGATTCTTGCAGGACGTACCATCAATGATAACATGGCTAAATACGTGGCGGAGAAAGTGGTGCAACATATTATAAGGCATACCGGCGACGTACGTTCGGCACGTGTACTGGTAAAAGGAGCTACGTTTAAGGAAAATGTAAGCGATGTACGCAATTCAAAAGTAGCCGATGTGGTACGCGGATTGCAGGCATTTTCCATCAACGTGGATGTGGAAGATCCGTATGCGGATTCGGAAGAATTGCAGCATGAATATGGCTTCAGTCTTTCGACTGAAACGGGCGATGACTATGATGCAGTGATCGTAACAGTGCCGCATGACGATTATCGTTTACTGGATGATGCCTATTTCACCGGCATCACGCGTGCACATGCGCTGATCGCAGACTTGAAAGGAATTTATCGGGGCAAAATAAATAGCCGTAGCTATTGGAGCTTATAACAATATTATGTCGTTTCAGATCACTGATTTTCCGGGATTGTTATTGTTTACACCGAAAGTGTTTCATGATGACCGTGGCTACTTTTTCGAAGCATTCAATGAAAAGGTGTTTGCGGAAGAAATGGTCGATTGCCGGTTTGTACAGGACAATCAATCGCAATCATCCTATGGTGTAATCCGCGGGTTGCATTATCAGTTAAATCCGTACGCACAGGCCAAGCTGGTGCGGGTATTGCATGGCCGCATACTGGATGTGGTGGTGGATGTGCGGAAGAACTCCCGAACATTCGGTCGTCATTTTTCCATAGAACTCTCATCCGATAATAAAAAGCAATTGTACGTGCCCGCCGGGTTTGCGCATGGATTTTCCGTGATCAGCGAAACGGCGGAAGTATTGTACAAATGCAATCAATTCTATAACAAAGAAAGCGAAGCGGGTATTTTATATAATGATCCTGCACTCGGTATCGATTGGGGTGTACCGGAAGCAATGCAAAAGGTATCCGGTCGCGATGCATCGCTTCCGTTGTTTGCAGACGCGGGTACTAACTTCGTTTTTGAAAACTAAGTTGAATCATGCAAAGAGTGCTGGTAACGGGAGCGAGTGGTCAATTGGGGAAATGTATACTGGCCCTTGCGGCCAGATATCCGCAACTATCGCTGCACGGAAGTGATCGCGAAGAAATGCCGCTTGATCAGCCGGAAAAAATGCAATCTTTCCTTCAGACATTTAAACCTGACGCCATCATCAACTGTGCAGCGTATACGGCCGTAGACAAAGCTGAAGAAGCGGGTGAGCAGGAAAAGCTTTACCAGGTAAATGTGGCAGCCGTAAGAGCACTGGCAGTCTACGCACGTGATAATAATTGTAAACTGATACATATTTCTACGGATTATGTATTTGATGGAAACGGCACCAGCCCCTATCGCGAAGGCGATCGCGTATCCCCGGTCAATGCTTATGGAGTATCCAAACTGAAAGGAGAGCAATATCTGCTGTCGGAAAACCCGGATGCTGTTATTGTCCGTACATCCTGGGTGTATGCGCGCGAGGGACGCAATTTCCTGAATACCATGCTGCGGTTGATGAAGGAGAAAGATAAAATCTCCGTGGTGGACGATCAGTATGGTACGCCTACATCAGCCATGGATCTCGCACAGGTTATACTTGGCATGCTTGCCGCTGAAAAATGGCATCCGGGTATTTATCACTACAGCAATGCCGGCAAAACTACCTGGTTTGGTTTTGCCACAGAAATACTGCGCTTATCGGGTCTCGACTGCCGCATTGAGCCCATTACCACCCAACAATTTCCCACACCGGCGAAACGTCCTGCGTATTCGGTCTTGGACAAAACAAAGATCAGCCGGGTGTTTGGGCTGATGATCCCTGATTGGAAGGATAGCCTGGAGAAGGTGTTAGGCGATGGGTATTAGGTGATAGTAATTTTTTCACCTTTGCTTCTTACGCGTCTCTGCGTGAATCCGGCCTTGCTTTTCACGCAAAGCTGCAAAGAAATTAAGGCGCAAAGGCGATTGACAATTCAACATTCAATTACTTCCTGATCGCGGTGATCAACGACGACCCCACGGTTTTCGCACCTTTTGATGATTCTGATTTGATCACGCCCACGCCGGGTGCAAACCATTCGGTAACACGAAAAGTAACAGGAATGCCGATACCTGCCACTTCAGAACGGATTTTACAGTCGTAACCGATTTTCCAACATTCCCAGGTGCCGGCGGCAGTGGTGATGGTTTCCTGGCCTTTGACCTTTCTGTTGGTCATGTCGTAAGTGACGGTGGAAAAAAGATCACCTTTTTTATCAAAGATGCTCATTTTGAAGTTGGCGTCTTTTAGTAGCAGCCCTTCGCTGAACTGACCGGGGTATTCAATGAAAGCTTCCGTCATTTTAACGTCCATGTCTTTGTAAGCTTCATTCTGATCGCTCATGGCAATGCGGGCGTCAACGAATAACGTGCTGCCGTTGCATTTATAAACGCCTTTTCCCTGCGAATGCTGGCGTCCGCGTTTGTCCGTAACGATGGTTTCGAAACTGGCACTGGTGGTGCCGCCGCTGGTTTTTACGTCGCTGATCTTGTAGACGACCTTGCCGCTTTCTTTTCCGCGTCCGTCGTAGTTGGTCATTTCCACTTCTCCGGCGTTGAGGTAATAATAGCCGGAACATTTTTGCGCATGCAGGGCAGAACAGGCCACTGCGGTCAGCAGTGCGAGGAAGATGTGTTTCATGTGAGGTTTCAGGTTTATGGTTGGAACAAAAGTAGGTGAGTGGACGGGTTTCGGCAATACCACATCTGTGGGATAAGGTGTAAGGTGTTAGGTTGTAAGTATTAGGATGCAGGTAATTCTTTGCGCCCTTGCTCCTTATGCTTCTTTGCGTGAAAAGCAGCTCCCTGCCGGAGGTTGGGTGGGATATACAAAACAAGGCGGGAAGAGATTTTTTTTGAAAAAACTTTGGCCGAAAAAAGCACAATCCCTATTTTTGCATCCCCGATTGCAAAACCGGGTACCGGATTGACCCATGGTGTAATGGTAACACTACTGATTTTGGTTCAGTCATTTAAGGTTCGAATCCTTATGGGTCAACAGGAAGTTAAAAGCCGCTTAATAGCGGCTTTTTTCGTAGGTAAAATCCCAAAGTCTTAAACTTTGCATCTTTCAGGAGTTTCCTTAAAAAGCCGTGGTTCGGCCTCTGAGGTTCCCGAAGGGACCGAACCACGGCGGCTGTTTAACTTATTACTTAATACTTATTACTTACTACTCAACTCCCGGGCCGGCTCATTTTCCTCCCGTTCCTTCAGTTCACGGATTTTATCCAATGCACCTGCCACCACATCGCACATGATGGTGTACAAGGCGCCGGGATGAGGGTTGGCATAAATATATTCCAATGCTTCATTTTCATTTGCTATCACACGTGTCGGCAATTCAGGGTTTACTTTGTCTACACCTTCTTTCAATAAACCGATGATCTCATCCGCTGTACGGCCCCGTAAGTTTTTATCGCAACGGATAATGATCTCGTCAAAGTATTGCGCTGATATTTCTCCTAATTCGCGGATGTCCTCATCGCGCCGGTCGCCGGTGCCGCTGATCACGCCTACGCGATAGGGGTATTCGAGCTTGGACACAAAGTCGCAAAGCAAACGAAGCCCGTGCGGGTTGTGTGCAAAATCGGCCAGCATGGTAAACTGGCGGAAATGGAAGAAGTTCAGCCGCCCCGGTGTCTGCAGCGATGAAGGAATGAATGAACTCAACGCAGAGCGGATGTCTTCGATCGTAATATCGCGGAACAGGTAAGTGGCTAGTACCGCAGGAAGACAGTTGGCAATATTATGTGTTGCTTTTCCTTCGTAGGTCAGCGGTACGTCTTTCACGGGCATCACGCGGATCTTCCAGGTTCCCTTCATGATACTGATGTATCCATTTTCAAACACTGCAGCCAGTCCGCCTTTCTGACAATGACGTTTGATACGCGGATTGTTTTCGTCCATACTGAACAGCGCAATGTTGCATTTCAGGCCTTCGCGCATCGCATAGACCAGGTCGTCGTCGGCATTCAATACGGCATAGCCATGAGGGAACACGGTTTCGGGTACCACCGCCTTCACTTTCGCCATTTGATCGAGCGTATTGATACCGCCAAGACCCATATGATCTGCCGCCACATTCGTTACGATTGCCACATCGCAGTGCTGAAATGCAAGACCGGCTTTTAATAATCCCCCTCTTGCACATTCCAGCACGGCAAAATCTACCGTCGGATCTTTTAATACAAACGCAGAAGAGATGGGACCGGTGCAATCACCTTTCATCATCAGTTGGTTCTGGATGTATACACCGTCGGATGTTGTATAGCCGGTTTTCTTATTGGCGCTTTTGGCAATATGCGCGGTTAACCGCGTGGTGGTTGTTTTACCATTCGTACCCGTTACGGCAATGATCGGAATACGACCGGCACTGCCGCGGGGGAACAACATGTCTACTACCGGTTCCGCTACGTTGCGTGCCAGGCCTTCTGCCGGCTCGATGTGCATACGGAAACCGGGAGCCGCATTTACTTCCAGGATCGCACCGCCATTTTCCGATACCGGCGTGCGCAGATCGCATGCCATGATATCGATACCGCAGATGTCTAATCCGATTATACGAGCGATGCGTTCGCACATGAAAATATTTGCAGGATGCACTTCATCGGTTACATCTGTCGATGTGCCGCCGGTTGAGAGATTGGCTGTTGGTTTAAGCAATACCTGTTCGCCTTTCGCGGGTATTGTTTCCAACGTATAACCTTTGTCGTCGAGCATTTTCTGCGTGAACTGATCGGTGGTTATCTGGGTGAGTACTTTCTCGTGTCCGTATCCGCGGCGCGGGTCTTTGTTGGTTTCATCGATCAGCCACTGGATATTGTGTTCGCCATCGCCGGTTACGGCCGCAGGAGTGCGGAGTGCAGCGCAGACAAATTTGTAATTGATCACCAGGCAACGGAAGTCTACTCCGGTGATGAAGCGCTCAACGATCACGCTGCGGCTGTATTGTTTGGCGGCCTCCAATGCAGTGACTGCCTGTTCCCAGGTAGTGATATTGGTAGTGTTGCCTTTTCCGTGATTGCCATCTATCGGTTTGATCACAAGCGGATAACCGTATTTGTCTATGGCTTCTTTCAATCCTTCTTCAGTACGGATAACAGTGCCGCGTGGCACGGGAATTTCCGCCGCTTCGAGTAATGATTTTGTTTCCTCCTTGTCGCAGGCGATATCCACGGCAATGTTGCTGGTAGTGGAGGCAATGGTTGCGCGGATGCGTTTCTGGTGTACGCCGTATCCGAGCTGTACCAGGCTTTGTTTATTCAACCGGATATAGGGAATACCGCGCTTGGCGGCTTCTTCCACGATGCAACCTGTGGAAGGGCCGAGGCGTGTGTCTTCACGGATCTCGCGCATGCGTTGTATATCTTCCTCGAGATCGTAAGGTTGGTCGTTGATCAGTGCTTCAGCTATGCGGAAGGCGGCTTTTGCGGCATATACGCCCGCATCTTCTTCCATGTAATCAAACACTACATAGTATACGCCTTCGCGTTCGCCGGTGCCGCGCGTACGGCCAAAACCACAGTCCATGCCGGCCAGTGTCTGAATTTCCAAAGCAATGTGTTCGATCACGTGGCCCATCCAGGTGCCTTCATCAACGCGGGAAAAAAAACCGCCCGGAACACCTTCACTGCAGCGATGTTCGTAGAGGCTGGGAAGCAGTTGTTCCAGCCGCTCGCGAAATCCCTGTATCTGGTTGGTAGGGCGCGTTTCCATTTCTTCCAGATCCAGTTTCATCTGGATCAGTTTGGGGCGGCGCACGCTCCAGTAATTGGGGCCTCTCATTACTTTGATCTCCAATATTCTCATATGCGGTTCATTTTAGCGGAAGTTAATGGTTTTTTTGAGCAAAACCTCAGTCGCCGTATCCGGTTAGCGAAAGAACGGTTCAACTTTTTTCCACCCAAACAGTTATATTACATAATCAACCCTGTCAATTGGCGCTTCAAACTAACCGCAAGATCAATCTGCTTCAGGCCACCGCGATCAATATGATCGATATGGTAGGCATCGGTCCCTTTATCGTCATGCCTTTTGTGGTAGCACAGTTCGGCGACGGACTGTTTATCTGGGCCTGGATTTTCGGCGCACTTACTTCTTTTGTGGATGCCATGACCTGGAGCGAGCTCGGCGCGCGTTACCCATTGGCCGGCGGCACCTATAATTTTCATCGCATAGCTTTCGGGGAAAAAGGAGGCCGCCTGATGAGTTTTCTCTTCGTCTGGCAAACCATGATCCAGGCCCCACTTGTAATGGCCTCCGCTTCGATCGGTTTTGCACAATACCTGACCTACCTCGTACCGCTGGAACCCTGGCAGCAGAAAATGGTGTCAGGCGGACTGGTATTATTTGTATTGTTGCTTACCTACCGCAGGATCGAAACGATCGGTGTTATTTCGGTGGTGTTGGGTTGTGTGGTGATCGCGACGATGGGCTGGATCATTTACAGCGGACTGACTCACGGCAAACACAGCGTACCGTTGTGGCCGCAGGAAGGCAATCCTTTTTTCCGCTTTGCCTTCTGGTACGCCGTGGCACAAGGTTCGTTGAAAACGGTGTACAGTTATCTCGGGTATTATAATGTCTGTCATCTCGGGGGAGAAATAGCACGTCCTGAAAAGAATATCCCGCGAAGTATTTTCATTTCCATTTTTGGCATTGCCATTCTTTACCTGCTGATGAACATCAGTGTGATGTCGGTCATTCCGTGGTCGGATGTACCGGCGGATAATAAATACCTGGTCAGTTCTTTTATGGAGCAGGTGTATGGTACGGGTGCGGCAAAGCTGGTGACGGTCCTCATTCTTTGCGTGGCCATGTCGTCTTTATTTGCGCTGGTGTTGGGCTATTCGCGCGTACCTTATGCGGCGGCGGTGGATGGCAATTTCTTTCCGGTATTTGCCAAACTGCATCCGCGTAAACAATTTCCCTACGTATCGTTGCTGGTACTTACCGGGCTGGGATTCCTGTTTAGTCTTTACATGAAACTGTCCGATGTGATCACGGCGATCCTTGCCATGCGGATTGTGATACAATTTATGGCACAGGCAGTAGGTGTAATCCTGTTGCGCCGGCGCGAAGGCAGCGGAAAATTGCCTTTCCGTATGTGGTTATATCCCTTGCCGGTGATCATCTCCCTGCTCATCTGGGCCTTTCTTTTTTATCATACCGGCCGTTTTGCCCTCTGGGGCTCGCTGATTGCATTAGCCGGAGTGGTGGTGTATCTGATTGCAAAGCGAAGAAAGACTAATGTGTAAATGTGCCCGTGCTTCGCACGGGGCCATGTGCAAATGTAAAAAATGCATCTTAACTCAAGCATTACTCCGTACATTTTCACATTTTCATATTTACACATTTGCATTTTCGTACTTTTGTTGCTGACCAAACAGGTTTGCATGAATCATCCCAAAGGCAAACTGATTGCGGTTGGCGGTGCAGAAGACAAAGGCACGGACCTCGAATCAGGACATATACAACGGAACAATCTCAATTTTTTTGAACTCGGTATTCTGCGCCGTGTGGTAGAAGAAGCGGGAGGCGTCAATGCCCGGATCGAAGTGATCACCACGGCTTCCACTATTCCTTACGAAGTAGGCGAGAATTATATGGATGCTTTTGGCCGGATTGGCTGCACGAATATCGGTGTGATGCACATTCGCAACAGACAGGATACGTCCAATCCCGATTTTCTGAGACGCATACAGGAATGCAATGCGGTTATGTTCAGCGGTGGCAACCAGCTTCGCCTGAGTGCTACGGATGGAGGCACGGAATTCCTGCATATCATGAAACGCCGGTACCTGGAAGAAAATTTCCTGATCGCGGGTACGAGCGCCGGTGCCATGGCTATGAGCAATACCATGATCTATGAAGGCAATGCCGCCCGTGCACATCTCAAAGGCGAAGTAAAGATCACTACAGGCCTTGGATTCGTGTCCACCCTCATCATCGACTCCCATTTTGAAAAACGGGGCCGTTTTGTACGGTTGACGCAGGCCGTGGCCGCCAATCCCGGTTGCATCGGCGTGGGTTTGGGTGAAGACACCGGCATGCTTATTACGGAAGGCAACAAAATGGAAGCGATCGGCAGCGGTCTCGTTATCATCATCGACGGCCACGAAATATTGCATTCCAACATAGCCGATATTCCCGATGGCAATCCGATCAGTGTGGAGAACCTGAAGGTTCATTTTTGTGAAAAAGGAAATGGCTACCTGATCCGCGAACGCCGCTTCCTGCCCGAAGCCCGCGAAGGAGCGTTGGTGAAAAAGCAGGTGGATGTGGAGTGAAGCAACCGTTGACGTACACTTGAAGTCGGCTGAGGATTTAGAAAACTTTTCTGTTGGTTCGTGAAAACACGAACCAAGGATCCTATTCACGATTCACCATTCACGATTGACGATTCACGATTGACGATTCACGCTAAATCACACATATGAAAAAATATCTCTTTCTCTTCCTCATCCCCATGCTCGCTTTCATAGCGCCTGCTAAAAAGAAAAAAGTAATCTTCTTTGGCGATTCCATTACGCAGGCAGGCATACGCCCCGGTGGTTATATTCCGCGTATCGATACGCTGGCGCAAAAGGCTGGTCGCGGTCAGGATTTTGACTGGATAGGTGCAGGTGTGAGTGGCAATAAAGTTTACGATTTATACCTGCGGCTCGAAGAAGATGTCCTCGACAAAAAACCAGACATCGTGCTGATCTATATCGGTGTAAACGATGTATGGCATAAAGACAAACGCGGCACCGGCACCGACTTCGATAAGTTTGGAAAGTTTTATGAAGCGTTGGTCCGCAAGATCAGGGGCATAGGAGCAAAAGTGATTGTATGCACACCGGCGGTGATCGGTGAAAAGAAAGACAATGCCAATCCACAGGATAAAGACCTCAATGAATACAGCCAGTGGATCAGAGATTTTGCCGCGCGAGAAAAATTACAACTCGTAGATCTGCGTTCTATTTTTACCCAATACGATCAATCTAACAATCCACAGAACCTTGAGAAAGGCATTCTCACCAATGACGGTGTTCATTTGAATGATATTGGTAATCAGAAGGTGGCCGAAGCGATGTGGAAGGCGATAAGTGAATGAGTCAATACGATGCTGTTGATTCCCTTATTGACCTATTGAAAAAACAATCCCTGCCATTGGCAGGGATTGTTTTTATTGACGTTTCACGATTGACGATTGACGCCTCCCGTCAGAATCCTTTTTTCCGGAAATCACCAGAGTTGATGATGATCATTTTCGATTTATCGAAGTATTTGCGGAGCGCTTCATTAACTGTTTTTACATCCAGCTCCTTCACTTTGTTTTCCATAGCCGTTACTTCCGTCAGATCACGGCCCTGACGCAGGTAGCGGTTGATCATGGAAGCCAGCATGTTGTTCATGCCGAGTGAAGTTTTATTTTGCTCCAGCCAGGAATCAACTGATTTGCTGAGCTCATCGCTGGTAAATCCACCGCTGATCGCTTTATCGATTTCCTGGTGCAGCGCAGAGTCAAGACGATCACGGTACAGCGGATTGTACATGGCATACAGTCCCCAGATCGATGCTTCGGATTTATAGCCCGCATCGAGATAGCTGCCCGCTCCATAGCTCATGCCTTCATTTTCACGAAGACGCTGTGGAATGCGTGATGACAGGAATGCACCACCACCCAGCAATTCATTTGCCATGTATACAGCCGGGTAATCCGCGCTTTTCTCCGACAGTTTCAGGTTGATACCACCCGCCATTGTGGCGTTTGTTTTGTCTTCAACCGTGATGCTTTCAGTAGAACCTTTTATGTTAAAGTATTTGCTTTCAATTTCTTTATAGGGCAGTTTGCTGTTCCATTTGGAAAGGCTTTTCTGCATGAATGCCTTCACGAGATTTTTATCGATCTCACCCACAAAAGTGGTAACGGCATTGTTCGCTCCGTAGAAGTCTGCATAGAATTTTTTAACGTCAGCGAGTGTGATCTTGTCCAGTGCTGCAATGTTTTCATCTGAATCGGAGGTATACAGCGGATGGCCTTTAGGATATTTGGTCAGCATCTTCGCTACGCGGGTAAACGCGAGATTGTTGGGATCACTTTTGCTGGTTTCGTATTCAGTACGCAGCTCTTTTTTGAGTTTTTCAAATTCTTCTGCATCAAAACTCGGATTGTGCAGCAGGTCATCGAGCAGGGCAAGCGCATTGGCGAGATTGGCTTTATCCGTATTCAATACAACGGACACACGACCGGGCGAACTGTAGAAGCTTACTTCCGTCTTGAGGCGGTCCAGTTCTTCATTGATTTGTTTTTTGGTGCGGGTCTTGGTACCGTATTTCAGCATGCGTGCGGTGATCGCGGCGATCTCGTTTTTATTCGTCAGGCTGTTTTCGTCGCCGATCTGCAATGCCAGTACCGCATTGATCTTGTCGCCTTTCACCGGCTTTTCGAGAAGGGCGTATTGCGCGCCATTGGCGAGTTTGCCGTACTCTGTGTTCTTCTTAATGTTGGCGATGCTGTTTTCAAATTCAGCTTTTTTAGCCGCCATTTCCTTGCCCTTGTAACCGTCCAGCAGTTTGGCAATGTCCGGCGTTTCAGCCACGCGTGTGCGATCGGATTTTGCTTCAGGAATAAAATACGCTACCGTGCGGTTGGATGGCTTGTAATATTTTTTCGCGGCCTCTTTTACTTGTTGCAGTGAGAGTTTTTCCAATTGGTCACGGCTCCAGAACCACAAGCGCCAGTCGCCTGCACCGATCAGTTCGGTGAGTACGATCGAGAGGTCGATGGTATTGTTGCTGGTGTTGGAGAAAAATTTCATGCGGGAGTTGCGCGCGTTGTCAAGGTCGGCCTGTGTAATGTTCATATTGCCGATACCATCCATTGTCTGGATCAGTACGCGTTTCGCACTGTCGAGGTTGCGATCCTTTGGTATTTCACATTGGATATAAGTGAAACCCGGATCATGCAGCGTGAGGCTGTATCCGAAAACTTTAGTGGCCAGTTTGCCATCTACCATTTTCTTGTAAAGAATACCGGCGGGGTCGTTGGTCAGGATTTCCAGCAACACATCGTTTGCCACATAATCGGCATCAGCGGTAGAAGGAGTGTGATAGCCCAGCGCGAGGTACTGCACATCACCATTACGGCGAAGGCTTACTTCGCGTTCGCCATCCTGCACGGGCTCTACTGTATAAGTGTTGGAGAGTGTACGTGTGGGACGTGGAATGGGTCCGAAATATTGCTGGATATAATCAAGTGCTTTCTTTTCGTCGAACTTACCGGCGATTACGAGTACGGCATTGTCCGGCTGATAAAATTTCTTATAAAATACTTTCAGGTTTTCGGCTTTTACACGTTCGATGTCTTCTTTGCTGCCGATGGTGGAATTGCCATAGTTATGCCAGAGGTACATGGTCGAAACGGTACGGTCGATCAGTACGCGGTCGGGATTGTTTTCGCCAATCTCGAATTCGTTTCTTACCACGCTGAATTCCTTTTGCAATTCTTCGGGAAGAATTTTTGAATTCACCATACGGTCGGCTTCCATGTCGATAGCCCAGCGCAGGTTTTCGTCGGAAGCGGAAAGAATTTCGTAGTAGTTGGTGCGGTCGTACCAGGTGGTACCGTTGGCCCAGGCACCTTTATCGGCGATGGCCTTTTTGATATCGGTAAATTTTTCGCATTGCTTGAAAAGCATGTGCTCCAGCAGGTGGGCCATACCTTTTTCACCATAACCCTCGTGCCGCGATCCAACTTTGTACACGATGTTGACAGCGATATTGCTTTGCGTGGCATCCGGGATGAGCAGGATGCGCAGTCCGTTGTTGAGTTCGTATTCATTAATGCCTTCCACAGAGGTGATCAGTTTGGGATTGCTCTGTGCCTGAAGGCGGGGGCCCTGGATGAGGAAGGCCGATGCTAACATGAGTGTGGCTAAGCGTAACATATAAATAGCAGTTGATTTGAATTAAAGGTAGGGAAAACGTGTAGAGCGGTGCCAAATAGAGGAGTAGCGGCCTTATTTGTATATTTGCGGTCTACAGGCCGGGTTATCGTCTTCCCGCTCGCGGGAGGAAGGAAAGTCTGGACAGCATAGAGCAGTGCACCGGTGAACAGCCGGCTGCAGCCTTCGGGTTGTAAGAGAAAGTGCCACAGAAAATAACTGTCTGCCGCAAGGCGGATGAGGGTGAAAATGTGAGGTAAGAGCTCACGGTACAGCATGGTAACATGCGGTACGGGTAAACCTTGCATGCTGAAATGCCACGTATACTGTCGTTAAGGGCTGCTCGCCCGAACCGGTCCGTTCCGCGGATCGTACGACAGAGGGTAGGCAGATTGATCCCGGTGAGTAATTACCGGGACAGATAAATGATAACCATCCGCCTACGGCGGATACAGAATCCGGCTTACAGGCCTGTAGATTTTTTTTAAGTCAAAATTCAAAAATCAAAAAACACGATTCCGGCTGTTACCTTTTTTACTTTTGAATTAATCACACACTCCCTCCCAGGTATCCGCCGATCTCCATCATCCACGCAATGCCCAGATGCACAATCAATCCGCCGAAAATGGAACGCGTATGATACACCACAATGCCCAACAATAGCCCTCCAAAGAACGAACTGATACATTCTGCCAGAGGCTTGCCAAAATGAATAGTACAATAAAAACAAGCCATTGGCAAAATGGCATCCTTGCCCGCAAAGCGTACGAATGCCAGCACCAGGAAGCCGCGGAAGAATAATTCTATGGTAAAAAAATCGCTGCCATACGAGAGTTCAAACAGTACTTTTTTCCATAGAGGCAACAAGTCTGTCGTTGATCCGGCTACGGCACGGAGCTTTGGATAAGCGGCTAGAAAATCAGGCTGCGTCGATGCCGCCGCAATAAGGGGCACCATGATCGCCAGCATGATGAGATAAGGACCGATATGCAGATTACGCGTAGTTACTCCATAGAAACTCTCTTTCGGTCCCGCCCTCCACCAGCAGCAGGCGATCAGGATGGTTGTAATCAATAATAACAAAGGCCAGTACACCACACGATTCCAGTAACGATTGGCAATCGCTTCATCCGCGAGAAAGAAGTTGAAGGACAATTCCATCTTCAGCGCAAAAATGGCCGGAGCGATGATCAGCAACACGATAAATAACGGGTCGGCAAACAAATCCTTTCTCGTAAATACATGGGTCAGCAGATAGGGCACGGCGAAGGCCGCCAGCGATACTATATATCGCGCACCAAAACGGAGCAGCAGGTTGTCCATCGCGCCGATCTGCCGGTCCATATGATAATGGTAATTACAATAAACCAATACCGCGGTAAACAAGGTTACCAGCAATAACAATACCTTGTTGGTGGCCGCAGCGTAAGTCCTTATATATTGAAATATACTTTTCACCAGATAGTCGGTAAAACTAATTTTTTCATGCCGGGCTACCAAGACGACCCGTCAAAAAATAACATGTACAAAATCAGGAGACAATGTAGTTTTGTTGCAATGAGAGCAAAACATTTCCTGCTGATCTGCGTGGTGGCGGTTTTTGCCGCCTGCCGCAGCGCCCGTGTGGCTACCATACAGCCCGCTTCCGTTGGAAGCATTCGTTTCCATGATGAATATATCATTCCTCATGCGGCTGTTTTCAATGGTACAAGGGTAGGAGGACTATCGGGTATCGACTACGATGCGACCCGCAACAACTATTACATGATCTGCGATGACCGTTCGTATTACAATGCTTCCCGTTTTTATACGGCCGATATCCGGCTCAATGGCTATAAGATCGATACTTGTATTTTCACAGCCGTTACTTCGCTGCGTAAGCCTGCTGGCGATACCTTCCGGTTAAAAGAGGCCGATCCGGAGGCCATGCGTTACCTCGGTACAAAAGACCTGCTGGTATGGAGCTCGGAAGGCGAACGCGAAATAAAAGGCGATAAAAAATTGCTGATCGATCCGTGGGTATGGCTGAGCCGCCGCGACGGACGTTTTGTGGACAGCTTCCGACTGCCGGCCAATATGCGCATGCAGGCCACGCCGTCCGGTCCGCGCCAGAACGGAACATTCGAAGGGCTGGGCTTTGCAGACAACCAACGCACACTCTGGGTGAGTGTGGAAGAACCTTTGTATGAAGACGGTCCGCGCGCCAATATCAACGACACTTCCGCGATCGTACGTTTTATCAAATTCGATGTGGCTACCCGGCAGCCAACGGGACAGTTTGCTTATCGCGTAGATCCCGTTCCGAACAAACCCAACCCCGAAAACGCTTACCGCATCAACGGTATCCCTGACATTCTGCCACTGGGAAATGATCGTTTCCTGGTGATGGAAAGAGCGTTTTCCGTCGGTATAAAAGGAACGGTGATCCGTATTTACCTGGCTGATGCAAACGGCGCAACGGATGTAAGCACTATTCCTTCTTTGCAGGGAAAGACGGAGGTGCAGTTGATCCGTAAACAATTATTATTTGATATGGAAACCATGGGCCGTTATATTGATAATGTCGAAGGCATGACCTTCGGTCCGCGGTTGCCAAACGGGCATGCCAGCCTGCTGCTCATTGCCGATGATAATTTTGATAAAGAAGAGGTATCGCAGCTTTTTCTGTTTGAGGTTTTACCCTGAAATGGGTGAGCCCAAAAGTTGGAAATTCCGCAACAATTCGCCTACCTTACACTATAATTTTTTTCTATGCGATTGATTCCATTTGTTATTTCCACGGTTGTCACCACCGCATTGGTGATCGCACTCAGCCGTCCGTTGGGGAATGCCGCGCCGATGCCGCTGGGCAGTTTTTTCAGCCCGCAACACGGTTTCTGGCAGAATGCAGAACCCGCCGACCAGGATTTTTCTGAACAATTGAAGTTGAAAGGTCTGAAGGGGAAATCAAGTGTGTATCTCGATGACAGGCTTGTTCCACACGTATTCGCTGACAATGACGAAGATGTTTATTTCATACAGGGTTATCTGCATGCGCGCTTCCGTCTTTTTCAGATGGATCTGCAAACCCGTGCGGCGGAGGGACGGGTATCTGAATTTGCGGGTGCCGGTGCGATTGATTACGATCGCGCGCAGCGCCGCCTGGGAATGAAATATGCTGCGGAGAATGCTTTGCAGGAAATGGAAAAAGACCCGGCATCCCTCGCCGTTTTTTCTGCGTACACCCGTGGAGTAAACGCGTATATCCACTCACTCAGGAGCAGTCAACTGCCGCTCGAATATAAACTGCTCAACATTCAACCCGAAGAATGGACCAATCTCCGCACGGCGTTGCTGTTGAAAATGATGGCCAAAATGCTGGCTTCGCAAACGGAAAAAGATTTTGCTTATACCAATGCACGCTCGGTATTTACACCCGAACAATTCGCTGCCCTTTATCCTCAGGTGCCTGATTCATTGCTGCCCATCGTGCCCAAAGGAACGCCGTTTGAAAAGCCGGGTATCGTTCCGGTACGTCCCGCTGCGGCAGATTCTGCCTATCCTGCGGGGGCTGTAGCCCATCATGATCCGGCGGCCGCCGATCCTGCCAATGGTAGCAACAACTGGGTAGTGGATGGTACCAAAACCCAAAGCGGCGCGCCCATTCTTGCCAACGATCCGCATCTTGAACTGTCATTGCCCTCTATCTGGTACGAGATGCAACTGAGCACACCTACCAGCAATGTATATGGCGCATCATTGCCCGGAAGCCCCTTCGTGATCATTGGTTTTAACGACAGTATTTCCTGGGGTGTGACCAACTCGCAGCGCGATGTAAAAGATTATTATGAAATAAAATTCAAAGACGCCAGCCGCAAACAATACTGGTACAACGGTGAATGGAAAGATGCCAGTCTACGCGTTGAAAAGATAGGTGTGCGCGGACAAAGCGATATCTATGATACGGTGGCCTACACGCACTACGGTCCCGTAATGTACGATGATTCGTTCAACGACAGCCTTTCCGGCAAACGCAACCTTGCCGTTCGCTGGGTGGCACATGATCCGAGCAATGACGGATGGGCATTTTACCTGCTCAACAGAGCGCGCAACTACGACGATTATACAAACGCGTTAAAATACATGGTGTGTCCCGGACAAAACTTTGTGTTCGCTTCGAAGAGTGGTGATATCGCACTTTGGCAGCAGGGTAAATTCCCTGCACGCTGGAAAGATCAGGGTATGTATATCATGCCCGGGCAGGACAGTACCTTTAACTGGCAGGGCTTTATTCCCCAGGAAGAAAATCCGCACGCAAAAAATCCGGCAAGAGGTTTTCTTGAAAGCGCCAACCAGCGTCCGGCGGATTCCACTTATCCTTATTTCATTCCCGGATCATACATCACCCCCCGCGGAGTAGCCATTGAAAAATACCTGTCATCGATGTCGGGCATCACGCCGCAGGACATGATGAAGCTGCAGAATAATTATTTCAACGTAATGGCAGAAGACATGCGGCCGGTACTACTTAAATATGTGCAGCGCGATCAACTGAAAGGATCCGCTTCCAAATACCTGGAGCTTGTAGAGAACTGGGATTTGTTCGCGGGGCCGGATTCAAAAGGACAAACGATCTACCAGACCTGGTTCGACAGCCTTAACAGAGCGATCTGGTGGGACGATCTTTCGCAGGTAAAACCCGAATTACCTTTCCCCGATGAAGAAACAACCATGGAATTGCTGAAACGCGATTCAACCTCCATGGCGTTTATCGACGATCGCCGTACGCCGGAAACTGAAACATTGGCTGAATTGGTAACAGGCGCACTTAACCGCGCCGCCGCCAATCTCGCGGAGAAAGAGAAAGACGGTAAACTGGAATGGGCTGCTTTCAAAAATCCTACCATCTATCACCTGCTGAAACAAAGCAAGAAAATGATCGTGCTGGGCAGACAGGGGTTGCATGTGGGCGGATATGGAAATATCATCAATGCCATCACACACAGTCACGGTCCGAGCTGGCGCATGATCGTGCAGATGGGACCGCTCACGGAAGCGTGGGGCGTATATCCCGGCGGGCAAAGCGGAAATCCGGGTAGCCGTTTCTATGATAACTTCATCGACACCTGGGCTACCGGTCAATACTTTTCACTGTGGCTGATGAAGAAGTCAGACGCGCTCGACAAGCGTGTGAAATGGACCATGCAATTTGAACCGGAAGCGTAACACCATTATCTTTTACCAACATCATGCATTTGTTTATATGAAATTTTTAATCGCCTTTTTACTGACTGCCGCACTTGCCTTTACAGGCGGCCTTTACTTTGACTGGTGGATCATTGCACCTGCAGCGTTCATCACTGCAGTACTGGTGCGTCAGCGTCCCGGAATAGCTTTTCTCGCCGGCTTTCTCGCCGTATTTCTATTGTGGGCGGGGCTTTCTTACTGGATCGATGTACAGAATCAACATATCCTCGCTACACGTATTGCCAAATTGATGGGCGTCGGAAGCCCGTTCATGCTCGTGATCGTTACCGGATTGGTAGGTGGATTAGTAGGCGGACTGGCTGCTTTGAGCGGCAGTTTTATGGTCGCTATCAAGCCATCTTCCCGCTCATAAAGTTGTTAAGGTTTTGGGAATATTCATGTGTAGCTTGCCTGTAACAAAACGGCCTGTATTTTCGTAGTTACACTATGACCAGATTTTTATTCCTGCTGCTTTCCGTATTCATGGCCAATGCCATCTATGCGGGTACTATTACCGGTACAATTACAGACGAGAAAGGTAATCCGCTTCCTTATGCTTCTGTTTCCTTAAAAGGTTCCAGTCGGGGTGCCAATGCCAACAGTTCGGGAAAATATTCAATGGAGCTCGCTCCCGGGCAGCACACGCTCGTGTGCCAGTTCGTCGGATATACTCGCACCGAGAAAGTAATCACCGTTACAGATGCGCCACAAACTGTCGATTTTATACTGACCATACAGGGGCTTACGCTCGACGAAGTAATCATCAAAAAAGGGGAAGATCCTGCTTATGAGATCATCCGGCAGGCGATCAAAAAACGCTCTTTCTACAATAACCAGGTCGATTCCTTTACCGTACAGGTTTATATCAAAGGGTTGCTGCGTTCCCGCGGCCTGCCCAAAAAAGTATTCGGCCAAAAGATCGAGCGTGCGCCTAACGATGGACTCGATTCTGCCGGCCGTGGCATTCTTTACCTTTCTGAATCCATTACCAACGTATCATACGTTAAGCCGGATAAAGTGAAAATGGAAGTGGTGTCCACCCGCGAGAGTGGAGGTAACGGATTCGGTTTAAGCTTTCCGTTTTTCATCAACTTTTATCAGAACAACGTAAACGTATTCGATAACAATGTCAATCCGCGCGGCTTCATTTCTCCGATTGCCGACGGTGCCCTGAATTATTACCGTTACAAATACGAAGGCTTTTTCATCGAAGATGGAAAAACCGTGAACACCATCCGCGTTACACCCCGCCGCAAGAATGAGCCGCTGTTCTCCGGTACCATCCAGATCGTGGAAGATGAATGGCGTATCCATAGTCTCGATCTGCTGACCACCAAAGATTATCAGCTCGAGTTGATCGATACACTCCGCGTAAGCCAGTTGCATGCGCTGGTGGAAGATGACGTGTGGAAAACCAAGAACCAGGTTACCTATGTGGCCATTAAACGGCTGGGTATCGATGTAGCCGGCAACTTTGTAAACGTTTATTCCGATTACAACATCAATCCTGCATTCGGTAAAAAATATTTCGGTAAAATATTGATGCGCTACGATACGGCGTCTAATAAGCGTGATACCAATTACTGGAATGCTGCACGTCCCGTCGCCCTCGAACCCGAAGAAGTAAAAGATTATTTGTTCAAGGACAGCGTGGCCAAAGCCACGAGAGATTCAATGAGCTCCCGCCGCGTGCTGGATTCCCTGCAACGCAACCAGGGCAAAGTCAAGATCAAAGATTTTCTCTGGTCTTCAGGCGGATTTGGCCGGACGAAATTCGGGAAAAAAGTTTCGGTCCGTTATCACCTGAACGCGCTGCTTCGCGAACTCGAATACAATACCGTCGAAGGGCTTTCCGTGAATGTGGAACAACAGTTTGGTATCATTCCCAAGAAGGGCCGTTACACTTATAATGTAGACTGGCAAACGCGCTACGGGTTCAGCAATACCCACCTGAATATGTGGGGTGGTCTTACCATCGTGGATCGTAAGGGCGGACAGTTCAACCGCCAATCGCTCAGCTTTAGCGGAGGTAAACGCGTTAGCCAGTTCAACCGCGACAATCCCATAGACGCACTGACCAATGAAGTATATACATTGTTTTTCAAGCGCAACTTTATGAAGTTGTATGAAAACTGGTTTGGCCAGGTGAGCTTCCACAAACAACTGGACAACGGTCTTCGTTTCCGTGCACAGGTATTATATGAAGACCGTTTGCCCGTGGAAAACACAACTGATTTTTCATTCTTCCGCCGGGAAGGTACATTCCTGCCCAACCATCCGAAGGATCTGGCAGGTATACCTTTCGATCGCAACCAGGCGTTCGTGGCGGGCATTTCCGTGAGCTGGCAACCGGGCCAACGTTATATTCAATACCCGACCTACAAAATGCCGCTCGGTTCTAAAATGCCGACCTTTGAATTGGAGTATAACAAAGGCATTCCCAAAATCTTCAACAGCGATGCGGATTTCGATAAATGGAAAGTGTCGGTGACAGATAAGATGAACTTTAAATTGAAAGGGGAGTTGCAGTACCGCGTAAGTGTGGGCGGATTCTTTAACAGCCGCCGCGTTGATATACCGGATCTGCAACACTTCAATGGCAACCAGACTTTCTACAACCTGAAATACCTGAACAGTTTCCAACTGGCTCCTTACTATCGTTACAGCAATGCCGAGCCGTTTTACGCGCTCGCACACGTTGAACATCATTTCAACGGTTTGCTGACGAATAAAATTCCGCTGATCAACAGGCTGAAATGGAACCTGGTGGTGGGCAGCAATGCGTTTTATGTAAACAACAACAGTTATTATGTGGAGGCCTTCGCGGGATTGGAAAATATCCTGAAGATCTTCCGTGTCGACTTCGTGAATGCCTATCAGCCGGGGCTGGGAACCAAGTTTGGTGTTCGCGTTGGATTCGGCGGATTGCTTGGTGGACGTTTTGCACGGAACTGACAAGTCTGCTGAAAAATAACAGAAATGCTATCTTTGTGCTGAAATTTGGTTCAGCCTGCAACTGACCAATTGTATTAATTGTACACTCCGGTGTATTCAAATTTCAAACAATGGCACTTCACAACCGCGTCTCCCGCAAGGAGTTGAAAGAGCGTATGCTCCAGGACCCGACTCCGCGCACCACCATTTCATTTTATTGTTATTTCCCTGTTCCTGACCCGGAAAATTTCCGCAATACGATCTATCGAGAGTTGAGTGAGATCGGTGTAATGGGGCGTATCTATGTGGCCGCCGAAGGCATCAACGCGCAGATCAGCGCTCCAACGGAAAATCTGGAGAAACTGCGCGAATACCTTTATTCATTCGAACCATTGAACGGATTGCGCTTGAATATTGCCGTCAATGACGACGGTAAATCCTTCTACGTACTTGATATCAAAGTCCGCGAAAAGATCGTAGCAGATGGCATCGATGACCCGGAATTCAGTATGGAGAAAAAAGGCCGATACGTGAACGCTGGTCAATTCAACGAACTGACTTCACAGCCCGGGACCATCGTGATCGACATGCGGAATCACTATGAATTTGAAGTGGGACATTTTGAAAAAGCAATTGAAATTCCGAGTGATACATTTCGCGAGCAACTGCCGATGGCGGTGGAAATGATGGAGGAACATAAGGACAAAAACATCATCATGTATTGTACGGGTGGCATCCGCTGCGAGAAAGCGTCAGCCTACATGCTCCACCGTGGATTTAAAAATGTTTTTCACCTGGAGGGAGGTATCATCAACTATAGCAACCAGGTCCGCGAGCAGAACCTGCCGAATAAATTTCATGGGAAAAATTTCGTCTTCGATCAGCGGCTCGGTGAACGCATTACCGAAGAGATCATTGCAAAATGCCATCAATGCGGTAAGCCTGCGGACACACATACCAATTGTGTAAATGATGCATGCCATCTGTTGTTTATCCAATGCGATGACTGCCGCGAAAAATATGAGAATTGTTGTTCAACCGAATGCCAGCATGTGATCCATTTACCGGAGGAGCAGCAGAAAGAATTGAGGAAAGGCATCGAGAAGGGAAGGAATGTGTTTAATAAATCAAGGCGCCGGCGACCCGATCTGCGGGGTGAATAGTGAATGGTCAATCGTCAATGGTCAATCGTGAATAGTGAATGGTGAATCGTCAATTGTTGCGCTCCCTGAGGCCGATACTTCGGCCTCTCGAAGGGGCGCTCGTGAATCGTCAATGGCTGTTGACTTAATACTTATAACTTATTACTTACTACTTCCCGCTGATCCATTTAAAGCAAACAGGCTTGCCAACCTCAATGCGCTTGCCGGTATCCGTGAGTAGTCCTGTTGAGGCGTTGCGGCGAAAGACAGCAATATTGTTGCTTCCCTGGTTGCCGGTCAGCAGAAAGTTGCCCGACGGATCGATGGTAAAATCGCGGGGAGCTTCGCCGCCACTCGGCATATAACCTACCTTGGTCAGTTTTCCGTCCTTGCCTACCCGGTAGATCACCAACCCCACATATTTTATGCGATGCGAGGCATAAAGAAATTTCCCATCGGGAGACAGATGAATAGCAGCGCTGCCGCCATTACCTTCCTGCGGCAAACCTTGTGTGGTTTGCACAGCCGTGAGTTTCCCGTTCTGATAACTATATGTATGAATCTTGCTGGTCATTTCCGTAAGGAGATAAGCAAAGCGTCCTTTGCTATCAAAAGTGATATGCCGTGGGCCCTCGCCGGGCATAACACTTACATAAGGTTGTGCGGCTGGTTGTAAACTACCTTTCGTTGCATCAAAAGCATACGCGTAAATTTTGTCTACCCCGAGATCGGCAACATATAGAAATTTGTTGTCCGGGGAAATCTTGGTGCAATGCACATGCGGAGATGCCTGGCGTTTTTTATCGGGTCCGCTTCCTTCATGCGTAATGTGTACAGTTGCGCTGTCGAGGCTTCCATCTGCTTTAACAGGAAACATGGAAAGGCTTCCGCTGGTATAGTTGCCGGCAAACACCCAGCGACCTGTGCGATCGGTTTCTACATAGCAGGGATGATCACCTTTTGTCGGCAGCTTGTTGAGTAATTGCAAGGTGCCGTCATTTTTATTAAATGAAAAAGAAGCGATCTCTCCGCCATTTCCACCGGCAGCATTTTCATAAATAGCATATACAAAACGCTCGTCCGGAGATACAGCCAGGTACGACGGATTAGGAGAAGCAACATGACTCACTTCTTCCGCAACTCCTGTTGCCGTATTAAACCGGTAAACATAAATGCCTTTGCTGGGGCTATTGTCGGTGTAGGTGCCCACAAGCATGTAGTTGTTTTGTGCCTGCATCATGATAGGGAATAGGAGGAAAATGAGAAAGTATTTCATTTGACAAAAGTAAAGGTTTAAGGCAAAGGGCAGAAGGCTTAAGGTGTAAGGTATAAGGTATAAGCTGTAAGGCATAGGGCGTAAGGTATAGGGTATAAGGCGTAAGGTTCAGCCAAATTTACCCATCGCCGTGGTTCGCGTCCTCGCGAACTATAAAAGCATCGCGGGCAGGATTCACCTATTCACTTATTGACTTATTCACTTATTGACCATTCACTATTCACAATTCGTTCACCAAAAACAGCCTTTTCGCCAATAGATTTTAACAACGTGCCACGTAACTTTTTCATTTATGGTACAGTCTTATATGTAAGAAAAGAGAACCGGTTTCAGAAAAATTACTAAACCTCAAAAGCTTATAAAATGAAGAAGATTTTTACCCTTTCGGCCCTGCTGATCGCTGCTACAGTGATCCTGACCAGTTGTTATAAACGCAACGATTATGTTTTCGATGAAGGCTATTGGCTTTCGCAAGAACGCGGTATCGTTGTTTATAGTTCGGGCGATTGTTCTTATTATGTTGTAGAAACTTACAACGGTTATTCAGTCCTGCGCAGCGCAGATGGTTATCTGCCTTATGAAGGTGCCGTTGTATATGGTAACTTCAGCGGTATCGGTACCCGCGACTTTTATAACTATTCCAACCGCACGCTCATGACTGCCCGCGTACAGGAATACTGGCTGAGCTACTACGATGCCCAGGATGCCATCGACTACTATTGCGGTTACTATGGCAAAGGCACCAAAGAGGCTAAGAAGATCAACAAAGCCGGTCTGGCCCAGGAATCAAAACAGTAATTACCCTTAATCAATCGTATTTGAAGCTATCCGGAAGGGTAGCTTTTTTTATGGGAAAAAGAATAAATACGTCTTTGCTCAACGGAGAAGCCGCGCCTTGTTAAGACCGTTACCATGCGTATAACTACGGATTACTGCCCGCTAACAAATTAATTTTCAGCCCTGCTGCCGGCAGAGGCCATAGGAGTTATACGCCGCTGCCACCCACGTTTTATATAAAAAATGTTAATTAAGTGTGGATAGAATACCCGTAGCTGGTATAGTATTTGTAAAAATCTTAATAGAATTTTATCCTAATCCGTATCGTCCAGACAGCTAGCTGACTGGATATATTATCCAATAAAGTATGTAAAAACACCTTAAGCTAATGCTTATCCAAATTCCTGATGCAAGACCATTGCGAGGCTTTATACTTATGTGTCTGCTACTGGCAGGCATATCGGTAACGGCACAGCGACAAAACCTTCTGCTGGAATCGGGTTTTGAAGGCAGCAGTTACCTCGCAGGTTGGACCAACAACCAACATTGCTGCAATTACTCCGTGCAGCAGTCAACCGAACAACTTAAAGCCGGCTCTTCCGCTTTACGATTGGAAGTACGCAGCAGTGATCCCCAAACGAGCAGTTCCATCCGTTCCGAAATTACCCGCAGCAGCGATCCGCTTAATGCCGACCGTTGGTATGGCTTTTCCATGTATCTCAAAGACTGGGCAAACGATCCGGCGGGTGAACACGTTTTTCAATGGCATCCAGACAATAGTTCCGGGTCATCCGCGCTTTCTTTGTGGACGAGCGGCGGACGTTTTACAATCGTCACCAACAATACCGGTACTTCTTCCGGAAACGTATACAATGATATCGGTCCCGTACTTTCCAATCAATGGGTAGACTTTGTGATACGTATTCGTTGGTCAACAGCTACCACCGGCTTGTTGCAGGTCTGGCGCAACGGCACGCTGGTTGTCAATAAAGAAAACGTAAAGACAGCAGCCATCACCAATTCATTCAAACTCGGTATCAATAAATACGGTTGGGGAATACAAACTTCCACCACTACACAACGCATTTTGTTTTTTGATGAGGTAAGGATCGGTAACGAAAATGCAACCTATAACGACGTAGCTCCCGGAAGCGGCACAGCACCGGTTAATCGTCCGCCGGTTGCCAATGCCGGGGCCGATCAAACCACCACATTACCCGCAAATACTGCTGTGTTAAGCGGAACAGGTTCAAACGATCCCGACGGAACCATCACCACGTATGCCTGGTCAAAGATCAGTGGGCCGAATACCGGAACGATTGCTACTGCGAATACTGTTACCACTAACGTAACGGGTCTCACACAGGGTGTGTATCGTTTCCGTCTGCAGGTAACCGATAACAGCGGCGCAACGGCAGCCGATACTGTGCAGGTAACGGTGAACGCCGCGCCTAATCAGCCGCCGGTGGTGAGTGCCGGTGCGGATCAAACGATCGCTTTGCCAATAAATAGTGTAGTATTAAGCGGATCAGCCAACGATCCCGACGGAACCATCACCACGTATGCCTGGTCAAAGATCAGTGGTCCGAATGCGGGAACGATCGCTACTGCGAATACCGTTACCACTAACGTAACAGGTCTCACACAGGGTGTGTATCGTTTCCGTCTGCAGGTAACCGATAACAGCGGCGCAACGGCAGCCGATACTGTGCAGGTAACGGTGAACGCCGCGCCTAATCAGCCGCCGGTGGTGAGTGCCGGTGCGGATCAAACGATCGCTTTGCCAATAAATAGTGTAGTATTAAGCGGATCAGCCAACGATCCCGACGGAACCATCACCACGTATGCCTGGTCAAAGATCAGTGGTCCGAATGCGGGAACGATCGCTACTGCGAATGCTGTTACGACTAACGTAACCGGTCTCACACAAGGTGTGTATCGTTTCCGTCTGCAGGTAACCGATAACAGCGGCGCAACGGCAGCCGATACTGTGCAGGTAACGGTGAACGCCGCGCCTAATCAGCCGCCGGTGGTGAGTGCCGGTGCGGATCAAACGATCGCTTTGCCAATAAATAGTGTAGTATTAAGCGGATCAGCCAACGATCCCGACGGAACCATCACCACGTATGCCTGGTCAAAGATCAGTGGTCCGAATGCGGGAACGATCGCTACTGCGAATGCTGTTACGACTAACGTAACCGGTCTCACACAAGGTGTGTATCGTTTCCGTCTGCAGGTAACCGATAACAGCGGCGCAACGGCAGCCGATACTGTGCAGGTAACGGTGAACGCCGCGCCTAATCAGCCGCCGGTGGTGAGTGCCGGTGCGGATCAAACGATCGCTTTGCCAATAAATAGTGTAGTATTAAGCGGATCAGCCAACGATCCCGACGGAACCATCACCACGTATGCCTGGTCAAAGATCAGTGGTCCGAATGCGGGAACGATCGCTACTGCGAATGCTGTTACGACTAACGTAACCGGTCTCACACAAGGTGTGTATCGTTTTCGATTACAAGTAACCGATAATAGTGGTGCCACGGCGGATGCCATTGTGCAGGTGACGGTAAATCCTGCGGTTAATCAGCCGCCCGTGGCAAATGCAGGTGATCACCAGGTATTGCGTTTACCTGTCAACTATACCCAACTCGACGGACGTAGTTCGGCCGATACGGACGGACGCATCATGAGTTATCGCTGGGCTTACGTAAGCGGACCAGCTAATTTTATATTGAATGATCCTGCTGCAGCGCTTACCTCATTGAGCGGCCTTGTGGAGGGGGTGTATGTATTCAGACTTACAGTGACAGATGATAATGGTGCCGCACATGCAGACGATGTAACTATTACTGTGTTGCCACCCAATCAGCCTCCTGTAGCCGAGGCGGGTAACAGCATTGTAATGACATTGCCGACCAATGCTACTACGCTCGATGGCCGTGTTTCTTATGATCCGGATGGAAGTATCATTCGCTGGCAGTGGACATTGATCAGCGGACCTGCGGCTCCGGTTATCGTCAATCCCAACGCAGCCGTTACTGCGGTGAATAATCTTATCCAGGGAACCTATTCGTTCCGCCTTACCGTTACCGACGATGCCGGAGCTACTGACAGCGACGAGGTGCAGGTGATTGTAAACAGACCGGCGAATCAACTACCCATAGCCCGTGCCGGAAATGATATAACGATCACCCTTCCGGTAAACCAGGTACAGCTTGATGGTGCTGCTTCCTATGATCCCGATGGAACGATTGCCACATTTGCCTGGACCAGGATCAGCGGACCAGCCGATGCAACGATCGAAACACCGGCGGCTGCTCTCACGCGCATCAATCGTTTGACGCAGGGAACCTATATTTTCCGCCTGACTGTTACAGATAATTCTGGTGCCAATGCCAGTGACGACGTGGTGATAACAGTACTGCCGGCGCCGCGTGTCAATCAACCGCCGCGCGCAGTTGCCGGTGCAGACTTCACGCTTAGTCTTCCGGCAAGCGCTGCTTCACTGGATGGAAGCGCCTCTTCAGATCCTGACGGACAGATCGTGATTCATCGCTGGCGCCAGTTATCCGGGCCAACGGTCGCGCGCATCACAGCACCAGCGGCTGCGCGTACAAATGTGGAAGGCCTGCTGCCTGGAGAATATATATTTGAGTTAACCGTCACCGACAATGAAGGCGCTACCGCTTCGGCTACTGCGAAGATAAATGTAGTAGAATCGATATTAAACCTCCTGGTTTATCCGAACCCCGCCGCTAACGATCTCACTCTGCGCTACGGCGATCAGGTAAACGGAAATGTCAGGGTGCTTATTTATGATGCGGAAATGAGAAAGGTTCATGAGCGCGTAGTGAATAAAAATCAGGCTATGCTACAACATACGATTGATCTGCGTCGCCTGAGAAGTGGTACTTATTTCCTGCGGATTATTACCTCCGATGGCAGGAAGATCGACAGGACGTTTGTAAAGTTGTAAGTAATAAGTAATAAGTAATAAGTGGTAAGTAATTAGTAGTGCTCCGAAGTTTCAAGCTGCAGCCGTGGGCTGTTCATTGACTTACAAACTCTCTCCCTGGTTCGTGTCTTCAAGAGCCAGGGAGAGAGGTAAATCATTCGCAATTAATGTTCATCATTATCACAAAACAACCCCCACGATCCCTGCACTCACCACCAGCATCGCAAAAAGAAAAACAAGATTCACTTTTATCTGGTCTGTATTTTTCTCTTTGACGGACCTGTACAGCATCTGCATTCTTTTATATAAAAGGGGAAGAATGAGAACTGCGATGATCAAATACGGTATTTTCATGATGAGGAGATTGTAGGTTATAAGTAATAAGCGTCGTACTGAACTTGCCCGAAGGATCGGGCGAAGGATCGGGCGAAGTATCAGTAGTCATGGAATTTATTCACGATTGACGATTCGCCATTCACCATCCACCTATTGACCTATTGCACCCAACGCCTTCACTGTCCGCTCAAACGTTTCTTCATCCGTAAGTTTGGTTGGTTCAAACTTGCGGCCGGTCAGCTTTTCGTATAATTCAATATAACGTCCCGAGATGGTATTCACCCATTCGTCGCTCATTTCCGGAACGGTCTGTCCTTCTTTGCCCATGAAATTGTTGGCAATAAGCCATTCGCGGACAAATTCCTTGCTGAGTTGTTTCTGGCGTTCGCCTTTTTCCTGGCGTTCCTCAAATCCATCGGCATAGAAATACCGCGAACTGTCGGGCGTATGGATTTCATCCATTAAATAAATGGTATCGCCGATTTTTCCGAATTCGTATTTGGTATCCACCAGGATGAGTCCCTGTTTGGCGGCGAGTTGTTTTCCGCGCTCGAATAATGCCAGTGCGTAACGGCTGATGGTTTCCCATTCTTCCTGCGTTACCAGACCCGTATAAATGGCCTCCTGCGGAGAAATATCTTCGTCGTGTCCCTCCACGGCTTTGGTGGAAGGCGTAATGATGGGTTGGGGAAAATAATCATTTTCTTTCAATCCATCGGGCATGGCGGCGCCGCAAAGCACCCGCTGACCGGCGGAATAGGTGCGCCAGGCGTGGCCGGTGAGGTTTCCGCGTACCACCATTTCGAGGCGAATAGGCTCGCATCGGCGGCCGATAGACACGTTGGGAGCCGGAACGGTGGTCAGCCAATTGGGGCAGATATCTGCCGTGGCTTCGAGCATATAAGCCGCAATCTGGTTTAATACCTGTCCTTTGAAGGGAATGGGGCGGGGGAGAATGACGTCGAAAGCGGAAATCCGGTCGGAAGCCACCATCACCAGCCATTGCTCGCCGATGCTGTAAACGTCACGCACTTTACCCTGATAAAATCCTGTCTGTTGGGGGAAGTTGAAATTAGCCATGAACGAAAGTAAGACGATCCCGAAAAACGCCCAACGACCAGGCTTTCAGAATTTCAACATTTTGTTCGTGTTATAGAAAAATTAAATTTTTAGATCAAAAAGACAATGCTTATTTTTCCGGCTGATTACAAACCAAAATTGCCACTTATGAGAAAAAGCTTGCGCTTTTTGCTAGCAACGGTTGCGAGTCTGCTCTCGCTTACTGCTATTTCCCAAACCATCATCTCCGGTAAAGTTAAGAACAGTGCCAACGAGGAAGTTGTACCGGCCGTGTCGGTAGTGGTGAAAGGAACCAGCGTTGGTACTTACACCAATTCCAATGGTGAGTTCAGCCTGAGCATCGGCCAGTTTCCCGTTACGCTCGTATTTACGTCTATCGGTTACGATTCTTTGACCGTGGAGGTGAAAAACGCGTCAACTCCGCTGGATATCAGTTTCAAACCTAACAGTCAGCTTGGCCAGGAAGTAGTGGTTTCTGCCAACCGTGCTCCCCAACGTATTTTGGAGTCTCCGGTTACGGTAGAGCGCATGAGCGCCGCTACTATCCGCAACGCCGCAGCCCCCAACTTCTACGAAGCTATTACCAACCTTAAAGGTGTGGATATGCATACGGCGAGTCTTACTTTCCGTACAGTTACCACCCGCGGTTTCGTAAGCAGCGGTAACAACCGTCTCAACCAGCTTATAGATGGTATGGACAACCAGGCACCCGGTCTGAACTTTTCCGTAGGAAACGTGATCGGCCCCAATGACCTGGATGTTGACAACGTGGAACTGCTGGCAGGTGCGTCTTCCGCCCTGTATGGTTCCGGCGGTATCAACGGTACCCTGCTCATCAACAGCAAAAACCCTTTCAAATACCAGGGGCTCAGCTTCAATATCAAACAAGGTATCAACCACGTTGACGGACGTCAGCGCGCTGCCGCTCCTTACTACGACTGGCAACTGCGTTGGGCAAAAGCGTTCAACGATAAATTTGCCTTCAAGATCTCTGCCTCACTCGTAAACGCACAAGACTGGGAAGCGAACGACTACCGCAACAAACAACAGATCGGTGTACTCAGCAAAGTAACCGGCGGAAGTCGCGAGAACGATCCAAACTTCAACGGCGTTAATATATATGGTGATGAAGTAAGCGCTAACATGTCCTCCTTCGCACAACTGGTACAAAGCCAGATCCGCGCAGGTATCCTGGGTGCTACCGGCAACCAGATTGACGTGGTTTCACTGTTGAACAGCTACTACGGTGCTATCGGTAACCCCGCTTATCCTACTGCTGCACAACAAGCCGGCTTCTATACTTTCGCAGGTTTCCCCGCACCGGTACTGGCCGCTATCAACAACCCGGCGATCCAGGGCAACATCAACAACCTGATGCCGTTTTACAACGGTAACCGCAACGGATATTTTGGTAACTACAACGTATCACGTACAGGCTATAACGAACGCGATCTCGTTGACTACAATGCGGTAAATGTGAAATTGAATGCAAGCCTGCATTACAAGATCACTCCGGGTATCGAAGCTTCACTGAGCACTTATTTCGGTACCGGTACTACTGTTTATACAGGTGCTGACCGTTATTCCCTGCGCAACCTGAAGATCGCCCAGCATAAACTCGAAATCAAAGGCAAATCCTGGATGGTTCGTGGTTACACAACCCAGGAAAATGCAGGTGATTCTTATAACGCCAGCGCCCTCGGTGCTTTCATCAACGATAGCTGGAAAGCGAACGCAACATGGTTCCAGCAATATGTAGCTGCCTATTCTGAAAGCCGCCGCCAGGGTGGTGCCGCTATCAGCGATATGCAGGCGCATATGAATGCCCGTGCTTTTGCCGACCAGGGCCGTCTGCTGCCAGGCACACCTGAGTTCAATGCTGCTTCCAGCAAAGTGAAGTCTACACCTATCAAGAGAAACGGTGCCAAGTTCCTCGACCGCTCCGATCTGTATGCGGGTGAAGGCCAACTGAACGTTTCTGACGCCCTCAACTTCAGCGATAAGCTCGAAGTAATTGCAGGTGCGCAGTGGAAACAATATGTAATGAACTCTCAGGGTACCATCTTCGCTGACACAGCCGGCGTGCTGAAGATCAACGAAATCGGTGGTTACCTGCAACTGAAGAAAGCATTCTTCGACAACTTCCTGACCATTACCGCCAGTGGACGTTACGATAAGCAAACCAACTTCGACGGCCGTTTCACTCCGCGCGTTACCGGTGTATTCCGCGTAGCGAAGGACAACAACATCCGCCTGTCTTACCAGACTGCTTACCGTTTCCCAACCAACCAGAACCAATACATCAGCCTGGTAACAGGTTCCGGCACGCTGATCGGCTGTCTGCCTGAATTCCAGAGCTTCTATAAATTGAACTCTACACTGCCTGGTTATACGGCAGCCAGCATCCTGGCTTACCGTAACAGCGGCAACCCCAACAACACCAGCCTGCTCGTAGCTGCTGAATACAAAGATGTGAAGCCTGAGTCTGTAAACTCTTACGAACTCGGTTACCGCGGTGTGCTTGGCGGCCGCCTGCTGATCGACGCTTATGTTTATTACAGCCGCTACCAGGACTTCCTGTCTACCGTAGCAGTTGGCCAGACCAAATCAGGCAACCAGCAGGAGCTTTACAGCCCCTTCACTACTACCAACATTTCTTATGTACAAAATGCAACAGCAGTAGTAAAAGCGATCGGCTGGGGTATCAGTGCAGAATATAAGTTTGCCAAGAACTACTTCATTTATGGTAACGTGTTCCAGGACGAGCTGAACGATGTACCTGCCGGATTCGTTTCTTACTTCAATGCTCCTGACTACCGCTTCAATATCGGCCTGCGCAGCGAGGATGTGTACAAAGGAGTAGGCTTCAACATCGTGGCGAAGTACCAGGGCAACAACTACTATGAAGGTACTTTCGTTACCGGTACACTGCCTTCTTTCACATGGGTAGATGCACAGGTATCTTACCGTGTGCCTAAAAGCAAGAGCACGATCCGCATCGGTGGTACCAACATCCTCAACAGCTACTACCGCACAGGCTTCGGAAGCCCATACGTAGGCGGTCTGTACTATGTGAGCTATGGTTTCAACCTGTAATGATTGAATGTTTTAATAAAAAAGCAAAACCCCGCCAACCGGCGGGGTTTTTTGTGAAACTTATTACTTATTACTTACTACTTATTACTTACTACTTATCACTCACTTCAGCACCAGCCTGCGCTCGCCGACTAACAAGTTGTTGTGCCATATCTGAACCTGGTAAGTACCGCTTACAGCTCCGTCATTGAGCGTGTAGCTGAATCCCATTTCTTTACGTTCTCCCTTTTCATAAGTAACAATCAGGCGACGGGTAAATCCTTCGCCTGCGTCACCGGAAAGCACCTTGCCTTGGGGAGTAATCAATTTAATCAATACGGGTGTGCCTGCATAATTGCTCACAAGGTTTTGTAATACGAATGACACATTGATGGCGTCGGTTTTCTTTGCCTGCGTGGTAATGTGCTCGCGTGTACCACGCACATCTATGGCGGTCATGTTGATCTCCGATGCCACAAAGGTGGCGGCCGTGTTGATCTGTAAAGCCATGCGATGATTCTCACTGTCGAGGCGGCGCATATTCTGCTCCATTGATTTTACTTCATTACCCAATTGATCGAGCAATCCCGAGAGCCGGTCTTTTTCTTCTTCCAGCGAACGGTTGCGGGAGCGGAGTTCCTCCACGCGGTCCTGTAGCTCGCGGATCTTTTTACGCGCCTGTTCCAGGTCTGCCGGGCTGGTTTTACCTTTTTTCAATAAGCCCCCGATCTCTGTTCTGAGTTGCTGGATCGCGTGCAGCTTTTGTTGTAGATCGCCTTGCAGCGAATCGGACTGCTGACGCGATGAATCCAGTTGCTGATCGAGGTCGCGGATGGTAGAGGAGAACATGCGCGTAAGCGAATCGCGTATGCCGTCGGCAATGGCTGCTGAGTCTTTTACATACACTTCCGTTCTGCGTTTGCTGTATTCATTTTTATCATATAAATGATAGATCCAGGTGGCAACCAGACCGGTTGCCATCAGCAGCAAAAGCAGTGGTTTAGCGTCTTTCATATTAGTAAGCTAAGAAACAAATACCGGCTGATAAAGAAGTAGGCTTATAAGATATGCACAAAAAAGCCGTTCTGCTGGAGAGCGGAACGGCTGTGTTGCAGGAGTTTGCAACTGCTTTTAACCGAATAAACCACCTTTTTTCAGGGTTCTGATGCCTTCGCCGATCTTGAACCCGTTGTGATAAACTTCAATTTTATAGTCACCGCGCTGGAAGTCTTCCTGGCGGATAGGGAATGCTACAGGTTTGCGGGTGCCTTGCTCATATTCTACAGGTACTTTGGTAGTGAACTGACGTTCGCCGTCCATACGTGTAGTCATGCTGGCTGAGCCAAGTTCTCCGTTTGTTACTACTTTACCATCGGGGGCTGTTACTACAACATAGAGGTCAGCAGCACCGGAAGTAGCGATACGGTTTTCTACTGTGAACGAGACATTGAGTTTGTCGACGCGCTTAGCAGTAGAAGTTGTTTTCTCTTTGCCGTTTCTTTTTTCTTTCACCGGAGTGATAGCGATGTTGGATGCGCTGAACGTAGAACCTACGTCAACAGTGCTGGCCAATACATCTTTCTCCGTTACGGTAGTCTGAAGGTTTTGCTCCAGTACTTGTTTTTCAGAAGTTAACTGGCTATTGTTAGCTGTGAGCTCCTGGTTTTCACCAGTCAGACGTGTTACTTCAGCTTCCAGGCGGCCGATCTGACCATTCAGTTCGTTGATCAGTGTACGTGCTTTTTTCAGTTCTGCATCAGTTGCGTTTGATTTGGAAAGAATGCGGCTGATCTCTGCTTTTTTGGAGTCGATCTCTTTTTGCAGAGCGGTCTTTTCACCTTGCAGACTGTTGTTAGCACCTGTGATAGAATCAAGGCGGCTTTCTGCTTCATTGTACATGAGCTTCAGAGAGTCGCGCTGACTCATATAGTTAGCTGACAGAACTTCGCGGTCTTTGGTTTCCTGACCTGATTGGTTTTTATCATACAGGAAATAACCCCAGGTACCGAGAAGGCCTACGGCGAGAAGTCCGATAGCCAGGTTCTTTCCGCTATTGTTTTTCGGAGCAGCCGGTTCATTTTGCGGCGTTGCTGATGGATAATTCGTGTTTGCCATACAGATGGGTTTTAGAGATTGAATGTTGTATTTAATCCGGTTAAAAACCGGTGGTGTTTTCAGGTTAGCATCGGCCATCCTGCGAACGCTTGAATCCTTTGTTTTCGCGCGTTCTGGCGTGCTAATTCCGAAAACCGTGCCAGAAAATTATAAAACGTTGCGTAACGGCTATGCAAAATTTGGTTAAAATACCTGTTCAAAGCTTGTATCTTAGCGCCTTATGTCAGTGGAAAAGGTTATCTCGGAATGGAAAAAGCAGGTCTATAAGCCTGTGTACTGGCTTGAAGGCGAAGAGGAATACTTTATTGATAAAGTATTGCATTATGCTGAACATTCTATTCTCAGTGAAAGCGAAGCCTCTTTTAATCTCTCCGTTTTTTATGGGCGTGATGCCAACTGGGCCGATGTGATGAATGCCTGCCGGCGCTATCCCATGTTCTCCGAACGGCAGGTAGTATTATTGAAGGAAGCGCAGTTCATGCGCGATATCGACAAGCTGGAGCCTTATGTCGAAAGCCCGCTGTCTTCCACCATACTTGTTATCGGATACAAGGATAAAAAAGTAGATGGTCGTACGCGTTTTGCCAAAGTGCTGAAGGAGAAAGGCGTAATGATTACTACGAAAAAAATGTACGACAACCAGTTGCCCGACTGGACACAGGAGATGGTTGCTTCCAAAGGGTTGACCATTACCCCCAAAGCCGTGGCATTGCTGGTGGATCACATCGGCAATGATCTGAGCCGTATTGAAAAAGAGATCGACAAGATCACGGTGAACCTTGGTACGCGTACTTCTATCAACGAAGATGATATTGAAAATTTTGTTGGTGTCAGCAAAGAGTTTAATGTATTCGAATTGCAAAGTGCGCTGGGCGCTAAAGATCTTCCGAAAGCGATCCGCATCATTCAATATTTCGAAGCCAATCCAAAAGCGGCCCCTATACAATTGATCCTTCCTTCGCTCTATGGATTTTTTAGTAAAGTATTTATGATCTTCGGCGCCGGCAACCAGGACGAAAAGGCCATAGCATCGGCGATCGGCGTTCATCCGTTTTTCATGAAAGATTATATGCGCGCCGCAAAAGTGTATGATTATGCCGGCGTGGAGAAAGTACTGTTATTGCTGCATCAATACAACCTGAAAAGTATCGGTATCGGTAATACCGGTGCAGGCGATGGCGCATTGATGAAAGAAATGGTGATGAAAATGATGCTGTAACATTGACAACCGCTGGACGTTAAACAATTCAAATCTTAATATGACGGGAATGGCCGTTATTTGTAATGCTAAAAAAGAAACCACACATGAAAAGTAAATTATTCGTACTCCTGGTTGCAGTGGCAACCTTTTTCACCAGTTGCCTGGAAGTTGTACAGGAAGTTACCATCAAACCCGATGGCGGCGGTGATGTAAGCAGTTATTCTAACCTGGGACCCATGCTGGAAATGGTAAAAGCGATGGGCCAGATGCCTCCGGACCTGAAAGAGAAAATGGGAGGTAAAGCTATCGATACCACTATTCAGTTGAGTGCTATCACCGATAGTCTTAAAGATCTTGCCGATGCCGATCGCAAGCTTTTGGCAAACGGTACTTTTAACCTGAAGCTCAACCTTGATACGGATGAGTTCAGCACACGCAACAACATTCCGTTCAAGTCGCTCGGCGATATCAACAAACTGGAACAACTGTCTGCAAAAATGATGGACAAGGGTTTGACACAGGCACTGGATAAAGACAAGAAAGAAGGCCAGGACGACGACGGTGACATGCCTTCCGTTAACCTGACAGGGTATTATAACACTACTTACGGCAAAAATCTTATCGAGCGTAAACTCGACAAAACAAAGTATGCCGGGGTTGATAACGACGAAGGATTGAAAGCGGTTAAGGAAATGAGTTCGCTCGGTGTTAATCCTACCACGTCACTCGTGATCAACCTGCCCCGCGCGGCTAAAAAAGTAGAAGGCAAGAACGCGACATTGTCGGAAGATAAAAAGAAAGTAACCATCAAAGGTGACGTTGAAAGTTTTCTTAACGACGGATCGGCGATGGAGTTCCGGATTGAATACTAGTCAATAAGTTAATCGTCAATAAACAGCCGTGGTGCAATCCCTGAAGTTCTCGAAGGGTACGTGCCACGGCTGTTAATATATATGAAGATTTGATGACACGTTTAAACTTATTACTTACTACTTATTACCATAAGCCTTACGCCTTACGCCTTCACAAAATCTCCAAACTAATCGCTTTATCCTGGTCTATCTGTTTTACCAGCTCTTCCAGATTGGCGAAGCGGACCTCTTCGCGTAAATACTGTTTTACATATACGCGCAGACTGCGGTCGTAAATGTCTTCGGCAAAGTCGAAGAGGTTGACCTCCACTACACGTTTTTTACCGTCAACGGTGGGGCGGAAGCCGATGCTCATCATGCCTTTAAAGCGGCGGCGCGGCTCTTCGTCGTCGAGTTCGGCATAAACGGCATAAATGCCATTGCCGGGAAGAATTTTTTCTTCATTCTCCACGCGCAGGTTGGCGGTTGGATAGCCGAGTTCGCGGCCCAATTTGTCGCCATGTACCACACGCCCGGAGAAAAAGAAATCGTAGCCCAGCAATTTATTGGCGGTTTCCGTATCGTTATGAAGAATGGCTTCACGGATATTCGTGGAGCTGATCGAAATATGATCGAGAATATGTTTGGGGATTTCTTTTAACTGGTAACCGTATTCGGGTGCATAGCGCTCGAGCAGGCGATAGTCGCCGCGGCGATCGCGGCCGAAACGGTGATCGTAACCGATGATGATCGTATGAGGTGAAAATTTTTCAACCAGGAACTGCTGGATGTATATTTCTGCCTCCTGGTTGGCAAAAGCTTCGGTAAACGGCACGATCACGAGGTGATCGATACCCAGACCTTCCAGCAATTCTATTTTTTCTTCCAGCGTATTGATCAGCCGGATGCCGAGAATGGCCGAAGAAACTACTTTCCGCGGATGCGGATGAAACGTAACGATGACGGTTTCGCCGCTGATCTCAGCGGCTTCTTCCAGGAGGCGGTCAATTACCTGACGGTGACCCTGGTGTACGCCATCGAATGTGCCTATCGTGATCACCGCCTTACGGAAGGGCGGGAGCTGATCAATATTCCTGTGTACCTGCATAGCTGCCCACAAAGATAACTATTCATCTCTGCCCAAGTTCCATTTCACCATCTACCCCTGATTAATTAGTTTTGCGCTCAAATTTACCCATGAGTCTGTATTCCAAACGAGGCGTTTCTGCCCAGAAAGAAGAGGTCCATGCCGCTACCCGTCACCTGGACCAGGGGCTTTACCCTAATGCATTCTGTAAGATATATGCCGATGTGTTGTGCGGACAGGACGACTGGGTGAACGTCATGCATGCGGATGGCGCCGGTACCAAAAGCATTCTCGCTTACCTGTACTGGAAAGAAACAGGCGATGCAGCTGTCTGGAAAGGTATTGCGCAGGACGCCATCGTCATGAACCTCGACGACCTGCTGTGTGTGGGTATTCATGATCAATTGCTTTTTTCTTCCACGATCGACCGCAACAAACGCCTGATCCCCGCTGAAGTGCTGGAAGCCGTTATCAATGGCACACAGGAATTCTTCGATACCATGCGCAGCTTTGGCGTAAACATCAGCTTTATGGGCGGAGAAACGGCCGATGTGGGAGATGTGGTGCGTACGATGGCCGTCAATGGTACCATGGCCGCCCGCTGGCCCAAATCGCGCCTCGTAACCAACGACGGCATCCGCGCCGGCGATGTGATCGTAGGACTGGCTTCTTTCGGTCAGGCGAAGTATGAAAACAGCTACAACAGCGGACTCGCCAGCAACGGTCTCACCAGTGCGCGCCACGATGTACTGAATAAAAGTTATGGTCAGCGTTTCCCCGAATCCTTTGACAACGGTCTGGACGATTCAGTGGTGTATATCGGCCCGCATAGTTTTACCGAAGAAGTGAAAGTGAACGATCAAAATTTAACGATCGGACAATTGTTGCTTTCTCCTACCAGAACCTTTGCACCGGTATTGAAAAAAATACTGGAAGAAAATTTTGAAGCGGTTCATGGACTGATCCATTGCAGTGGCGGCGGCCAGACCAAATGTCTGAAGTACCTGCCCGCTCCGTTAAAAATAATAAAAGATGATCTGCACACGCCACCGGTGATCTTCGATCTTATCCGTAGTGCAAGCGGAGCCGACGATCGTGAGATGTACCAGGTATTCAACATGGGCACCCGTCTCGAAATATATACATCGGAAAAAGAAGCACAGGGGCTGATCGATATCGCTGCGTCGTTTGGTGTGGAGGCGAAAGTGATCGGAAGGGTAGAAGCATCATCACAAAAAGAACTCGAACTGCATTTACCGGATAAGCCGGTCTTACAGTATAGTCATTAATGAAAGAAGCCCCGCAATAATGTGGGGCTTCTTTTAAATACAATTTCACAAGATTTAATCTTTCAGCTTCTCAACAAGGTCAGCATACTCTTTCATAGCTTCATCCTGGGATTTGCCTTTGAGTGAGGACCATGCTTCGTATTTGGCTTTGTTGACAAAGTCAAATGCACCTGGCGGATCGGTGTTTACATCGCCTTCAGTGGCCTGCTTATACAAGCCGTAAAGACGGAGCAGCATTTCATTGCTCGGACGGGAAGTCAGTTGTTTGCTTTCCGTCACCGCCTTTTCAAATAACACTTTAAGATCCATAGTCAAACAGTTAGATAAAGAGGAAATTCTCTGCCGGCAAAAATAAGGGGATTCCGCCTTACTTAGTAATTTCCTCTATTACCTCGCCCACACAGCCGTTAGGCATTTGGATATGCAATAAGGCGGATACCGTAGCGGCAATATCGGTCATATGTGTTTCGCGGTTGGTTTTGCCTTGTTTGATCTTCCAGCCATACCAGAGCAGGGGAATATGTGAGTCGTAGGGATTCCAGGCGCCGTGTGTGGTGCCGGTGGGACCGCCATCGAACCATTGCGGCATGAATATGAACTGGATATCTCCGCTCAGCTTGTGATTGTAACCGTTGGATACCATCTCCTTGATGCGGGCCGGCAGCGGTGTGCCGGGCAGTTCGTGCAGATCAAAAGCGCTCATGATCGCAGGATGCGTACGCAGTTCGTTAACCACCCATTTTTTGAAAACAGTCTCGTCTACATTTGCCGCAGCCAGCGCCGGGAAGTCAACGAATAATTGATAGTTGATCACTTTCTCAATCGCCGATTTTACACCAAATTTCTTTTCAGCATTCGTATTGATCCATTTGCGTACGTCTTCGTCATCGAACGTACCGCCGGGCAGTTTATTTTCTTTCATGAAACCCGGTACGTGTGCCACCGCATGGTCGGCGGTAAGGAACAACAAGTACTGACCCGCACCGATTTTGGTGTCGAGGTATTTGAGGAAGGCGGCCAGTTCCCTGTCATAACGCAGGTAACAATCTTCCACTTCAATGGAATTGGGACCAAATGCATGCCCGATATAGTCGGTGGAAGAAAAACTTACCGCCAGGAAATCCGTTGCACCACGCTGGCCCAATTGTTCGCCTTCGATAGCGGCACGTGCCATATCAAAGGTGAGGGTGTTGCCACCGGGCGTAGTGCGGAATGCTTCATATTTATCTTTCTCGGCAATCTGTGAAGTGGTATGCGGAAAGCTGTTGTCCTCACCTCGGATCTTGCCTTCATAAGCTTTTACATCGCCGGTGCTTTGCGTGTAGGTTTCGATCGGATAGAGCGTATTCCAATCTTTCGCCATGTATTGATCTGCTAATTTTTTTGCGTTGAGCTGCTGTACCCATGCCGGCAATTCCGTCATGTAATAAGTGCTGCTGATCCAGCCGCCGGTGGCGTTGTCGAACCAATAGGCCGCATTCGCGGAATGGCCCGCGGGCAGGATAGCGCCTCTGTCTTTCAGCGCCACGCCGATCGTTTTGCTTTTGAAGTTGGTTGCAAGCCGCAATTCGTCGGTCATTGTTGTAGTCCACATATTGCGTGGCGACATTTTACCTGCGGAAGAAGTGCTGCCAACCCCGGCTACGGTGCTGTCGTCGGTGCAATACCAGTTGCGCTTGATATCGCGGCGGTACCAGTTGTTACCGATGATGCCGGTGATGGCCGGAACGGAACCTGTGTATACGCTGGTATGTCCTACGGCCGTATAAGTAGGTGTATAAGGGATAAAAGTGTTTTCGCAACTGAAGCCCTGGTTCAGCAAACGCCTGAATCCGTCGGGGCCAAAACGGTCCTGGAAACGGTACAGGTAATCCCAGCGCATCTGGTCGATCATAATACCAACAACCAGTTTCGGACGATTGACGCCGTTGTTGGCCGTTGTTTTCTGACCATTCGCAACGGAGAAAAGGAGAAGGGAGCCGATTAAAAAAGCAGGTAATCTCATGCCTGAAAAATTTTAGGTTCAAATGTAAGGCTTTGAGCACAAAGGCTGTCCGCTTAACGAAACAGTAACACCTATCGTTTGAAAGACAGTAAACGGTAAAACAGGTAACCCGTGAGTACACATACGCCGCCCACGATCCACCACAGCAAAGGGAATCCCTGCTTGTCGGCCAGTTCCGCACCTGCTGCCGGCCCGATGGTTTGTGCCAGCGACCAGGCCATGGTATACAAAGCGGCGTACTGCCCGCGGTTGGTACGGTTGGCACGCCGCGTCCAGTAACTGTTCATAAACGGCATCGACAATATTTCACCGAAGGTGAGCGCTAAAATAAGTCCGAACGCACCCGATCTGGCGAGTCCCGGCACATTCAGGAGGATGAACCCAAGCCCGATCAGCAGGCAGCCGATGGCAATATAAATAGCATCGCGGCCCTTGTTCTCCAGTTTATATACCATAACCATTTCAACCAAAGCGATGATGATGCCACTGATAGCCATCAGGAAACCGATAAAAGGTTCGCCAAAATGCAGGTCCTCTTTCATGCAGATCGGCATGTTGGTGAACATCTGGAAAAAGCAACTTGCAAACAATACCGTCAGCAGAATGAAAAAGATAAATTGTTTGTCTTTGTAAGCCGATCGTGTGACCGTTTGCAATTCTTGCGCAGGATGTATTTCTTTTTCGGTTTTCGGTTTGGGTTTGAGGAAAAAATAAAGCACGAGTGCCGCGGAAATATTCGTAAAACCATCTACCCAGAATAACAATTGATAATCGATTTTGGCGAGTATGCCGCCCAACGCGCTACCTGCGGCCCAGCCAAGGTTAATGGCCAGCCGGTTGAGCGAATAAGACCTGGTGCGGTTGTGTTCTTCGCTGAATTGCGCGATAGCCGCAGCATTGGCCGGCCGGAAAGCTTCGTTCACAAAACTCAGCGCGAACGTAACGATGGCGATCCATTTATAAGAATGTACCTGTCCGAGCACCATGAATAAAATACCGCCGCCCAGCAACGCCATCAGTTGTACGGGGTAAGAGCCGAGTTTGTCGGTTAATTTTCCTCCGACAAAAGCGCCGAAGAAAGAGCCTGCCCCGAACACTCCGAAAATGAGGCCGGCATCCGCTACCGAATAACCCAGTGAACGCATGTAAAGCGTCATAAAGGGCACGACCATGGTACCGCTCCGGTTGATCAGCATGATCAGGGAGAGCAGCCAGGTGGAGCGGGAGAGCCCCGTATAAGCGTTGCGATAGGTTCGCAGAGAAGATGAAAACATAGAAAGCTGTGCAAAATTACAGTTCGATCCGCACATCCCCATAAACAGGATATGCCTGGCAGGTCAGCAACAGGCCTTTGCGTACTTCTTCATCCATCAGTACTTCGTTGCGCGCCATCCATACCTGGCCCTGCACACAGCGTGCGAGGCAACTGCCGCAGCGGCCGGTCTCACAACTATAAGGCAGGTTGATGTGTTGTTTTTTGGCGGCGGAAAGAATAGTATCGGGGTATTTTACTTTCAACTGAAAAATGGCATCGCGTCCTTCGAGTGTTACCAGGTGTTCGTCTTTATCCGGCGGCACGGGAACAAAAGTGGGTTTACGCGAATCAAAACTTTCCCGCCTGATATGATCTTTGGGCACACCCGCACCCACGAGTACGATTGAAGTGAACAACATATAGGTCTCTGGACCACAGGTATAAAAAAGGGTTTGTGTGAGCGGAATATGGAAACGTTCCAGCAGCGAAAGCAATAGCCATTTGCTTAACCGGCTGTGCCGGAAATCGCCGTAATCGCTGAATAAAAAATCAATGTGCAATCTTTCGGGGTGCTGTTGCTGCAAGGCCACTAAATCAGCATAAAAAATAGTATCGTTTTGCGAGCGGTTGCTATAAATCAACGTGATGAATTTATCGGTGGTAAGCAGCGCTTTTTTCACCAAAGAAAAAATGGGCGTGATGCCACTGCCGGCAGCGAGGAAAAATAAATGTGGGAGAATAGTTTCTTCCGGCAGCACAAAACGCCCGCTGATACCGGATGTGCGCAGGATCATGCCGGGATAAGCGTGCTGCAGGAGCCAGCGTGAATAGCTGCCATTGTCTACGCGCTTGACGGTGATCCGCATCGGTTCGCCCGCTTCGGGTGAAGAGGAAAAGGAATAGGAGCGCCGCACTTCTTCTCCGTGATGTGTGAAGAGGAAGGTGATGAACTGCCCGGACTGGTAAGTGGGTTGCCAGGGTGCCACGGGGGCCAGCTCGAAGGTTTTGCTGTCGGCCGTTTCGTCTTTTATCTCTTTTATGATAACCTCGTACATAAGTTCAAAAGTAAAAATTCAATCCCGAAGTATCGGGAGTGAATGGTGAATAGTGAATGAGGTATAGCGCTTCCGGAGGCTCCCGAAGGGGCGTCAATAAAACTTACTACTTACAACTTAATACCTAATACTTAAAACTTAAAACTTATTATAACTTGTGGCATGCCTTCGTTCGTAAACTTAAAATTTATTACCTGCAGCTTATTACTGCCACTTGCCGCAGCGGGGCAATACAATGTATCCGTTGCTGTAACGCAACTGCCGCCTTATCATCCGCAGCAGGCAGATCTGTTCCTGGCCGGTTCATTCAATGGCTGGAACCCCGCGGATACGGCTTACCGCTTCCAACACGAGGGCAACACTTACCGGTTAAACATTTCCCTGCCACCAGGCGAATATGCCTGCAAGATCACAAGAGGGAGCTGGGAAAAGACAGAATGTAAAACCGATGGCAGCGATATTCCCAACCGCGTGTTCCGCATTGGCAGGGACACGGCTATCAACTGGCAGGTAGACTGCTGGTCCGATCGCTTTCCGCGCCCCGCGCGGTTATCCACTGCCAGCCCGCAGGTGCAGGTATTGGACACCGCCTTCCTGATACCACAACTCAACCGTACGCGGCGGGTATGGATTTACTTACCGAAAGACTATGCATCCGACCAAAGACGGTATCCGGTGATTTACATGCAGGATGGTCAAAACGTTTTTGATGATGCCACATCTTTTTCCGGCGAATGGGGAGTGGATGAATACCTCGACAGCACCGGCACTCCGTGTATCGTGGTTGCCATTGATCATGGTGCGCAACAACGTCTGAAGGAATACAATCCCTACAACCTCGACAGCCTCACCGGTGAGGGGGAAAAATACGCAGCCTTTCTTGCCAAAACCCTGGTGCCCTATATCGACAAAAAATTCCGCACGCGGCCCCATGCAAAGGACCGTATGCTGGCGGGCAGTTCGATGGGCGGACTCATTTCTTTTTATACCGCATTGATGTATCCGGAAATATTCGGCGGCGCGGCTGTGTTATCTCCTGCATTCTGGACCGCCAGACCGCTCGCAGAAACGGTGAAAGAAAAAGCGAAAAGCTTCAAAGGAAAAATGTTTGCTTATGCGGGAGAGAAAGAAAGCGCTAAAATGGTTTCAGATATGCAGTCGATATTCGGTTTGATGCAACAGAAAAGTAAAGGGAAATACCAGATTGATATAAGTCCGGAAGGGCGTCACACCGAAAGCGAATGGCGCAAAGTTTTTCCCAAAGCACTGGAATGGCTGCTGGGGAAGTGAATGGTGAATAGTGAATGGTGAATCGTCAATAGTCAATAGTGAATTAATGATTATAACCACTACTTATTACTTACCACTTATAACTTATCACTTATAACTTATCACTTACAAACTACACGCCGGCCAGATAGGTGACCCCTTCGAGTGCCAGATCTGTGTTGATGAATACCTCACGTGCTTCGGTCTCAAATTCTTCCAGCGTATCGTACTTGCTGCTGAAGTGTCCGATGAGCAATCTTCCTACACCTGCTTTCTGCGCGATCTCTGCAGCCTGACGCGTAGTGGAGTGGAAACGCAGTTCCGCACGGTCGCGCAAATGATCGAGGTAGGTTGTTTCGTGGTAGATCATGTCAAGTCCTGTAACATGTGGCAGCAGTCGTTCGTCGTACTTTGTATCAGCGCAGAACGCATACGAACAGCTGCGGGGCCCGGGGGCTGTCACGGTTTCATTTTTGATTACGGTGCCGTCTTCAGCAATATAATCTTCGCCGCTTTTGAGCCAACTGTAGAAGGCAACGGGTATACCGAGCTCCGCTGCTTTATCTGCCAGCAGGCGTCTGGGTTTTTTCTTTTCGGTAAAAGAAAAACCAAAACACTCGATGCGGTGGTTGGTGCGGAAACAACGGATGATGCATTTATCATCTTCCACCAGGATGCCTTCGTTACGGATAGTATGAAAATGGAGGTCGAAACAAAGTGTGGTATCGGCAACTTTCAGTTGCAGTTCGATCAGTTGTTGCAACGGCGCAGGGCCATAGATATGGAGATCCTGTTTGCGTCCGAGCAGGCTGAATGAATTGATGAGACCAATAAGACCGAAGTAATGATCGCCATGCAGGTGGGAAATGAAGATGCGGGAAATCTTGCTGCGGCGGATCTTGTAATTGATGAGCTGTATCTGGGTGCCTTCGCCGCAATCGACCATGAAGCTATCTCCATCCATCGTAACGATCTGGCTGGTCGGATGACGGTCGAATGCCGGTACGGCCGAATTATTTCCCAGTATGGTAACAGCGAGCATGCAATAAAAATAAACGATTAGACGTCTTAATGGATGAAAGACTGCATTTTAGGACAAAGCGCTGCACAGAGATGCCGGGACTGTCAGACTTCGCCGTCGAGGAGTTCGCGTTCGATTTCTTCCATTTGCACAATGTCCCAGGCTTCGCTTTCGGTTGGTGTAACATTCATGATCTCCAAAAGTTCACTTTTGTCCAAAAAATCTTCAACGGCTGGTTGAAGGCCGCAGATAACAAACGAAGCGCCGTTTTCGTAGAACTGTTGCTGGATCAAAACGAGCTTTTCGGCTGCTTCCACTTCGATGCTGCCGACTTCCGATAAGACCAGAATCACATTTTTAACGACATTTTGCAGGTAAGGAAGCAAGCTTTTTTCCAATTCTACTGTCATACTAGCAGAAAGTATGGCATCTGATACCGTGATGACATGAAATTTTTCTTTGGTATCTATTTTGACTTGCATAATTACAACCAAGTTTATGAACAATACGTTTATAAATAGAGGCAAACAAGAACCAAATATATTCGTTAATATTGTATCAAACCCAATTATCTAATATGGATAATAACTTTTCAGCCCAGGTAAAAGAGATCATTTCATTTAGCAGGGAAGAGGCGTTGAGACTGGGAAATGATTTTATCGGCACAGAGCATCTGCTGCTCGGATTAATCCGGGAAGGAGATAATACGGCTGTCCGGATCCTGAAGAGCTTCAACGTCGATCTGTATGAGCTCCGAAAGGAAATCGAACTGGCCGTTAAGGATAAGACAGGGAAAAACATCGCAAACATCAACAGTCTGCCACTTACGCGACAGGCTGAAAAAGTGATCCGCGTGACGGTGCTCGAAGCGAAAGCGCTGAAAAGTACCACCGTGGAGACCGAACACCTGATGCTGTCCATCCTCAAGAACAAAGAAAATATTGCTACACAAATCCTAAATCAGTTTGACGTGGACTACGACCTGTTTCGCCAGGAGCTTGGTATTGTAAAATCCAGCGACCCGCGCGCAGAATACACCGACGAAAACGACGACGATTTCGACGAAGAGAAAAAATACTCCCAGCAGAAAGGAAGCTCCAAACAGGCCGGCAATGCAAAGAGCAAAACGCCTGTACTGGACAACTTCGGTCGTGATATCACCAAACTGGCCGAAATGGGTACGCTCGACCCCATTGTGGGGCGTGAAGCAGAGATCGAGCGGGTATCGCAAATCCTTTCGCGCCGCAAGAAAAATAACCCGATCCTGATCGGCGAACCCGGTGTGGGTAAGACCGCCATCGTGGAAGGTTTGGCCCTCCGCATCGTACAACGCAAAGTATCCCGTGTATTGTTTGATAAACGTGTGATCTCTCTAGACCTTGCCGCCCTCGTGGCCGGTACCAAATACCGTGGTCAGTTTGAAGAACGCATGAAAGCCATCATGAATGAGCTGGAGAAAAACCGCGACGTGATCCTGTTCATCGACGAATTGCACACGATCGTGGGCGCCGGCGGAGCAAGCGGATCACTGGATGCGTCCAACATCTTCAAACCGGCACTCGCACGCGGCGAACTGCAATGCATCGGCGCATCCACACTGGATGAGTACCGCATGTATATTGAAAAAGATGGTGCACTCGACCGTCGTTTCCAGAAAGTGATCATCGATCCGCCAAGTGTTGAAGACACTATTCAGATCCTGAATAATATCAAGTCTAAATACGAAGACTACCACAACGTGAGTTACAACGATGAGGCGATCGACGCCTGCGTTAAACTCAGCGACCGCTACATCACCGACCGGCTGTTGCCCGATAAGGCTATCGACGTAATGGACGAAGTAGGGGCGCGCGTTCACCTGAAAAACATCAACGTTCCGCAAAACATCGTTGATCTTGAGAAGAAGATCGAAGATGTGAAGAACGAAAAAAATAAAGTAGTAAAAAGTCAGAAGTTCGAAGAAGCTGCTTCACTGCGCGATACTGAGAAACGTCTGGCAGAAGATCTCGAGAAAGCAAAAGCTGATTGGGAAGAGGAGAGCAAACACAAACGATATCCAATCGACGAAGAAGCGATTGCCGAGGTAATCAGCATGATGACCGGCATTCCGGTAAAACGGATGGTGCAGGCAGAAACAGAGAAGCTGCGTAAAATGTCGGAAGACATGCGCGGTATGGTGATCGGTCAGGATGAAGCCATTTCCAAAGTGGTGAAAGCCATCCAGCGTAACCGCGTAGGTCTGAAAGATCCGAAGAAGCCAATCGGCACCTTCATCTTCCTCGGCCCCACAGGTGTTGGTAAAACGGAGCTGGCACGTGCACTGGCGCGTTACATGTTCGATTCAGAAGACTCACTGATCCGCATCGACATGAGTGAATACATGGAAAAATTCACGGTGAGCCGGCTGATCGGTGCGCCTCCGGGTTATGTAGGATACGAAGAAGGGGGACAACTCACCGAGCGCGTACGACGCAAACCTTACAGCGTCATCCTGCTCGACGAGATCGAAAAAGCCCACCCGGATATTTATAACATCCTGCTGCAGGTACTTGACGATGGCCAGTTGACCGACGGCCTGGGAAGAAAAGTGGACTTCAAGAATACACTGATCATCATGACCTCCAATATCGGGGTGCGTCAGTTGAAAGATTTCGGCTCTGGTGTTGGTTTTACCACGGCTTCAAAAATGGAGCATGAGGACGAAGCCAATAAAGCGGTGATCGAGAAAGCGCTGAAGCGTACCTTCTCTCCCGAGTTCCTTAACCGTATCGACGACGTGATCATTTTCAACAGCCTGTCCAAAGAAAATATCTTCAGCATCATCAACATCCTGATGAAGGGAGTACTGAAGCGGCTGAATGCGCTGGGTTACGATCTGGCACTGACAGAAGATGCGAAAGCATTCCTGGCAGAAAAAGGATACGATGTACAATTCGGTGCCCGTCCGCTGCACAGGGCGATTCAGAAATACCTGGAAGACCCGCTGGCAGAAGAGATCCTCAACATGAATGTGAAAGCAGGAGATGTGCTGGAAGCCGATCTGGATAAAGAGAACAATAAGTTGCGCTTTACCTTCCGCGATCCGGTGGAGGAATCACCTTCAGGATCTACCAAGTCGAAAGCGTAAGCTGTAAACATATAAGGTTTAGTAAGCCCCGGGGACCACAGTGTGGTCCCCTTTTTTATAATGTGAAAATGTGTAAATGTTCCCTCCCTCCGGAAGGGCCATGTGAAAATGATTTTCGTGGATGTTTTATTTTCACATTTACACATTCCGCCAAAGCGGACACATTTTCACATTATAAAAAAAGCCCGGATCTCTCCGGGCCTGTACTTACTAAACAAGGTTGCTGGTTAATTAAACGAAAGGCTTTTCGTCCTCTTCGTTTTCATCTGCTTCGGTAACGGTTTCGTCAACCTCGGGCAGATCGTCCACCACATTATCGGTTTCCTCAATGGCGGGCTCATCAACGATATCCTTTTGTTCCACTACCGGTTCATCGGGTGGAAATTCGATCACTGCGGGAGTAGCAGCCGGTGCAGGTTTCGGCTTCGGAGCCGGTTTGCGTGCAGGCGTTGCTTTTTTAACGGCTTTCTTTGGTGCGGGTGCCGGAGCTGCTTTCTTGGGAGCAGGTTTCGGCGCTGCCTTCTTCACAGCCTTTTTGGGAGCCGGAGCCGCTTTTTTCACGGCCTTTTTAGGAACTGCCTTCTTAGCTGCTTTTTTGGGAGCGGCCTTTTTTGCTGCCTTTTTCACCGCTTTCTTCGGAGCGGCTTTTTTAGCTGCTTTCTTTTTGGGAGCCGCTTTCTTGGCTGCTTTTTTTGGAGCGGCTTTCTTCTTCGGCGCTGCTTTCTTTTTAACCTGCTTTTTGGCGGCTTTTTTAGGAGCTGCCTTCTTAACGGCCTTTTTGGCTGCTTTCTTTTTGGGAGCCGCTTTCTTAGCTGCTTTTTTAGGAGCGGCTTTCTTCGCTGCTTTTTTCACCGCTTTCTTTTTTGCGGGAGATGCTTTGGCTTTCTTTTTTACTGCCATGACCGGTAAGATTTTAAGTGGGGTTAAATTGAATGATTAGAACCGGTGATGAAATTACAACGAATAAAAAGTAATTTCAAAATTTCCATAGCCATTTTATAAATATTTACTGATGTTCACCTCCCTCTTCTCCTGTATTTTGCTTCTGGCCGCTGGACGTTTCACCGGTAAGTCCTAAGTTTGCCGCCCTTTTTATATCATTGGTACGTTCAAAATCCGGGTAATAATCACCATGAAGGCCGCGAAGGAAACTGTCAAACCTGCCCTGCTGTTAGCTCCGCATCGGTTATTGGAAAATAATATTCTTGTGCAGACCCTGCTCATCCGCAAAGGTGACGCCAGTCTGCAATACGACGTCGGAGACATGGGCGGCAGCCTCGGCAACCTCTTTCCCGAATGGCCCAGGGAAATGCTCAAGCTCTTCCGCGAATTTGGCCGCGAGGCCCTCGACGAGGTCAAACGCGAGATCAAACAACGGCATACCAAACAAAAAGGCGGCATCCAATACGACCATTTCTTCCGGCAGGCCATGTTGCGCCATTACCATCAACTGCTGGAAAAAGCCAAACCTTTTACCGGCGTTGCCAAATGGTATCATACCAAACAACTCAATGGCAACCGGCATTATTCCACCGCACCCTGCCGCTTCAGTACTTACCGCCCGCGGTTACAGTTTGAGGTGAAAAAAGATGAAGCAGGCGCGTTACAACTGCTCAACCAGGTAGAACTGAACGGCGCTGTATATCCACTCACCGATTTCCTCCGTACCCACTATCTCCTGGAAAGTGGTAACGAATACTTCCTGTTGTCGTACCGCGACTACCAGACACTCGAATGGCTGGCAGCCGAAAATCCGGCCCAATATGCTTCCCGGCCCGAAGAGCTGGCCAGCCAGGTGCTCGCCCGGCTCGAGCAGGATTATACCGTTAACCGCAATAACCTTTTCGGCCAGCAGGAAGTAGCGGTAAAACCGGTCAACCGCGTATTCTTCAGCGAACTCAATAACACCTTTCTCATGTTGACGCCGCAATGGCTTTACGACGGCTTCGTGATAGAAGGCCCGTGGCATGAACAGGTGGATATTGTGCAGAATGGAGTGGCCTATGCCATTCGCCGCGACAAAACACATGAGAAAGAATTCCTGGAGCTGCTCGAATCGCTTCACGCCAATTTTTCCAAACAAATAAACGGTTACTACTACCTGTCTTTTGCCGATGCGCAAAAGAAGCAGTGGTTTCTCAAAGCTTATCACCAACTGCTCACAAGTAATATTGAATTATTGGGAATGGACATGCTGAAGCATTTCCGGTATTCAACCCACCAGGTGGAGACGCTTGTCAAAGTGACCCAGGAGGAAGATACCCGAGTGACCCTGAAAATGGAGATCCGTTTCGGCAAGGAAAAAGTGGAACTCGGTTCCCTGCAAAAAATGTTGCTGGCCGGCCAACGTGCCGTGATGTTGAAAGACGGCAGCCTCGGTGTGCTGGGAGAGGAGTGGTTGCGACAATACGCTCCGCTTGTCAAACATGGTAAAGTGCAGGGTGACCAGCTGACCGTGAGCAAATGGATGGCGCTCGGCGAAACTGAAGCCGGAGCAGAAGCTTCACCGATCCCTTCCATGAAAAAGGAATGGTGGCAACGCTGGCAGCAATGGCAGCAAAGCGACGACCTGGTTTATACGGTCCCCGCCCAGGTGCAGGCGCAGTTGCGGCCTTACCAGCAAAAAGGATATGAATGGATGCGGTTATTGGCCGAAGCCGGTGCAGGTGGCTGCCTCGCCGATGACATGGGGCTGGGAAAAACGCTTCAGGCTATTTGTTTCCTCGCTTCCCGCGTAGAACAGTTCCCGCAGGGCAGGCACATCATTGTTTGTCCTTCCTCGCTCATCTATAACTGGCAGCAGGAATTGGAAAAATTTGCACCCGGCATCCGCACGTTGGTGTATCATGGCGCCAACCGGAAGTCCGCACAGGTAGACGATCCTGAAGTGCAGGTGCTGATCACGAGCTACGGCACACTCCGCGCCGACTCAGGCACTATCCAGGCATTTTCCTACGAAACCGCCATTGTCGATGAAAGTCATAATATCAAAAATCCATCGGCGCAAATCACGCAGGCGGTAAGTGCCCTGCAGGTGACTGTTTGTGTGGCACTCAGCGGCACGCCGGTGGTAAACAATACATTCGATCTGTACGCGCAGCTCAACGTGGTATTGCCCGGCATGTTCGGCAGCCGCGAGTTCTTCAAACGTGAATACGCCGACGCCATCGACCGGTTCGGCGATGAAGACAAAATACGCGCCTTGCGTCAGTTGACAGCGCCATTCATTCTTCGCAGAACAAAAGAACAGGTGGCTACGGAGCTTCCGGAAAAAACCGAATCTGTTTTATGGTGCGAAATGGGAGGCCTGCAACGCGAACTGTACGAGCAGATCCGCGATCAGATCAAAAGCAGCCTGTTCCTCGATATCAAACAACAGGGATTGGCGAAGAGCAAGCTGGCCGTTATACAAGGCATACTCAAACTCCGGCAGGTGTGTAATTCGCCCATGTTGTTGCCGCAAGAAGAACGCACTGGTGCCGGTTCCGTGAAGACAGATGTATTAATGGACGAACTGAAACAAATCTTACCGGCGCACAAAGCGCTGGTGTTCTCACAATTCAGCAGCATGCTCGATCTGCTGGCGGAAGAATGCAAACGACAGGGCATAAAATATTACCACTTCGACGGGCAAACACCGCCGGCCAAAAGGGCCGAAATGGTGAACGCTTTCCAGGAAGAAGGCAACGACACACATCTGTTCCTGATCAGCCTGAAAGCCGGTAATGCAGGTTTGACACTGACTGCGGCAGATTATGTGTTCCTGTTTGATCCGTGGTGGAACACGGCAGTGCAGCAACAGGCTATCGACCGGACGCATCGGATAGGTCAGACCCGCAACGTATTTGCCTATAAAATGATCTGCAAGGACACGATTGAAGAAAAGATTGTGCGTTTGCAGGAGAAGAAAAAGCAACTGGCGGAAGACCTGGTAGGAGCAGACGAAGGATTCGTGAAAATGCTGAACGAAGAAGATATCGCTTATTTGTTCGGGTAAAGGACAGAGTCAGGATAATTTTTAATCCAATTGATTTTCAACAAAGTAGGCGTATACTTCCTTGTATTCACATTTCCACATCTACACATTTCCGCATTTTCAAATTAATCCCTACCTTTGCGCCGCCGTAGGTAGAAACCAAGGATGTGGACGAAAGTGACGCGAAAGAGATTTTACCCATACGGCAGTCTATGAGAGTCTAATCTACCATATCAGCTTTTTTGCTCCCCGGCCGGGATGCAGTGTTCTGTTTCTTGTTAGCTGATATACCTCCCCAATACTGAAAATAGCCTGAAACGCATTCAGTTTTTCGATCAACATTCGGCCAATCAATACAACAAAAAATAAAGTAAACAACAAATTTAACTAGTCATGGCAGACTTGAAATTTCAAAGAAACTTTGGTATTGCCGCGCACATCGATGCCGGTAAGACCACTACCACGGAGCGTATCCTCCGCTACACAGGTATGATTCACCGTATCGGTGAGGTGCACGACGGTGCAGCTACAACCGACTGGATGGAGCAGGAGAAAGAACGCGGTATCACCATTACTTCGGCTGCCGTTAGCTGCCAGTGGAACTTCCCTACTGATAAGGGTAAAGTAACTGGTGACAGCAAGAAATACAACTTCAACATCATCGATACTCCGGGTCACGTGGACTTTACCGTAGAGGTGGAGCGTTCTATGCGTGTACTCGACGGTCTGATCGCCCTGTTTTCTGCGGTTGACGGTGTAGAACCTCAATCTGAGACTGTATGGCGCCAGGCCAACCGTTACGGTGTACCCCGTATCGGCTTTGTAAACAAAATGGACCGTTCCGGTGCCGACTTCCTCAATGTAGTGAAGCAGGTAAAGGAAATGCTGGGTTCCAAAGCAGTACCTCTGCAGCTGCCAATCGGCGCTGAAGACAACTTCCAGGGTGTGGTTGACCTGATCAAAATGAAAGGGATCATCTGGCACATGGAAACAGAAGGTATGACTTATGACGAGATCGACATTCCTGCCGACATGCAAGCTGAAGCAGAAGAATGGAGAGCCAGCCTCGTAGAAGCCGTAGCTGAATACGACGACACCCTGATGGAGAAATTCTTCGAAGATCCCAACAGCATCAGCGAAGACGAGATCCATGAAGCGATCCGTAAAGCGACGATCGACCTGTCTATCGTTCCGATGATGTGCGGTTCTTCCTTTAAGAACAAAGGTGTACAAACTGCACTGGATGCGGTTTGCCGTTACCTGCCTTCACCGGTGGATATTCCTGATACCGTTGGTACGCATCCTGACAGTGGTGAAGAAATCACCCGTAAGGCTGACCCGAAAGAGCCGTTTGCGGCCCTCGCGTTCAAGATCATGACCGACCCGTTTGTAGGTCGTCTGGCCTTCTTCCGCGCCTATTCCGGTCACCTGGATGCAGGTTCTTATGTACTGAACGTACGTAGTGGTAAGAAAGAGCGTATCAGCCGTATCATGAAAATGTTTGCAAACAAACAGAACCCGATCGACTTCATCGAAGCTGGTGATATCGGAGCGGCTGTTGGTTTCAAAGAAATCAAAACCGGTGATACCCTTTGCGACGAAAACCATCCGATCGTACTGGAAAATATGTTCATCCCCGAGCCCGTAATCGCTATCGCGGTTGAACCGAAAACCCAGGCCGACGTTGATAAAATGGGTATGGCTATCGCTAAACTGGTAGAAGAAGACCCTACACTGCGTGTAAATACAGATGAAGATACCGGTCAGACCATCCTGCGTGGTATGGGTGAGCTGCACCTTGAGATCATCATCGACCGTATGCGTCGTGAATTTAAAGTAGAAGTAAACCAGGGTGCTCCCCAGGTTGCCTATAAAGAAGCCTTCAACACAACCGTTGAACATCGTGAAACGCTGAAAAAGCAAACCGGTGGTCGTGGTAAGTTCGCCGACATCGTGTTCGACCTCGGACCGGTTGACGAAGAATGGCAAAAAGAAAACCCTGACAAGAACTTCCAGTTCGTGAACAATATCGTAGGTGGATCGATTCCCCGTGAATTCATCCAGCCTGTACAGAAAGGTTTCGAATCTGCAATGACCCAGGGTGTATTGGCTAACTATCCTGTTGACAACCTGAAGATCCGTCTGTTCGACGGTAGCTTCCACCAGGTTGACTCTGATGGTATGTCATTCGAACTTTGCGCCAAGCAAGGTTTCCGTGAAGCTGCACGCAAAGCCAAGCCGGTATTGCTGGAGCCGATCATGAAAGTAGAAGTAATCACACCGGCCCAGTACATGGGTGACGTTACGGGTGACTTGAACCGTCGTCGTGGTATGATGGAAGGTATGGACAGCCGTGCAGGTGCAGAAGTGATCAAAGCAAAAGTACCGCTGAGCGAAATGTTCGGCTACGTAACGCAGCTTCGTTCTCTGTCTTCAGGCCGTGCTTCTTCTACCATGGAGTTCTCTCACTATGCACCAGCCCCCAGCAACATTGCTGAAGAGGTAGTAGCGAAAGCGAAAGGTAAAGTGAGCGCTTAATCTGACACTATTCAAATCAGATAGGGCCGCCCTCCGGGGCGGCCTTTTTTATGCGGATAAATTAATCCTGATCAAGCAAATGAAGGTGATATGGCATCAGGTTTGCTGAAATAGTTCCTGAAAACACACCCGTTTTTAGGATCATCCTAAGGCCGTCCAGGCTACTTGAAAAACACATTAAAGGTTAAGGGCTCATTCTTGAGCCTTTTTTTATGGTTAAAGGTGTAGGGCTGGGGGTGTAAGGTTAAAACAGCCGTTATAAGTATTAAGTTATAAGTAAACAGCCATGCCCGCAGTGACGCACCATGAAGCGCTTGGGGGCAAGGGCTGTTTATTCACGACTGCCCATTGACGATTCACGCAAACTCATTTACAATTGACAATTCACACTTCCCGGCACACTCTTTGGCCTTATCCCAAAAACTCTGTTATGCGCCTGTTTGTCATCACCTTAACCGCCATTGTCCTTTTCCCCGCCCTGCTCAACGCCCAGCAGAAATTTCATGAAGACACGGAACGGACTTTCCGCTTTGGTGCCAAAGCGGGCGTAAATATCAATAAGATCGAAGGCCAGGCCTTCAACGAGTCTTTCCGTTATAACTATATGTTGGGAGGTTTTCTGCAGTGGAATTTCAGCCGCCGCTTCGGTATTCAGCCCGAAATCAACTTTACCCAGACTACCAGCGAGATCACCAGCGATGAAACCGACATCTATGACGATATATTCCTGGGCGGCGACCAGAAAAAGGCCAAACTGAACTACTTCAAAATCCCGATCCTGCTGAATATTGATATCGGGCAATCACAGCGGGTGAAACTGCAACTGGGGCCTCAATGGGGGCAACTGATGAACAGCGAGGTGGACAGCCTGCGCCAGCCGGGCCGCGACATTTTCCGGAAAGGGGAATTTTCTTTGCTCGGCGGTTTGTGGCTTCAATTGCCGCTGATCAACATTGGAGCGCGGTACGAAATGGGACTGACCAATCTGAATGATGTAAGCAACCAGGACAAATGGAGAAGCCAGGCATTTCATATTTTTGCCGGTGTAACCTTCTGAAAACCGCTAAAAGCGCTGAAAAATGGATAAATAACTGATTGTCAATTAAAAGAGACGAAATACAGCGTTCGGGCAGGAGAGAGGTGGAAAATAATTGCCTGAAAAAAAGCGAAAAAAACCGTAAAACTTTTGGCAATAATCATAAACTCCTTACCTTCGCACTCCCAAAAGAAAAGCGGGTTTACACACATGTCTCAGCGAATCAGAATAAAATTACAGTCTTACGATCACAACCTGGTAGACAAATCAGCGGAAAAGATCGTAAAAACAGTACGCAGCACAGGTGCAGTAGTAACAGGACCAATTCCCCTGCCTACCCGTAAGAAGATCTTTACTGTTCTGCGTTCTCCCCACGTGAATAAGAAAAGCCGTGAGCAGTTCCAGTTGGCTACGCACAAGCGTCTGCTGGACATCTACACTTCTTCTTCACGCACAGTAGATGCGCTGAGCAAGCTGGATCTGCCGAGTGGTGTGGAAGTTGAAATCAAAGCATAACATATCGGATGGGCGCCCTGGCGCCTTTTCGTTTTTAGTTCTTATACTCGTTAGTTAAATCAATGCCATCTCTCAAATTCGCCTCGGGCGGACCAAAAGAGCTCTGGTTTATTACATAAAAACAAGCCATTCAGGGTTTGTTTACTACCGGTACTTCCGAGGGAGCGAAGTTGCTCACACAAAGGAAAAGGTTGGTAGCTAAACGGGGATCGATGCCGACGGTAGCACACCGCTCAGGCATGTCCCAATAATCCTGCAGGCGTAAACTTGGAAACAAATGAAAGGTATTATTGGGAAGAAAATCGGGATGACAAGCATCTTCGATCCCACTGGAAAACAAACAGCCTGCACGATCATCGAAGCAGGTCCATGTGTTGTAACGCAGGTGAAGACCAAAGAGTCTGACGGTTACAATGCTCTCCAACTCTCTTTCGGCGAAAAGAAAGAAAAACGTGCTACTAAAGCCGAAAAAAATCACTTCGCAAAGGCACAGACTGCGCCTAAAAAATTCTCCAAAGAATTCCGCGACTCTTCCCTCGAAAAAAATATTGGTGAAACTGTAACTGTTGACATCTTCGAAGAAGGTGACAAGGTTGAAGTTGTCGGTACTACCAAAGGAAAAGGTTTCCAGGGTGTTGTTAAGCGCCATGGCTTCTCCGGTGTAGGTGAGCAAAGCCACGGTCAGCATGACCGTCAGCGTGCTCCAGGTTCTCTCGGTAACTCTTCTGACGCAAGCCGCGTTATGAAGGGTATGCGCATGGCCGGCCGTGATGGCGGTGACCGCGTAAAACTGAAAGGCCTGAAAGTGGTGAAAATTTTCGCCGACAAAAATTATATCCTGGTTAGCGGTTCTGTACCGGGCCACATCGGTTCAATTGTTTTAATCCAGAAGTAATCAACCTGTGAGGGTTATCAAAAACTAAGAAAATGAAAGTTGAAGTTTTAAATAGCAAAGGAACAAGCACAGGCAGATCGATTGAACTGCCCGAAGATATCTTCGGCATAGAGCCTAACAATCACGTGATCTACCTGGCTGTGAAACAATACCTGGCTGCTCAGCGTCAGGGTACGCACAAAGTGAAGACGCGTGCTGAAGTACAAGGAGCCAGCCGCAAACTGCATCGTCAAAAAGGTACTGGTGGTAGCCGTAAAGGTAACATCCGTAACCCTCTCTATAAAGGTGGTGGTACCATCTTCGGCCCCAAGCCTCACAGCTACGATTTCAAACTGAACCGTAAAGTGAAGGACCTGGCCAAGATCTCTGCCCTGTCTTATAAAGCAAAAGAAAATGCAATCGTAGTGGTAGAGGACATCAACCTCGACGCTCCGAAGACAAAATCTGTTGTTGACATCCTGGGTAACCTGAAAGTGGCTGATAAAAAAGCCCTCTTCATCCTTCCTGAGAACGACAGCAATGTTGAACTGTCTCTCCGCAACGTACCCTCTGTACTGGGTGTACTGCTGAGCGATATCAATACCTACGACATCGTTAACTCCGAGGTACTGGTATTGACAGAAAGTGCGGCTAAAGTATTTGTAGAAGACGAAGCTGCAGCGTAAGTGATTGATTTGATTGATCTTATCATCGTCAAATCATCAAATTTTCAAATTTTCAAATTAAAAAGGTATGAATCCTTCTGATGTATTGATAAAGCCGATTTTGACTGAAAAGGCTAACGCGCAGCAAGACAAACTGCGTCGCTACGCCTTCAAAGTGGCTAAGAAAGCGAACAAGCTGGAGATCAAGAAAGCGATCGAAAGCTTCTACGGCGTAACGGTTACGAATGTTAACACTGCAGTATCTCCCGCCAAAAGCAAAACCCGCTTTACCAAAGCCGGCTTCATCTCCGGACGTAAGCCTTCTTACAAGAAAGCTTATGTAACCGTAGCCGAGGGTGAAACGATCGATCTGTACGCAAACATCTGATCACCCCCGGGGTAACCAAGGTTACCACCGAAAGGCAACCAACCGCCGCGAAGTGTTGAAATCAACAAAAGCCTGAAAGGCACAAGAATTTTAAAAATGGCATTAAGGAAATTCAAACCTGTTACCGCTGGTACCCGTTGGAGAATCGGGAACGCGTATGCAGAGATCACGTCTGACAAACCTGAAAAGAGCCTGCTGGAACCTAAGAAAAGAACCGGCGGTCGTAACTCTTCCGGTCACCTTTCTATGCGCTACCGTGGTGGCGGACATAAGAAGAAGTACCGTATCGTTGACTTTAAACGCGACAAGAAAGATATTGCAGCAACTGTTGTATCTATCGAATATGATCCGAACCGTACAGCATTCATCGCGCTGCTGAACTATACAGACGGTGAGAAACGCTACATCCTGGCTCCCCAGGGACTCCAGGTAGGTACTACCATCATCAGTGGTGATGCCGTAGCTCCTGAAGTTGGTAACGCCCTGCAGATGAAAAACATGCCGCTGGGTACCAACGTTCACAACATTGAAATGCAGCCTGGTCAGGGTGGCAAGCTGGCACGCAGCGCCGGTTCTTCCGCTCAGCTGACCAACAAAGAAGAAAGATACGCCGTGCTGAAAATGCCTTCCGGCGAACTGCGCAAAGTATTGGTTAACTGTTATGCAACAGTAGGAGTGGTGAGCAACAGCGACCACAGCCTGCAGAGCATGGGTAAAGCCGGCCGTAACCGCTGGAAAGGTATCAAGCCCCGCAACCGTGGTGTAGCCATGAACCCTGTAGATCACCCGATGGGTGGTGGTGAAGGTAAAGCTTCAGGCGGACAGCCCCGCAGCAGAAATGGTCAATACTCACGCGGTCTGAAAACACGTACACGTGGTAAGGCCAGCGACAAACTGATCATCCAGCGCAAAAACGGAAGCAAATTGGCGAAGTAAGATTTGAAAATCGCTCACCAAAAGAACATTTTCAAATTATCAAATTATCAAATTAACGAATTAGAATATGGCTCGTTCAATTAAAAAAGGTCCTTACATAGCTACTCACCTCGAGAAGAAGGTACTGGCTATTAACGAAGGCAAAAACAAAAAAGGCGTGATCAAAACATGGAGCCGCCGCTCTACGATCTCTCCTGATTTTGTAGGCCACACATTTGCCGTACACAATGGCAACAAATTCATCCCTGTATACGTAACCGAATTCATGGTTGGTCACAAACTGGGTGAGTTTGCTCCAACACGTTCTTTCAAAGGACACTCTAAAAAAGACTAATGATCGTTTAACAGTCTGAGGGAAACCACAGACCTTAAATAAGCAACAATGGAAGCAGTAGCTAAATTGAGAAATTATCCCACGTCGCCCCGCAAAATGCGTTTGCTGGCTGACCTGATACGTGGTCAGAAAGTAGAAAAAGTGCTGGCCGAGTTAGAACATAACCCCAAGCATCCTGCGGTGCCTCTGCGTAAACTGGTGCTGAGTGCAATCAGCAACTGGAAGCAGAAGAATGAAGGCGGGGATGAAAGCGCGCTGATCGTAAAAACCATCTTCGTTGACGGTGCACGTACGCTGAAGCGTATGCGTCCTGCTCCCCAGGGCCGTGGCTATCGCGTTCGTAAGCGCAGCAACCACGTAACTGTGATCGTGGATGTGAAAGGTGGTGCCACCGCAGCCCCCAAGGGCGAAGAAGTTGCAACTGAAACTGCAGCAGCGGCTCCCAAAAAGACAACAGCAAAAAGAACAAAAAAAACTAACAACGAATAATCATGGGTCAAAAAGCAAATCCGATTGGTAACAGGTTAGGTATCATCCGTGGTTGGGAATCTAACTGGTATGGCAGCAAAAAAGATTATGCTGGCAAACTGATCGAAGATCATAAGATCAGGACTTACCTGAACGCCCGTATTAATAAAGGTGGTATCTCCAAGATCGTTATTGAAAGAACATTGGGTAAACTGATCGTTACTATTCATACATCGAAGCCTGGTATCATCATCGGTAAAGGTGGTGGAGAAGTAGATCGCATCAAAGAAGAGCTGAAGAAACTGACAGGTAAAGACGATGTACAGATCAACATTCTCGAGATCCGTCGCCCCGAACTGGATGCCATGATTGTAGGTGATACCATCGCTCGTCAGATCGAGAATCGTATCAACTTCAAACGTGCCACCAAAATGGCTATCGCTTCTGCACTGCGCATGGGTGCCGAAGGTATAAAGATCAAACTGAGCGGTCGTCTGGCCGGTGCAGAGATCGCCCGTAGTGAAGAATTCAAGCAAGGTCGTGTACCCCTGCACACTTTCCGTATGGATATCGACTATGCTAACGTATTTGCCCAAACCGTTTACGGAAAGATCGGTATCAAAGTGTGGATCTGTAAAGGTGAAGTGCTGGCTAAACGCGACCTGAACCCTAACATCATCGCTGGTGGTAAGAACGAAGGCGGTGTTGGTGGTGATCGCCGTGATGATCGCAGAGGTGGTGATCGTCGTGATGACCGCAGAGGTGGTGGTGATCGTCGTGGTGGCGGACGCGGAGAGCGCCGGAACTAATATCCGCATTATCAATTTTCACATTTTCAAATTTTTTATAAAATGTTACAACCGAAAAGAACGAAACACAGAAAGATGCAGAAAGGTCGCATGAAAGGTGATGCCAAAAGAGGCGCTACCATTTCATTCGGTTCTTACGCGCTGAAAGCTCTGGATTCGCACTGGATCACTGACCGTCAGATCGAAGCTGCCCGTCAGGCCCTGACCCGTGAGATGAAGAGAGAAGGTAATGTGTGGATTCGCATTTTCCCAGATAAGCCGATTACCCACAAACCTGCAGAGGTACGTATGGGTAAAGGTAAAGGTAACCTGGAGTACTGGGCTGCCGTGGTGAAGCCGGGCCGCATCATCTTCGAGATCGACGGTGTTGATGAAAAAGTTGCTCGCGCATCCCTGGCACTCGCTGCCGGTAAGCTGCCGATCAAAACCAAATTCATCATGCGTCGTGACCTGGTAACCGCATAATAATTTGAAGATTTGAAAATGAGCTGATTTGAAAATGGCTCATATAGAATAAACTTTCAAATTTTCAAATTCACAAATTTTCAAATTAAGAAACATGTCAAAGAAAGCAGATTTTGTAAAGAGCCTCCAGGGTTTGAGCGACAGCGACCTGAAAGCCCGTCTCGAAGAGGACAAGCAACGCCTGAAGAAGGTAGAGTTTGCCCACGCAATTTCTCCGCTGGAAAACCCGATGACTATCCGTGGTCTCCGCAGAGATATCGCCAGAGTACAGACCGAACTCAATAAAAGAAAGGTGGAAGCCTAAACCGGTCTCCCGATAATTAAATATCAAGCTAAAAGCTCAATAAAATGGCTGAAAGAAATTTAAGAAAAACAAGGATAGGGGTGGTCACCAGCAACAAGATGACCAAAACCATCACCGTTGCGGTGGAAAGAAAAGTAAAACACCCTATCTACGGTAAATTCCTGAAGAAGACCACCAAGTTCCATGCACACGACGAAAAGAACGAGTGCAGCATCGGTGATGTGGTTAAAATCATGGAAACCCGCCCGCTCAGCAAAACAAAACGCTGGAGACTGGTTGAGGTGGTAGAGAAAGTGAAGTAATCCGAAAGGGTGCGGAATTTACCGGGAAGGTCAGCCGTGCCTGCATGATAAATAACAGTTTAAACTGCTCACTCTGCATGGCAGAAGGAGCTTAAAGCTTAAATAAGATGATACAGCAAGAAAGCCGATTGAACGTAGCCGACAATAGCGGAGCAAAAGAAGTTCTGTGCATCCGCGTATTGGGTAACAGCGGTCAGCGTTATGCCAAGATCGGCGACAAAATAGTCGTTACGGTGAAGGACGCCCTGCCTGCAGGTGGTATCAAAAAAGGTACCGTAGCCAAAGCCGTAATCGTGCGCACCACCAACAAACTGCGCCGTAAAGACGGTTCTTATATCCGCTTCGACGACAACGCCGTTGTACTGCTGAACCAGGCTGATGAGCCTCGCGGTACACGTATCTTCGGCCCTGTTGCACGTGAACTGCGTGACAAGGGTTACATGAAGATCGTTTCCCTGGCGCCGGAAGTATTGTAAGATCCTGCGACCCGACTAATCATAACATTGCGTACTGCGTCAAAGCGTTTCGCATAAAGCATAAAAAAATGAGCACAAGATTCAAACCGAAGTACAACATCAAGAAGGGAGACCTGGTAATTGTTATTGCCGGCGATGCTAAACCCCAGAAAGATAATAACGGCAAACCGGAGTACAAACCCCGGGTGGTGAAGGAAGTTCTCCTCACCGAAGGCAAGGTGATTGTAGAAGGCGTTAACGTTGTTTCTAAACACACCAAGCCCTCTGCACAGAACACACAGGGTGGTATCATCAAAAAGGAAATGCCCATCCAGATCAGCAATGTGATGTTGTGGGATGCGAAAGCCAAAGCACCTACCAAGGTAAAACGCGTACGCGAAGAAGGAAAAGTGGCTCGCATTTCAAAGAAATCAGGAGAAAAAATATAATCTCTAAGCACTTTTAAAAGATTTAAATAATGAGTACGAAAGCATATACTCCGCGACTGGCCGATAAATACAAGAATGAAGTGGCTCCGGCCCTGGTGAAGAAGTTTGCCTACGATTCCGTAATGCAAGCTCCCCGCCTGGAGAAGATCTGCCTGAACCGTGGCGTAAACGGCGCGGTAAGCGACAAGAAGTTAGTTGACATCGCCGTTGACGAACTGACCACCATTACCGGTCAAAAAGCGGTAGCAACCAACTCCAAAAAGGATATCTCCAACTTCAAACTCCGGAAGAACATGCCGATCGGCGCGCGCGTAACACTGCGTGGCGATAAGATGTATGAATTCCTGGATCGTCTGATCGCAGTTGCCCTGCCCCGCGTACGCGACTTCAAAGGCATCAACGAGAAAGCTTTCGACGGCCGTGGAAACTACACCCTGGGTGTAACCGAGCAGATCATCTTCCCCGAAATCGACATCGATAAGGTGAACAAGATCACCGGTCTGGATATCACATTCGTAACCACCGCCAACACAGACGAAGAGGCTTACGAACTGCTGAAAGAATTGGGAATGCCGTTCAAAAACATCAAGAGAAACACAGAAGCCCAGGCTTAATAGCCCAGGCCTTTCAATAAATCATTGAAGCTTTTTAAAAACAGAAACTTTACAACATGGCAAAAAAATCAGTAACAGCCCGCCAGCATAAAAGAGAACGTATGGTTGAACAATATGCGGCGAAAAGGGAAGAACTGAAGAAAGCCGGCAACTGGGCTGCACTGGATGAGCTTCCAAAGAACTCTTCTCCAGTACGTCTGAAGAACCGTTGCCAGCTCACCGGCCGCCCCAAAGGTTACGTTCGCTACTTCGGTATTTCCCGTGTAGCTCTGCGCGACATGGCGCTGAACGGAAAAATCCCCGGCCTGAAAAAAGCAAGCTGGTAAATCAAATTTGAAGATTTGAAAGTGAGCCAACATTAACCGACTCACAGTCTTCAACGTATCAAATTATCAAATTGAATTAATTCTAATAGAAAATGGTAACAGATCCTATAGCAGATTTCCTGACAAGAATCCGTAATGCGCAGATGGCAGGACACCGTGTCGTAGATATTCCGGCTTCAAACCTGAAGAAGCGTATGACAGAGATCCTCTACAATCAGGGCTATATTCTGAAGTACAAATTCGAGGACGACAACAAACAAGGCGTAATCAAGATCGCCCTGAAGTACGACCTCGCAAGCAAGCAGCCTGCTATCCAGAGCCTGGAGCGCGTAAGCCGCCCCGGTCTCCGTCAGTATGCTTCTCCTTCTGAATTCCGCCGCGTGAAAAACGGTTTGGGTGTAGCCATCATTTCTACCTCTAAAGGTGTAATGACGGACAAAGAAGCAAAAGCACAGAATGTAGGTGGCGAAGTACTCTGCTACATCTACTAAGCAAAGCATTGTTTGCCGATACATTAAGCCCTCACCTGTACAGGCTGACCGGTCGGCAGATTTTTAAACAACAATACAAACGACAAACTTTTTAATTATGTCTCGTATAGGTAAACAACCAGTGATCATTCCTGCCGGTGTTACTGTAACCGTAGGAAAAGACAACGTGATCACGGTGAAAGGTCCCAAAGGCGAACTGAAAGAAAGCATTGACCGCGATATCACAGTGGAAGTGAAAGAGAATGAAATCGTGCTGACCCGCCCCACTGACCAGATCCGTCACCGTGCTATGCACGGTCTGTACCGCGCACTGCTGGCAAACCTCGTGAAAGGTGTTACCGACGGTTTCGAACGCAAGCTCGAACTGATCGGTGTAGGTTTCAAAGCTGCCAACAGCGGCAATACACTTGACCTGGCACTCGGTTATTCTCACAACATCATCTTCGAAGTTCCTAAAGAACTGTCTGTAGCTACCCAACAGGAAAAAGGTCAGAACCCGATCATCACCCTGCAAGGTACCGACAAACAACTCATCGGCCAGGTAGCTGCCAAACTCCGCAGCCTCCGCAAGCCAGAGCCATACAAAGGCAAAGGTGTTCGCTATGTGGGTGAAGTGGTTCGTAAGAAAGCAGGTAAAGCAGCCGGCAAGTAAAATTTGAAAATTTGAAACCGGGCTAATTGAAAAAGCTCATTATCAAATCTTCAAATCCTCAAATTTTCAAATTATATAAATCCTGGCAGCATCAGGATTCTAAATACAACAAAGATGTCAAACGTAAAAGCAGCAAGACGGCAGAAGATCCGCTTCAATATCCGCAAGAAAATCGCGGGTACAGCTCAGAAGCCCCGTCTGTCCGTATTCAGAAGCAATTCCGATATCTACGCTCAGTTGATCGACGACGACAACAGTCAGACACTGGCCTCCGCTTCTTCAAAAGATAAAGACGTACAGGCCCAGTCCGGTAACAAGTCTGATAAAAGCAAGCTCGTAGGTGCAGCCCTGGCTCGTAAAGCCGCTGAACTCGGTATCAAAGACGTAGTGTTTGACCGTGGCGGTTACCTGTACCATGGCCGTGTTAAGTCACTGGCCGAAGGTGCTCGCGAAGGTGGCCTGCAGTTTTAATCAAACCAATCCAAACAGGTACTAACGTAATTTAAGATATAACGGAAAGGGTAGCGGCGCAAACCGCTCCCGGACCCTACGAAGTAAAGCTTCGGACAAAATACCAAACAAAGAGTATGTCAAAAGTTAATTTAAACAGAGTAAAAGCAGGCGACCTTGAACTGAAAGACAAAGTTGTTGCTATCAATCGTGTTGTAAAGACTACCAAAGGCGGCCGTGCTTTCAGTTTCTCTGCACTGGTTGTGGTAGGTAATGAAAACGGGGTTGTAGGACATGGTCTGGGTAAAGCCAAGGAGGTACAGGAAGCTATTACCAAAGGGATCGAAGATGCCAAGAAAAACCTGATCAAAGTTCCGGTTATGAAAGGCACTATCCCGCACGATCAGTGGGCTAAAGAAGGCGCTGCGAAAGTGCTGATCAAGCCTGCCGCTCATGGTACCGGTGTAATTGCCGGAGGCTCTATGCGCGCCGTGCTGGAAAGCGCAGGTGTGACCGACGTACTGGCCAAATCACTTGGCTCTGCAAACCCTCACAACGTGGTAAAAGCTACCTTCAAGGCGTTGGCTATGCTCCGCGAACCCATCAACGTAGCGAAGACACGTACAGTGGGCCTGAAGAAAGTATTTAATGGATAATCCGGTGAAAGGCCTGACCCTTTCCCTCAACTCTTTTAACAATGAAAAAGATCAAGATAACGCTCGTTAAGAGCCCGATCGACCGCCCGGAACGCCAAAAAGCTACCCTGCGTGCCCTCGGACTCAATAAAACCAACTCTTCCAAAGAGGTAGAAGCTACCCCACAGATCCTCGGCATGGTGCGCAAAGTAGAGCACATGGTGAAGGTGGAAGAAGCCTAATTGATTGAAAAAACAGAAAATGTGAAAATGTGGTGATGAATCCCGTAACTTCGCGGCGATTTAATCAACCAGGTTTTCACTTTTTCACATTCATAAACAAGCGAGGGGAATAAACCCCGTCGAGTAAAAATTAAACAAATGAAACTGCACGAATTAAGACCCGCAAAAGGCGCAACACACAAAGTAAAACGTATCGGCCGTGGTGACGGTTCAGGACATGGTGGTACTGCCACAAAAGGTACCAAAGGTGGACAAAGCCGCGCTGGTTACAAACGCAAAATGGCTCACGAAGGTGGTCAGATGCCCATCCAGCGCCGTGTTCCAAAAAGAGGATTCAACAATATCAACCGCGTAGAATACAAAGTACTCAACCTCGGTCAGATCGAACAACTGGCAGAGAAGTACGGTATCACCGAGTTCTCCCTGGAGAATCTTTACATCAACGGACTGATCAGCCAGACCGACCGTATCAAAGTTCTCGGTAACGGTGAACTGAAAGAGAAATTCACTTTCAAAGTGAACGCGGTAAGTGAAAAGGCAAAAGCTGCCATCGAAGCTGCAGGAGGAACTGTAGAGATCGTTAAGTAATTTTTCTTATTTTGCGCGACGCATTACCAAATGCGTCTTTTATGTTTCAGGGCCTTTAAACAGTTATAACTTCCGTGAAAAAATTAATTCAGACACTTAAGAATATCTGGAGCATCGAGGAGCTGAGAAGCAAAATCGTCTTCACGCTTCTGCTGGTCGTTGTTTACCGTATCGGTTCGCACATCGTTTTGCCAGGTATCGACCCGGTTAAACTGGAAGCGATCAACAAAAACAGCGAAGCCAGCAACGGTATGCTTGACCTCATCAACACCTTCGCAGGTGGAGCGTTCAACATGTCTTCTATCTTTGCCCTGGGTATCATGCCATACATCTCTGCCTCTATCTTTATGCAGCTGATGACCGTGCTGGTTCCCAAATTCCAGAAAATGCAGAAGGACGGTGACAGCGGTCGTAAAAAGATCAACCAATACACCCGCTACCTCACTGTTGCCGTAACCGTAGTACAGGCGATCGCCTATATCGGTTACCTCAACCAGACTGCAGCACAAGCCAAAATCGCAGCCTTCTCCGGCTATTTCCCTTACACCACCGTATTCATCCTCACTGCAGGTACGCTGCTCGTGATGTGGATGGGTGAAAAGATCACCGATAAAGGCCTCGGCAACGGTACTTCACTGATCATCATGGTCGGTATCCTGGCCCGCCTGCCACAAGCCTTTACACAGGAATTGACCACACGCTCACTGCGTGCCGGCGACATCCTGATCTTCATCGTGGAAATTGCCGTACTGATCGCGATCATCGTAGGATGTATCATGCTGGTACAGGGCGTACGTAAAGTACCCGTCAACTATGCCAAGCAGATCGTAGGCAACCGCCAGTTCAGCGGCGCACGCCAGTTCCTGCCACTGAAAGTTAACAGTGCCAACGTAATGCCGATCATCTTCGCCCAGGCGATCATGTTCCTCCCTACATTGTTCACACTCGGCAAACAAAACTCGATCTCCGCAATCTTTACCGATCATACCAACATCTGGTACATGATCATCTACTCTGTAGTAGTAATCGGTTTTACCTTCCTGTACACTGCACTTATCTTCAACCCGAAGCAAATTGCAGATAACCTGAAGCAAAACAACGGTTTCATCCCCGGCGTTAAACCCGGTCAGCCTACTGCAGATTATATCGGTACCATCATGGACCGTATCACACTGCCCGGTGCCATCCTGCTGGCCCTGGTTGGTATCCTTCCCGGTATCATCCAGCTCACCTTCGGTATGACACAGGCATTCTCCAACTTCTTCGGCGGCACATCCCTGCTGATCATGGTTGGTGTAATCCTCGATACGCTCCAGCAGATCGAAACACAGTTGCTGATGCGCCAATACGACGGCCTCATGAAGAGCGGTCGTATCCAGGGACGCCAGACAACTTCTGCTGTTCAGTATTAAGTTTGCAGGTACATAAGTTATAAAAAAGCACCCCCGCAAAACGGGGGTGCTTTTTTGATGTGAAAATGTACCGCCTGAGGCGGGGCCATGTGTAAATGTGAAAATGGTGCGCAAAGAATCGAGTGAAGAACGCCCGTCGGGAGTCTCAATGACTCTCAATGACTCAGGCTGTTCCATTGACGATTGACGATGCATCATTCACTCATCTCCACATCAACCGCGCGGAACGCGCGGCACATTTGCACATTTTCACATTCCCATTCGTACCTTTGCACTATGATTATTGTAAAGACAAATGACCAGGTAGAGCTCATGCGCAAGAGCGCGCTTCTCGTAAGCCAGACGCTGGCAACGATCGCCGCCGACCTCAAGCCCGGCGTCACTACCCTGAGCATTGACAAAAAGATCGGTGAGTATATCCATGATCATAAAGCCATTCCTTCTTTTCTCAACTACCATGGCTATCCCTTCAATTCCTGTATTTCCGTCAACGACGTTGTCGTACACGGCTTTCCCAATACCCGCGAATTGCGGGAAAATGATATCGTTACCATCGACATCGGCGTTATCCTTGATGGATGGCATGGCGACCACGCCTACACGTTTGCCATTGGCGAACCTGCACGCGAAGTCCTCAGCCTGATCCGCATCACCAAAGAATCGCTTTATAAAGGCATCGAAAAGGCCGTAGCGGGCAACCGCACCGGCGACATCGGTTTTGCCATCCAGGAACATACCGAACGCAAACACGGCTACGGCGTAGTGCGCGAACTCGTGGGTCACGGTCTTGGCCGCAGCCTGCACGAAGATCCGCAGGTACCTAACTACGGCAAACGTGGCTCCGGCGCCAAACTCCGCGAAGGAATCGTCATCGCCATCGAACCCATGATCAACATGGGCAAAAAAGATGTGTACACTGAAGCTGACGGCTGGACCGTCCGCACACTCGATGGCAAACCTTCCGTTCATTTTGAACACGACGTGTGCGTGCGCAAAGGAAAGGCCGATATCCTTTCCAATTATGCACCGATCGAAGCTGCGGAAGAAAAGAACCCTTATCTCTACTTCGCCAATACGGCCGTAACTGCCGATACGCAACAATAATACAATACTGCATGACCGTTCCGGTGACTAAAACACTGGTAGTGGTCGGCGGCGGTGCTGCCGGCTTCTTCTGTGCCATCAACGCAGCAAGGCTCCGCCCCGGGCTGAAAGTTATTCTCCTCGAGAAAACAAATAAGCTGTTGTCCAAAGTGCGTGTCAGCGGTGGCGGACGCTGCAACGTAACACATGCCTGCTTCGATATCCGCGAACTTAGTACGAGGTACCCGCGGGGAACACATTTCGTAAGAAAAGCCTTCCATCGTTTTTTTACCGAAAACACCATTGAATGGTTTGCTGAACGCGATGTACAACTCAAGACCGAAAGCGACGGCCGCATGTTTCCTGTTACCGATAATTCACAGACGATCGTTGAATGCCTGCTTCGCGAAGCAAGCCGTTACAACATCGACATCCGTATGCAAACGACAGTGGAAGAACTGACAACAACGGAGACCAATCAATTCCTTCTTCGTACAGACAAAAACTCATCGCTGATGGCAGACTATGTCTGTATCGCCTGCGGCGGTTATCCCAAGTCTTCGATGTTTGACTGGCTGCGTGCCATCGGCCATACCATCGAAGAGCCGGTTCCTTCCCTGTTTACATTTAATGTTCCCAATCATCCCATCACGGCCTTAATGGGCGTCAGCGTGCCGGAAGCACGCGTACGCATCAGCGGTTCCAAACTTGAACAAACAGGCCCCGTACTCATCACGCATTGGGGATTCAGCGGCCCCGCCGTATTAAGAACGAGCGCCTGGGGTGCCCGCGATCTGCAAAAAATGAACTATCATTTTACCTGCCAGATCAACTGGCTCGGTGATAAACAGGAGCATTTACTCAGAGAAGAGTTTCAGCAATACAGACATGAACGCGCTGCGCAAAAACTCGTTAATAAAAATCCCTGGCAGTTGCCGCAGCGCTTATGGGAATTCCTGTTGCAGCAATGCGAAATAGCTCCCGATACACGCTGGGCGGATCTTCCCGCCAAAGCGCAGAACAAATTGATCAAAGAATTGATGAACAGTGAATTCAATGTCACTGGCAAAACAACATTCAAAGAGGAATTTGTAACCGCAGGTGGCATCAAACTCAGCGAGATCGATCCGCAAACCATGATGAGCCGCAAGTTGCCGCATTTGTTTTTTGCCGGGGAGATTATGGATGTGGACGGCATTACCGGCGGATTCAATTTCCAGCATGCGTGGACAAGCGGCTGGATCGCGGCCAGTTCCATCGCAGCAGATACCGACCTGTCCTGATGCATTTATTTCCCCTACTTAATTTGTAGTAGTGCATAAATAAATATGCTGCAGAGTGGAAGCAATTGGCGTACTTTTAAGACGCCCAACCTCTTTCCACCATGCCAACCAAGACCTTCCTGTGTATCATTTTCCTGATGCTTACCTGCATGCTGCGGGCGCAAACGCCACGCATCGACAGCCTGAAAAAAGTGATTGCCGCAGAAGAACCTTCTTCGCAACAACTATCATCGATCTACCGCCTGCTATTGGACAATGCATCGCTCTCCAACGACACGTTGGCTCATTACGCAGAAAAAGGATACCAGCTTGCCATAAAATTAAAAGACAAACCGCGTGCTTCGCTGATGCGTTACTATACGGGTTACAGCATGGCCCGCAGCGGCATCATCGATGGACGTCTTGATAGTCTTATCCAAAAAGAATTGAAGACACTCGCTTACAAAGATGATTACAAAGAACCCTATGCACGTTTCATCATGCTCGATGCCAACCGGCTTACACGCAGCAACAAGATCAAGGAAGCGATGCAGCTTTATTATGGCTTGTTGCCGTTGCTGGAGAAAGACCGCGATACGGCCATGTTGCTGAACCTTCAACTGAATATGTCTACCGGTCCGTCGATGATGGGACATTTCAATGAGACACTGAAGGTCGTTCACCCTGCTCTGGCGATGGCCCGGGTATACAACAAAAATAACTATTCAATTACGACGCTGCAGGTCGAAGGATTGCTGAACTCCAACGCAGGCATTTGTTTTCTGCACCTGTACGAAGCGGATCATCAGCAGCTCTATGCCGATTCGTGTCTTTACTATACCACACGTTCCATTGAAATAGGGGAGCGGATACAAAGCCTTTATGTGCGTTGTGCAAGCATGAACGTGAAAGGGCTGATGTTGAGTTATGTCAACCGCGTAGAGGAAGCGGAACAACTCTTACAGGCCGGGTTGCAATTGCGCAAGCAGATCGGTGATCCGTTGTATACCGTGTCGGACATGACGGTGCTGGCCTCTTTCTACAGCGCAACCGGCAAGCCGCAGCAAGGGGTGGTTTTATGCATGGAAGCATTACAAATTGCACGCGAAAGAAAAATGAGCGCTGCGATCGTATTGGTGTATAATACCCTGGCGGAATGTTATAGAAAAGCAGGCGATAATGCAAAGTACGCGCAGACCGTGCAGCAACTCTCTTCCTTCAAAGACACGATGTATCGTGAGAACTCTGCAAGAGCCATTGCGGAACTGCAAACGCAATACGAAGTACAGAAAAAAGAAAACACCATCATCCAGCAACAGCTCGATATCACGCGAAAAAATCAGCAATTGTATGGTATAGCCGGTATCCTGCTTGCGGCGGCGGCTATCGCGGCAATCTTATTCATCAGCTACCGTAAGCGCCAGCAACTGAAGATGCGTATGATACACGAAGAAGAAAAAATACTATCGGCGCAGGCAGTAAAAGAAGCGGAAGAACAGGAACGCAAACGGATAGCCGCGGACCTGCACGACAATCTCGGGGCCTATGCCGCATCGATGGTGTCGAATGTAAGCCAGTTGCAGATGATGGCGCCTGTGGTAGCAGCGGAACGATCGGTGCAGGAGCTGCGCAATAATTCATTGTCGATCGTATCGGAACTGACGGACACCATTTGGGTATTGAAAAGAGAAGCATTGACCCTAACAGCCATCAGCGACCGGATAAAAGTTTTCCTGCAACGCATACAACCGAGCTATCCGCATATTCATGCCGGTGTGGTAGACGAACTGGACAATGATCATTCGTTACCGCCGTCGCAGGCATTCCATCTTTACAGGATTCTCCAGGAGGCGATCAACAATGCGTTCCGTCACAGTGACGCAGATGAAGTGCTGATACTCTTCCAGGGAGGAGAAAGCTGGCAGGTGACGGTAAAAGACAATGGAAAAGGACTGCCCGCCGATGCGGAAAAACAAAGCGCCGGCAACGGATTGTACAATATGCGGGCAAGGGCCCATGAAGTGGGATGGCAAATACGCTGGAAAGAGAATGATGGAGGAGGAACGGCGGTGGTGGTCAGTGCGGGCTGATTTATTTTTTATAAAAAACAACCGCAGCACGTGCCAGCAAGGGCATCAGGATGATGCATAAAAACCAGGGCCAGGGAGCAATAAACAGCGCCAATAATAAAACGATCAATAAGTAAACAGGGTAGCCGAGAATAATAAGGCTTAGTTGAATGGAATCGTAGTGATCGTTGTTGGAAAAATACTTGTTGGTAAGGAAATGGGAGAGCAGGAAAATGGGGAAATGCAGCAAGAATCCCAATGCGGCAGGTATCGCTAATGCGATACGTTGTATAACGGAGAGCGGCCTTTTAAATAAACGTTTTGCTTTTTCTTTGTCCCCTGGTGCAATTTCTTTTACGTGTGAGGCAAGTTGTTGTTGCAACTGCCGGTTAAAATCCTGCATGCGTTTTCCGTCGCTTAGTTCCGCTGAAGCGGGCAAGGGCTGAATAGGGTCGCCGAGCCCGATCTCCACGATCTTACCAAAGGACCGGAATGAATCATAGTTGATGCCGGTGGGTAATACGGTCAACGGAATGCCGCGATCCCAGGCCTGGAAAGCGAGCCGCGCAGTGCCTTTGAGTAAGGGGCGCAGATGCCATTCGTTAATACATTTTCCTTCGCTGAAAATGAGCACCTGTTCGCTGTTTTCGAAAAGGCGGATACAATCTTCGAACGTGCGGTAATTTTCCTGCAGATTTTCCACGCCTTCCGAGCGGCGGTATACCGGAAGAATTTTTACGGCATGCAGAATGCGGCGGATCATTTTTCCCTTAAAAACATCGCCACGTGCCAGCGACCAAACGGGACGTTGAAACAATACATCGATGATAACGGCGTCGAGAAAGGAATTGGGGTGATTGGCTGCAATGAGGACCGGCCCGGGCGTACGCAGCAGATCCGGGCGGTTGACCCTGATTTCCGGACAGCAGATCCACAAGCATAACCGGACATGAACCCGGAGTACAGCGTAAAGCAAAAGTGTTCTTTTGGGTGAAAATAAGTGATTGAATGCTTGAAACACAATACGATGCACAGAAAACACTTAAAATGGAAAATACTTGTGAATTGTCAAGCGGCAATGGTCAATGGTGAATAGTGAATGGTGAATCGTGAATAGTTGCTCTTCCAGGTTCGTCCGCAGAAATCACCCACCGATAGGCATTTAATATTGATAATCATTCAGATATGGCTATTTAACTTATAACTTACTACTTACAACTTTTTACGGGCTGTTTTTGCCTTAAACCTTACGCCTTAGCCCGAAGTGTCGGCCCGAAGCTTCGGGCCTTCCGCCTTTTTTCCGTATCTTTGCTCCCCCGATTTTAAAACCCTTCGGGAACAATTTATGTTTCATCAATTGATTCAAAAACACTTAAACGCTGATGCACAGGAGAACGCAGCTGGTGAGGTGGAAACCGCACCTGACGCTTCTGCAGCGACAACAACTGCACCTGTGGCTGCGCCTGTTGTAGAAACAGCGCATGACGATTTCGACTGGAGCGTAGACAAACGCAATGTCACTTCTTACACCAAAGAAGAAAAAGAAAAGTATGACGATGTTTATGACAACACGTTCATACAACTGAACGACGGCGAACTGATCAAAGGTATCGTGGTAGGTCTGACCAAGACCGACGTGGTACTGAATATCGGTTTCAAAAGTGATGGTCTGATCTCTCTCAACGAATTCCGTGACATCCCCGGTCTGAAAGTAGGTGATGACGTGGAAGTAATGATCGTAGAGAAAGAAGACCGCGATGGTCACCTGAACCTGAGCCGCAAACAAGCGCGTATCACACGTGCATGGGAGCGTATCGTGGAAGTACACAAAACCGGCGAAGTTATCACCGGTATCGTTACCTCTAAAACCAAAGGTGGTCTTATCGTGGATGTATTCGGTATGGAAACGTTCCTGCCCGGATCTCAGATCGACGTTAAGCCTGTAACTGACTACGATCAGTTTGTTGGCAAGACTATGGAATTCAAAGTGGTTAAGATCAACGAGACCATCAAGAATGCCGTAGTATCGCACAAGGCACTGATCGAAAGCGATATCGAAGCTCAGCGCGCCGAGATCATGAGCAAACTGGAAAAAGGACAGGTACTGGAAGGTACTGTGAAGAACATCACCGATTTCGGTGCCTTCATGGACCTGGGTGGCCTGGACGGTCTGCTCTATATCACCGACATTTCATGGGGCCGTATCTCTCACCCAAGCGAGGTGCTGAAGATGGACCAGAAGATCAATGTGGTGGTACTGGATTTCGACGACGAGAAAAAACGTATCAGCCTGGGTCTGAAACAACTGACTCCGCATCCATGGGATGTGCTGCCTGAGAACGTGGTAGAAGGTAATGTGGTTAAAGGCCGCGTAGTGAACATCGAAGACTACGGTGCATTCCTGGAGATCCTCCCGGGTGTGGAAGGTCTGGTACACGTTAGCGAAATCACATGGGCTAACACACCGATCAATGCGAAAGAGTTCTTCAAACTCGGCGACGAGTACGAAGCGAAGATCGTTACCCTCGACAAAGACAGCCGCAAGATGAGCCTCTCTATCAAGCAGCTTTCTCCTGATCCCTGGAACGACATCGAAACACGCTTTGCTGAAGGCAGCCGTCATACCGGCCTGGTGAAAAACATCACCAACTACGGTGTGTTCGTTGAACTGGCTTCCGGCATTGGTGGTATGATCCACATCTCTGACCTGAGCTGGCTGAAGCGTTTCAACCACCCCGGTGAGTACACGAAAGTTGGTGAAAACATCGACGTAGTGATCCTGGGTATTGACAAAGAGAACCGCAAACTCCAACTCGGACACAAACAGCTCGAGGAAGATCCCTGGAATACCCTTCAGGATACATTTGCCATCGGCAGTATCCATGAAGGAACCGTGATCCGCCGCGACGATAAAGGTGCCGTTGTACAACTGCCCTACGGTCTGGAAGGATTTGCGCCTAACCGTCACCTGAACAAGGAAGATGGTAAGAGCGTAGGTGCCGACGAGACACTGCAATTCATGGTAATCGAATTCGACCGCAACGAGAAGCGTATTGTGCTTTCACACAGCCGCATCTGGGAGCAGGGTCAGTTCGAAGAGCGTGAAGCTGCTAAGAAAGAAGCGAAGGTTGAGTCTGACAAGACCAAAAAAGCTGTGAAAACTATCCAGAACAAGGTAGAAAAAGCAACCCTGGGTGACCTGGGCGTGCTGGCCGACCTGAAGAAAAAACTGGATAACGACGCCGCTGCCAACGCTGCTGACGAACCCAAAGCAGAATAAGCACTAATCCTGTTTATACAAAAAAGCCCCGCTTCAGCGGGGCTTTTTTAATGTGCAAATCTGCCCGGGCCTTGCCCGGGGCCGTGTGTAAATGTGAAAGGGCAACTCAACACAGGTCCACTCCGTACATTTTCACATTTACATATTTACACATTTTCACATTCTATTCTTAAATTGGGTTCTATTTGCAAATCAAAATATGCTTGCATGTGGGAGCGATTGGTCAATTATAGCCTTGTTCGGAAGTTTGTTCACCTGGTAGTAGGCTTGTTCTACTGGCCCCGCCTTTCTATCATCAATAAACTACGGATCGAAGGAGCGGAGCATGTCCGCAAGCTGCCAAAGCAAAATGTACTTTTCGTCAGCAATCACCAGACCTACTTCGCCGACGTCATCACTTTTTTTGCCATCTTCTCCGCGATAAAATGGGGCAGAAAAAAAAGCCTGGGCCCGATTCCCTACTACTTACTGAATCCCTTCACGCGCATACAATATATCGCTGCGGCAGAAACCATGCATTCCAATTGGATCGCACGTTTCTTTTTGCTGGCAGGCGGCATCACGGTCAAACGCACCTGGAATGAAAAAAGCAAGGAAGTACGCAAAGGACTCGATCCTTCCGATACCCGTAAAATCACAAGGGCATTGGAAAAAAGCTGGATCGTCACCTTTCCGCAAGGAACTACTGCGCCCTTTGCACCAGGACGTAAAGGCACGGCCATCATCATCCGCTACAGCAAACCTGTAGTGGTACCGGTGGTGATCTCGGGATTTTCGCGCGCCTTTAACAAAACCGGCCTCAAGCTGCTGAAGCGTGGCACCAAACTAACAGTTACCTTTAAAGCCCCGCTGGAACTGACTTATAACGAACCGGCGGATGTGATACTGGAAAAAGTGATGGATGCCATCGAACAAAGCAAACACTATATGACCGAAGGTAAACACCAATGGGTGTCGTCCGAGGCCATTAACTCCTGAAGCAGGGAGGCTAACCACTATGACCGATACACGTAAGCCCGCAACCATCAAGGAAATTGCGCGGCAACTCAATGTATCCGTATCCACCGTATCGCGCGCCCTGCGTGATCATCCGGGTATCGGATTGCGAACGCGCCAGCGCGTACAGGAACTGGCGGCACAACTGAACTATGAACCCAACCAGGCGGCCATCTCTTTCAAACAAGGCCGCACCCGCACTATCGGTCTGATAGTGCCGAATCTCCGGGAAGAATTTTTTTGTATGGCCATCCAGGCAGTAGAAGAACTGGCGCAACAGCAGGGGTATACCGTCCTCATCGGCCAGTCGCACGACCGCCCCGCCAAAGAGCGCGAAGTGCTGGACTCGATGCGCCGCAACCGTGTGGACGGTGTATTAATATCATTAGCCAAAGACACGCGTGACTATGGCCTGTTCGATGAACTGAAACAATACGGATTGCCCGTGGTCTTCTTCGACCGTGTACCCGCTGGGCAACTGTATCACGGTGTACGCTGCAATCTCGCGAGGGCTTCGTCGGAACTGGTAGAGTTGCTGGCACAACGCGGACATACTCATATAGGATTCATCAATGGTCCGGCTACGCTGGCTGCTGCGGCGGAACGGGAGCAGGGTATCAAAGCGGCCGCGGCCCGGCATCCCGGCATGGAGATCGTGCTAACCGATACGGGACTAGCCTCGCATGCCACACGTATTGCCATGAAACAATTGCTGGCGCGCGAAGTACGGCCTACGGCGGTTATCACCTTCAATGATTATGTGGCGTTGGAAGCAATGGCTTATTGCCGCGAACAGGGGCTGACGATCAACGAAGACATCAGCTTTGTAAGCTATGCGCACCTGTCGTTTATGCGCTACCTGGAAAGGGGATTATTGGCATCGGTGGAACAATTCCCCGCCGAGCAGGGAAAGGCAGCTACGGAGATGTTGTTGAGGATGGTGGAAGGTGAGGAGGGAATAGCGGCGGGTTACCAGGTAATGGAAGCCAAACTGATTGTGAATTAAAATATTATCGTAAAAAAGTAGAACATGAATTTTGCCATTAATCTGCGTACACTTACTTTTGCCGCGGAGAGATGGCAGAGCGGTCGAATGCGGCGGTCTTGAAAACCGTTGACTGTAACAGGTCCGGGGGTTCGAATCCCTCTCTCTCCGCCCAGCTCCCTGATAATTAATTATTATCAGGGAGTTTTTTTTGAGTACCTCTCTGATCGGTAAATTAAGTGGAGCCACAGCGTAATTTTTTTTGAGCCGGTAGATTTATGCACGCAAGCCTGCCATTTGTTACCGATGAATAGGGTGAATTACTGAAGCAATCGGAACAGGAGGATAATAAACCAGGCTGTCATTTGCCGATCCATTGGAACATCAATATTTGTTTATCAATTCATCATTGATAAAAAGTGTTCCAGGTAATCCAATATCGTTTTAGTTTGCCTCATCAGGCTCACATGGCTTTGGTCAGGCACAACGGCCAGGCGCGAGGCAGGCTTTGCCTGGAAGTCCGCCGCAACATCGCCGCCTAATAGCCTGTACGTTTTAGCCAACTCAATTTTATCCATGCCGTCATTGTCGCCTGAGATGATCAATACGGGTGCGGCGATTTTAGCTATATTTTCATTTCCCAGATCAAAGGGTTGGCCCGCCGAAGCAATCATTTGCTCCACGAATGGAATCCATTTATTTTTATCCGGCGCTACCGCATCATAGGCGGCATGCATCGGAGTGTTAGTGAAGAATTCGGGCTTCAGTTTCTTAAAACCATCGGTCACGCTGCTTATCCAGCCCTCGCTTTTATGTACGGAAGAAATAATGACGAGCTTTTTCAAACGGTCGGGGCTTTGTATAGCAAATTGATAAGCCACCTGCCCACCGAAACTATATCCCACTACATCGGCGCTGTCGATCTTAAGATGATCCATCACCTTTTCCACATCGCTGGCCAATGCAGCCCGCGTCAATTTTCTTTCCGAATAAGGCGTATGGCCATGTCCCTGCATTTCGATGGCAACTACTTTTCTGGTTTTGGCCAGTTCCGGTATCAGTTGCCCCCAGTTCGTTTCGATTGTATGGTAGGCGCCGTGCAGCAAAATGACCGGCTCCCCCTGGCCGTATACTTCATAGTAAACATTGATACCGTTGGCCGGCGCATAACCACTGGTAACGGGTTTAATTACCTGGGCGTTTGAGGGAAGTGTTGCAGACATAAGGATTGCTATTGCAAGTAATTTAAGGAGATTTCCCGGTTTACGTAAGCGCTTCATAAAGTTCTATAATGACTACAAAGTTCAATGCCATACCGCACTTACAGGCGGTGCAAAGGCGACCAATCAGGGGCAATTTTCCGACAAACATTTTGCTGACTCTGTTGTTTTAATAAGGGACAAGCGATAGAAATGCCAGTGTCCTGATCAGCCTCATTCTTAATTTCAAACTGGATAATACAAGTAGCTATCTATGAAAAAAATCGGATTCTTATCCTTCGGCCATTGGGCCAATCATCCGGCCTATAGTACCCGTACTGCGGGCGACACCCTGCTTCAATCCATCGATCTGGCTGTTGCTGCAGAAGAGATGGGGCTCGATGGGGCTTATTTCCGCGTGCACCATTTTGCTGCGCAACTGGCATCGCCTTTTCCTTTGCTTTCTGCTATTGGTGCCAAAACACAAAAGATTGAAATAGGAACCGGCGTAATCGATATGCGTTACGAAAACCCGCTTTATATGGTGGAGGATGCCGGAGCCGCGGACCTGATTGCAGGCGGCCGCTTGCAACTTGGTATCAGCAGGGGCTCGCCCGAACAGGTAATTGACGGTTGGCGCTACTTTGGCTATGAACCGAAGGAAGGCGAAACCGATGCGGATATGGGGCGACAGAAAGCGCTTGAATTCCTCGATAAGCTACAGGGCGTTGGTTTTGCCGAGCCCAATCCTTATCCCATGTTTCCCAATCCACCCGGTCTTTTAAGGCTGGAGCCTTACTCGGCGGGTCTGCGTGAACGGATCTGGTGGGGCGCCGCCTCCAATGCTACCGCCGTATGGGCCGCAGAAAATGGAATGCATCTCCAAAGTTCCACATTGAAGTACGATGAAAGCGGAAAACCTTTTCATATACAACAGGCCGAGCAAATAAGACTCTACAAAGAAGCCTGGAAAAAAGCAGGCCATACACGTGAGCCACGCGTATCTGTAAGCAGGTCGATTTTTGCTTTAGTCAATGAGCGCGATCGTCAGTTGTTTGGGCGGGAGAGCGGTAGTTCCGATAAAATCGGGATGATCGAGGCAGACAAGCGTGCCATCTTCGGAAGAAGTTATGCCGCCGAACCTGATCAGTTGATTAAACAACTTTCTGAAGACGAAGCCATCCGCGAAGCAGACACATTGCTATTGACTATACCCAATACGTTAGGTGTCGATTACAACGTACACGTATTGTCCTCTATTCTTGAACATGTAGCCCCGGGGCTGGTTGGCGATAATTTTACAAACAGCTTCAAACGCCTGATGATTTATCAGGCGTTTATTTTTTTAGCGAAAAGAGGCAAGAGGAGTTTGCCTGTCATATTATTCCGCCACTCATATCCGCCTTCAACCTCACCAATTCCCCCAGTAACTTCGTATTAAATACATTGACATTCCCCGCCACCCGCACCAGCTCAAAATTCAAGGTATCGATCTCGGTTCTTCTTTTAGCTAGTATATCCTGGTAGGTAGAGATCAACTGCCCATCCGAGAGCTTGCTGATCTTCAGCAGGCTTTCTTCCACTTCCAAAGAGGTGAGCATAACACCGTTGAAAGCAGCAACTGCAACACATTCCGCGATTACCTTACGCGCAATTTCCAGTGCAGCAACATTCCGGTGAAAGATACCATTGTCCGTGTCCAGCAACGGGCAAACCGAGTTAAACACACTGTTTACAATCGCTTTTTTCCAGATAACCGGCTGTATGTTTTCTTCACTCCTGAATTCAAATTGTGGTGTATTTAATTCCTGAACAATCCTTTTTAAAATAGACGCATTCCCTTTTTCTATACCTACCGGACAAACAGCCACCGGCTTGAACCGTATCGTATCCTCGCTGATCGATTGACTGGTGACAAACAACACGCATCTATATACTTGCTCAAAACCTGCAGTCATGAAAGGTCTTTCCACACCCAAGCCGTTTTGCAATAGCACCACAGGAGATGTTCCGATTTTCGGGCGAAGTGTAATCGCCAGGTTTTCATTCCCATATGATTTGTTCGCCAGCACAACCATGCCTTGCAAAGAGTCGAATGCACTTAATGACGCTATTTTAATTTCAGCCTCATGTACAACACCGCTTGGCATTTCTACGCGTATGTTTCCCGTATGCACAGTTCCATCATCAACGCTTCCTCTTATCAATATCACTTCTTTCCCGGCATTTTTCAGAAAAACCGTCAACGCCTTGCCAATGGCTCCGGCACCGATTATATAGATCATGGTAAATTTTTCCATTCCTGTTTTAAGATACTATAGCAGCAGGTATTTCTTCTATACCCGTCATACATCAACGTATGCTCGCGCAGAATGCCTTCGAATTTTCCTCCTATTTTTTCTATCGCTTTTCTCGACCGGATATTTCTTTCATCCGTGCTGAATGCTACGCGATGGGCACCCAGGTCTTCAAACACATATTGCAACAACAACAGCTTACATTGACGGTAGAGACCCGAACCATGATATTTTTTATCGATCCAGGTAGCACCGATCTCCAGCCGGTCGTCGGTGTTGGACACGTTCATAAAGGCTGTACTTCCTATATAACAGTTAGCCGCTTTGTTAAATATGCTGAACGAATACCGGCTATGCCCTTTCCTTAGGGCAATGGCTGTTTCAATATATTCCGTCAGTAATGCTGGTGTGTAAATTTGTTTCGGTGAAAATTGTAACAACGTTTTATCTGCCATCGCCACCGGCAGGAGGTTGTCAATATCAGCTATGGATATTGGCCTTAATAGCAATATCCCATTTTCCAGTACAATGTCTTTTTCAAAACTAAAATTCATATATCATATTTTTCCGGCCGGCCACCGGCCGCATTGGAAGTGATGTTCAATCCCATGATCAGGAATTCCGAGTCGCCATGCGAAATGGGACAGTGCTCCGTTCCTTTGGGCACGATGAATAGCTCATGCGGATACAGTTCAATGTTCCGGTCTCTGAGTTGAATGGTCAGACGGCCCTTGTACAATAGAAATAATTCATCCTGGTCATCATGCTTGTGCCAGTTTATTGCCCCATTACCCTTTGCCAGTTTGATCAATTGGCCATTTGCCTCACCGATTATTTTCTGGTTCCAGTATCTATCGATGGTGGATAGTTCATGAATGATATTTACTTTTTCCATAGCATGGTTATTTATTGAAAGGCATAATCAACCGCCGCCTGGGCATGAATCTGCGTGGTATTGAAGACCGGCACCGCAAAGTCGTTCTGCGAAAGAAGGAGAGGGATTTCAGTGCAACCCAACACAATTCCCTCCGCACCGCGTTCGATCAATGAGCCGGCAATCCGCAGGTATCCGGCTTTTGTTTTCGCAGTGATGATACCTTTCCCCAGTTCGTGCAAAAGTGTTTCTTCAATATAATCCCTGTCAGATTTGTTTTCCGGAACAAGGGCTTCTATGCCATTGGCTGCCAATTTTTCTTTGTAAAAGTCAAGCTCCATCGTGAATACGGTTCCTAATAAACCAATCCTCGTGATGCCCTTATCGTTTATCGCCTTTGCGGTAGCCGTTCTTATATCGATCAGCGGAAGGGCTACAGCTGCGGCGATTCGTTCTGCAACAATGTGCGCCGTATTGGCTCCAAGCAGGAGCAGATCTGCTCCCGCATCTTTCAGTCGCCGTGCAGCGCCAGATAGCAAATTGAATGCGCCGTCCCAGTCATGCACGGCATTGTGTTTCCTGAACTGTTCAAAGTTTACGGAGTAAATGATGCACTCTGCAAAGTTTAAGCCACCGGCTTTTTGATTGACTGCTTCGTTTATCAGTCTGTAATAATCGATTGTTGAGGTCCAACTGATGCCGCCGACCAATCCTATTTTTTTCATGAATTGTTTTGTTTTAGTATACCGAGATAGTTAGCAAATGGTCCGGCTGCGACGGTGTATTGCATGGCCATTGCCCGGGCGATCTGCGCAAGATGATTCAGGTCGTGCGGCGCCCATTTCGCTAATACATTGCGAACTGTTAGCGGACCGACTTCCAGGTGCAAACCGGTTTTGTCGAGGTCACTTTCACTGAGTCTCATTGCGATCAGCTTTTGCACATTTTCGTTTCTAAGTTGTGTAAACTCTTCGAGCAGATCGTTAATGCTTTTTCCCTTACTATAGCCAACATGCGCATTCGTGTCAACCGGTGATAGATTTTTTTCTTCGGCATTGGAAAGTATGATCTGTGTACGGGGTATAAAATCGGTTTGCTCGCAGATGATCAAATGACCCACTACGTCAAACGGACTCCAAGTGTTTTCTCCTTCTTTGCAATAGAGCCATTCATCGGATATATCCTGCAGCATGGCGCTTAGCACAGCAGGAGTTCGCTTGACGACATCGATTGTTTTTTGTAAGTCAAATTTCATTTCGGTTCTTTTACAGGTAAAAATTGTCCGTCTTCAACGATCCGGTAAGCTTGTCCGATCGCTGAAGATAGCGACTCCCAATCCTTTTCAGTAATCAACGCCGGCTGATAATATTGTGTGGAGAATTTTCCGTAATGAATAGGAACAAGCTCTTTAGCATGTAGCAATTTCGCGGCGTTAAAAGCCTGTTCCAGTGTAAGCGAAGCCGGCACGGTGCTGTATTCAAGGCCGGCCATTTCAAAATTGACCACCACTCCGTTGACAGGCAGAAATGCAAAATCTATGTCGGCATTTTCTTTCCCCAGCTTCCAAAATTGGTTATGCCAGATCGTGTCGCCTCCGTGAAAAATGTTGGTTTGCTCGTATGAAATGATCCACGATGTTTGTTCTTCTCCGATACCATCCAGTGAAAAGACGGATTTAAAGACAATGCCATTTTCTTCAAATCTGTCATCCGTACCAAGATAGATCACGGGTTTATAGAGGTTGGAAACGATTGGTTGCAGCTTATTGTAACAGATTATTTTACCATCCGGCTTCAAACACTTTTCGATCACCGAAATGTCGAAATGATCGAGATGCAGATGTGTAAATAAAAGATAGTCCGCTTTGGTGTCATCCGCAAACCTTACAAGCGGAGTCTGCGGATCTCCTAAAATCTTGTAATAGGGCTTAAAGTTTTCGACCGCGTCGATCAGGATTGTTTTGCCGGCACAGTCGATCTTAATACCGGCCCAGTTCAGTTTCTGAATTCGCATATCGTTTATTTGATCGTGACAAAAATCCGGTAAATTAGCATATGATAGCAGATGCAGTTTTTGTAATTTGGATGGTAGCAGATTAGAAATGGCATGGATAAAAAAACGTTCACCTATTTAAAGATTGCGGGTGTTATAGAACAACAGATCATGAGTTCCCTATTGCAGACGGGAGACAAACTGCCTTCGTTAAGAACGGTCTGCCGGGAGTATGGTGTAAGCCAGAACACCGCTCTCAATGCCTACTTTCATTTGGAACGTAAAATGCTTATCGAAACCCGCCCTAAATCCGGGTACTATGTAAAATATTCACGTGCCCGCATGCCGTCGATACCTGCTGCAACATCACCGTCCGGCATTGCCAGTTATGGTGATATCGAACGATTGGTGAGCAGGGTTTATCAAAACCTTGGAGAGGAGGCGGGACTACAGCTCTCATTAGGAACGCCGGCAAATGAATTATTACCCATAACCAAATTGAATAAAGGATTGCTGCTGGCTACGCGCGAATTAAAAGGTAGCGGCGTAGCTTATGATAAGGCAGAAGGCAATGAACGGCTCCGCCGGCAGATCGCCCGCCGCGCTTTTGCCATGGGATGTGATCTTAACAGCGATGATATCATTACCACCAGCGGTTGCCTGAATGCCATTGCTTATTGCCTGATGGCGTTGACAGAAAAAGGTGATACGGTCGCCATGGAAAGTCCTGTTTCTTTCGGTATGCTTCAGCTTGCGCAGTCGCTGGGCCTGAAAATACTGGAACTGCCAACCCATCCTCAAACGGGAATTGATCTCAACGCATTGGAAGATGCGCTGAAAAAAAAAGAAGTAAAAACTTTTTTGCTGATCAGCAATTTCGGTAATCCTTTGGGAAGTTGTATGTCAGACGAAGCCAAAAAAACAGTCGTGCAATTAGCGGAGAAGTACAATGTTCCATTGATAGAAAACGACCTTAACGGAGATGTGTACTTCGATCAACACCGGCCCAGATCCTGCAAGACTTATGACACAAACGGTATGGTGTTGTGGTGCGGATCTATCTCCAAAACATTGGCACCGGGTTACCGGGTTGGATGGGTGGCTCCCGGAAGATTCAAAGAGAAAGTCCTTCGGATGAAACTATATCATGCCATCTCGTCTACATCCATTACACAGGAAGTAATAGCCGGCTTTTTGGAGACCGGGCGCTATGAAAATCATCTCCGGAAACTAAGGCAAACGCTTCATGGTAACCTGCTTAACTATTCCCGGGTGGTGGCAGATTATTTTCCGGAAGGAACTATGGCCAGCAGGCCGCAGGGCGGATTTGTATTATGGATAGAACTTCCGGAAAAAATCAATACAATGGAGCTGTATGAAAAGACCATCGTCCGCAAGATCAGTTTCGCGCCGGGCAGGATTTTTACGCTGCAAAATCAATATCATCATTGTATGCGGTTGAATTATGGACTGGTATGGGACGACAAACTGGATGCTCGCCTAAAGATGTTGGGAGACCTGGCAAAAAAAGAACTATAGTAGTGTAGTATCGTTTCTCTTTTATATTTTACATACATGGAAAACAAAAAAACATTTTCATTCGTCTTTGTCATTGTTGCCATTATTGTCGGTGTTGCGTTGTTCAAACAATTCGATTCCGAAACGCTCAGGTTCGAAAAACCTGCATTGGCTGTCGTTTACATCATCACATTTGTGTTCAGTTTATTCATCATTATAAGGGGACTCAGAGGTAAATAGGCAGTCATTTTATAAATAGACAGGTTTGTCTATTTAATATTATCTTCTCGTGCTGGAGGAGTTTACTGCGTTGCCTGAGGAGGTAGTGCGTCAGGCACTCATCCAATCAAAAGGTATTGGCAACTGGACCATCGCTGTGTACCTGATGTTCGTACTGCAACGTGCAGACATTTTTCCAATCGGTGACCTGGCGGCTATCAATGCGTTAAGGAGTTTGAAAAAGCTGGATGCCGGAACAACTAGGGAAGATATTCTTGCGCTTACTGAGCAATGGAAACCGTTTCGTTCGGTTGCCTGCATGCTGCTCTGGCATTATTATTTGCCGAATAAAGGAAAAAGATCGCGCCTGTGGAGTGAATTGTATCTTTATCCCGGATTTGAAAAGTATAAAAGGATATCAACAAGTACTCAAGAGATTTTCTTAATAATATTTTTTTTTACTTCAATTCTTAAATGAAGCTATGCAGAAAGAACATTGGTATTTTTTGATAGAGGGAAAGCAGAACATGACTAAAGGAGTTATTGGAAATTTTTATGCTTATGGAGATCATTTAGGTGAGGCATTTCGTAATGCTTTGGAAGCTGCTGGTAAGAATGGGTTTATTTCACCACACGGTTTGGAAGCCGAACGTCTTGATGATAACGATGAGTTTCAAATGCCGGTCGATTGTGTTGAACTAGATGCCAAAGTATCGATGCGGCCTTCGTTGCATTTTTATAAGCTCGGTGAAGATGAACATCTTTTTGTTGCTCCGATCGGAATTATAAAAGGAACAAAAGACGATGAGTTTGATTACGAATTAATAAAAGAGAATTTTGTTGCTTACAGTAGGAATGAGAACGGCCTGTTCGAATTTAAATTGGTCGTTAGCCAGTACAGGTTGACGGATGTCTTTTTGAAGGCCATCGATTTTTTGCCTGAAGTAAATGGGTGCTGGATTTATATAAGAGATTATTGGGATAACGGTGAAACGGAACTATGGGCCAGTGGAAAAATAACTGGAAAGGAAGCAATAGTTACTTTTTTTACTGATAATAAGTTATCGACGATTGAAAACGGTTATGTAGACTGCGTAGTTCATTCTTTAATTGGTGAAACAAATCTCACACTGGATGAACATAAAACGATCCAGCTCCATACAAGGGATGAGAATGTGTTTAATGATTTTATAGCTGCCATAATGAATTTGGGATTTGAGCAGACGTATGATTTATACGAACTGGAATTCGGCTATCATCATTGGCACTATAGACCCGCAGGAAGTTTGAACAGAAGAGAATTTGTAGATTTTCTGAAAACAGAGGGATTTGAAAGGTTGGAGCGGGCGAGATAAAAGCGGGTAATAGATTCTGCTAATAGTTAATTTTTTCATGATGGAAGATGAATATAAACTAGAGAATGCCGATCCTGATGATATAGGAGATATAATGCTTATTATTGAACGGTCATTCCGGATAAAATTTGATCAGAGCGAGTTGGAAGCCTTAAAAACCTTCGGCGGGCTTTGTGATATTATTCTTTCCAAAATTGAAGGCGATCTTAAAGTTGACTGTACAACCCAGCAAGCGTTTTATAAAATACGGAATGCGATCGCAGTTACGTCTTTTCCCGAAAAAGTGACTATAAAGCCAGATACAAATCTTCGTCAGATATTTCCACAGGGAAAACGTAGGTACGCAATAAAACAAATTGAAAAGGAGTTGGGTTTCAGGCTCAATATCTTTGAGCCTGCAGGCCTGGCGGCTATTATTTTATTGCTCTTGTCTGTGTCTTCATTAGTAATGCTGTTTTTTAACTGGAGAATCGGCTTACCGGGAATGGCACTTTCCTGGGCATTGATAGCATTCGTTAATAAGTACGGTAGAACGTTTTCCGTTAAAACTGTCGGGGAACTTGCAGAGAAGGTGAGTCGGGAATATTATTTTAATTCCCGCAGCGATGTTACAACGATGAATAAGGAAGAGATTATTCAGAAGGTAAGGGAACTTTTTGTTTATGGCCTTGGAATAGAAGAAGAACACCTCACCCGCGATGCGTCCTTCAACTAAACCCCAAAAACATCTTCTTCAACCAGCTGTTCTCACCTGCCACTTTCAGCGCTTCCATCTTATTCAGGATGTGCCTTCCATTGATATCAAAGGACAAGTAGGCGGCACAAAGTCTACCAGGTACACGTTTACCGGGTCGATGCTTGATCAGAAGGGTATAGTGATCAATTCCGGTTACCACCGTGCGCAATTCAGACTGGCGCTTGATCAGCCCATCAATAAAAACCTGAAGATCGGTGTGAACGTGAATTACAGCTGGCTCAAAAAATACGGAGGCAGCCCGATCCCGAATGACGGCGCGCAGTTCACCAGCGTCCTGATGTACAGCATCCTTGGCTACCGGCCCGTTACCGGCAACGACATTACGGATCTGGCAATGAAGAAGTAGACCCTGAGCTCGATCTTACCCTTGACTACCGTTATAATCCAAAGCTGACAGCCGAGAATGAAGTAAGGAATAATATCGGCACCATTTCGTTTATTAATGGTTACGCTGAACAAACCATCCGCAAAATTCTTAAACACCGGCTCAATTTGGTGACTGGGTTCACTATGCAGTTCATACGGCTCAAAGGTTAAGCAGCATCCATGAAGTGCCAAACTTATCGCGTATCATGGCAAATCGATTCGCAAAGGGCGTTTTTTCCATCTTCATGAACACTTCGCCCTCGCTGGAGAACAATTTATAAATGTGTTCTGCTTTCTCCGCAGTGTCAAATCTGAGCGTGAGATAGGCGCTGCGCATAGGTTCCGCGCCGGGAATATCTGCTCCCCTCAGGGTAGTGCCACCAATCTCAATTATTGCATGAAGAATTGGTTTTTTCCATGCTTTCGGAAAATTGGGTGGCGGTTCCTGATGAGGCGCCATCATCGTTATTTTTCCACCGAGATGCTCCTCGTAATAGCGGAATGCTTTCTCACAATGTCCCGGGTAATTTATGTAAACGTCCAGTTTTATTGCAGAGCCGGTATCCATATTTATAAAATTTGGTTGCTTAATTTATCTAAAGATAATTTTCTCTATTACAAGTTTGGGGGTGATTTGCGACAAAATAAGGAGCGATTTGCGTCGGATAAGAATCAGAGATTAATATGGGCAAAAGCCTCTCATATATATTCATCTCCGCCTTCAACTTCGTTACGGTGAAAGATGCCGTTGTCTGTTTCAAGTAAGGGGCGTACAAGTTGCAGAAATTGTTCACGGTTGTTTTTCCAGGCAACCCTCTGTACATTGGTGGTTCAGTCACATACCCTGGAATGATTTATCCACCCGGGTAACACCGATCTCCGAAAATTACCTGACCTGCACACATACGGCAGATGACCGGTCTCATTTGACACCCCGTTTTAATAGTATAGCTTAGCCATTCAATGCGAAAAAGCAATACCAATGCCGTTTTCTTCATCACCCCCTTCTGTCGAACTATTCTGGAGTCTCCACACCGATGAAGTGTTGCAGCAATTAGCCTCCGGCAAAGCAGGCTTGTCAGCAGAGCAGGCAGCCACGCGGCTGAAAGATTACGGATCGAATACGTTAAAAGCCCGTTCGCATCCATCTTCCCTGATCCTTTTCATAAACCAGTTTCGCAGCCCGCTCACATTATTACTGATCGTTGCCGCTTTAATTTCTATTGCACTGGCCGATTTCACTGATGCGGTCATTATCTTATTTATTACCCTCGTAAGCAGTGTACTGGGGTTCTGGCAGGAAAAAGGCGCGGCCAATGCTGTTGCCGGATTGTTGAAGATGGTTCAGATCAAATGCTGTATCATACGAGATAATAAAGAAACCGAATTGCCGGTGGAACAGGTGGTGCCCGGTGATGTAATTGTTTTGAACGCAGGAGATGTGATTCCGGGAGACAGTTTATTGCTCGAGTCAAAGGAGCTGTTTATTGATGAGGCGGCGTTTACCGGCGAGACCTTCCCGGTAGAAAAGAACAGCGGGGTAGTGGCGGCCGATGCACAACTCGCTGCCAGGAGTAATGCGCTTTTTATGGGCTCACATGTTATCAGCGGCACGGCAAAAGCTTTGGTAGTCACAACGGGCAAACAAACAGAATTAGGAAAAATATCTGCCAGGTTAAGAACCAGCATACCGGAAACTGAGTTTGAAAAAGGGATACGGCATTTTGGTTACATGCTGATGCAGATTACCCTGATACTGGTGATCATTATTTTCGGTATTAATATTCTGCTGCACCGGCCGGCGCTCGACTCGATCCTGTTTTCGCTGGCATTGGCTGTCGGGCTTACCCCACAATTGCTTCCGGCTATCATCAGTATCAATCTATCTATTGGCGCAAAGGCCATGGCCAAAAATCAGGTGATTGTCAAGCGGCTTTCCTCCATCGAGAATTTCGGAAGCATGAATATTCTTTGTTCCGATAAAACAGGCACCATCACTGCCGGAAAAGTTACGCTGAAGGATACGTTGGATACAGAAGGAAATCATTCAGAAAAAATATTGCATTACGCCTGGTTGAATGCATCTTTTCAAAAGGGCTTTAAAAACCCCATTGACGAAGCGATAAGTGCCAGTTATGCCGGTGATAAAGCCGGATTTACTATTCAGGCAGAAGTGCCGTATGATTTTATCCGCAAAAGGCTTACCGTACAGGTAAGGAGTGGTCAACAAAACCTGGCTATCACTAAGGGTGCGCTGAACGCTGTCATTAAAGTCTGCGATCGCGCGGAAACAGGCACCGGCCAGTTGATTCCGCTGGCTGATAAACTCGCTTCGATCAACGGACAGTATGAAAAACTGAGTGCCGAAGGTTACCGGGTACTTGGCGTAGCTTATAAAAATAGCAGCCAGGCAACAGATTTTACCAGGAATGATGAATGCGATATGATATTTCTTGGCTTTATCGCTTTGTTTGATCCGCCAAAGCCGGAAGTAAGACAAACGATACTTGATCTGCGAAACCTGGGTGTGCAACTCAAATTGATTACAGGGGATAATGAGCTGGTGGCACATAGTCTCGCTAAGCAAATCGGTATGGAAGAACCGGTTATACTGACGGGAAAACAGTTAAGAGAAATGAGTGAGAGTGCTTTATTCCAGCAGGCGGCGCATACCGATATTTTTGCTGAGGTAGAACCTAATCAGAAAGAACGGATCATTTTATCCTTAAAAAAATCCGGCAACGTAGTAGGATTTATGGGGGATGGAATAAATGATGCACCGGCACTCCATGCTGCAGATGTGGGCATTTCCGTTGATACGGCGGTGGACGTTGCCAAAGAGGCCGCCGACATCGTATTGCTGAAAAATGGACTGGATGTATTGGTGACGGGCATCGTAGCGGGGCGCAAGACATTTACCAACACGATGAAGTATATTTTTATGGCAACCAGCGCCAATTTCGGCAACATGTTCAGCATGGCAGGCGCATCCCTGTTTCTGCCCTTTCTTCCTTTGTTGCCCAAACAGATATTGCTTACCAATTTGCTGACTGATTTTCCGGAAATGACGATCGCTACAGATAGCGTGGATGCTGTTTCCGTTGATAAACCTCGTAAATGGGATATTAAATTTATCCAGCGGTTCATGATCGTATTTGGCATGATCAGTTCAGTATTTGATTTCCTGACATTCGGTGTGTTGTTGCATTTTTTAAAAGCTGATGAAAAGGTTTTTCAGACGGGTTGGTTTACCGAGTCGGTGATTTCCGCTACGCTGATCGTTTTGGTGGTACGTACCCGGTTGGCCTTTTTCAAAAGTTTGCCGGGCCGGTTGTTGAGTATTGCCACCGGCGCAGTTATCCTCGCCGTTCTTCTCCTTCCATTTACGCCCTTTGCAGCACTGCTCGGTTTTACGCGATTGCCGGCTATTTTTTATGGCTGGATGCTGTTGCTCATCACGGGATATATCTTAATGGCCGAAGTAGCCAAGAAATGGTTTTACAGGAGGGTAGATCGTGTGGGCTGAGGTTGTGTTGGTATGGTGAAATAAGAAAAACAATATCTCCTGATTCCGTGGAATGATATGCCGTGGACTGGCGGTTGCACTGTCATACCCGGGCCTCAAGGCTTTGGGTGATGATCGCTTGTGTTATGGTCTGGTTATTACTGAGTGTTCGACTTTCAAAATGTCATATTATCTTTTTGATTCACATTTTTTCGGGTAATAGAATTTCTGTTATGTTTGCGCGCAAATTGCTCGCCATCATAGCTCAATTTTAACCACCTAAAAATCAAAACAACAATGAGAATTGTTATGTTGTCGGCCATGTTGCTGGCATCCGTCATCGGAAATGCACAAGGTCTTCTTTCCAAAGTCAAAGACAAAAAGAACTCAAAACTCGAACTTTTTGAAGAAGAGAACCTTAGTACGGACCAGTATAAAAAATATGTAGGCAAAGTTGTTTTTGCCAATACCGAAATTGAACGCGCAGACCCGGAATCCAAATATATTACCAGCTATACATTGGGTGATAAGCTATTCTTCAGAGGAAATTACCTGCATTCTGTTTCCAATACTATATTGCTCGAATTGGAAGAAAACGGGAAACCCGTCAAGGAGATCAACAAAATGAAACAAAGCGGTTTCGACGCGCAGACCCGCCTGATCACTTACCTGTATTTCGATGATGTGTTTATTTCAAGTGTAGGCCGCGACAGCCGCCTTGATGGAGATCTCGCAACCCAGAAAATACAATCTATACGCGGAATGCTGAATGACGGCACGGAAAAACTGTGGGTAGATGAACTTCTATACCAGGCCCTTCTCAGCCACCAGGAATTGCTGACGCCGGGCAAACATAAACTCCGCCTGTTGCAGGCTCCGATCAAAACCTTCGGTTTAGGCGACGATGTAAAATTCAAACCAATGGCGGAAGGAGAAATTGAAGTAATCGTTCCCAAAGAACTCAAAGTAAGTGAGAGCGATTGTTTCCCCAAAAAGAAGCTGACCGATCCTAAATTGGAAGCAGAGGTATTGAAAGCCGTGAAAAATTACTTCAAGGATGGCGCTCCGTCAGCATTCAAAACCATCCTTACAGATTCCGATGTTACTATTGTGCGGGACGAGTATGGCAACATCGTCCGGAAGTCGTTTGTCGCCGCAATTGTTTTCAAAACTGAAAAGGAAGTGTGGTACGATTACTACATTTTCGATAAAATGTGGGATGGACAAACCTACCTGCCGGCGCAGATATCAAAAGGTATTTCGTTGAATGGCCGTACGGCTCCCGACGGTAAAAAAGTAAACGCAGCCTGTCTCAAATTTTTGAAGTAAGCACAAAATTGTTTCCTGTTCAAAGACGCCCTTTACGGGGCGTCTTTTTTTTGTAAAATGAACAGTAAGGGCGGACGAAGAAAAATTACCTGTCAACAGTTTAATGGGATAAATTACCAGCCGGCGTCCGGTCCTGCAAATGTTTTTCGTGCTATTTTTTGTGTCGTTTGTAGATAGACCGGCGGCGAAATACTCCGGCTGATTAACTTTAGATAATAAATGCAATCATGGAAAAGATACTGTTCGACTACATCGAGAAATATATAGCACTTTCTGAAGAGGAAAAGCAAGCTATAATTGACCTCAGCGTTTTTAAAACGTTTGAACAAGATGCTATTTTACTCAGAGAAGGGCAGGTGTCAAACGAAGGTTTCTTTGTGGTCAAAGGATGTATCCGTTGCTATTACATGATCGATGGAGAAGAAAAAACAACCGCCTTTTACACCGAGGGAGAGATCTTTGCGCCTCTTTGCAGCATCACGGGACAGCCATCGGAGTATTTTGTTGCCTGTGTGGAAGAGACTATCCTGGCCGTATCCACTCCGGAAATAGAGCAGATCTCTTTTGAAAAATTTCCGCGGTTCGAGTCGTTGTGCCGCATGATATCGGAGGAAAAAGTGGCCAGGAACCAGGCGACCTTTGATGAATTCAAAACATCTTCACCTGAACAACGGTATCTTACATTGCTTGAAACACGCTATGATCTGGTACAGCGGGTTCCACAATATCAATTGGCCAGTTTCCTGGGCATTACACCGCAATCCCTCAGCCGCATGCGCGGACGATTGCAAAAAAGATCCGAGGACGGACCTGAAGCGAATAAGTTGTATGCGGCCCTCTGAACCGGCAGGGCTGACGAAAATCAGTCCAACTAAGCGCAATAGTTTTTTTACATTTGCGGCAAAACGAAAAACAGCATGTCCGAAACAACACCCTGCCCGCTTTGTAAATCAACCTATACTTACGCAATGGATAATCTGCTGATCTGTCCCGAATGCGGTCATGAATGGAATCCGGAAGAAGAAGCCCAGTCCGCCGATGCTTTTATCGTAAAGGACAGTAATGGTAATATCCTGAAAGACGGGGATAGCGTGGTGACGATAAAAACGCTGCCGGTGAAAGGATCCGCACAAAGTATCAAGGCCGGTACGAAAGTGAGAAACATCCGGCTGGTGGACGGCGATCACAATATCGATTGCCGCATCGACGGGTTCGGAGCTATGGCCCTCAAATCCGAGTTTGTAAAGAAAGCATAAACATAATGCTGTTTAAAATAAAAAAGGAGCCGCCGGCTCCTTTTTTGATGATCTTACAGCACGATATACGGACTGTCAAATGGGTCATCGTCTTCGCGATGGTCACAGGAGAGTTTCCGGTAATATTTTTTCAATAAACGCCAGGGTTGTTGCAGTTTCTTTTTCATCGTCATCGTTTTTTAGAAAAAGGAATGAGCAGATTTAGCGGTAATTCATTCCGGCTCTTTTGAACGCTTCTTTCGTCAGGTATTTACAATTCCAGCTCAACTGCTCCAATGTACAGTCTTTCAGTTTTATGTTAACCGGCAATCCATTGGATAGTTCCATGAACTCGAGTTGAAGAAGCCCCGGGGAATCGCTTTCAGCCGCACCTTGCAGGGCGTTGAAAATGCTGAGTGCATACTTTTGGTCCCCGCCCAACGTAAAGCGGGCAAAACTCTGGGGACCCTCGGGTGTGAGAAGCGTCAGGGATATAAAAAATTCCGTACTCATAACCGCATTTTATCTTCCGTTTAAATCCTATCAGATACAATGCCAGCAATGGATTTGAATAAAAAAATGACAGTGGCTACTGTCATTTTTTCAATGGGAGTGTCTGGTTTTCAGTTGCGTCTATGCAAACTTCCTGATGATGGTGGTGGCCGTGTGTCCGCCGAAACCAAAGGTATTACTCATGGCAAAGTTCACCGTTCTTGGCTGTGCCTTGCCGAGGGTAAGATTGAAAGCATCTTTATACCCCGGATCGATATCGGTTGAATTGATGGTAGGCGGTACGATGTTTTCCTGTACGGCCATGACGCAGGCAATGGCTTCCACCGCGCCCGCCGCACCCAGTAAATGGCCGGTGATGGATTTGGTGGCGCTGATGTTGAGGTTGGGATGTGTACCAAAAACTCTTTCGATAGCCCTCAGTTCACTGCTATCACCGAGCATGGTAGAGGTGGCGTGTGTATTGATGTAGTCGATATCGGAAGGGCTGATTTCAGCTTCCTCCAGGGCGGCCAGCATGCCAAGATAAGCGCCTTCGCCATCGGGGTGCGTGCCGGTAAGATGATACGCATCTGCCGCCATGCCACCGCCCACGATTTCCGCGAGGATGGGCGCATTGCGTTTAACGGCATGCTCATAACTCTCGAGGATAATAGCGCCGGCACCTTCACCCATTACAAAACCATCGCGGGTTACATCAAAAGGCCTGGAAGCCGTTGCCGGACTATCATTGCGCGTGGATAAAGCTTTGGATGCATTGAAACCCCCGACGCTGCTTTCGGTGATCGGCGCTTCCGAACCGCCGGTAACGATCATATCGGCCTTGTTCCAGCGGATATAATTAAAGGCATCGATCAGGGCCGTGTTGGAGGTAGCACAGGCTGACACGGTCGCAAAATTGACGCCTCTCAAACCATATTTTATGGAAATAACGCCGGAAGCGATATCCACGATCATCTTGGGAATAAAGAAAGGATTAAAGCGCGGTGTGCCGTCGCCTTTTACATATTCTTTTACCTGTTCCTCAAAAGTGCCGATACCGCCGTTGCCGGATCCCCAGATCACGCCGATGCGGTTCCGGTTCAGCGTTTCAAAATCAATAGCGGCGTTCTTAACGGCTTCGGCTACGGCAATAAGGGCGTACTGTGTGAAGAGATCGTAACGCCGGGCTTCTGATTTTTCGATATGATCGAGCGGGTTGAAATTTTTCAACTCGCAGGCAAACTTCGTTTTGAATTTAGCTGTATCGAACCTGGTGATGGGTGCGGCACCGCTGACACCGTTGACGAGCGAATGCCAGAAATCTTTTACGTTGTTGCCGATCGGCGTCAGCGCTCCGATACCGGTGATGACTACACGTTTCATAAATTAGTTTTTAAGTTTTGCCGAAGCCTCCTGGAATAACGAATAAACGGCTTTTGTCTGACCAACCGGGATATCAAATTGATCACTTGCTAAAGCTACTAATAAATCGGCGGCGACTTCCTGCGGAGGGATGCCGTTTTCTCCACCGATTGGCGCTGAAAAATCTGTGTTAACCAATGGAGGCATCAATTCAAAAACACGCACATTGGTGTCTGACAGTGATTGGCGCAACGATTGGGTGTAAAAATGCAAGGCGGCTTTGCTGGCTGCATAGGTTGGCAATCCGGACGAAGGGATCATACTCAGGATGGAAGTGACGTTGACAAGAGCTGATTGGGGTTTCTGCTTTAAGGCAGGCAGGAGCAATTGGGTGAAATGAATGATGGCGGTATAATTGGTATTGATTTCCCTGGCGGCATATTCGTAATCGTTGGCTGTCTGGCCAGGGGAATAGGGAAAAGCTTCACCGGCATTGTTGATGAGGATATTCAGATCGGGGTGATCTTGTTTTAATGTGGTTGCTATTCTGATGCGATCGTTTTCGATGGAAAGGTCGCCCTGGATGGCAACGGCGTTTGTCAACTGTGTCAAAGCGTTATCGAGCCGTTGCTGGTTGCGGCCGTTGATAATGACTTTATTACCCTGGGCTGAAAGCAATTTGGCGATGGCGAGGCCGATGCCGGCGGAGCCGCCGGAAATAAAAATGGTGTTTGCGGAAGTGTTCATGACTATATAATATTTAATGTTTATAAAATATACCGATCGGTATATAATTGGTTAAAAAAAAGGTTATGTGGATAATTCTTCTTCGATCATGCGGCTGATTCTTGTTGCGGCGGTTTTCAGGTATTTGGGATCGTTCATGATCTTGGCCAAAAGGATATTGCCTTCCAGGATGCTGAACAGGAGGGCGGCATACTCAGCGGAATGAACGTTTTTTTTAAACTCGCCGTTGGCCTGTCCTTTTTCAATCAACTGCTGGATCTTTTTTATAAAACGTTTCATGCTCGACCGTACGGCGTCGCGCATAAAATGGAGATGATCGTCGGCTTCGACGGCGGCGTTCATCATGGGGCAGCCGCCTTTTTTAAAAACCGTTGGCCAGTTTTTGGCGTAAAAGCCGGTGCAGGCGAGCAACGCATCTTTGGCGGTGTCCGTGGAGGCGATGGCTTCGTCGATGGTAGTACGAAGGAGGGCGCAATTATACTCGTAAGCGGCAATAACGAGTTCGTTCTTATCGGCAAAATTGCCGTAGATAGCGCCTTTTGTTAGGCCGGTCGCTTCTTGTATATCGGACAGCGAGGTGTTGTCGTACCCTTTAATATTGAAAAGGGGCGATGCTTTTTCGATAATGAATTGCCTGGTTTGTGCTGCTTTTGACATGATTGGAGGACAAAGATAGGTGAAATATACCGATTGGTATAAAATCTATTTCTCAACTCTTTTACGGTCGTGTATACTGTGAAGGTCATTAGTGAATAGTGAATAGTGAATGGTCAATAAGTGAATCCGTCCCGACGCTTTTGCAGTTCGTGGAGACACGAACCACCGAGATGGGGAGATTTGGCTGTTTAGCCTTATGCCTTACATCTATAACTTAAAACTTAATACTTATAACTTATAACGGCTGTTTTAACCTTAAGCCTTAAGCCTTAGTCCCTACACCTTACGCCTTACATCTTTTACCTAATACTTAAAACTTAATACTTATAACTTATAACTCTCTCCCTCGCTATCTTTGGCCCAAACCAACACGCATGACCGCCAAAGAAGTGCTCAAGACACTCGAATCACTTGCCAACCCAGCCACCCTGAAACACAACCTCAAAGCCGGCGCAGGTAATAACCAGTTCGGCGTTAAGATGGGCGATATCCGCAAAGTGGCGGCTGAGATCAAATCCGATCATGCACTTGCTCTCGCATTATGGGCCACCGGCAATATCGACGCCAGGCTCGTTGCTATTCTTATTCTTAAACCCAAAGATTTATCCCCTGCTGAACTGGAGAACATGGTGAAGTCAGAAACCTTTACGCAGGTGGCGGATTGGCTCTACTCTTACGTGATCAAAGATTTTCCAGATAAAGAAAAGTTGCGCGAAAAATGGATGAAGTCCAAAGACAAAATGTGTGCACGCCAGGGTTGGAGCCTCACGTCCGGCCGCATTGCCCGCAGTCCCGAAGGCATCGATATCCCCGCCTTACTCGATCGGCTGGAGAAAGAAATGCCCAAGGCGCCGCCCGAAGTACAGTGGACGATGAACAGCGCATTGGCCAATATCGGCATCCATCACGCTGAATACCGCAAAAGAGCACTCGCTATCGGAGAAAAGCTTGGCATTTATAAAGACTACCCGGTTTCCAAAGGCTGCACCTCACCTTATGCACCGATCTGGATCAATGAAATGGTGAAACGTCAGAAATAGTTTTCCTATCCTGTCAGCGAACTCAGCTTGCCATGCCCGGCCGCTGCTTTGACTAATTGTTTATCTTGCCGCGTCCGCCTGATACCAATTTTTATACAAATGAAGAAGAAACTCAAATACACGTTCATCATTGTCATTTCGCTGCTCGCACTCTGGGCTATCGGACAGATGACCAACGCTTTCCGTCGCCTCTCTTCCGGTGGCATCGCCAATTACCCTACGTTTCAGAACCGTGAAGGCTTTTTTGTTTCCAACCTCAAAAAACCGTCCCGCTTCGATTTTATCTGTTATAATGCCAACAGTGCGCAATTCGGTCGCCATGCCAAACTGTTCCGCTTATGCGGACTCGAAGGAGACAAGATCGAGATCCGTGATGGCCGGTTGTTCGTCAACGACGTGGATGCGGACAAGGATCTTTCACTCGCGCACAATTATATACTCGCTGCAAACGAGTGGGAGCGAGTGAAAACGATCGATACCCTGGCCAACCCTTTTGTGACCAATACAACCTCCGATTCCGTCACTACTTATTTATCGGATAAACTCGTTGCCACGCATGGCATTAAATGCAGGAGATTGACCATTCCGAAGGACGAGATCAACAAAGGCATACAGGAACAATTTAAACAGTCCTGGAACCAGGATCATTTCGGCCCCATCATCGTGCCGGAAGGAAAGTATTTTGTACTTGGCGATAACCGCTCTTATGCCGAAGATTCACGCTATACCGGTTTTGTAGATAAAAGCGACTACGTAGCCACCGTATTAGGACGGCGATAATTTTTTTTTTCATTATAAATAAGAGAGCCGGCCATTATAGCCGGCTCTCTTATTGTCCAGTTCTGAGCAATTATTTTTTCAGGAATGATTTGCCTGTTTCATTGTTCAGACGCAGGTAATACATACCCGGAGCCATAGCGGGAAGCTGGATTTGCTGCACCGCCTGGGTAATCTTGCCCTGCAGTACGATCTGTCCACCTGGCGTTACGATGCTGTAAACAGGTTGCTGTCTGCTTACACTAACCGGCACTTCGATCCAGATATGATCGGCGGCGGGAACGGGATATAATTTTACATCGGAAAAATCGCTGTTGTTGATCGTAACAATGCTGCTGTACGTATAGCTGTTATCTTTATCGACCATTTTCAAACGATAATACAACCGGCTTTCCTGCGACATGTCAGCCGTAAACGGATGGGTGAAGGTATAAGCCTTTGCACCATTGCCTGCTGCAGACTGAACCGTACCCGCTTTGGCAAATGTGCTGCCGTCTGCCGACCATTCCACTTCAAAATGACTGAAGGCTGTTTCCCCGGAAGTATTCCAGTTCAATACAGCCGATTCATTTTGTTTTTTGCCCTGGAAGCTTTCCAGCTTTACAGGTAAGGTACCAGTAACATCATACAAGCGCATGGTCAGCGACCAGGCATTGCCTGCATTGTTATAGTTCATGGTAATGAAACCATATCCGCCGCTGCCGCCTTCGATGCTCGATACGGTAAAAATTCCGGGACGGATATTGGGAAGATAATCCCATTCGTTGTCGTCGTACTGAACGTTGTAATAGCCGGTTGCAAATGATTGTTTGGCGAGGTTAACCGTGCCCGTAAAACTGCGTTGTTCAGCATACAGGTTAGCGGTGCCGTTGAAGTCGTCGGTGCCGTCATATCGCGTACCGATACTTTCATCAGCGGTGGCGCGGGCATAGTTGCCACCGGTCTTTCTATTGACGGCCAGTGCGCCGATATTGTAACTGTTGGTGCCGCGGGCGATGGACGTGGAAAGAATAGCGCCGTCATAGCCGATTCTTACTCCGCCAATATTGCTTCGCATCAGCGATACCATGTAGTCGCCGTTTGACGTTGCAAACAATTCAAATCCATCCTGACCGTTCGTCGTCAGTAGTTGATAATGGTTGTTGCCGGTAGCGGGCCATGTACGCATCGTGCCGTCGTTGTTGAACATTACACCATGGATACCTGCATAGTAAGTAGTGTATACAAAAAGGAATGTACCGTTGTTACTTGCTTTGATCTGGCCGCTGTAGTATTGGTTTCCGGAAGGGCTGGGACGGCCCGTGCCGGTTGTTTTCACATTGACGATACTGCTTACGGCCACACCGGCTTTGGTAAATACGCGGATCTGGTTGGAGCCGTCGCTGGCATAAGTGCTGAACGCGATATCACCATTGGATAACTCTGCTGCATCGAGATAGGGATAACCTCCTGCGTAAATGCTCATACCTGTTGACGTAACCGGCAATATTGTCTGCCCCGCCAGGTTCATGATCGCAAAACGCGAATCGGCCAGCAGCAGCAACTGGTTATTGGAAAGACCAATAATTTTTGCCGTAGTGAAACCCGATAAGTTAGTACTGAAGGTGGTGAGTAAGGTGCCATCGGTTTTGTAAACACGATAGTTACCGTTGTTCATCCGGATACCAATCCTTCCATTCGGAAAAATATGGTTGCCCTGTTCGCCGCTGCCCTGCACCTGTACACTGTTGGTGCTGGCTTCGATAGTGAAAGTGTGGCTCGGCGTGAACTGCGCCGTAGTACGGTAAGAGACAAAAAGACTTAGTGAAATGACAAAGCATTTCACCCATTTGGTGGGTAGAGATGGATGCATAGTGGATATTAAAATTTTTACGCGGCGAAGATAGAACAACTACTACTGCTACACGAGAGAAGCTGCATGATAAATATCAAGTAATGAAGAAGTGCGTAATGGTAAATTCTTAGTTGAGTTAAGATTTGGAGTGACGGATGATAAAATAGAATAATCTATTTACGGTATTACCGCAGCATAAATTGATAACCGAGGCTGACAGTAGCGGCACCCGTATTGTTTTTACCGTTCGCCTCGTTTTGCTGAATAGTGATCAATCCGTAATTACCGCCGCCTTCAATAAAAACAGCGCCCATTCTGAGTTGGTAACTGATACCGGCATGGCCGTTTATGCCCGCATTGACGGGCCGGAGATCCGATTTGATATTTTCGGTATTGTCAAATGATTGAGGCGTCGGCACCAGGGGAGTAGTCTGCTGTGCATCCAGATAAATAATACTGGAACCACTGCTGATATTTTTAGCCGATAATACGATGCTTACAAAAGGACCCGCTGCAACATATCCCGTAAAACTTCTGCCAAGTGGTAGACGGTATTTGGCTAAAGTAGAAAGCATCAGGTAGTTGATCCTGGCCACGCTTTTGTAGTCGGCATAGAGGTAAGGAGGAACTTCTCCGGGTGGAAACATAGCAGCCATACCGGGCGGTACGACAAATGCCTGGTTGCCGTCCTTCCGGCCGCCTTGCTGTGAATATTGAAGTTGCGGTTGAAAGGAAAAATGTTTGGATAGATGAAATTCAGCATGCATGGCAAAGTCGGCACCAAGTCTTGAACCATAACCGCTATTGACAGGGTTGGCTGTGCTGCCTGTTGTGAGGTTAGGTATACTCAATCCCCCTTTGATACCGATATCAATTCTTTTCTGCGCCAGCATGTTTTGTGTTCCCAGTATGGTGACGACGATTAAAGCCAGGAAGTATTTCTTTTTCACGAGAACAGGTTTATTTTTTTCCGGTGATTGCGGCATCTGTTGTTCAGCACAAATTCAATATTCGGACACAAGCTATGGTTGGCCGTTAACGGCTGTGTCTGGTTCAGGCAGGTGTGCTTTGCGCATTTCAAGCTCTGCCTGGCAGATGTTGGCAATACCAGCCAGGAGTGCGTCGGGGTTAAAGGAGATGCCGGATATTCCCTGTTGCACAAGGAAGGAGGCAAACGCGGGAAAGTCGCTCGGTGCTTGTCCGCACAAGCCGATCTTGATACCTGCCTGCCGGGCCTTTGAAATAGCTGTGGCAATCATTTCCTTTACAGCGGGATTTTGTTCGTCGAAGATGGTGCTGATGATGGATGAGTCTCGGTCCACGCCTAATACGAGTTGGGTCAGGTCGTTTGAGCCGATCGAAAAGCCATCGAAGATCCGCGCAAACTGATCCGCCTGTAATACATTGGAGGGTATCTCCACCATCATATAAATATCAAGTGAATCATCCTTCTCGCGGTCAAGGCCATTTTTTTGCATTACGGCGACTACTTTTTTCGCTTCCTCCACCGTTCTGCAAAAGGGGATCATCACTTTCACATTGGTAAAACCCATATCCTGCCGCACGCGCTTAAGGGCTTCACATTCCATTGCAAATCCTTCCTGGTAACGCTCATGATAGTAGCGGGATGCACCTCTGAACCCAAGCATCGGATTTTCTTCAACCGGTTCAAATGTACTGCCACCGATGAGGTTTGCGTATTCGTTGGTTTTAAAATCACTGGTGCGAACGATCACCTCTTTTGGATAGAAGGCAGCAGCTATGGTCGCAATGCCCTGTGCAAGCCGTTCAACAAAATATTGCTTTTTGTCAGGGTAGCCGGATGTGAGTGTTTCGATTCGTTGCCTCGTGACCGGGTCAGTGATCTGACCGGGCCTGATCAGTGCCATCGGATGTATTTGTACCGAATGGGTGATGATGAATTCGAGTCTCATCAATCCAACACCGTCATTGGGATAGAAGGAAAGTTTAAAAGCCTGATCCGGATCACCCACGATCAGCATTACCTGCGTGGAAGTAGGTTTGGTTATTTTCCGGAAGTCGATGTCTCGGGTAGTATAATTCAATTTTCCCTTGTAGATAAAGCCTGTCTTGCCTTCGGCGCAGGATACGGTGATTACATCTCCGTCCTTTATGACTGCTGTGGCATTGCCGGTGCCTACCACTGCAGGTACGCCGAGTTCACGCGCTACGATGGATGCATGGCTTGTCCGGCCTCCTTTGTTGGTAACGATCGCTGCCGATTTTTTCAATACAGGATCCCAGTCGGGACTGGTGATATCGGTTACCACAATTTCTCCAGCTTGTATTTTTTCTGATTCTTCCGGGCTGGTAACGACCCTTGCAATACCGGTTGCAATTTTTTCACCAACTGCGTTTCCTGTTACAATGGGGGTTGTTTTTTCCTGCAACGCAAATATTTTTTGCAGATAAGGGCTTTGGCGGGAGTGGACGGTTTCGGGCCGGGCCTGCACGATGAAAATTTTTCCCGATACACCATCTTTGGCCCATTCAATATCCATTGGTTTTTGATAATGTTCTTCGATCAGCACACACCAACGTGAGATGTTCATCGCTTCTTCATCCGTCAGAATAAATTGCGTGCGTTTTTCCGCAGGTGTATCGATATTCACAATCGTTTCGGTGGCACCGGGAATGCTGTTATACAGCATGGTCTTCGCCTTATCACCGAGCTTTTTCTGAATAATGGCCAGTTTGTTTTGCCGGAGGGTTGGTTTAAACACGGTATATTCATCGGGTGTCACGGTTCCCTGCACCATGTTTTCACCCAGTCCCCATACGCCGCTGAGCGTGACCACTTCGCTGAACCCGGACTCTGGTTCGAGGGTAAAAGCTACACCCGAACAGGCCAGATCGCTGCGCACCATTTGCTGTATGCCCGCAGAGAGTAATACTTTGTCATGAGCAAAACCATTGTCTTCACGGTATTTGATGGCCCTGGCTGTATACAGGGAAGCATAACAGCGCCGGATGGCATTGAGTACATTTTCACCGCCGCTGATATTGAGGTAAGATTCATGTTGTCCTGCAAAGCTCGCTTGCGGAAGATCTTCTGCCGTGGCACTGCTGCGTACCGCTACTGCGGAGGTGCCTGATGTCTGCAATACTTTATATGCATTCAGCACAGCTTCCTGTAATTGTTGCGGCAGGCTGGCTGTAAGTAGCAACTGCCTGGCCTGCCGGGCCGTTTCTTCGAGATTACTATAAGTGATCTTATCAATTTGCGCCATTAGTTTCCGCAGTGGTTCTTTGAGCAGGTTGGCGGTCAGGAATTCGTCAAAGGCGATTGCCGTGGTAGCAAAACCATCAGGAACCGGGATGCCGCGGGGTGAAAGCTTGGCATACATTTCTCCCAGGGACGCATTTTTGCCGCCTACTATGCCCACATCATTGATAGTTATACGGGAGAACGGGATCACATAGTTGTTCATGATACTTATTTAGTGCTCATGCATGGCAAGGATCGGTACGTGTGTATGCAACACGAGCTGTTTTGAATGAGCGGTGGTAAAAAGCCGGTTAATGAGGCTGTGCTTTTTCGGAATAACGATTAGCAGATCCAGCTTGTTCTTTTCGGAAAAATCGATGATCGAACTTTCTGTGTGCTGTGTGTGAATAAAGTGATAGAGCGGCGAAAGGTCGGCGAAGAGTTCATTTACATATTCCGTCTCGGAAATAGTTTCGTTATCAAAAGAACCGGGGCTTTCCGGGCTGGCATGAATGATATGCAGGTCTGCGTTGAATAGCTTTACGAGTTCTTTAATGTCCTTTACTGGAAGTGTTTCGCGCACGTCTTTCAGATCGCAGGCGAGACCGATGTTTTTCAGGGGTACATAACGGGCATCTTCGGGTATAATGATCAGCGGCCAGTGAAGTTGCCTGAGGGCTGTAAGCGTAGTGGCACCGAATAAGGTTCTTTCTACGGCTGTTGCATCGCCGGTGCCCATCACTACCGCAAACGGATCTATGGTACTGCAATATTTTTCCAACTGCGACTCCACTGTTCCCTGCGCGAGATATGTATGGACTTCACAGCCGTGCTGTGTTCTGTTAACAACGGCTGCTTTCAGTCTGGCCAGTTCTTTTTCGGCGTCTTCCGTCATTACGGAAAAGAATTTCTCTGATACCGGCAGGTCTGAATATACCAGTGGTAGTGGGGTGACGAATAAAATAAACAGATTGGTATGCAATGCTACGGCCAGATCTGCCGCATAGTTTACCGCGTTCATTGAATCTTTGGTGAAATTGGTCGCAACAAGAATTGGTTTCATAAGTTTTTTTTATTGTCCCGATACATATTTCTTATCGATGGTATATCTGTTCAACTGGTAACAGCCGCCTGAACACTGTCGGTTTGTTGTTCCTTTAATAACTTTTTTATTTCACTGCTGACGGCGGCCAGGTGTTCCTTTTTAACATCGTCGTATCCTTGCAGCATTTTTTTATTTTCCTTGCTGGTTCCGGTAAACATGGATGCCATGCGCAGCAGCAGACGGTCTTTCCAGGAGAGTTTATTGTAAATGAGTCTGCCGGGAAGATAGAATATGCGGCACCGGTCGGTGATCTGTTCGGGAAGCGACGAGCTGACGTATTTCAACAGTTTCTCTTTTTCATTGAGTGGTGTGCCGCTTACGACAAATAAAATGAGTTGCTTTCCATACAACTGGTTAATGTATTTGTTTACCCATCGGGAGATTTGTAACTTACCGATGTAAACACTGCTGCCGATCACCAGCAGGCCTGCCTGTTCCAGTTCATTCCCGTCACAGGATTCTGCGCGGTATACAGGCAGGGTGCACTCTTCGGCTAACCATTGTGCATATTGTGCGGTGGCGCCATATTTTCCCTGGTAAACGATTAAATTTTTCATATAAATGCATTAGTCTTTATCACGCCTGATCCGTTGTTTGAAAATAATACGGAAGCGTATCAACTCTGCTATCAGCACGAGCATCCAGATGGCGAGTATGATAAGCAACCAGTCGGGTACGTATGGCTTCATGGATATTTTCCAGCCCAGCCATACGCCCAGTACTGCGAGTACAAAGCCTGACACGTGAAACTGGAATCGCTTATAGAGTGAGGCAATTTTCTGATAAGAATAGTTACGACGCATACAGGATAGTTTAACAGGTGACAGACTTATTGGCGGCGAACAGTTCCCTTATTCGTTTGTCATAATTACTTTGAGGGATTTGGTTTCGGCAGCATTTGCGAACGTATCATAAGCTTTCATGATCTCTGATAATTTAAACCGGTGAGTAATCAATTGCGCCGGTTTAAGTTTGGCTGATCCGACTGTTTTCAACAACATCGGTGTGGTAACGGTGTCGACCAGGCGGGTGGTAATGGTGATATTTTTAGACCAGAGTGTTTCGAGGTGGAGTTCGGCACTTTTGCCGTGAACGCCCACGTTGGCTATCCGTCCACCGGGTGCAATGATATCCTGGCAAATGCCGAAAGTGGCGGGAATGCCCACAGCTTCGATGGCTACGTCAACGCCGGTACCACCCGTAATGCGGCCAATATTGTCTGCTACATTGTCTTTGCTGTTATTGATGCAATGTGTAGCTCCGAATTTTTTGGCTACCTCAAGCCGGTTGGCATCCGGATCGATCATGATGATAGCCGCCGGGGAATAGAACTGTGCAGTAAGCAGTGATGCCAGTCCTATAGGACCTGCACCAACAATAGCAATGGTATCGCCGGGATTTACCTGGCCGTTCAATACACCGCATTCAAAGCCGGTGGGGAAAATATCGCTGAGCATAACGAGCGCCTCCTCATCTGCGCCTTCGGGTATCGGATATAAGCTCGTATCTGCATGCGGGATGCGAACGAATTCGGCCTGTGTGCCGTCGATCGTATTACCAAGTATCCATCCTCCGTCGGTACAATGTGAGTACATTCCCTTACGGCAGTAAGCACACTTGCCGCAGGAAGTAATGCAGGAAATGAGTACATGATCGCCTTTTTTGAAATTCGAAACGGAAGCGCCTGTTTCTTCGACAATGCCTACTCCTTCATGGCCGAGCGTTCTTCCCTCGGTAACCGTAGGTACATCACCTTTCAATATATGAAGATCGGTGCCACAAATCGTTGTACTGGTTATTTTGATGATTGCATCTGTCGGGTGTAATATTTCCGGTTTGTTTTTTTCATCCCATGATTTTTTTCCCGGTCCATGATAGATAAGTGCTTTCATTGATTTAATTTTTCCGAATGTAATGTGATATTACTGCCTGTTTGCTGACCCCTGTTTTAATGAAACATGATTCGAATCAGGTGTTTCCAGCTGATAGCGGTCAGACGGTTTTCCGTTGGCAGGTACTAATGTGTAGTAGCCGGTAAAGCGGGCAGGTGCCGATAAGACCGGTTAGCAGGAAAACCATGGCAAGGGCGAGCAGTACGATGCCGGCGATTCCGCTGATCACGCCGTTGAGATAAAGAATAACGATGGCTATTGTGATGGCAATACGTATTACGCGGTCGGCCATGCCCATATTTGCTTTCATGATGTATATTTTAAAATAATCCCCTTCTACAGGATGATCAATAGTGGGAAATAAAAATGGGTTGCGTCATGGTATTGATGAGGAGGTCGGCCTGGCTGTGCCGGAAGAAGCGGGAGAGATTACTGCGACCGTAGGCCCCCATTACGATGAATGCATTTTTTCTTTTAAAGAGGTAATCAAACAGGCAATAGCCTGCATCACCGGTCATGGTCTTCAACCCGACTGTCGTATAATGCGGCTGTATCCAGTCGAGAAAATGCTGTTTGCCGGCACTGCTCCATTGCCCGTCTTGTGTGATGTTGAGCACGGTGGCTTTTTTTTCGCTCAGTTCGGGAAATAGCAAAGTGAATTGCTTGATGGCAAAGGAGGATGATTTTGTGCCGTCATAGGTGAATACGATTTCGTCGATGCCTTCGAATGAATCGGGGGCGATGATAACGGGGCATTCCGCATCTTTTAAAATATCCCTGACAAATTCAGTCGGTGAACCCTCATACAATTTATCGAAAGAGGTGGCGGCATCGATAATAATCAAATCTGCGTACCGGCTTTCTGCTATCAGTTCCTTCGCCGGTCTGCCACTCACCACAATGCTTTTGCTATGCACGGACTTACGTTCGCAACAGTTGTGAAACAACTCAATATTTTTCCCGGTCAATGATTTTTTATGCTGTAATTCCGTTCCTTTCTCATCGATTTTCCATTCCATTTGTGGAATGCCGCCTGTCTCTGTTAACGAAGGTTCTTCGTTTGCTACAAGATTTTCCAGGAAGAAACCTGTAATGTCAGATTTGGTGAGCCGGCTGATATAACAGGCAAAATCGATGGCCTGCGGATCGGGATTGGTGGCGTCTATTGCCAGCAGTATTCTTTTCACGGGAAAAAGTTTAGCGTTAATAATGTCAGGTATGCTGATGCGCAATGAATACAGGCATGTAATGTTCATTGACGGCTTCTGTTACAAAACTCCTTCGGAATAACATGGACAAACCGGACCGGCCGAAAGAACCGGTAACCAGGATGGAATTATTTTTCTCCATCAGCCAACTGGTAAAAAAATCTTTTGAGGGTATTACCAGCCGCTGCCAGACTGCGTTTTTGAAATGTGAGGAAATGAACTCACGTATTTCGGTTTCGTAAGGCCATTCATTGCCCTGTTGTGGTGTGGCATATACAACGGTAGTAGGATTGCCGGCCCATTCGGGAAACAGGTAAGCAAACTGCTTGATGGCATACATGGCGGATGCGCTGCCATCATAGGCGATAATATTGTTGCCGGCTTTCATCTTTTTCTCCGGCATCACGATCAACGGACATTCCAGTTCGTGCAGAATATTTTTCAGGTAATAATTGGACAACTCGGTGCCAGCCTGTTTATAAAACTCCTGGCTGCTGACGATCAGCAGGTCGGCAAACCGGGATTCTTTTTTTAATTCCGGCAGGGCGAAATTCATGTAAGCCCTGTGTATTTTAAACGGGATTCCGTGTTTTTTACAATAGTCGGTAAAGCGTGAAGTATTCTGGTGAATCTCCCTGGAGGTAGATTCTTCGGCGGACGGGATCACACTGCCTGCTTCACTGCCAACGGAATAACTCCACAGGGCGGAATAATCTACCTGCGGCAGAAACGCTCCTGTAAGAAAGATAGGGGCTTGCTGGTGCAACTGAAAGGCAAAATCGAGTGCTGCCTGCGAGTAATTCGTTCCGTCAAAGGCGAGTAAGATCTTTTTCATGTCCTGTAGAGTTAGGTAGTAAAGCTATTCTATCAACAGGCGGTTTCCTATGAGGAGCGGCAGGGAGGGAAGTGATATATGTCAGTACCCGTCAATCGTGAATCGTCAATGGTGAATAAGTCAATAAGTCAATAGGTCAATAAGTCAATGGTACTTCATTAGTTCGCCGCCATTGTTGGTGTTGACACCAACAACGAATGCATCCAGACACCAGTAACCTTTCTCCCTGGTCATGTCCTTACGGCCCAGCCTGTGCTTATTTACTTACTACTTAAAACTTATTACTTAAAACGGCTGTTTTCTTTTTGAATAACTCTATCCACATTACACTTACAAACGCTGTTGCCAGGCAAAGGAGGAAGTTAGCGATACCTATGGGTTGGAGGCCGAACAAGCCGCGTACAGGAGGCAGGAGGTGTAACATCAGCAGGAAGCAAACCGAAGCAAGCACGACGAATATTGCCAGGTTGTTTTTAAACTTTAGCGACTGAAAGATGGTATAGACAGCAGATCTGCCTGTAAAGGTGAGAAATACATTGCCGCATATAATGGTGGTGAACACCGCCATTCTTGTTTCTTCCAGGGCATATCCGCGCGTCATAAACAGATAATAGATCGACAGCGTGCCGGCAGCAATGGCGAGTCCCTGTACAATGCTTACCAGCAATTCACGCCTGGTAAACAATCCCTGGTCTTTGTTACGGGGACCGGCATTTAGTTCTGCCTCGCTCACGGGTTCCCGTTCGAAAAAGATGGAGCAGGTAGGGCCCATGATCAGTTCCAGGAAAATGACGTGTACGGGTGTAAAGATGTTGGGAAACCGCCATCCTAATATGACGGGCAGAGAAGCTGTAAGCAGGATGGGGATATGAATGGCAAGAATATACCGGACTGCTTTCAGCAAGTTGCTGTAAATTCTGCGGCCTTCGCTTATTGCCTGCAGAAACCCGGAAGGATTATCGTCGGTAAGGATGAGATCGGATGCCTGGCGGGCAATTTCACTTCCTTTCTTTCCCATGGCAATACCGATATCGGCTACTTTCAATGCGGGGCCATCATTCACGCCGTCACCCGTCATGGCTACTACATTTCCGGCCGACTGTAAGGCTTTGATAACTTTTCTTTTTGCCTCGGGAAACATCCTTGCGAAAACAGCGGTTGATTTTATCACTGCTTCCAGGGTTAAAGCGTCCATCTGCATGATCTCCTCGCCGTTGCGGCAACGCAAAGGGTCTTTTATACCTATCTGTCCGGCAATCTGACTGGCAGTGGCGGCATGATCGCCGGTCAGGATTTTTATCTCAATACCATCTTCGTATAGTTTGCGGATAAAGGTAGGCATTTCTTTACGGGGTGGATCATACAGAGCAAGCAATCCTTCGAACGACCAGTTAAAGTCGTTTTGCTGCGCGGGTAGATGCGAAAGGGAGGCAGTAGCACTGGCAACGCCCAAAACCCTGTAACCTTTGATGCTCATGTCGTTCAGTACGGCAGTTGCTCTTACCCTGGTTGCCGGATCCAGGTGACAGACATCGAGTATGCGTTCTGTGGCGCCCTTTGCCGCCACTACTATTCCTGCTCCATCTTTATAAACGTGCGTCATCATAGGCGGTCTGCCTTCCAGCGGATATTCGTACACCATTTCCATACGATGATAAACGGAGGTGTCTGTTAAGCGCAGATAGGTTTCCACGATCGCTTTCTCCATGGCATCGAATGGTTCGGCTTCACTGGCGAGGGCTGCATATAAAAGCAAGCGTTCATATTGTGGAGGAATGGTGTCGGCCGGTTCAATGAGGCTATCAGTTTTAAAATCGTAAAGAATTTTCAACGACATCCTGTTTTCGGTAATGGTGCCTGTTTTATCCAGACACAAAACATTTACAGCACCCAGGTTTTCGAGTATCTGTGGTTGGCGTGTAATAATGCCGGCGCGGCCAAGCCGGTAAGCCCCCAAGGCAAAAAAAGAACTGAAAGCTACGGGAATCTCCTCCGGTATGGCAGACATGGCGAGTGTTAAGGCGAAAAGCAGGCTGACGACAAATTGACCGGAGTGAAAATAATTAACCAGGAAGATGGCGGTGAAAGCAGCCATGCCGAAAAGGGCGAGGTTCTTTACTACTTTATTGACCTGCTTTTGCAGGATGGTTTTCTGTGTCTGGTAACCCTCGACGGATAGCCCGATCTTACCCAACACGGTCTCACTGCCGGTAGCGGATACACGGGCCAGGCATTTACCGCTGTTGACAAGCGTGCCCTGGTACAATACATTATTGCCGGGTTGTTCATTCTTGATCACGGGTAACGACTCTCCGGTAACCACGGATTCGTTCAGGGTGAAATCATTTGCCTGAATAACCAACGCATCTGCGGGAACATTTGCGCCTTCCTCCAGCACTATCACGTCTCCGGGGACCAGTTCGGCGGAGGGAAGGCTTTTGGGCAGACCATCCCGGATAACGGTCACAGCCGGCCGGGTGAATTCCTGCAGCGCCCGCACAGCATGATTGCTGCGAACTTCCTGGTAAACGGAAATGGCTGAAATCAGTGCGATGGCCGCCGCCATCAGGATGCCTTCCCCTGTGTTGCCCAGTATAAAATAAAGCAGACAGGCAACGATGAGCAGCACCGACATCGGCTCCCGGAGTATGCCTGCGAGCGTACGAAAAAGCCGCATTTGCCTGCGGGAGCTGATACTGTTATCTCCATACTGAAGACGAAGCTCAGCAGCTTCAGACGACGAAAGACCTGTTACACCGGTCGCTTTGGCTACTTTGCCGGGCATGTGGCGTGTTGTTTTGAAGGTGACTTACATCCATTTTGCCAGGAACCTGTTGAAATCAGCCCTGAGCGATTTGACAATTTTTTCAAAGGAAACCAGTTCCTGTCCAAGTTGCTCCTGGTCTTTCTTCAATGATACGTTCACCTTTCCCGCATGTGCTTTCACATCTTCCGCGCAAAGGTGTACGTAGTCCTTGATGCGGCTGGTATAATCGGCCATGTTGGCTTTTTGTATGTCGAATTGATTCTGAAAATGCTCTACTTCTTTCAGTACTTCTTCGTGGGTGTTTTTGGCAGCTACTTCGGCGAGGCGTTCTTCCAATATTTCGAGGTCTTCACGGTAGAAGCCTACAGTGGCCAGCCATTCGTTGGGTTTAAGTTCCAGGTTGTTGATGTCGGTGTATGGCATAAAAAATAAATTAATTATCGGTGAATGTCGGCAGGTTACCGGTAACAAGGCATGAGGGGCCTCACCGCAACAGGTGATTGTGGTCAATGGTCAATCGTGAATGGTGAATCGTGAATGGGAGTCCGTGGTTCGTGTATTCACGAACCACCAGCGGAATGCTGCTTTTGGCATTTGATTAGTCAATACTGAGTCATATTTACTCTTGGTTCGTGTCCGCACTACATCTGTTCGAAACGTTTATCCCTAAGAGTCGCTTTTCATTTTTAAAGTAATGGCGGCGTGAGTTAGAAGTTAGCGCCCTTGTTGGTCTCCCGACCAACAAGCAAGCGTCAGGTTGCTTTGACAGGTTAAGGCCAACTTCGTACATAACTCAGGGGTGAGCAGGCCCGTTGGTCCGGAGACCAACGGTGGCGTGATGTCGGATTGACAGGTTTTAAAATCTTCCAAACAGTTGTGGTGTCCTCATGAACTCAAAAAGGAATTTGCGAGTAGCGTAAAGAGTAGCCCGAATGATCTCCGGGCTCTTATACCTTTTGCCTTACTCCTTACAACTTACTACCTAAACTTACCACTTCTCCCTGTACTCCAGGATATCACCCGGCTGGCAATCCAGCACGATGCAGATCATTTCAAGCGTACTGAAGCGGATGGCTTTGGCCTTGCCCGTTTTGAGAATGGAAAGGTTGGACAAGGTAAGACCTACTTTTTCCGACAGTTCGTTGAGCGACATCTTCCGCTTCGCCATCATCACGTCGAGATTTACAATTATGGGCATAGATCAGATGGTTAAATCGTTTTCTTCCTGTAATTCGATACCTCTTTTGAAGATCTGGCTGACGACCAGCAGCGATACGCCCATAAAGAGCCATACATCTGCTCCGTCGAAACGTAAGTGACGCATCTCGGGCATTTTTACGCCTTGTGATACCAGCCATTCGGTATAGTTGACGCCGCAATGGGAAAAGACGCCGACAATGAAGGCGAGATAAGCCATGCTTTGAATGAAGCGTGATACGTACCGGTTGAAAGGATTGGCGAGACTTATTTTTTTATCATAAAAGACCTTGATGATCAGGCCGAAAATGATTGCTTTCAGGCAGGATACAATGACCATGTAAGAGGTTTCGACAATGAAATGGGAGCGGTTGTAGTGATACAGGGGCGACAGATCGGCTTTGTCCCAGAAGAAATCTGCCCCGGCGGGATGCCAGAATAGGGTATAGATCATTTTGAATAAAATACCACCGGCTTCGATACACACACCAACAAAGATGACCCACGAGAGGACTTGCAGGAAAGTCAGCATGTGTTTGGTTGTAATTGTCATGGTTTGATTTTTAGTTGATGGTGTAAAACTATAAATATTTATTGAAAAACAATAAAAAAAGTTTGATTTTCATGAAAATTCAAAGGCCGCAAGCCTTTACGTATATGCCTTAGCCCGAAGTGTCGGGCCTTACGCCTCATACCTTCGCCTCTTTCTCAAATTGTCCAACCCAACCCTTCACATCGGCCAGTTCACACCCCGTCATAATTGTTGTTAGAAAATAACTTTGACCCAAACTTATTGTCATGCAAAATCAGGACTTCACCACTACTGTTGTGGTAAACAATACGCCCGCTGAAGTTTTTAAAGCCGTGCAAAATCCCCGTGCCTGGTGGTCGGAAGACATCAAAGGCGCAACAGAAAATCTCCATGATCTGTTCGTTTACCAATTCGAAGATATTCATCGCTGTAAAGTCCAATTGACCGAAGTGGTTCCAGATAAAAAAGTTGTCTGGCATGTACTCGATAATGCTTTCAATTTTACCAAAGACAAAACTGAATGGATCAATACCAACGTGATTTTTGAAATAAGGACAAAAGGCGATCAGACAGAATTGGTGTTCACGCACGCAGGCCTCACGCCCGCCGATGAATGCTACGAAGCCTGTTACCAAGGCTGGTCACATTATATCGGCAGAAGTCTTCGTGATTATATCGTCACCGGTAAGGGCTTACCTAATAAAGGCGGACAGGCACAGACGGATAAAGAGAGGGATTTGAAAGGTGAGTTAAAATAGCCGTTATAAATTGTAAGTTATAAGTATGGTGTTTTAAGGCTGGCCTTGGTAAGTGCCAACCCCTGGTCGTGTATACACAAATCAGGGGTTGGAGCGCGCCATTCACTTATTGGCTTATTCACTTATTATCGTTTCACTCTTCTTTCAATTCATCAAGCACCTGCTTCAATTGCCGCGTATATTTTCCATAATAAAACCTGGTCCATGCCGGCATGGCCAATACCATCAGCGCAGTAATTCCTACAGCAAGAATCAGCAGCGAATACTTTAATGTGGGTGTAAGCGTTGAGAAATCCTGCCCGGATTGTAACAGTTTGCTGTAAACGGACGCGCCTCCCCAGACGAGCACCAGCGGTATCAGCAGGAATCCGAATGAATGGTAACGTTCCATATTCAGACGGAATTGATAATAGATTTCCGTCAGGTTGTCTTTGGTGTCCGCCGTATAATGATTGACCTGCTGATAAAAGCGGCGGAATACGGTGAGGTAATAAGCAGATACGATCAGGCACATGGCGTAAGCGGCGTAATAAATCATATAAGTAGAAGCGTGCAGGTCGGAAAAGAACGGTACAAGCCCCAATGCCAGTAATGCCAGCAACTGCATGTACCATTCGTTGCGCATATTACGTTTCAGTTTGTCGAGTGGATGATTGGCTTTTCTCAATTGTTCCATACGTGAAGGGATATGTACGTCGTCCGTCTTCTCAGTGTTCCAGGCGGATTTTAATTCGTCAAGATTCATAACCTGATTGTTTAATGATGAGCTGTAGTTTTTCCTTGGTCCGGTTCAGTTTTACCCGGACGTTTACTTCACTGATACCCAGGTGGGCGGCGGTTTCGCGGTGCGACAATCCTTCCATGAAATAGAAGATGAGCGCCTTCTCCACCGGATTTAATTTTTGTACGGCCTGGTAAAATATTTCCAGTTGCCTGTCTCTGGCAGGATCGTAGTTTTCGTTTTCCGGTTCTCCGGCCTGCTCATAAGCAACCGTATCATTTCTCTTTTTTTCTTTCCTGAAATAAGAAATGGCGGTGTTGATGGCTACGCGATACATCCACGACGAAAACTCACTATTACCTTTAAAACTGTTACATGACTTCCAGAGCTGGATGATGATCTCCTGGTGCAGGTCCTCCCGGTCCTGCGGGGTATCCATGTACATCCTGGCCACTTTGTGCAGAATACCTTTGTGCTTTTCTATAAGTCGTAAAAATTCCTGTTCTGTTAGTTGATCCACGTCGATTATGTTTATTGGAAAACCGGTTTTACTGTATATCCTTTCGCACGCAGCAGTTCAATCAGTCCTTTTTCTCCCATCAGGTGACCGGCTCCGACTGCAAATAAAATACTTTCCGTCTGCATCATCGCGGGCATGTCGCTTGCCCAGTTCTGATTTCTGTCGGTGAGCATCCAGTATTCCTGGCTGTCATTCATCAGTCTTTTGTCTTTGAGCAGTTTGTCGAGTTCGGGAAGGTCTTCATTTTTGAATGCCCGGATCATCTTTTGTGTAAGCTTTTCATACAGGTCACCTGCTGATAGCTGGCGGATTGCTTCTTTGAGGTTGTATGATTTTGCCAATGCATCCATCTGGTAAGCTATTTTTTCCAGCCCGCCGGTTTTTTTGCCGGTAGCCAATGCGAGCCGCAATAATTCCACTTCATACATTTTTATTTCCGTAGCCGGACAGGTAATCGCTTTTTGGGCCAGTAATGAATAAAGGGACTGTGTATTAAATGTGTCCATTTCAGCGAGCGTGGTGCCATAGGATTTCAATACTTCATTCAAGTGCGTTGCTTCATCAGGGGAAAGCTGCGACGTCAGTGTTTTTTCAGCTTTCGGAGCGGCGGCCATTGCCTGCATTTCTTTGGGATCGGTGTAGTCGATCTCGGTTACCAGTTTTTTTACTTTGGATAATGTTGATACGACTTTTGGCTTTAATTCAAAGTCCTTTTCACATAACAGGTGAAAGGTACCCAGCAGGTAGGACGGTTCTTTCAGGCCGTTACCCGAAATTTCCCAAAGCAGGCTTTTTTTATTTTTTTGACCGAAACAAATACTGGTTAAACCAATTGTGACAGCGAGCAGCAGGCAGATCCATTTTTTCATCGCTTATTCTTTTTAAAGTGTAAACGTTACTTGTTTAAACAGTAAGTTGGCGACGAAACACATTTGTTACAGCGACAGACAGTTTTTTTTTTGAAAGAGTGCTCAGGTTAAAACACGATACAGCGTCAAAAGAAGGATAACCATTGTAAGGCTGGTATAGATGGTCTTGGTGTATTTAGCGAGCCATACGGGAAGGAAAATATCGAAATTATCTTTGGAAGAATGCGAATACCTGCGGGCCAGGAGGGTGAGCGGACATTGCCAGCCGCATAACAATAATATCAATCCTTCGGCGGCCACCAACGCATAACAAACCCACAGCAAGGTGTCGAGCCGGTTGGCGATGACGGCATACAGCATGTATCCGATCACTATATTGAAGAAAATCCAGATGATCGTATGGATGAGCCTGATAAACCAGAGCTTGCGATGCACATACATGATCCAAATATCAGCAAGTGAACGTTCACACCAGTTGATGCGCATCATGCGACAATGGGAGACTGGTCATGGCATGAAAATCGTATCTTGTCAGCAAACTATTCAGCATGCTTACCGCCGTTAATCCGAAAATACCGATGCGCGACAAAGCCGTTACGCGCGAGTTTTATTTGGATAAACTGGGATTTGAAGACATTGGCGCTACGGACTATCCGGAATACCTGATATTGCGAAAGGATGATGTCGAAATTCATTTCTTTTTATTCAAAGACCTCAACCCGCTGGAGAATTACGGCCAGATCTATATCCGTACCGATAATATTATTGATTGGTATGAACGCGCGCTCGAGCGAAATATTCGCATGCCCGAGGCGGGACATTTGCATGCCAAGCCCTGGGGACAGATGGAGTTCTCACTCCTCGATCCCGATCACAATCTGCTGACCTTTGGCCAGTCGGTGGAGGAGCAGGGTGGTGGGTTTTAACAGCCAATGTGGAAATGTGTAAGTGTGGAAATGTGTAAATGAAACAGCCATTTACGCCCCTTCGGGAACTTCAGTGAGCGCGATTGCCGATTCACCTCTTCCTCGGTATCGTCAAACTATTCCACCGTTCATTCGCCCCCATCCTGGCTATGTATACGATCTGGCCTACATGATACGGATAATGCGCCAACTGCCTGTTCAACGCTTCGGTAACAGTGTGCGCTTCGTTTCTTATATACACAATGTCTTCCAAATGGGATTCGTCGAGTGTAGCCAGCGTATCCAGTACACATTGCCAGCCTTTTTCCCAGATGGTCATCAACTCTTCCCGGGTGAAAACGGGATTTTCAAATTCCTCATCACGCTTACGCCAGGATTTTTCTCCGTCGCTCACTAAAAAATCGGTGAAACGGGAGATCATGTTGCCCGACATGTGCCGGACAATCGTGGCTATGCTGTTGCTTTCTTCGTTAAACTGCCAGTATAATTTTTCATCCGGCAATTGCGCCATCGCTTTTTCAGCAAGGGTTTTATAATAATTCAATTGGGCAGTGACACTCTTGAGGTAACTCATCGCTGATCGTTTATGGTTCTGCTAAAGTTAAAGCCGCATAGCCGGATTTACCCGGGAATATGTTCGGTCAGCAACTGGTTGCCGGCCTGGTCGTAATAAGTACAGGTCATGTCTGTAAGCGAAACGATCCATTTGTATACACCTGTTTCCGCGCATTGCCGGCAGAAGGTGGGATAATCGGATTGTCCCTGCTGATGGGCTTTCAGGATGGAGAGAAAATATTCCCTGTCGGGCGTGTTGGCGATGGACAAAGCCGCATATTTCGAAGGCCAGCTTGCGGTGTTATCATTGCCATGATAGTCTGACCGGCCATCGGCAACGTATACTTCGTAATGTGTTACGCCGAGGTTTTTAATCTCCCTAATATAAGAAGGGAAATCAGCGCCGGATTTCACTTTACTATGTGCCTGCCGGATTTGTTCAATGGTAAACATGTGGTTTTTTTTAAAGCATTATTCTGCAATAATAACCCGTACACCTGCTTTCTCGATTTTGTTCACTACTTCGCGGCTTACGTCGCTGTCGGTAATAATATAATCGATCTGATCGAGGTTGCAGATCTTGCCAAGCCCGCGACGATCAAATTTTGAACTGTCGGCTAATACCACTACGGTTTGTGCAAGGCCGATCATTTTCTGGTTCAGGCTTGCTTCCATGATGTTGGTGATGCTGAGTCCGTGTTCAAGATCGATGCCGTCAACGCCGATAAATAAAACGCCGCAGGAAAGTTCGTCCAGGATTTTTTCCGCAAACGAACCTGCAGCAGAGGAGGAGCTCTGATGTACGAGTCCGCCCAATTGCAGTACTTCTACATTGGGACGGTTACAAAGTTCGAGTGACACTTTCAGTGCGGGTGTGATGACGACGATTCTTTTTTCGGGATGAAGCTGGCGCGCTACTTCAAATACGGTGGTACCCGAGCCAATGATGATGGAATCATTTTGACCGATGAGACCAAGCGCTGCGGCGGCGATTTTCTTCTTTTCATCGGCGCGGATAAATTCCTTTTCATTGATGGGACGCTCGATGGCGTACGGATTGTCAACGGAACCTCCGCCACGCGTGCGGAACAGGAGTTTCTTTTCTTCCAGCAGTTTCAAGTCCTTGCGGATGGTAACGCCGCTCACCTGCATTTCATCCACTAGTTGGGGGATGCTTACTTTTCCTTTCTCCTGGAGCTTCTTTAAAATAAATTGATGGCGATCTGTAATCGTTTTCACGTGATAAAGTTTGGTTCAGCAAAAATGTTATTATTTTTCAATATTTTAAAAGTCTTACATAGAGTTTACTATTTGGTAAAACTGCCCGCCTTATTCCTTCTCCTTGAACTTTCAAAAGGTTTAATTTTATTATTTTTTGTTTATTTAAGTTAAACTTTGTTACATTTGGTTCCCATCCCTGTTGCTACTGAAAGCTAAGGTCAGTTATTTTTTTGACTTTAAAAGGGACGATTGCTCTTTTCTACGCCTGTTTTCCTAATGATTTGTTCATTGGTTGGTAACAATTTGTTTAAATGACGAGCATTTCTTTGCCTGAAATGATTCTTTATTAAACAAAATGAAACAAAAAATAAGGAATTATTGGTCGCAGAAAATTAGTAACAACTAAAAACTAAGCTGTTATGAAAAAAAATTACTGCTTTGTCGCCCCGCCGCCGGGTGCCTGGCAAAAAGCCTTCAAAGCATTATTTCTCCTCTGGGCGGGCATTTTACTTTTGTCATCTATTTCTTTCGCACAGCCAGTTAATACGCCGGCATTGAAAGGAAATGTAACAGATGAAACCGGTCAGCCCATCAGCGGCGTGAGCGTTAACCTCAAAGGCACCGCGCTCAACACGCAAACCAATGACAAAGGTGACTACTCGCTCAACACTTCCGCTACTTCCGGCTCACTCGTTTTTTCCTACGTAGGAAAAAAGACAGAAGAGGTGGCCTTCGAAGGCAACACCATTATTAATGTCATGCTTTTGGGTGATGTGAAAAGCCTCGAAGAGTATGTGGCCATTGGCTATGGTGTAGCGAAGAAAAAAGACCTCACCGGTTCCGTGTCCAACATCGATGGCGCCGAACTCGCCAACCGCAACGCCACACAGATTTCACAGGCATTACAAGGCACGATGCCCGGCGTGATGGTTACCCGCACCAACACCTTGCCGGGTGCTTCCGCTTCGATATTGGTACGTGGTGTTACTACCATCGGTAACAGCGCTCCGCTCGTGATCGTAGACGGTGTGCCAGTTAACAGCCTCGACGATGTAAACGCAGATGATGTGCAGGATATCTCTGTATTGAAAGATGCGGCTTCCGCTTCCATTTATGGCGCGCGCGCCGCTGCAGGTGTGATCCTCGTCACTACCAAACGTCCCAGAACCGGTCAGCAATCTTTCGAGTACACCGCCAACCTCGGTTTTGAAAAAGCTACGCAGTTCCCCGAAGTTGTAGGCGTGAAGCGCTACCTCGAAATGATCAACGAGTTTACCTGGAACGATGCCGGTAACGCGCCCGGCGGAGAGTACGCACTCTACACACAGGACGATGTAGAGAACTGGCTGGAGTACAACAAAACCAATCCCAACCGTTATCCCGTTACCGATTGGCGCAACCTGCTGATGAACAAAACAGCGCCGCGGCAAAGCCATTACTTCAGCTTTTCTTCCGGAACGGATAAAGTGAAAACGCAGGCTTCGATCAATTATGAAAGCGCCGACGCCTTGTATGATTATTTCAATTTTGAACGCGTAATGACACGCCTGAACAATACGTTCAATTTTAATAAATACATCACCGCACAGTTTGACATCGCTTATAATTATTCGATGACCAAGCAGCCCGTGCTGAATCCGATCTGGGATGCGCAGCGTTACGCACCAATCTACGCTGCTACCTGGGCTGATGGCCGCGTGGCAGAAGGGAAGAACGGTTCCAACGCTTATGCTGAATTGCATTACGGTGGTTTTGATAACCGCTGGCAGAACAAATTCACGGGACGTGCTTCTCTTCAGTTTAAACCAGTTGAAGGACTTACCATCACCGGTGTGTTCTCTCCTTATTTTGCCAGTACCAAAGCCAAACGTTTTGTAAAACAGATCAAAGTGTTTGCAGCCGACGATCCTACACAGTTCACCGGTTTTATTGCCGGCAACCAGGCGACGAACCTCTCCGAAGCACGCAACGATGCAAAGACCTTTACCAAACAGCTACTGGCCAATTACCAGAAGAAGTTTGGTCTTCACCGCGTGAATGTGCTGGCCGGTTATGAAGATTTTTATTCGTTCAATGAAAATCTGGGCGCGAAAGCATCCAATTATACCTTGTCTAATTTTCCTTATCTCGACCTCGGCCCGCTGGATTATATGAACAATACCGGCGATGCAAGCGAAACGGCTTACCGCTCTTATTTCGGCCGTTTGATGTACGACTACGATAACAAGTATTTCCTGCAGGCAAACATCCGCTATGACGGTTCTTCCCGTTTTCATCCCGATTACCGCTGGGGAAGTTTTCCTTCGGTATCCGCAGGCTGGACAGTGTCCGAAGAGAAATTCATGGACAATAATCGCATTTTTTCTCACCTGAAATTGCGTGCTGCCTGGGGGCAGTTGGGCAACGAACGCATCGGCGATTATCCTTACCAGTCTTCTATCGGTTATTCCAACGCTTTATTTTATCAGGGAAATACGGCTGTGTCTGCGATCACTGCTGCGCAATTCGCCTACGCCATCCGCGATATCACCTGGGAAATAACCGAGACCACCAATTTCGGTGTGGACGCCAGCTTCCTGAACAACCGTCTTTCTGTTTCGGGCGAAGTATTTCGCAAGAAAACAAAAGACATGTTGCTGGAGCTCGAAATCCCCGACTACATGGGCTTCGAAAACCCTCAACAGAATACGGGTAAAATGTTTACCAACGGATGGGATTTCCAACTCGGCTGGCGGGACCGTTATCGCGGATTGAAATATTCTTTCGTTTTCAATCTTTCCGATTCCCGTTCAAAAATGGGCGACCTCGGCGGTATCGTACTCGATGGTGCCAAGATCATCCGCATGGGCAGCGAATACAATGAATGGTTTGGTTATATATCCGACGGATTATTCCAGACACAGGAGGAAGTGAACGGTTCTCCCAAATTGTATTCTTCCGTTAAGCCCGGTGATATCAGGTACCGCGATATCAGTGGTCCCAATGGCGTACCTGATGGTAAGATCACACCCGATTACGACCGCGTACCACTCGGCGGATCACTGCCCCGTTTTCTGTACAGTGGTATGATCAATGCAGAATATAAAGGGTTTGATATCGCTCTCGCTTTCCAGGGGGTAGGCAAACAAACTTCCCGCCTGACACCTGAAATGGTAAAACCCTTCTTCAGCGCCTGGACCAACGCGCCGGCAATTATCGACGGTGATTACTGGAGCGTGTATAATTCCAAAGAAAGAAATGAACAGGTGCGTTATCCGCGTCTTTCTTATACCGCCGCCGAAAACAACAACTATGTGAATTCTGATTTCTGGTTGGTAAACGGTGCTTATTTCCGGCTGAAGAATGTAATGCTGGGTTATTCCATTCCGCAGCGTTTGTCGCGTAAAGCAAAACTGAATAATGTTCGCCTGTTTGCTTCCGTAACAGACCTGTTTTCGATCAATCATCTGCCGAAGGGCTGGGATCCTGAATCCACTTACAGCACTTATATCAGCAGCTCTTACAATTTCGGTGTAACCATCAAATTCTAATGATCATGAAAAAGATATTCTTTCTTATGCTCGCAGGTTGCTTCCTCAACTCCTGCACCAAATTGGATCTGAATCCACTGTCGGAAGGTTCAAGCGAGAACTGGTATTCCGACGAAACAGAGATCACCCTTGCACTGAATGATCTTTACAGAACCTATGTATGGGGGCTTGAACAAAATCTTGAAACCGAACGGATGACCGATAACTGGAGTCAGCGCCAGGCGGTGCATGCGTTTGCAGCCGGCTCTGTAACCAGTGAGTGGACTTTGGCAGAGGATACATGGCTTAATACATATAAAGGCATTACCCGCGCCAATACGATTCTTAATAGTCTTGATAACGCAGCAGGACAGATTTCAGAAACCAAACTGAAACAATTGGCGGCTGAAGCGCGTTTCATGCGTGCGGTGTTCTATGGCCGTTTGGTTTTCCTGTATGGTGATGTGCCCTTTTATACTGATTATATCGATATTGAAGCGGCATTCCGCCTTGGACGTACCGATAAGAATACAGTATTGCAACAGGTATACAGCGATTTCGATTATGCCATCGCCAATCTTCCCGTAAGTTATAGTACGTCTGAATTGAAAAGAGCGACCAAAGGTGCTGCGTATGCTTTCAAAGCGCGCACCGCGCTTTACATGGGCGAGTGGGCCATGGCGCGCGATGCTGCCAAAGGTTGCATGGACCTTAACGTTTACAGCCTGCATCCCGACTTTGGTGAATACTTCTTGTCAAGAACGCGCAATTCAAACGAAACGATCTTTGCTTTACCCCAATCACTCGCATTGGGACAGTTTTGGGCTACGACCAACTTTTACCCTCGTACGCCCGGCGGTGGAGCGGTAGCGCAACCTTCCTGGGAATTGTTTGCTGCATTCTCCTGCACCGATGGTTTGCCGATCGATGAATCACCCTTATACAATCCGCGTAATCCTTTTGTGAACCGTGATCCGCGTTGTGCGATGACCATCGTGGAATTCAATACGCCTTTCCTTGGATTTATTTATGATCCCAACCCGTACAGCGTGCGTGTACAGAACACAGCAACCGGCGCATTGGTCAGCAACAAAGACACGCGCAGCGTAGACCAGTTTGCGGCTTACAACGGCCTTGCGTTGAAAAAAGGGGTAGATGAAGAATGGTCCGATGACAAACGTTCCGATTTTGATATCCGCATCATGCGCTATGCAGATGTGCTGCTGATGTATGCGGAAGCAAAAATTGAATTGAATGAGATCGATCAGTCTGTCCGCGATGCAATCAACCGTGTACGTGCACGCGCTTATAAAGTGGCGATCACGGAAACGACACGTTATCCCGCGGTAACAGCTACTACGCAACCAGCGCTCAGGAAAATTTTACGCAATGAAAGAAGAGTGGAGCTGGCCTGGGAAAACCGTCGCTTCGATGACATCATCCGTTGGAGAATAGCGGAGAAGGTGTTGACTAAACCGATCTACGGCATGCTGGATCCCAATGATCTCAAAACAAAGGTGGTGGATCGCGGACTCTGGTTTTTCCCTTCTGTAACGGATATCGATGACGAATGGCTGCCGGATTTTGGTCCGATGCACAGTACCGGTCTCATCAAACTGATGGTGGCACGTAACTTCGATAAAACACGTCAGTATCTCTGGCCGATCCCTTCAAAAGAAGTGATCATCAACCGTAACCTGACACAGAATCCCGGCTATTAATATAAGCAATGATTAAAGCAATAACAGCAAACAGATGGAAGATGCCACCGTCGAAAAGACGTTGGCTGATCATCGCCGTGATCTTTATTGCCATCGTATTCAATTACGTGGACAGGCAGATTGTATCGATCCTGAAGCCGGTGCTCAAGACGGAGTTCAGCCTCGATGATAGCGGTTATGCTGTTATTCTGAACATATTCACCATCTGTTATGCAGTAATGTATCCGGTAACGGGATGGATGGTTGACCGCTTTGGTGCCCGGTTGGTGATGTTTTTCGGTATCATCACCTGGTCGCTTGCCTGCATAGGCGGCGGTATTTCACGCACGATCGGGCAGTTCGGTTTTTTCAGAGGATTGCTTGGCGCGGCCGAGCCGACAAATTTTCCCGCACAATTGAAAGTGGTGACGGTTTGGTTTCCCGGAAAACTCCGCGCCACGGCCAATAGCCTTTGCGTAGCGGGGAGTTCGATCGGTGCGATCATCGCTCCGCCGGTCATTGCCTGGATTGCGATAAGTTACAGCTGGCAGACGGCTTTCATCGCCATGGGTGCTATCGGTTTACTCATCGCCATACTGTGGCGGCTGGTATACCGCGATCCGCCAAAAGATATTTTACAGGAAGCCACCGGATCAGCACCCGTTGCGGAAGAGGTTGCTTTTAAATGGAAAGATCTCTGGAAAACAAAAAGCCTCTGGGGGATTTTGCTCATACGTTTTGTCAGCGACCCGGTCTGGTATTTCTGTTTGTTCTGGCTGCCGGGTTATCTGCAGGAACAGTCAGGTCTTACCCTCGCCCAGGTAGGGATGTTTGGATGGATTCCTTTTTTATTCGCAGACCTGGGCGCCATCGGTACTTCGGCCTGGTCGGATAAACTGGTAAGAAAAGGTTATGCTCCCTTGCGTGCAAGAAAGATCATGCTCACCACCGTTGCCTGCGTAAGTCCGCTTTGCGCCCTTACGCCTTACCTCAGCAGCGCCTGGTCAACCTTGCTGGTTTTCAGCATCGTGGCGATCGCTTGTTTGAGTTGGTTATTTACCATCAGTGTAGTGGTGGCAGAGGCTTTTCCGGTGAAAAATGTAGCGAGTGTATTGGGGATTGCCGGAGGTTTCGGCGCACTGGGTGCGGTGTTGTTCAACTATTTCGTAGGACAGTTCATGGGTACATTGGGTGCTGGTAAAATATTTATGGCAATGGCTTTCCTGCATCCTATTGCCATACTAATACTCTGGACCATGGTGCGACCCGAAAAGCCATCGGCTCAAACAGCAGTGAATTAATTTATAAAAATACGATCAGATGAAAAATACAACAGTGAATACCATCACGGAGCCGGCAAGAGAGATACCGGTAAGAAAAGAAACAGATGTGCTCGTGATCGGCGGTGGCCCTTCAGGTATCATGGCCGCGCTGGCTGCAGCGGAAGACGGACTCGATGTTACGTTAATCGAAAGCAGAAGTTTTGTAGGTGGCAACCTCACCATCGGCTTGCCGATATTGGGTTTTCTCGGACAAAAAGGAAATCAGATCATCAAAGGACTGCCGCAAAAACTGATCGATCGCCTGAAAGCCGTGCAGGCTTCGAGTGAACACCGTCCCTGTCCGCTGCACATGAGCCTTACGCTGGTAGAACCGGAAGCGGTGAAGACCGTAGCGCTGCAAATGCTGACCGAAGCGAAAGTGGATGTCTTGTTTTATGCATTCTGTGCGGGCGTAGTGAAAGAAGGAGATGAACTGAAAGGTGTGATCATCGAAAGCAAAGCTGGCCGCGAAGTGATGCTGGCCAAAACGATTATCGACTGTAGTGGTGATGCCGACGTGGCTTACCGCGCGGGGGTCCCCTGCGAATACGGGAATGAACAGGGCGGCGTACAACCGCCAACCCTGATGTTCTGCCTCGGTGGTGTGGATACGGAAAAATTGCGTACCAGCGTTGCGGAAGAGCCACGTACTTATCTCACAGATTTCATACCGGCCGAATATTTCGGACAAAATAACCAGTTTGTATTGGTAGGCATGCGCAACCTCGTAAAAAAAGCCCAGGAAGACGGACTGACCTTAACAACCGAAAGAACGATCCTGATCACCGGTTTACGCAAAGGAGAAGTGTGGGTGAACATGACACGGGTGAATGGCGTAAACGGAACTGATCCCGGAAGCCTCTCGCATGGCGAGATAGAAGGCCGCAACCAGATACACGATATCCAGGAATACCTGATTAAATATGTGCCGGGTTTTGAAAATGCTTACTTCCTCAAAACTGCACCCTTCCTCGGCATCCGCGAAACAAGACGCATAGAAGGTCAATATACCATGACGCGTGAAGACATTATGTCCTGCCGTCATTTTGATGATGCAATCGCTGTAGCGAGTTATCCGTTGGATATCCACCATCCGCAGGGTGGTGGCTGTACACTGGAATGGTGTGGCGATTGTTATGATATTCCTTACCGCTCACTGATTCCGCAGCAGGTGAAAAACCTGATCGTTGCGGGACGTTGCATTTCCACTACCCATGAAGCGATGTCTGCCATCCGCGTGATGGCGCCCTGCATGGCCATGGGCGAAGCAGCTGGCCGCGCGGCGAAGATGGCGATCCGCGAAGGGGTTCAACCGGCAGATATCGATGTGAAGAAATTGCAGGAAGAGCTGAGAGAGAAGGGCGCTTATTTGAGACAAGGCGTAAGGGAGAAGGTGTAAGGTATTAGGTAATAGGTAATAAGTATTAGGTATTAGGTTGTGTTTACCATTCACGATTGACGATTCACGATTCACGATTCACGATTGACCATTGACGATTGACGATTCACAATTCACGCGATATGTGTTCAACCAGAAGAAATTTTATCAAAGGCCTGAGCGCCGCTGCATTATTGCCCGTGCTGCCATCGTTTGGGGCAAATACAGGAGATGATAAACAGGAAAAATATCATCGCTTACTCACGGCCAACATCCGCGTGGCCCTGGACGAAGACCTGGCAAAAGGTGTGGGATGGCCGCAACGTAAAGACATTTGTTTACAAATTATAAAAAACAAAAAGCCGGATATCATTGCCTTGCAGGAAGTGCTGAAAGTGCAGGCAGAAGATTTCCGTCAATATTTTAAAAACTTTCAACTGCTCGGATTTGATGGCCCCGAAATGGATGAACATACTACGGGCTATCACGGTATCGCTAAAAATCCCATTCTTTTTTCCCGCGAAAGATATGAACTGCTCGGCGCCGGTACTTACTGGCTTTCCGAAACTCCATTAATTGCGGGCAGTAAATCATGGGACACCGCGAGAGCCAGGCATGCCAACTGGGTGCGCCTGCGCGAACGCAATACCGGCAGAGAATTCAGGGTGGTGAACCTGCATCTCGATCACGTCTCCGAAAATGCAAAGATCCGGCAACTGAAAATGGTGGTGGAGGAAAGCGCGCAATATCAGCCCGGTTTTCCCCAGCTACTCGCCGGCGATTTCAATGCACGCCGTGAGAGTGAGGTATTTGCGTCTATAAAAACCGCGGCCTGGAAAGAAGCGTATGAAACCATTCACGGAGAAGCAGAAGCCGGATATACTACCCATGAATTCAACGGAGAAAATTATCCCAAAGGAGCTTCAAAGGGCCGTATCGATTTTATATGGTATCGTGGAAAAGTGAAGCCCGTTGCCGCAGGCATCATTAAAGACTCCGTCGATGGTAAGTATCCGAGCGATCATTATTTTTTACAAACCGATCTGATTATCGAATAAGCAGTATATGAAAACAAAAAAACTAAGCTGGCTCTTGTTGTTGTTGCTTACCGGCAATCTTCTTTTTGCACAGGAGAAATACAACAAACCTGCGCTGGAACAAAAAGGATCATGGTCCATGATCATGATCCCCGATATCCAGAACTATGTTAAATGGAACCGTAACCAGCCCGTGCTCGACATGATGATGGCCTGGATCGAGGACAATATCGATACGCTCAACATCAAAATGGTGGTTTGCACCGGCGACCTCGTAGAACAAAATGATATCATCAACAGGGGGGAAGATGGCGATCAGTCTGCCCAACGTCAATGGGAAACATCAGCGCGCGCATTTTCCCGTCTCGACGGCAAAGTTCCCTATATCACGGCTACCGGCAATCATGATTACAGCATCGATCGCCAGGGCAACCGGAATACAAGGTTCAACGATTTTTTTTCCATTGATAAAAACTGGCAGAACCGTAAACTGATTGTGCAGAACACGACCAATGAAGCCGGTCGGCCGACGATTGAGAATTCCGCCTACGAACTGAAGTCGATGAATGGAAAGGATTATCTCTTTATCACCGTTGAGTTTGGTCCGCGCGATACGGTGCTGGCCTGGGCGCGACGGGTAGCGGAGATGAAACAATACAAAGATCATCGTATCGTATTGCTCACACACGCATTCCTCAGCGAGAAGGATCAGCGCACATCCGGTGAAATCCGCTGGATCGTCTACGAACCTTTTTCCATCGATAATAAAATCCAGAAGTCTGAGCGCATCAAAATGCCCTTTGCCAACAATGGCACACAGATATGGGAAAAATTGGTGCAACCCGCTTCGAATATTGAAATGGTCCTTTGCGGACACATCTCAGGTGAAGGTTACCGGCAGGATAAAAATGGCTCCGGTAAAACCGTACACCAGGTATTGTTCGACGCACAATCGATGGGTGGTGGTCACCGCAATGGGAATGGTGGAGATGGCTGGCTCCGCATCTTCGAATTTTTCCCCGATGGTAAAACTGTAAAGGTAAAAACCTTTTCACCCTTGTTTGCTATCTCACCTTCCACACAATCACTTGCCTGGAAGAAAGATGTGCGCAATGAGTTTACGATGAAGTTGGACTGACCGGTCCGCCTAAGGCTGATTATTTTTTTAAATATTTAATGAGAAATATGCGAGTACTTGTAACTGCCCCTTATCATGAAAAAGGATTGTTTGATGTGAAGCAGGGGCTGGGTGAGGTGATCTATCGTCCCTGGAAAGAAAATGGCCGTGCCTACAACGAAGAAGAATTGCTGGCACTTTTATACGAAACCGAAGCAGAAGCACTCATCACGGAACACGATCATGTAACTGCCACGGTGATCAATAAAAATGCACATCTCCAGTTTATCGGCGTATGCCGCGGTACCCCCTCCAATGTGGCGCTCGAAGCTGCAAGCGCGCACGGCATCCCTGTATTTTATACGCCGGCAAGAAATGCGCAGGCTGTAGCAGAATTGTTTATTGCCAACGTAATCACTTTTCTCCGCCGCACCCTGCCCGCTATACAATGGTTGAAAGACCGCCAGTGGGATCATGGTGCACATACTTCTTACCTGCAATTCAAAGGCAATGAGCTCGCCGGAAAAAAGATCGGCATGGTAGGCTTTGGAGCGATCGGGCAGTTGATTGCACGCATGGTGGAACATTATCCCTGCCGCATCGCTTTCTATGATCCGTTTGTAGAAGCCGGCGCCTTTCCCGGTTATGAAAAAATGAATCTCGAAGAGCTCTTCAGCACTTGTGATATCGTTTCCATACACCTGCCTGTAACAGCTGATACCAAAGGAATGGTGGATGCCCACCTGCTGCAACGGATGAAACCCGATGCCTTGTTTGTGAATACAGCAAGGGCGGTAGTGGTGAACCGGGAAGACCTCTACGAAGTATTGTCAACCGGCGCTATCCAGGGAGCCATCCTGGATGTATTTGACAATGAGCCGCCGGATGAGCTCGACTATAAGATCATCGATCTCCCCAATGTACTTGCAACGCCGCATATTGCAGGTGCCACGCATGAAGTGGAAGATCATCACGTTGATATCCTGAATGAAGTACTGGAAAACTGGTTTGTGCATAAACAACACAGCGCGCTTCGCCTCGCCAATCGCGACATTTTATCCAGCTACATTCAGTAATAAAATTTTTATATGCAAAAACAGGAAGCATACCTGGTATTGGATATCGGTACAGGAAATGTAAGGTCCGCCGTAGTTACCCCGTCGGGAAAAATATTGGGCGTGGCACGCGCAGATATCCGTTACTACCGCGATGAACATTATCCCGAATCGATTTATTTCGAGCCGGCTGAATTGTGGCAGCAATTGCAATCACTGACGCGCGAAGCGCTGGAACAGGCAGGACCGGTGGTGCTGAAAGCCGCTACCACCACCAGCCAACGTGAAGGAATTGTGTTGATTGATCATTCAGGCAAAGCGCTCATTGGTTTGCCCAACATCGATCATCGCGGTCGCGAATGGGAAGATCATTTCCCCGATAAAAGCCGCATCTATCAATTAAGCGGACGTTACCCTACTTCTTTGTTCTCTGCGTATAAATTGGTAGGTGTACGGGAGAAAAGAGCGGCAATATGGAAGGATACCGCGTTTTTTCTCAGTATCAGCGACTGGGCAGCCTGGGAGTTGAGTGGCATAGCCGTATATGAACATTCACAGGCATCAGAAACATTATTGTATGATGTAGCAACCGGGCAGTGGAGTGCCGAACTGGCAACGATGTTTGACATCGACCAAAGAATGTTGCCAGCATTGAGTTTGTCAGGATCGGTGGTAGGAAAAATAAAAACCGGTGTGGCGACTGCCTGGGGTATCGATACAGACATGCAGATCGTGACCGGCGGTGGAGATACGCAGATGGCCATCAAAAGCACCGGTCCTTCGGTTGGCGACGTGGTGATCGTATCCGGCACCACCACGCCCGTAGTGAAACTCGAAGGGACATATATAACGGATAAGCAGGAACGTACCTGGACAAGTCGCGACATTGAGAACGGGCGCTTTGTATTTGAAGCCAATGCCGGTGTAACAGGCCTGAATTATCAGCGATTGAAAGAAGTATTTTATCCGAATGAAGGGTATGAAGTAATCGAACAGGAGTTACAGGCGTGTACGTACACACAATGTGTTGCATCGTTAGGCTCGTTGGTGGCTGGCGATAAAAAGCCTGTTATTCGCGGAGGATTTTTGTTCCCCGTTCCCGTTGCACATGAATTGACAAGAGGCAGTTTTGTATGGGCAATCCTGATGGATATTGCATTCTCCATAGCAGAAAATTATAAAGTACTGGCTGATGTGTCAGGACATGAAGCGGCACATATCTGGGCATGTGGCGGAGGATTGCAAAGCAAAACATTGCGTGCAATGATCGCTGCCATCACGGGTAAAGAGGTGAGAGTGAAAGCCGGTTTTGAACAGGCGTCTGTTGCGGGGGCAGCCCTGCTCTGCAATGAAGCGTTGCAGGTATCATCGCATCAACCGGAAAATGAAAAAATAGACAGTATTCTCCCGGATTACCAGGAGACGGAAAAAAACCGTTCTTTCTATCAGCAATGGAAAGAAGCGCGTGAACAATGCCGCGCCATCAGTTAAATAAAACATGAACAGTTTGTATTTTATCGGAATAGATATCGGCACGCAGGGTGCGCGGGTAGTGATATTGGATGAAACAGGCAATCAGCACGCCGCTGCAGAAGAAGTTTTTCAACTAAGCGGGCGCTCGCGTGAAGAACAATCGCCGGTGGAATGGTGGGAAAGTTGTCAACGGCTGGTACCGGCTGCGCTGGCGCAATTGCCTGATCCGCAACAAGTGAAAGCCATCGCTGTTACGTCGACATCGGGTACCATCATTCCCATCGATAAACAATACAACCCGCTTCATCCCGCGATCATGTACAGCGATCCGCGATCGGCGGAAGAAGCGAAGCGCTGTAAAGACGTTGCGGAGCGAAGCAATGTAAAAGGCTACAAGGCCTTTAATGCATCGAGCGGACTGCCGAAGATGTGTTGGTATCTGCATCATTTCCCTGAAAAAAAAGAACAACTCCATCAATTCATTCACGCCGCCGATTTTATCAACGGGCGGCTGAGTGGTATTTATGAAGTGACGGATTATACGAACGCGATGAAGTCGGGTTATGATTTGCACAATAATAGCTGGCCCGCATATATCACCGAAGAATTAGGAATACGTCCCTTGTGGTTGCAAAAAGTAAGGCCGTCGGGTGAACCGGTAGCCTTTATCCTTCCTGAGTTGGCAAAACAGTGGGGGCTGAAAGCGGATGTGGTAATCACCACCGGTATAACGGACGGATGTGCGTCACAGGTAGCCTCCGGTGCGGTGAGTCCGGGTCAATGGAATACCACTATCGGTACGACACTGGTGATAAAAGGTGTAACGGCCACAGAACTGATCGATGCGTCGGGAGCCATCTATAATCATCGTCACCCATCGGGTTACTGGATGCCGGGCGGGGCAAGTAACACGGGTGCAGACTGGGTGAGTAGTTTATTTGAAGGACAGGACCTGAATGAACTGGGAAAAAAAGCCGGACAGTTGTTGCCGGTGGAGGCGATGGCATGGCCATTGCTGCAACGGGGAGAGCGGTTCCCGTTTGTGGCACCCGGGGCGCGGGGCTTCTGGCCCGATGATCAACCGGCGGAACTTATCTTTGCGGCCTGTATGGAAGGTGTGGCGTTCATCGAGCGGTATGCCTACTTACAAATCAAACGCTTGTCGGGAGAAAAAATTGACAATATATTTTCGGCGGGTGGCGGAAGCAACAGTGATACCTGGTTGCGCATACGCAGTGCGGTGCTCAACAAACCGGTGAAGAAAATGAAAAATGTAACAGGCGCTGCGGGCGCGGCTGTACTGGCGGCATCGAAAACACACTTCCGGTCGCTGGAAGAAGCCGCCGCCAGGATGGTGCATCCTGAATTGACGGTAGAGCCAGACCCGGCGCTGATAGAACCGTATAGAAAAAAATATCAGTTGTTTATCGACGAATTGACTAAAAGAAAAATACTGCCCTAAATATGTTAACCGTTTATTTGCTACGTCATGGACAAACGGCATGGAATGCCGATAACAATCGTTATTGCGGCCGCACCGATATACCATTGACGGAAAAAGGCATGGCGCAGGCGCAGGAAGTACGTTATCAACTGGAAGGAATTGAGTTTGCGAATGTGTATTCATCGCCGTTGCAACGTGCGTATACGACGGCGCAGATAGCATCGGGCGGTGAAGTGGAAAAAGACCAGCGTCTCATTGAAGCGGACTTTGGCAATTGGGAAGGAAAAACCAAAGAAGAATTCATTGCAGAAAATGCTGCGGGCTGGGACAACTGGCTGCGTGATCCTTCGTCTTGTCGCGCCGGAGAAACGGGGGAGACCGGAGCGGAAATTGTAGCGCGTGTGGATGACTTTTTCCGGTCGGTACAGGAAAAGTACCAGCAGGGTAATATCATGGTGGTGGCGCACAATGGCATCAACCGGCTGTATATGGCGTATAAATTGGGGATGCCATTAAGTAATTACCGGCAGTTGGTGCAGCAAAACTCTTCGATAACCTGTTTTACGCTCGATGAAAAAGGTATGTTGACGCTGGAATTGCTGAATTCACGGTTGAGGTGATGATTACAGTTTTTCCAGCGTGAAAATTTTTTCTAATTGTTTATTGGTGATGCGGGCGGGTGTTGTACGCATGATAAAATTCCGGAGGGCGATGCCTAACGGATTTTTCAGGTGAGAAAGCTTGCCGATTTTCCAGCTTACGTTAACGATCCCGTGTGTTTTTTCCCTTCTGAGTTGCGGATAAAGTTCAAATGCTTTTTTGATGGAATGTTTTTTCAGCAATTCTCCTAAAACATAGGCGTCTTCGATGGCCTGGCAGGCACCCTGACCAAGATTAGGCGTGGTCGCATGAGCGGCATCCCCGAGCAGGCAGAGATTTTCTTTGAACCAGTTATTAAACGGTTTAAGGTCGAGAAGCGGAGCAATGTTGATACGCTCCTGCGGTGTTGTATCCACGATGTCACGAACCAGCGGATGAAAATCGCCGAGGAAGGGCCTGATATCGGTGTTGTTTCCGGCCATCTCTTCATTCAGCACAAAATACCAATAAACTTGTTTGTCGTTTAACTTAACAAACCCGAAACGTTTACCCTTTCCCCAGGCTTCGTTGGCTTCGTGTTCATATTTTTCCGGGAGGGGAATATCCGTCACGCCCCGCCAGCAAAGCTGTCCGGAATTGCGTAATTCATTTTCTTCGAATAAAATAGCCCGCACTTTCGAACGCAGCCCGTCGGCTGCAATTACATATTCATGCCCGCAGGTCGTTCCGTCTTCAAATTCAATCTGGTAGTTTTTGTTCCCGGAAATGATGTTTTTCACCTTTTTGTTTAGTGAAATGTTTTGGTAACCGGCCTCTCCGGCCAGTATATTGTGAAGGTCGGAGCGGTGAATAGCCAGGTTAAAGACGTTGAATTTTTTCTCGAACAGGTGCAGATCTGTTGTGGAGATGGGTTTCAGACCGGGCCGGGTAAGATGGATCATGGAAATGCGGTTACCATGTTTTATCACTTTCTCGTCGACACCGAAATGGCGCAGTACCTGCATGGCATTATTAGCGAGAATAATGCCGGCGCCAACAGGTTTGAGTTCCGGTGCTGCTTCATAAATCCTGTAAGGGATGTTTGCGTGTTTCAACGCGATAGCTGTGGTTAATCCGCCTATTCCGGCGCCGATGATGGCTATTTCCATGGTAGATGCACTGTTTTGTGCTGCAAAATTCCTTTGGTACGATGGCAAAAACGTTCACTTAAGTTAATTAGTAATTCTTTTACGGATTCTGCTGAGCGATTGAGGAGTGATGCCAAGATAACTGGAGATATATTTCTGAGGAATTTTCTGAATGACTTCAGGTGATTTCTGAAGCAGGTTATGATAACGTTGTTCCGGGCTATAAAAAAGCAACTCCTTGATCCGGCGTTTCGCATCCAGAAAAACGATGTCGGCTGTTTTCTTACTGAAGTGCAGCCAGAACAGGTCGCGGTCGATCAGTTGCTGAAGCCCCGCTTTATTAAAAACCAGTGCTTCGGTATCCAGCATTGCTTCCAGCCGGAAGTCGGATGGTTTACCGGAAATAAAACTTTCATAATCGCCAAAAAAATCGCCGTTTACCTGCAACAGAAAGCTGACATCGGCGCCGTCGTCTGTAATGCAGTAAGTGCGGATAGCGCCTTCGGAAACATAACCCAGCCAATCGCAGGTAACGCCTTGTTGCACTATTAAATCATGTTTTTTGTAATGCCTGACAGCAGCAACCGACATGAATTCTTTCATGCGGGAATGACTCAATTCAAGCATGGCGGCAAGTTCGGATTCGTTTATCATGACAGGTATACAAAAATAGAGAAATGTACCGGTAGTCACTGGTTTGCCATTTTAAAGAAACAGCCCGATGGATGCAGCGTTGCTAGTTTAAAAGTTATCAGCCAATAAAAACTGTACATAAACTGCCAAAAAATGAAAAGGAACTTACTTCTTTTAATGCTGCCGTTGATGAATGTATTGTATACAAAAGCTCAGCAGGGCACAAGTGCGTTTAGTATTGAACCGAATGCTGGTATCAGTTGGCGGCAGGGAGGCACTATTGGAGGAGGCGTATTTCTAAAAGGGCAGTTGGAGCTTGGCGGCCGGTCATCGGTTACTTTGTCGGCAGGATATCTGTCATTTGGCCAGGAGAGTAAAAGCGCCGGGAAAAACGATCAGGTGCGTCTGGTTCCCGTAATGGCAGGTTATAAGTATAATATAGGTGCGTTTTATATAGAGCCGAAGGTAGGTTTAGGGGAAATAGGCGGGCGTTATGATATTGGCGGAGACTATGCGCGGCCATCGGAGTTTGGTTTGTTTTACGGGTTGGGTGCAGGCTGGGATGTTAACCGGTTTTACCTGGAGTTGAACCTGGGTACGGGAGCGCAGAGTCTGGAAAGCGGGCAGGAGAGGTATTTGAAAAATGGTCAGTATCTGTTTAATGGCATCAAAGCAGGCTTATATTTGTTCAAGCGGCAACGTGAGAAAAAATAAAAAGATAAATGTTTCGCTGGCTAATTATCGGCTACCCACGAATGCAATAGGAGAGAGACGAGGTTGTGAATACGGCTGGTGATCTTCGCCAATTCAGATTTACATATCTCTGCGAGAGCCTCCCGAAGCATATATCCCCAATCCGTGGCTCGTGTTATCACGAACCACCAGGTACTCTCAAATAAAGGCCGAAGGGAAAAGCATCGCCTGTCTTTCGGAATCCTCAGTGAGCAACAATGGCCGTTGGCTTATTAAACTTCATCATGGCTTATTCACCTATTGACGATTCACGATTGACGATTCACAGTAACCCCAGTATCTTCTTCTTCAGATCACCAAAACGAACGCCAGCCGTTAACGACACACGCGTATTCAACCGTTCCATCTTACGCGTCAGCAAGCGGCTCTGTTGAATGCTCCAGCTACCGGATAAATAACAGTAATATTTCCTGCCGTTATATCCGCCGCTGATCAAAGCCTGCGCAAGCGAGATGCCCTGGATCCTGTGACGGATATGATAGGTCTCTTTCAAAAAACCTCCACCTGCAGCAATGATCGGTGACACGATCCATTTACCGTTGGCGAGACTAAAGTTATATCCATAACCAATCTGCGCTGTCACCGATATCCAGGACGGATTTGATGCCAGCAATTTATAGGTGTCCTCGTCCGTAATAAAGTCAGGATTAGGCTGCTGCCAATTGATCTGCTGCCACATCGGTGTCACGATCGCAAAGAGCGATCCTGCACGCTTTAGCTGCGCTTCAGACATGGAGCGGGCAGCGCGTAAGGAATATTTCCTGGGGTTGGCATACCAGTAAAAGTCAGATCCGAATCCGGTAAAACGGATATTCTTAAATGGCTCATAGCTACGGGGAACATCACCCGGTATCAGCAAACCATTGTAACGCTCATAAAAAGGACGGAACCGCCAGCGCCGTGTACCAAATGTAAAAGACAAAGAAGTGTACTTCAACTGCGTTTTCTGATCCAGTCGCGTGCCCGGCACCGCCGTTGAATAACGTAGCGACAACCATTTGTAAGACAGGTTGACCCCCGCATAAGCACTTGTATTGGCCAACATCCGGAAGCCTGTTTTATTCATACCGATCTGTGAAAACTGGAAACGGTTGCGCGATGTGCCGGCATTGAACTCAACATTATTTTGTTTATCAAACGACTGTATATAAGCAGAGTCAAAGGAGAAACCTTGTGCTGTAGTAATCTCCCCAACAAACAAACAAAACAGTATAATTAAACCAGTAGGAAACTTCAAGACGACTCCAGCTTAAAAGTGACTGATAATGGTTCTGGTAACATCGGAGGCATTACCGCCAAAATGATGTCCGCCAGGTAAGGTCTGAAACGAATAGTTCCTGTTTTTCTTGTTGCAATAATCGCTCTTTTCGTCAGAACCAGCAATGATAACATTTTTTTGTGACCGCAGACGGCCAATCCCGGTTGCCACGTCCCAATTACTACCTACTGGATGCCAAAAGTTATTTCTGGCGTAAAACATCAGCAACGAGTCGGATTTATTGGTCCATTCTTTTAAAGGCATGGTTGATTGTGCCGCAACAGGCGTTGCCAGGGATGAAACTGTTAAATCGCCGGAAAGGCAAAAACGCGCGCCGGACAGGCACAGCACCCGTTTGTCTACTACAAATTATATTGATCCGGCCTCTGCATGGGCGAAACTCTATAGCAGGATTCCCTCAGAAGCGTTTTATTTTAAGCTGCCATGCATAAAAAAAAGTTGACTATGACTGGTGATTTGCGACCAATATCTGTTAAACCCTAACCTGAAGGGCCGGAATATCCGGCCTTTTTTTATTTTTGACACCTCGCCGGTCCGGCGGAAACGAAAAACATTGTTGCCGTGAAAAATAGTCTCTCTACCAACCTCCTGTTTATTTTTTATTGCATGTTGCTGCTGATTGTTATGGCATGTGGTAATGCCAAAACAAAAGTTGCAGAAGATACACCGGCTATCGTTGCGGCAGGCAATGCAGACGACTCAGTAATCACTTATGATATCGGGGAACTTTCGCCTGAAGGAGGTGAAGCAACTGCCCGCTACACAAAAGGACAACTCAGCCAATGTATTCTTCTGCTCGCAGGTGAAACCGGTCAACGTAAATTGATCTACACGTTCAGCGGCGATAGTGTGAAGGTGGAAGAAGAGCAATATTCTTTTGAAGAAGGAATATTGATGTCTGACAACGATAATAAATTGCAATTGGATACGACATTGCATTATACCTTGGATACCACAGGAAAGGTGCGCGGCCCGGCTCCGGCGGCTTTTACTGATGTGTTTGCCGATATGAAGAAGGTGGTGAAGATGAGGTTGTAAGTAATAAGTAATAAGTAATAAGTAATAAGTATTCACTAGTGTCCGGTATAATTTAATTGAAGTTCTTTGAAAGTCTTGG
>ERZ778024.161-NODE-161-length-152497-cov-143.714967_pt1 | contig 152497 bp, 128 predicted proteins | sample MGYA00375754_ERZ778024 | MGnify/ENA primary metagenome ERZ778024 (study PRJEB29350, sample SAMN05389827) | bioreactor metagenome | isolation source: Thiocyanate bioreactor | place: South Africa: University of Cape Town | collected 2014-02-18 ...
CCACCGGTAGTAGATATAAGGGTTTTCGAAGCCCTAGGATAGCTTACCTATCCATTAAGCGAAAGATAGTCTATGTGTTTTTAATACTCAAGAAGAAATTGGTGACTTTAACATTTACGAAGCAAAATTTATCTCATTTTACTAAAGTTTGGTTAACAAGGTATTAATGACATGCGAATACGTTAATAAATCGTTGGTAAAAAATATTTTCTATATAAATCAATAACTTAATAGCATTTTTTCACTAAGTAGCAAATTAATAATGCAATTATGAGTTGACTGTAATTTTAAACTCATTTATCAATCATAATCTAAACAAAATCATAATAGGATAAATTTAATTTACATTTAATTAAAAAAGGTAAGAAAAATGTCAAGAGACTCATCACTGAACAATAATACAGCTTCACAAACCTCTGAAATAATAAGACGTTGGGCCCCACAAATTGAAGCAGAAATAAATAATAATAACCAACCAGTAAACCAGGGACAAGTTCCAACTAATAATAATTTACAAGCTATACAAAATGCCCAAAGAAACGCTTCACTTGAATTAGATAGAATTAACAGATTATACGAAATGAACAATAAAATTAAAAAACTTCCTCATTTAATACATTTAATTTTAAAACAAAACGTTACAGATTTAGAGATAAAAGAATATGTACAAAGCAATGACTTGATAGAATTTCTACAAAAACCATTTATAAGTTTAAAGATTATTGCAGAAATAATGTATAAAAATAATCCAATTCTAAAGCAAAAATATGAAGAATTTATAAAGAGATCTAACGAGGAAGCGCATAATGATGACTCATTAAGTGCTTCAGATTTACGCTATTTTCATGAACATACTACAATAAATCTGTATTTTGCTTTACTGTTTCTTAAGAACTGTATTTTGCTTTACTGTTTCTTAAGAAAAGTAATATTGCCAATAGCGTATATAATGAACTTTTGCCAAATCAAAATAAAAGTAGCTTAATTTTTGCTGCTAACTTATCTTATCAAAAATATCTATATGATAAATTTTTTAAACCTAATAAGATAGAATTGTTACAAGAAGTAACAGCTGAAATAAAACCTGTTACTTTTAGTAACACAATTTTTTCTCAGCCCTTTGAAGATAATCTTTTGATTGGTGTTTTAAGTGATATTAGCAATATAGTGGAATATAGAGGGGTTTCTGAATCTTTAGAGGCTCAAGGTTACAAACTAGAAAAACTAAAAGAATTACATGATGGTGCTAATAAGACGCATGTAAAGAGAGTGTCTGCTTTACCAGGTTTATTATATCTTGCATTAAGAAATCATAGTCTGCCAGAAATTAAAGAATATATTATTGAAAATAAATTAGAAAAATTTTTACAAATTCCTTTTGTAAATTTACATATGTTAATTGATATGGCATCAGATTTATATGCAAAACCTGATATTAAGAAAAAATTCCAAGAGTTTATCAACCTTTCCAATGCAAATTTATTGAGTAAAGATCAAATTATCACCAACAGTGATAATAAAATACATTATTTTCATAAATATACCTCTGTAAATTTATATATTGCTTTATCTATTTTAAATAAAGAACAACTAGCACATAATTTATATAGCGAATTATTGCCTCAAAAAGATAACAATAATGGTACAATAAGTTTTTCATGTAATTTAGTATACCAAAAATATTTGTATGAAAATTTTCTAATTAAGGAAACAGGCTTTTTTGGCCTTAGACATCATAGTCAAGTAAAGTTTAACGGATCAGAACTGGCATATCCATGTAATGAGCTGCTTATAGTATGTGCATTTGAAAAATTTAAAACTATGAATCTAGAAAAAATCAATTTTATTGAGGCAAGCGGATATAATATTGAAAAATTAAACAGCCTAGTTGTTGAGGATTTTTTTATTAAAATACAGGATCATAGTCTTATTTCAAAAATGATAGAATTATTTGAATTTTCAAAAGATGAAAAAGCAAAAATTACTCAGCTACTACTTAAAGCCTTGAACTTACAATATGATACATTTTGGAAAGAAATTTTAGAAAGGAATAATTTAATTCATGATATTTTATCTCAAAGACTTATAAATGCTAATGATGATGAGCAAAAATATAAGAAGTTAAAGGATAAATATGCAGATAAATTTTATAATTTACCGAAAGAAACAAGTAAGGTCAAATTAGAGATAGGTCAGGATGTATGGTGTGAATTTAAAGCCGGTATGAGTAGTATTCACTCTACAGAATCAATTAAGGAGTTAAAGGCAGTTAAAAATGCAGGGTCATACATTAATGAAGTTAAGTTCAAACTAATATTTACTTCTGATTCAGTTGAATTATATAATATTGCATTAAACTATCATCTTTCTTTGAGAAATTGTAGAGTTATACTTAAAACATTATATCAAATTAATCAAATTTTGCCATCGCCTAACCTAAAGGAAATGATGAGAGCTGTTTATAATCATGTGGATAGATTAAACACTGAAAGAAAGCAAGTCATTGGTCATTTTTCTAAAATGAAAGCTCATAAATTTATTGAAGATATTAAATATAATAAATTGAAACAAGCTAAGAAAACTTCAAAATCTCAAATTGAAAAAACCTGTGCATCTTTACACAATTTAAGTAACTTTCTTGTTAAAGATAATGCTGCAAAAATTATAAGTGCATTCAATCGAAAAGCCAAAAATGATGTTGAGGCGGAAGAATTTTTACCTATTACATTTGATAAAGATATGCTTGAGAACGTTTATGCTGCCGATAATACATGTATCAATGGAACTCAAAATTCCAGTCCAATTAATGCTCAGGAAACTAATTATAATTCAGGTACAAATAACAATAACAAATCAACCGATAATAAAGCAGATAATAACTCTGATAATTTAGCCTCATCTAAAAAGTTTTCAAATAAATTTAAACAATTTTTAATTTTTGAGTTATTAAGCTCTAACTATTCAAATATTAACGAATTCAAGATAAGCGTAGAACATTTGGATTTCTTAAATTATATAGAGAGAAACGGACAAATTCAACGTTATAATTATGATATTAAATCTAGGCAGATAGCGTTAGATTCCACTGAAATTACAGATAAATTGAACAAAAGTCAAATTATGCAAATTGGCTACGTAGATCAAGCTCTAAATCCTCTCAATACTGTGGGCTTTCATAATACTATTATACGTTTAGAAGAAGTGAAAAGCATTATAAAAGTTATTAAGGATTTTTCTATTAAAGCAGAAGGTAGTGCTAGTACTGCCTATACCCAGGGATGGATATGGAATGAAGAAAATATTAAGTATTCGGATGTCGTTAACGTAGCCAAAGGACTAAATAATCATTATTCAAACGTTGCAGAAAAACTATGGAATAAACATGAATTGTATAGTTATGTAGTTCGTTGCGATGAAAATGGCGATAAAATAGATGAAAAAGAAAAAGCTAAAGCTAAATATTCAATTAATCTTGTTGCCATAGCTGCTATTTTCCATAACTATACATTTTTAAATGATTATAGAAGAAAATGTGACTTTAGTAATAGTGCGTATGTACAGTTTGATCAACCTTTAAATGATCTTGAAATGAATATCATGCATTATGCAGCATATTGTGGAAATTTAGACTTAATTAAATCTGTAATTACACCTACTAATATTAATTCAAAAGATATATTTGGTTGGACTCCAATATTTTATGTTTTAGCAAGCGCAAGATCTTCTCAGGAAAAATTAGAAATTTTAAAATATTTGCTTAATGAGAAAAAGTTTAAAATTGCATTTCCTGCAAATAACGAACAGAATGCTGAGCTAAAAAATCCTGAAGGTTTACCATTAAAAGCTAATGTTGACGTTTTTGATATTTTTGGTATATGCCCCCTTGCCATAGCTTCTGCAACTTTAGAGCATAATCAAGCTAGTTCTGAAATTTATGATTTAATTAATAATGCTGTTGAAAATCAACAGGCGTATATGCTCAAACACAAAATTGAAGCTTTTGATACGCTGAGAAATATTGGAACTAATTTACACGCAAATCATTCTGATGTATCAGCAGAAAAAACGAATTTGGGCAAAACAAAGGCATTATTTAAAAATTTTGGTGTATATACTGCCAGAATAGCAGTCTTTACAGCGAGACAAGTTACTAAAACTGCAGCTTATGTTACTGAGAGTGTTACAGATCAATTTACTAGTAATGTTCAGGCAGATCTTTCACATTTTTTAAAAAGCTACGACCATATTTATACTATGTATCATGATAAAGACGCAAAAGAGGTAGACAAATTAAACGCTCTAAAAAATTTAAAAAATAATATGGAAAAGATTCAGAATGCAACACCTTCTGAATTAAGAAAAAGTCGTAAATTTGGTTATATATCTCAAAATTATGCTATAGGTTTTAGACCAATTGCAATAGCTACGAGTATGGGTAATATTGATATTATTAAAAAGCTTGTTTCTGATATAGTAGAAAAAGATGCAAATGGTACAATTATTCAGACAAATCGCAATAAAGGAACGGATCTGTATAATATATTAAAAAGAAATATACATTCGAGTTCTTCTGCTGGTAATGTCTTCGGCGATATGATTTCTCCTCTATATATATCATTTTATAAAAACTTTGTGCAGAGTGTCTTATTTAAGCATAAGGTTCAAATTATGGAGAGTCTTGAAAATGAAAAGAAAAAAGTTGAAGACGACAATATTTTGACTCCGCTACAAAAAACTAATAAGAAAGGCAAGATAGATGTTATAATCGGATTTTTAATGAATATTGCTGAGCAAAATATTTATTCTGAAATCAATACCCACATTTTAAATAGAATTTCAGAAACAAATATGACGCTATCTGACAGAATGTCCTTAATGAATGACATTAACTTAGGTGGTACATCAGCAAGTTCAGCTATTGAAAATGGTGAATTTGGTTGCTCTCTGCTTATGATGGCTTTGTTAAGTGGTAATTTAAACGGGTATACTAATCAGCATAAAAACTTTATCAAAAAATTGCTGGATAATGGCGCAAATATGTTTACACTCTGCCATTTGCCAGAGATTATGGAAGTTTATCTACAGATTATTTATCCTGAAATATATGCAAATTTATTGGAATATAATAAATTTTATAAAGAACTTAATAGAACTAAAGATAATGAAAGAATTAAGATATCTCCATTTATGTTTGCTTCACTATGTCCAAATGCTCAGGTAATTGATATATTGTTAAACCATTTGAAATCTACTCAAGTTAGAGAAAATGATCAGTTTATAGGTCATTGTGTTAGAGATATAAGTATAGGTAGAGGCGATTTTAATAAAATGTTCTTGCCTAAGTTAATTGCTAATACTCAAAGAAGCACGTATCCAAATCTTACTACAGAGCTTCCTCTTCCTATGGAAAATCATAAAGACTGGTTATTTACTCCTAACAATTTGGATATATCAATGAACATAAACCATATGTCATTGATAGCATTATTACAGCCTGAAAATGCTAAAAAAGTTATGTATTCGTTCAGAGAGTTAGTATTTAGCTATATTAATGATCTAAAGGTTAATATTCAATCACGAGATCCTAGAAACAATAAAAATGAGCAGAAGAGAAATAAAGAGGCTCGAAGACATATATTGAAAGCTTTCTTAGTTGATCCAGCTATTATTGCACGTGACTTTGAAACTTTAAAATTTGTATCTTCAAAATATATAGCTAATGGTTTTGTACTTAATTTGAGCAAAATATGCCAAAGAGCCAATGAAATTAAAGGTCTTGCAAGAAATTATGACGGTTTTAAAGGTGAGTTCATTAACAGTGTAATTGTTCCTAATAAGGAAATTATGAATTGTTTTTATTTGAGTTCTGTTGATGCTATCGATGATGAAAAATTACATGAACTCAAAATTAGTTTTGGAAGAGGTGATACTGTAGAACCCACAACTACAATGTTAAACTCTATAAAATATCTAGCTCTAATAGAACCCAATGAACTTGAAGTAAAGGCACTTGAAAATCTTTTAAGAATTAATTCTCAACAATGTATTAATTTACTTGTAGTTCACAGTCAATTTATAGATATTAGTCTTTACGAAAAAATGGCTGAAAGACTTTTAGAAATTGTTTCTAATATTAATCAGCCGGGTGTAAACGATTTTAAAAATATTTTATATATTTTAATGGGCAACATAGAAAGAATTGATGAACAAATCCGAGAAGGAATTATAACTTATAGTGAAATTCATAGTGATATTTTAGACTGTAAAAACGTTATGGATACTAAAGTATACAAAGCATGGTATGAATATATATATTCTAACTTCATCCCTAATACTGCTCAAGAAGCATTAATAATAAATATTAAGGATGAGGAAATATTAGTAACGATTAAAGATAAGCTTGTTGCCAAACATGTTAATCCGCTTCAATACTTGCTTTTAAGAAATAAAGCAGTAAAGGTTAAAAACCTTTTAAGTCAGTTGCAGGTGGATAACCCAGAAAATCAGGCTTCAATTGATAATCAAAGATTAGTTATTAAGGCATTAGCTGAAAGTCAAACAGATGAGCATTATAGTTACAATCCACTTTATATTGCAGCTAGAATAGCTGATGCTGATTTATTTAACTTACTAAGTAAAGATATACCTACTAGTAATTATATGTATCATGAAAATTTATATACAACTATTAAAAGAATAGATGCAAATATGGATATTAAGGAAGACGTTAAAAAACAGTGGACTATTATTCGTAATAAGATGATAGATGCAGTTGTTGAACATAACCAAGATGGCCAAATTAGCACAATCGATAGTAAGATAAAGCGTTTATATAAATATTTATGTAGTCATGCTTCAGTTCATGAAAATACTAATGAAAGAATAAAAAGCTTAGTAAATGCAATACTAATGGTAATATACCAAGGTAATTTTAGCAAAGATGATATTAAGAATATTGTAATGTTTAATATTAGAGATTTTGAATTCTCATTAAATGGCAATAAACGAAGCGATATTAATACAGATGTACTAACTTTATTAAATCAAATGCCTAAGATAGACATACTTTGTGATGGTAGATATATATTCCATGGAGATATTCAGGAAATTAAGCTTATCGATCTTATGATGTTAGTTTGTGACAGTAATATAATTAGACAATATCTTGGTCTAATAAGGCATAACAATACACAAATATTAGATTCAGAAATATTTTCAGGTTATAGTAGTTTAATTAAATTTTTAAGAGACTATGCAACAAAAAGCAATCTTTGTCAAATACCTGAGCATATGCACGAGCTTGATATTAAAATAATAGGAGACGATTTTTCTGAACACAATATTTCATATAGTAAACTTATGATGCTTATTTCGGATCCTACTTTACATAACTTTGATGATAATAAATATTATGCTTTTCATTTAATAAAAGATTTGGCAAAGCGTTTTTCAACTCTTGCTGCTGATAAATTGGCTCCTAATCAAGAAGGCGAAGAACTAGATACTAACGGATTTGTAGGTTTTTGTATGGGTACACATTCATCTTTATCATCGCTTTATAAGAAACCTAAATTTTCTCAATCTAATTTATATAATGCTTCTATTAATAAAAGTTTGCAAAATTATTTCTGCAATGATGTAATGCCGTATATTACTATATTATGGAAAAGTTTTATAAGTAACTATAATGCGAAGTTTAACACTTCTTACTCTGTTGAACTTCCTGAAAAAATTCATGAACAGCTTAAAATGATAAATAGCGAAATGGATAAAGTCAGTAAGAAATATCCATTAGATAAGCTTAAAAATGGTTTTAGATCTCAGGAAGATGGTAAAAATAATAATAATATAAATAAAGGTAAAAAATAATGATGTGGTATGTGTGGATGGTAGTTAAGGTATGTGGTGCGGTAATATGTGCATATTTTGCGTATAAGATATTAGCTGCTGCATATCGCAAGGCGTCACCACGCATCAAGAGATTATTTAACCGAATTAAGCAAAAACTAAAGGGGGATGATAGATCCCCCATCAAACCCAAATATAAAGAAGTAGAGGAAGAAATGAGAGACGTAACAGTAAACCCGGATGAGTTTTACGTATCAACACCTGCAGCTGTTAAAAGTAAGGTAAAGCTCAAGGACAAGAACGAAATATCAGATGAAGAGTTTGCAAGGCAATTAAATGAAAAATATGAAAATGCCCGAATTGATTTTGAAAATACTAAAAGAGAATATGAGGCAATTAATCAAGAACACTTACGCTTAAATGAAAGGCTCAGAAGCAGGATAGCAGAGTTATTGCCACTATACAGGTTAGATGTAGGACAAAGAGAGTGCAAATACTTTGGACAAAAAGAAGAGTATGGACTTGAGGGCGGCATAAGAGGCGTAATGATGAAAAAGGCTGTTGCAAATTTGATCAACCACAATTTATACTATTTAGACCTGAAGAGAGAAGTAAAATTATATTTAAAGGAAGTGCAGATTGCTTTAAGATCTGAAAACATCGAGATTACTAAAGAGCAGCTTAAAGCAATTAAAGATAAGGTATACGCAGCTAAAAATCAGCATTCAATTACCAAAGGCTTTTGGTTTGTGGATATGATGGCAGAGGAAGTTAAAAAAATCCCTGAATGCAGCCAGCATGAAGCAAAAATTGCTCAAATTACAAAATATTACATGCATAATCCATCTGAAGAAGTATTTGAGGGCAGATTAATTGATACTATGGCATTAATCATGTGTGCACCAAGCAAAAGAAAATTATCTCTGTATGATAAGTATGGATTTATACGAATTTTTAATAACTTCAATACTTATGATCCTAAGTATTTCAGGTTATTTGTTGAATGGAGTGCGTTGATGAGTTATCAGCTAGACGAATTTAGGAAGATAGCTGCGGATGCTGAAGCTAGAGGTGAAGAACCTGACTTTGGACCTACGGTAACCAGCTTTCCAGAAGGCGTAACAATTGACTACACCAAAACTTTAGGAGATTTTTATAAAGGTAATCCAATTATTGTAGGTATGCCAGATGTAGATAATTATGATCCAAACGATATTGGTTACCAGTATGCGAAATATAATTTGTTCGCCTTAATGGATATATACGGTAAAGATTTTATTGAGGATACAATTAAACGAAAAATAAGGAATTATGGAGAAAATCTTGATATAGATACTAATCAATATTATTACTACGAAAGACAGGTATTTACCCTTGATGAGTTAAACCCACGGACTCGGATGACAGATCAGTGGAAGTATGAACAGGCTATTGAGCTTGCAGACACTGAGAATATGGCAGATGAGATTAGAGGTCATGAGAAGTTTTTGATTGGCGTGACCACAATATATTACCCAATGCAGAAAAACCGTTTAGAGACTGCGCAGTATATACCTTCCTGGAAAATGCTTAACGACCCTTCAGCAAACGTTCCTTCAAAGTTCCAGTATAAGCTTACCAAGCCTATGAGAGAGTTTTATAAAAAGCTTCCTTTAGATCCTATACGCCGTATGAAAGTGTTAAAGCACGCTGCAATTAAATGGGCAGCTGAGGAATCATTCCCGATACTAATTCAAAAAGGCACGGATTACATCAAAGATATAACCATACTCAATACGGTGTTTGACTGTATGGTACATACAATTAAACTTGCTAAACAAAATAACGCATCTGAAGAAGTACTTCAGGAAATGAGAGATTTATACGCAGAATCTGTACGTGAGTCATTTAGGGTAAGGTTTTTAGTATCATCCACAGTATGTAATATGTACCTAGAGAGACTGGTCGAGATTCCAGGAATCACACCTGATCTTACGCATTTATTATTCGATATAAGCCTTGAGACTAAAGAAGCAGATATGCCATATCCAATCAGTTCTTTAGGGCAGATTGTTGGAACAAATCCGCATGGTATTAAACTGATCTATGACTTTATAACCCAGAGGGGTCATTTTACTGAAGCGCAGATCAACAAGTTTAAAAACAGTAAGTTTTTAGACAAAGCTACCTTCCAGCTTGATAGGTTTGCAGATCTTGGAAGTATTTTTTATAGTCAGGATTTCTTTGGTGTCAATATAGGGCTGCTTGATCCTGACAAAGATACTGACGCAATTTTTGAATATACTCCAAACGGTTATGGTGAAGGTTTAGATATTATCCTGAATAATAAGTTTTTCCCAACGCCTAATATGGATAAAAAACTTTTAAATACTACAATAGGATGGCAGGTATCGTACTTAAAAGATAATTTCCGCATAGGTATGAATGAGGATGTACTAAGGCGAAGTCCATTATATTCACTTACTGAAAGAGATAACTCCTATTTCAACAGTATGGTTTATGGTGGCTTTGCTGCATATTCAAGGCTTAACCTTATGGTATGTTCAGCGATTGCAACTGGTAAACACGAACTGGTTAATAAGCTACTTACGTACGCTGAAGACAAAGATAAGGTAATGGGTCATTTATTCAACCTTGATGCAGTGCTGCTCAGGATTATCCGCCACAAAGACTATTCTATGTATTATAAGTTTATAGGTCATATTCTTACCAATGCTGAAAAAGGCAGATCTACTGTTACTTCTAGCTATATTATGGCAACCATCAGAGAAGGCTTAAACCATGCGATACATTTTGATAATGCAGAAGCAGTGTCGTTTATCCTAAAGTTCATGCATCAGGACAGAGTTAAAAACCTTGCCCTTCAAAGTCTTGTTGCTCATTGTTTTGCAAATACAGTGAGTGAAGGTGGAGAAGTTAGTTTTGCAAGGTTTATAGAGCTTGTCGCAGATGATATAATAAAACGCAACAAGCCTAAAGCTTTATATATGTTACTTGCGGAATATCCTGAATACCACATTAACATTTTACCAAAGCTTAGAGGCAGAATAAGCCCTGAGAACGTGGATCTTCTTAATGCTGTTGCTAAAGCTGAGTCATTATTTGGTTTAAATCAAAAGCAAAGACTTGAGCTACTCCTTAAAGAGCAGTACAAGGATGAAGCAAAAATGCTATTACTATCAAGCAGACTTAATAACGCTGAAGTATTTGACAATTGCTACAGAGTGTTCATGAGCGCTTTAAAAGGCTTTATAGCTGACAGAACAATAGTTGAGACAGCAACTGTGGCTTTACTTAACCGTATGGAAAGTCTGGATCTTACTAAAAATGATGACAAAGTACAGTATAAATATATTGTATCGCTTATCCTTAATTTAAAAGGCACATTCCAGCATATGCCTCTTGCTGTAACAAGTATAAATGCATTACTTGAAACAATGGATAAGAAAATGAAGTCTATGTTTACACGAGAGAAAGTACAGGAAGAAAAGAATGTAGTTACTCAGGCAGCTTCTGCTATATATTCATTTTACGCTACTTTCGCGAAAATTCAGCCTAAAGCAGAGCCTTATGAGGTGCTACTTTCTAAAAACATCACTGATCTTGTGTTAAATGAAGTTGAAGAGTTTGATCTAACCCTATCATTTAACCCACCATCCCAACCCTCCCTCAGAGAAAGAGAGGAACTAAGACGCAACGCCTTGACACATGAAATGGCAGAGGATGTAAATAATCAAATTGCCGCTGTAAATGAACCTTCTAATCTGGAAGTCAGTACACAACAAGTAAATATTCAAAGCCAAACCTCTCTTAGAGAAACCGAAGAGCTAAGACCCTTAACACGTGAAATGGCTCAAAACGTAAACTAACCATTTGTAAGGATCTATTTCATTAAAATAATAATGGAATAGATCCTATTGTGCTGATCTGGGGGCATAATTGGGGGCATCTGCAATACATCTCAAAACAAAACATCATATACTTCAAGGCTACATCAATACAATATGGACGCCTTTCTCGCCAGATTTTTCCTCCCTTTTCAATAAATCCCTGATTTTTATACAAATTCAATTCTAAGATTATTTTTTGCTGCTTTTTATTCAAAAATTTATACATAAATTTAATTAACCTGTATATAATCCACCAAAAATTAGGATTCGTCCTTTTTATTTCTTCAACTTTATAGAGAAAAATAATGATGTGGTATGTGTGGATGGGAGTTAAGGTATGTGGTGCGGTGGTGTGTGCGTATTTTGCGTATAAGATATTGGCGGCTGCATATCGTAAATTATCACCACGCATTAAAAGATTATTTAACCGCATTAAGCAAAAACTAAAGGGGGATGACAGATCCCCCATCAAAGCAAAATATAAAGAAGTAGAGGAAGAAATGAAAGACGTAACAGTAAATCCGGATGAATTTTACGTATCAACACCAGCAGCAAGTATAAACAAGATAAAACTTAGCGAACCTATTACAATTAGAATAGAAGACGTAATTGCAGAAGGTAAACGTAACTACAATCACATGATAACTAATGTTTTACCAAGCTTAAGAATAAGACAAGCTAAATATTATGAATATTATTTACAAAGATTAGCTGCAATTAAACAACAATATAGATTAGATGTGGGAGATGAAAAACCTTTAGCTAATCAAGGTTTTTTTCTTAAAAAAAATAAATTAAAAGCCCCTGTCACAATGGACCCTGGTCTCCCCTTAAGAAAAGGATATGGACTTGAGCCTGGTATAGATAATTTTTCTGAAGGCAGTGCTGTTAGTTCATTATATTCGCACAACTTATACTTTTTAGACCTTAACAGAGAAATACATTATTACACAAAATGTGTAACAAAGTTTTTCTATACACATTTTGGTAAACATATTGGTCAAACTATAATAGACAAAATAAAACAAAAAGCATTTGATGCTGCTGATGCCAATAAAGATACCAAAGGCTTTTGGTTCATAGATATTATGTATAATGAACTGACAAAATATGTAGGCGAGGTAGAGGGCAGAAAAGAAAAGTTTAAACTTTTTACCGAAATGTTTAAATACTTACAGATTATTAATGATGAGCAAAATACATCTTTAATGAAAAATTTTATTCCTGTTGAAAAACTTCGTCATTTAAGAACCATAGACATTATGGCATTAGTTCTAAGCTCACCTGATAAAGCTATGGCTATGGCAGATGAATATGATGGCTTTAATGATATTTTTGAAGAACATACTAAATATGATGAGGCGTTTTTCAAAACTTATTACGAATGGTGCGTAGTAATGAATTATAAGGTTGAAAGGCGCAATAAGATTATAGAAGAAGCAAGAACCAGAAACGAAGAACCGAACTTAGAAAGCACTATAACAGAACTTCCTGCTGATTATGTATATCCATATGAGTATGAACCAGGTAAATTTGCCCAGATTAATCCTCGTGATCCAGTTATGCTAGGAAGCATTTCATATAGCAAAGTATATTTACTTGCAGAAATATTTGATACCAATTTTGAAGATATACTATTAGCAAGCTTTAAAAACAATTCATGTCGCATAGAAGATCATAACAAATGCAATGGATATTTTTTAGATAAAATGACACCGCGTGAACTGCAAAGAACTCATTTATACCGCTTGGGTGAAATGGCTATTGGTAATTACCGCTATCAAGACAAATTAAACAACTGTAAATTTGACGAAGTGGCAAAATATGAAATGCAGTTTGTAGTAGATGAAAGTCAGCTTCACAGAATTTGCATGAATTTTGCTATACTTGACGACATATATAAACATGGGCGTTATGGTGGGGCTGCTACTGGAAGAATCGACTGGAACATTAAGGTAGGATTTTTAGAGAGCTCTTTATATGCACCAACTCTAAACACAGTACATGAAGGCGATGAGGTTCTGCCAAACAGATATCAATATGAGCTTGAAAAAGGATATATTGGCTTTTTCAAAATCCTCCCAAGACAAAATCTTGTTAGCCGCATAGAGATCCTTAAAGAAGTTGCAATCAACTGGACAAAAAATGAGTGGACAGACGAAAGACCTCACAGAGGTACCATGTACATGAAAGACATAACCTTTCTTACAACCGTATTCGACTGCGCAGTACATGCAATAAGACTTGCAAAACAGCAAGGTTATTCTGAAGAAGATCTCAATAAAATGAGAGAATTCTACAAAGAGATGTTATTTAAGTCATTTAAACCAAGATTCGCCTCTTCTTCTACAGTATGTAATATGTACTTAGAAAGACTCATTAAAAAAGACGGTATCAATGAAGATCTCACTAATGTTGTTTTCGACGTAGAGTTTAATGCTGCAGAAAAAGATTTAAAGCATAACATACAAATGCTTTCAAGGGTAATGTCACTTAACCCACATGGTGTGAAGTTAATATATGACTTTGTTACCCAGCGCGGACATTTTACAGAAAAAGAAATTTCTAAAATTAAAAGGAGCAAGCTATTTAGGACTATAGAGGTAGACTCATTATTCGATTATGAGCCTGATATAGTGATACCTGACATATTTGGGGTTAACCTTGCAAGACTTGAGGCTGAAAAAGAAAACTCACCTGCATTTAAATATACTCCAAGTGGGTATGCTGAAAGCCTTCACATATTATTTAATGAAAAGTTCTTACCAAGTTTGCATCTTGATAAGGAAAAATTAAATGAGATTATCGGCTATGGTGTGTCATATAGTAAAGATGCTGTATTTAGGGGCGCATCAAATGAAACATTAGACCGAATAGGCTTTACTGGAATTACCAATATGACAGGATCCTATTTTAATTCTGCTCAGCTTGGAAGGTTCGGAAAATATTCATTACTTAACCTTATGATATCAAGTAGCATAGCAAGTAATAATCAGGAGCTTCTTGATAAGTTGCTTACATATTCTACTAATAAAAACCGCGATTTAGCCCATATTTTTAATTTTGACGCATTACTGATAAGAGCGATTAAGCACAAAGATTATGCTGGCTTTTGGAAGATGGGCGCTAAAATTATTGAAGTTCATGGTGGTCAAGACTCCAACCCTACCTGTGGTGCCTATATTTTAGCAACTATCAGAGAAGGGTTAGATTACGCGATTGCATCGGATGATGTTGAAAGTTTCTCGTTCCTAATGGATCTTATGCATAAAGGTTCATACCATCAAATTATGAGAAGGGCACCAATGAGTATATGCTTCATGGATTCTCGAGAAGAAGTTCAAAACGCAGACTTAACTAAATTTGCTGAAATTATTGCTGATGATATTGTAACACATAACAAGCCTAAAGCATTATATATGTTACTTACGGAATATCCTGAGTATATAGATGCTGTTAAAGCCAGAATTAAAAGTAAATTGACACCAGAGCATGTTGAGTTACTAAATGTTATTGCCAGAGCTGAGTCTATAGCCGATCTGGAGCCAAAGCATGCGCTTGAGATGCTGATCAAAGAAGGTTACAGACCAGAAGTTTCAATGCTACTACTTTCACACAGGCTTGATCATACTCAGTTTTTCCACAACTGTTACAGAATTTTCGATGGAGTTTTAAGTGGAAAGATTGCTACCATAAGCTTTGCTGAAACTGCTGCAAGTACAATGCTGCACAGAATGGACAATCTTGACCTTTCAAGTAGTGATGGTAAAGAACAGTACAAACATGCTGTATCCCTTATTAAAAATCTTAAACTGATGTACAGACAAAATATACAGGCAACAAGGTTGTTTGATAATGTACTTGCTACTATGGATGAGAAAGTAAAGACTAAGCTTAAAAAAGAAGAAATTGCAGAAGAAAAATCTAAGCTTGGTGATTTCTTTGCGCCATTATTACATAAATTTGGTATACAACAACCAAAAAAAGCAACCCTTGTTCAGCCTGAAGTTTATGAAGAGTTTTTATCTGCAAGGATTACAAATCAGCTAGCTATTGTAATCGAACCGTTTGATCTTAGAGTTGACATTCAGTTCAACACACAAGGTCAAACCTCACTCAGAGAAAGAGAAGAAGCAAGAAGAAAAGCCTTAATTGCTCAAAATGTGAACTAAGAACTTAAACAATCCAGCATAGAATACTACTGGATTGTTTAAGCTGATAAATCCATTTTTTCCAAATTATCATTGTTTTCAAAGTTTTTAAAATATTCTTGAAAATATGATATTAAAGCATCTTGGTTATTTGAAAATTGGAACATAAGAACAATATCTGGATTTAGGGCAAAATTAACCCCTATTTTATTATAAAGTTCCCTAATCTTGTCTTCTATCATACCAGATATAAAATCATCCCATCCAGCTTTTGGAAGTTTCATAGCCCTTTCATAAGCGCCAGACATATAGTGCTTTGTTGCCTCTTTTATAGATTCTTCCACTGTATAATGTTCTATTGGCTTTCTTTCAGGGCTAAAAATGCTTAAGTCTGTGCTAGTATCGATCCCTAATATTCTATTTGCAACTTCTTCTGATATAATTGGGGATTGATGAAAACCGTCTCTATATGTACCTGAAATAACCCATAAGCCCTTAACTGATGTTTCACCGATTAGTGGCAGACCGTCTAAAGACGCAGGTCTGTTTCCAACCATAATTTTTTGCATTTTAGCTTTATAAAAATCCTGATGAAGCTGCTCTACCGTACATTCTAGTAAGAAATGAATTATGCCGACTTCAGATAAGTCACTAGGATTTACGTATACGTTATTAGAAGCACCAACATATAAAGAATTGTCATTATAGGGTAAAATATGTAGCCCACATGCCCCTGAGCGATTTGGCGTTCTTATAAGGTGAGGCACATTTATTACTTTTTCAATCAGAACCGCCTGCCCTAACCCCGCAAAAATCGGTACTGTATTGATACCAAAATCAGAGTTTTCTATGATAGACTGCGTATAGCTTCCAGCACATAACAGAAGCTGGTCGGCAGTAATACTGGCATTCGATTTCAGCTCAATACTGAAACCACTAGCATTTTTATCAGATTTTATAACCGCATCATCAATAATATCAACATTATCATTAGCCGATAAAATATCGAGCAATCTGTCTAAAATTAAAGTAGGGTTGATAAATCCTTCGTTAGGCAAATAATATGCTTCAATGGCTCTAGCATCCTCTACTGGTTTAAAGCCTGGTATTGTAAAAGGATCTATTCTACTATAATCTTCGTTAAAATCGTTTAAAGCGGCAATCATTGCATAAATATTTTCGTGATCAACTATACCACTTTTGGAATTATTAATAACGTAAGTGCCTTTATTAATCTCAAGTTTATCAGAAAAACCTCTATTTAGCTCATTTATATGATCATCCCATTTTCTTAAAGCTTTATAGCATGTATCAAACTTTTTATTACCAAGTTCAGTTTTTAATGAAGAGTGTGTAAGCTCGCCGAAACAGCTTATCATACCACCAGCTGCATTTGTAGCACCGCTTAGTCTTGACTTAGGAGCAACTACGGCTATCCTAATATTATTATGCTTTTTGGTTAAATTATAAGCGATTGATAGCCCTATTATACCATTACCAACAATTGCAACATCGTATTTCATTAAAAAAACCCAAAATTATTTTGTATTGATTTACCAATAAGAATAAATGCACTATAATGAATTAATAATAAAAATCAATTTAAATAAAAATGAACCTACTGAAAAATATATATAAAACAATCAAAGATAGCTTCTCTGAGCAGATGGCAACCCTATTTGCTATTTTCGGAGTTTTAAACTTTTTAATGTTCGATTTTTTATGGAATCTTCTTCATAACATTGAAAATGTTAATTCTAACCTACGCCTCATTGCAGCTGGACTTTGTTTATTGTTATCAGTTAATAAATGGTGGCCATCAAAGCTAAAACCTATATTACCATTTTTTTGGATTATAACCGTCATATATTGTCTTCCATTTTTTGGAACTTATATGTTTCTCGTTAATTATACTTCGTATGCATGGCAGTCAAATGTCATTCTTGGTTTATTCTGGTTAATTCTTATTACCGATTGGTTATCTTTTTCTGTTATTTTATCGAGTGGTACATTACTAGGGCTTTTGTTTTATAAATACCGTCACGGAGACCTTCCTGATGATATGCTTTATTATAAAGATACCTTTATCAACCTTGCGTGGGCAGTAGTAATTGCAATATTGTTCTCTCGGAAAAGGGAATTACTTGAAAAAATCAAGGAGCTTAAAAAGATTAATAAACTAAACAAAAAGATTAACAAAAAAAATAAACAACTTAAGAAAGCTTTAGCTTCTAAAACTGAATTCTTAAATAATGTTAGCCATGAAATTAGAACGCCAATTCAGGGAATTACCACTATTTCTGAACATTTAGCGCAGGATTGGCAAAAATTAGATGATAACACAAGACAGTTTTTAGCAAAAAAAGTTGCAGCCAACGCTACAAGGCTATTCTCGTTTATTAGAACAATATTAGATTTGTCGCGCATGAATAAGGGCAAACTTGATATGCGGTTTGCCCCAATGAGCCTTCTAAAATCTATTATAGAAATTAAAGAAGAATGTGAGGATTTATACTTAGATAGCCGAAATGTAGAAATTCAATTTGATAATACTTTAGAAGATGCCTGGATTAACGGCGACCATGAACGTGTTATGCAAGTTATAAGAAACTTACTAACAAATTCTATTAAATTTACTAAAAGTGTTATAAAACTCTCTCTGCAATATAATCATGATGAACAAATATATGTTTTTACCATTACAGACGATGGCATGGGTATTCCTAAAAAAGAACTTGAAGAGATATTTAAGCCATTTGTCCAAAGTACCTTAACTAAAACAGGCGCAGGTGGTACTGGGCTTGGGCTTACTATCTCTAGGGATATTATTAAAGCTCACAGAGGTAAGATTTGGGCTGAAAATGTTGAACCATCAGGAGCTAAGTTTACTTTTACTATTCCAGCTTTAACTGAATTTGAAAATATATCGGATTTTACAAAAAATACTTTAAAGGCACCTGATATAAAAAATATTATTATCATCGATGATGAAACAAGTGTTTTAATGAGCATAGAAATGATGCTACACAAGATCGGTTATCATGACCTAAAAATGTTCTCAGATGCTAAAAGCGCTATTTTGTTTTTAGAATCCAATGAGTTCATCCCCGATTTAATTATTGTTGACCTTATGATGCCGAAAATGAATGGAATAGATTTTTTAAGTGAAATTAGTAACATTTCACAACTAAAATCTGTGCCTAAACTTTTACAAACAGGATCACATGATCATAATTTACTTTCTAAACTGGGTAGTTTTGAAAATTTAAAAATCCTGCATAAACCATTTAATACCGAAGATTTATTAGAAAATATTATTAAGCTTACTACTAAAAATTAATAAAACCTTTTGCAATAATTTAATAAAACCATTAAGATTTTAATATTAGTGTATTGTAAAAGTTTATTTATATGAAAACAACTAAAGATGAAGCAAAGATAATTAATAAAGCTTTGGACTATTGGAACAAGAATGGACTTATTAATGACCAAACCAAGCAAAAGTTAGGTCATACAATAATAGCGGAAAATTTTGCATGGAAAAGCTTTTCAAAATATTCCTCTATCATAGCAGTTGTATGCTTTGTTATTGTAGTTATGTCAATAGGATCTACGGAAACTGTTATTAATGCTTTATTATTTCCACCACATAATATAAAGGCTATTATATTAACAATACTTTCTTTAGCTATTTTAAGTAAAAACTATTTTTCTAAATCTAGCTCTTATACAAATGTAATTATAAATTTTCTTGGACTTGTAACATCATTACTTGGTTTTTACCACATATTTAAAACTGCAATATTTGACCAAACTACTATATTTTTATTATGTGGGATATATTATTTAGCCATAGCGCATTTTATAAACTCTATGCTAATAGGGTATGTTGGATGGAGCTTTTTAGCATGTTACCCAATAATCTTACTCCAAATACCCACAAACTTCATTCCTGAGTTTTCTTTAATAATTAATGTATTATTTTTCGGTATAGGTGTTTTATCAACTAATATCAATTATATACTTAGCAGATCAGCAATTATATGCAGTGCTATAGGCATATTCATTGCTACTATATTCTTAGCAATATTTCCTAATAATACTCATTTATTGTCTGTATTTGGCAGTAATACAAAGTATTTTTGGGCTATAATTAATTTGGGAACAAGTATACTTTCCTTGATAGTAGGGGCTAAACTAAACAATACATTAATTAGAAGATTAGGATTTGTATTTACAGTTCTCTCTGCTTTTATGCTTTATTTCTTCGTATTTTGGACAATCCTACCTCAAATGCTCTTTTTCTTATTTATAGGACTTATATTTTGGATTGTAGCAACATATAGCGAGCAGTATATTGGCAAGTTTTAACTGCATATGTTCTTATAAGTCATTTTATGTTGCATTATTGTCATAGTTTGCTATCATATATTTCTAACAGTTAACTAACTAACTGCAAAGTTATTACAAAATTAATAATCTAGCAGAAGGTTTGGGACAAATGTTGCGAATTCTTCCTAGATTATTATTAGGCTTTGCCGCTTAGTAAGTCAGGAGGTATATTATGGAATTAAATAACGTTGCAATGCGATACTTTGAAAGGTATATGTCGGCAATTGGAATTATCGGACACTCAATTTTTATTTTTCAAACTTATAAAGTACTACAAACACATAGCTCCGAAGATATATCGCTATTAGGCTTTACTATGGCTTTTATATCAATTTGTAGCTGGCTTTTCTATGGTCTAGTTACACACGATAAGGTGTTGGTTAGGGTAAACATATTCGGCTTTGCCGTAGCCCTTGTTTGCATATTGTCGATTATATTTGTAAGATTGTACTAATTATTAAGCTATTGAAATGGATAGCTTTGTAATTGGTATATTCTATAAAATACTGCACTTACCAATATAGGCATGTTTAAGTTTTATATTTTTAGGGTATGATCCATATTTGATACTGCCAATGCCAACATAATCACGATATATTTTTTCGGTAATTTCAGGCGGTAGGGCAATTACCCTATCCCTTACTTTATCAATGGCTGAAAATGTAACGTTATTATCTTTTCTTAATGAGTGAAATTTGACGATACTTATGAATGATTCCCAACCTATATAATAGGGTTCATCATTTTTCTTAAAATTAAGAAAAACAGGGCTGTATTTTTCTAAAATATACCCACAAAGTTCTAAGCCAAATTTAAAATTTGCATGTTTCAAAGGGTCATTTTCATTTTTAGGGCTATATTTTCTATAAAATCCATCAACAATATCTATAATATCAAGCCCATATTTATGATTTAACGCTTTGGCAAGTTTAACATATTTAACCACCCAAAGATTGGGATTGAATATATTTTTTGGATCATCTATTGCTAAATTATTCTCACAAATATGCCATAAAATATATAAACGCCTGAAACTAAATGAATTTTTACTACTGTTATGAAATATCAGAATTTCTTTCATCAATTGCTTGTTTGACATATGCGTCATCAATGAACATAAAATATCGGATTTATATTCTTTTTCAAAATAACTGTCGATTAAGTTAAAATTTGCACGTATTAGGTAATCCTCAGATTTATTACATATATGTTTTGCTAAAAGAACTATTAACTTGCATTTAAGATTATGCTCTTTATCCTGCATTTGAATTAACCCCTAAAATATAAAAACGCCGCTTTTGAGGGCGACGTTTTTATTAATGTATAATATAGTAAAATACTAACGTTTAGAGAACTGGAAGCTTCTTCTCGCTTTCTTCTTACCATAGTGCTTACGTTCAACAACTCTTGAATCTCTTGTTAAGAGTCCAGCAGCTCTTAATAAAGCTCTGTAAGCTGTAGGATTGTATGATGCAAGCGCACGAGAAAGACCATGTCTTACCGCACCAGCCTGACCTGAAAGACCACCACCAGAAACAGTACACATAACATCAAATTCTCTGTGTGTATTTGTTGCATCAAAAGCTTGATTAATAATATCTCTTGATACTGGTCTTGCAAAATATTGCTCAACAACTTTACCGTTTACAATAAACGCACCTTTACCTGGTTTAATCCAAACTCTGGCTTTAGCGTTTTTACGTCTACCTGTACCGTAAGCTCTACCAAATTTGTCGAGCTGAGGTTTCATATCTTTTACATCTTGTACTTGAGTCATAATAATATCCGAAATTAGTTATGTTGTGAATTTTTAGGATTTTTTGATCTTATGTCAAGTGTAGCAGGTTGCTGAGCTGTATGTGGATGCTCTTCACCAGCGTAAATAAATAGGTGAGACATTTGTTTTCTACCCATTGTACCTCTTGAGATCATTCTTTTTACTGCAAATTCAATAACTCTTTCTGGGTATTTACCTTCAAGGAGTTTACCAGCAGTAATTTCTTTAATACCACCAGGGTGACCTGTATGACGGTAGTAAAATTTACCATCTTTTCTATCGGCTTTTCTGCCTGTAAGTCTTACTTTTTCAGCATTAGTAATAACTACGTAATCACCACAGTCCATGTGAGGAGTAAATGTAGCTTTATGCTTTCCACGGAGGATCTTTGCAACTTCAGCTGCAAGCCTACCTAATACTAAACCAGATGCATCAATATGCACCCAATTTTTTTGTACATCTTTTTCTTTTAATACAAAAGTACTCATAGTTTAACCTTAAAATTTAAGTTATTTACTCGGCAACCGAATGTTTTTCTTTCATTTCTGTAATACGTGCAGATTTACCACGGAGTTTTCTCATGTAGTATAATTTCGCTCTACGTACTCTACCGCGTTTAACAACAACGATTTTATCAATTCTTGGCGAATATAATGGGAAAATTCTTTCTACGCCTATGTTATGGGAAAGCTTTCTAACAACAAATGATGAAGCATATCCTTTATTTCTTACTGCGATGCAAAGTCCTTCGAAAACCTGAATCCTTTCATTGTTTCCTTCAACGATTTTTGCATGCACGCTAATTGTATCACCCGCTTTAAATTCTGGGTGTGACTTATTTTCTGTCAATTTTTGAATTTGAGCATTATTGAAAAGCTCTAACTTATTCATATTTTGCCTCGTTACAACCTATAATTTTAGATTCTTTAAAATTTTTCCAAAGATCTGGACGGCGCTTCTGAGTAATTTTTTTTGCCTCATCGAGCCTCCATTCCCTGATTTTTCTATGGTCACCGGAAGTAAGAACTTCTGGAACCACAAGACCATTCCATGAAGAGGGTCTAGTGTATAACGGATATTCTAATAAACCAAAAAACTCATTTTGGCTACAAAAACTTTCTTCCATTAATGCATTACCGTTATTTATTACACCAGGAATGAGTCTAATGCAAGCATCAATTAGTGTCATTGCAGGAATTTCTCCACCGGACATGATAAAATCGCCCAAAGAGACCTCCTCAAATTCATAAAAATCAATGACTCGCTGGTCAATTCCTTCATATCTGCCACACAGCATTAATATGTCGGAACAACTTTTTAAATTTTCAATATATTCGTAATTTATTTTTTTTCCTCTTGGGGAAAAATATATAAATTTCTGAACATTATGTTTAGCTTTGATATTATCAATAGCTTTACCTAAAATATCAGGGCGCATAACCTGCCCGATTCCACCGCCAAATGGCTCGTCATCAACAGATTTGTAATTACGCTCCACAAAATCCCTAGGATTTGTCACAGTGTAATTCCAGTGCTTTCCAAGCGCTTTCCCAGCTAATGACATTCCCAAAATCCCTGGGAATGCATCTGGTAACATTGAAATTATATGAAAATTCTGCATTTTACACCTCATCAGGTATATTGCAGTAAATTACCTTATTTTCTACATCTACTTCAGGAAAAGTATCGTTATTAAAAGGAAGCAATAATTTATTGCTGCGAATTTCTACTTCACAAATATCGCCTGCTCCATAATTATGAACCGCAATAATTTTCCCTATTTTTTCTTTAGAATCAGGATCTTTTATATCCATATCTATGAGATCGCTAATATAGAACTCGCCATCTTCTTCAATTTCAGGGAAATCTGATCTCATTGCAAATATTTGCATGCCTTTAAGCCTGTCAGATATGTTTTTATCATTTACACCATCTATAGAGCAAATTGATACATCCTGATTAGATGATCTGACTTTAAATTTAATTTTTTCATTATTTTCCTTATAAAGTGCTGGAAAACCAAAAAAATTAGGGGTCAAAGCTTTCACTTTGACCTCCCCTTTTACTCCATGCGAGCCAATAATATAGCCAACTAAGACTAATTTAGACATTAGATAACTAAGCCTGCTCTTTCATCTCTTTTTTAGATAATTTTTTAGGATTGTTTCTTAAACGCTCAAGTCTTTTAGAAACATTACCCGGAACTTCGTAATTATAAGCATCCATAAGTTTTGCAACTCTATCAGTCATTTGTGCGCCTTTAGCAATCCAATCTTTAACTAAATCAATTTTAATACCAAATCTTTCTGCAGAATCTTTAGCTTTTGCAGGATTGAAGAAACCGAGTTCAGCAATAAAGTCACCATCTCTCGGTGCTGTTGCATTAGCTACTACAACTTTGTAGTATGGTCTCTTTTTTGAACCACGTCTTGTAAGTCTTATTTTAACTGTCATGTCTTTACCATATAAAAAGATCGAATTTTGGCATTTATATTATATTTTGAAGTAAATGTAAAGAGTGTTTTGATGATAAAGTTTTATTAATTAATTAATATATTTCATTTAGTCCTTATTACTTATCAAACATCATACGTCCAAATATGATAACTGTAGCTACAGTACATACAAAATATGATATTACCATGGCTATTTTAAGCCCATAATTATAGCCCAAATCAAAGATTTTCCTATTATTACTGGCATTCATAATATAAGTTTCTAACTCCAGGAACTTTTTTTGAGCTTCCTGAAACTGATCATTATCTTTTTTTATCATACTTACATCGCAGCAAACATTTAATAACTCTTCTAAAATACCGCCAAGCTCAACTACCTTATCAAGTCTTTTAGCAACTTCCTCTCTTGTGGTTTTACTTTTAATGAAAGTTAGTATTCCTCTAAGAGATGCAGCGTATTTTTTTGTAAGATTAGGTAAATTAGGAACTTTTGCTTCTCTTTGAGCAATTGATAACAAAGCAACAGATCTTAATAGCCTGTTACTTTCAATTTCTGGATAGTTAGATACAGTACTAATTCTTACCTCTTTTCTGAAATTTAATTTAGCAGCTATAAAGGCTGAAATGTGCCTGTCTAAAATCTGAATATCTTTAACTTCACATATATCATTTAAAACAGTAAGTAACCTGGCAACACTAAAACAATAATAATTGATTACAAGGGGACTCTGACAAACAAGCGTTGTATTAAACTCATATAAAAGTCTTTCCATCCCAAAGCCAAACTCATGTTTTTTTGCATACAGCTTAAATCTTTCGAGATTCATGATCATATAGGAAGCAAAGATTTTATTTCCTAATGTTCTGTTTTCCATAGCCATGTTTATTAAACTACTATCAAGTACCTGATAGATATGATTAATATTATCCTGAATGTTTTTTGAAAGCGCATGACATAATAAACTACCAAAACCCTCAATATGCAATGCAATGGATTTGTACCTGATACCATTTTCAGGATCTATAATCATAATACATCTGCATAGTATCTCGTCTTCACTAATATTAATAAAACTAGCACTTGATCCCATTTTAACAGTATATGAAAGCCTTTCTGCCATTTCTGGGTTAGCAATTCCACCTTCAACCCATTTCACAAACTTTGAGTCTTTTATAACCTTTTTCCCCAAATCCCAGTCATTATAAAGAGCTTGCGCAACACTTCCTGTAGTGTAATATTTAGTCTCTCCTATGTTAAATATCCTTGTGGCTTTTTTATAAAGCCTTAGTACTGCAAAATTAAACCTTCTACCCTTTAGCCACTCAATAACCTTGGTCGTACCCCACCTTTCAGTTCTTCTATCACAAAGTAAGCCTTTTACCATGTTTTTAAATGCAGCAGAACCATTAAAATCAGGACAGTAAACCTCGTATGCACTTTCCTCTATTCGTCTGTAAACAAGTTCTTCCAGTGATAGTAATTCAGCAGGCAAATTACCTTTGGTTAAATAAACTACTGTAATACCTAGCGAAAAATAATCATTAAGTACATCGGAAACGCCCTTAGCTATAGGCATGACCTGCATTCTTTCTATTACTTCATAAGCAGCTGGCTGCGAAAAGCCACAAGGCTCTCTGATAGCATCCCCAACAGTTACATCTAAAATATTATTTACGTTGTTAATATAAATATTATCAGGATTTATTCCACCGTGTGACTGTCCAAGCTCCTCAAAACCCATTAAAACCTTAGTTACAATAGGAATAACATAATCCATAATCTGCTGCTCAGACATTGGACCAAACTGCTTTACATATGATCTTAATGTAATTCCTGCAGGCTTTTTAAATACTGCGCAAAGTCTGTAATGATTTACCTCTCCTACTGGCAAAATTTCACAATGAATTGGCTTTACAATATTGGTAAATGTGTTTTCCATCATCTCTGAAATAATATCCATACGATATCCATAGGATGGGTCAAACACATATACGAACTTATCTTGTACACCGGGATTTCCCAAGTCATTTACATCAAATGCCTGACCAAAAATACTGGAAAATTCTCTAATAGGGGAAGATGCAAGAATAGTATATTTTTCAGAAATAGTATTAAGCTTATGCGTTATATGAAAAGCTTTGGTTTTTTCTGGTTTCTGATTACTATCACGCATTATGTTTTTCTAAAAAAATTAACTGATTTAATGCTATTGCATTAATAAAATTCTGTCAACTTTTAGGATGATTTATAAGCTAAAATACAATCTTCGTAAAATTTATTGTAAATTCTTTTTGTTATATTGTGCCTGTTAAAAATAATCTTATTGATTGAACTTACAGGCATGATATCTAAGGTTGTTGATGTAACAAAGCAGTCCTCAAATTCATAAATATTATTTGGATTAATTTTTGTTTCAATCACATTAATTTCAAGTTGTTTAGCTATAAATATTATTTTCTGACGCGTAAGACCATTTAAAAAACAATCAGCGAGTGGCGTATATAGTTTATTATCTTTGACAAAGAAAATGTTGGAACTTGTAGTTTCAGCAACATTACCTTCAAAATCTAATAATAGTGAATCATCAAACCCTTTTGCTAAAGCTTTATGTTTTTCAAGTGTTGCTATCGCATAAGATGCAGCACATTTGCTTTGAACAGGTAAACATTCTTTTGAAGGTCTTTTATAATCACCAATGTTAAGTTTATAACCTTTGCTAAGATCTTTAGGCACTTCAATTGTATTAGTATTCCATACTGCGATTGCCACATGAACAGTTGTATTAGGAGCTGCAATTTTAATCTCTTCACTTCCCCTAAATACTACAGGTCTTATGTACCCAAAATAAATATCATTTTTTGCGACAACTTCTAAAGTAGCATTTTTAATTTGATCCTTAGAAAAAGGTATTGTCATGCCAATTAGATTAGCAGACAGAAACAGTCTGTCGATATGCTCATCAAGCATAAATATTTTGTTGTAATATACTCTAATTCCTTCAAATACAGAACTAGCATAATGAAGACCATGAGTCATTATTGGTATATTAGCATCATTACTATCCGTAATAGCACCATCAACCCACATTTTGCCATATTTAGAAGTCATATTTTACCCCTTTTTCAAAAAGGAATATCATAAAAATACATCTAATACAATTATTTTCTGAAAGATTGTTCAGCTGATTTTTCTTTATCTTTAGATACTTTATCTGCGAACCTGCCAGGAGATTCTATATTTTGCATAGTAATTTCTGGATTAAATTCTTCTTCTATATCTTTATCTTTCATTTTCGCTTTACGCATAGTAAAGGCAGCAGATGCAGCTTTTGCTTTTAAAGACAATTTAATAGAGCTGAATAATTTCTTAAGCTTTTTAATGGTTGGATTCTGTGGATTTTCAATCTCATGTAACGCCTTTTTAATATCGGCAATTATTGAATTATCAGAAAATATTGCTTCCTCAAAATTAAGAGACTGAGCTAGCTGGTCAGCTTCAAAAAAAGCCCCATCAAAATTTGCACCCTGTATGTCTGAACCGTTGAAAGATGCACCAATTAAATTACTGTTTTTAAGTATAACACCCTTTAGCGATGCTTTATCAAAATTAGCATTAGTAAGATCAGCACCTGCAAAATTAGATTTATCAAGAATTTGCCCTTCAAAATTATAAGGAATATCAAGGGTTACACCAATAGCACGTTCATAAATCACCTGACTTGATAGATCAGCCTGACGTAAATCAAGACCTTTTAGTGATATTTTATCAGAATTTGCCTTAGAAAGTATGGTTTTTAAAGACTCACCATCAAAACGACTTTTTCTAAAATTACAGTTTTTTAAGATAAAATTGGCAAAATTAAAGCCTCTAAGGTCTTGTTCACTCATATCGAAATATGATAAATCAAGCTTTGATCCATCGGCAATTAATACATTAATTACTGGATCACCTTCCGCATATAATTCCTCAAGCATATTAAGCTGCTCACGCGTTAGAATGGTTTTTTTACGCTCTTCTAAAGTTTTCGCAGCTAAATTGTTGATAAAATCTTGTCTTTCTGCACTATTCATCTATAGTTCACTATTATATTTAATTAATATTATAACATTTAAATTATTAAAAAACTAGTATTTGTACTAACGGCTTAACATATGATACTGGCTTATTCAGCAAACATAATCCTATTTTTTACAATATTTACATCCCTTTTATCTATCACACTACAAAAGAAAAATAAATCATTAAATAACTCTCATTATATTATATCTTTATTAAATATTTCGCTATTTATTCAATTAATTTATGCTTTTATAACTTCTAATTATCATATTGAAAATGTTGTTTTAAATTCACATCATTTAAAACCTTTAATTTTTAAAATAGCTGGCAGTTGGGGAAGTCATGAAGGATCTCTGATACTAATTTACATGCTAACATCTGTAATGTTTAGTATTTTTGCATATAAAAATAAGCCTAATAATACGCAAAAAACTATATATTTCAGCAGCATAGGCTTCTTAGGTACGTATATTCTATTTTCCTCTAACCCGTTTAGGATAGTTACAGAAGAGGTAACAAATGGAATGGGGTTAAATCCGCTATTACAGGATTATGCCTTGGCTATTCACCCGCCTATTCTGTATATTGGATACACATCATTGATAGTGCCATTTTTAATAGCGTTTTATGATAAAGAAACATTTTTAGAAAAGCATAAATATTTACACAAATGGGCTTTATTTTCATTTAGCTTTTTGACATTAGGTATAGGGCTTGGCTCATGGTGGGCATACCGCGAGCTTGGCTGGGGCGGTTTTTGGTTCTGGGATCCTGTTGAAAATATATCACTTTTGCCATGGTTTACAGCCGTAGGACTTGTTCATCTACTAATAAGTAAAAATTCCAGCTTTTATAAGTATCAAATTTTACTTTGCATTTTAGGGTTTTTCTACGCAAATTTTGCAACATTTATTGTAAGGTCAGGGCTTTTAACATCTGTTCATAGCTTTGCCCAGGATAATTCAAGAGGTATTTATTTATTATTATATATTATCGGCATAGGCTGCATTGGCATAATTCCAGTGATTAAAGCCTTTAAAGAAAACGTAATTATCAACAAAAACAGGTTTTTATTAGCAAATGCAATTTTCATGTTTTTAGGCAGTATCATCATATTTTTTGCACTAACAAGCCCCATCATATACTATATGCTTTATAAACAATTTATATCACTTGGCGCACCATATTATGAAAAAACATTATTACCAGTAATGTCACCTGTTTTATTTTTAGGAAGTGTTGCAGTTACTAAATATATTACGCAAAAACAATTATTTTTAAAAATGCTAAGCGTAGCGCTCTTAAGTGGCATTTTAACTTATTTATGCTCTAAGCATTACACAATACACAGCTTACTACCCGTATACGGTATATTAGGGGCATGGTTTTTAATTATTTTCAGCATACTTGATTTTTTACAAAACATGAGAAGAATAGCAGTTTTTTTAGGTCATATTGGCTTTGGGCTTCTTATACTTTCAGCGAATATTGCGTTTAATGGAAGCACATTTGAGGAAGCTACCCTTAAAATAGGTGAGAGCTTTGAGCATAACAATTATCAGATTACTTTAAAAGATGTAGAATATAGTTTAGTGAAAAACTATGCCAGCCGTAAAGCAATTGTAAAAATTACTAAAAATAATTATATATTTTATTTAAAGCCCGAAACAAGACTTTACCCAATAGAGCAAACAACTACCACAGACGTAGATATTAAAAGCTTTTTATTTAATGACATATACTTAGCCTTTGCTGATTATGATGAAGAAAAAGGAGCATATCTCAGAGTATACGACAGAAAAATGATCAATTTTATCTGGCTTAGTGTAGCTCTTATGTTTGCCTCAGGAATTTATAAAATTTTACGGAAGAAAAAATGACATCACAAAATATTGCCCCACTCAAAAAATTAGGACAAAACTTTTTAAAAAATCCTAACACCTGCCTTAGAATAGTTAATGAAAGTAATATTGCAGGTAAGAACGTTTTAGAAATTGGCCCTGGAACAGGAGCCTTAACCCGCCATATTGTTGAACAAAAACCGAGTAAGCTTATTTTAATTGAACCAGATGATAGATGTATTGAATTACTTACAAACTTATGCAGTAATACAAATGCTAAGATATTCCACGAAGATGCACTTAAACTTGATTTTGAAAATATAACCAAAGGTGAAGAATTTCATGTAATTTCAAATTTGCCTTATTATATATCTTCAGAAATTTTATTAAAATTACTCAAAAGTCAGCATATATTTCCTTCTTTAAACTTAATGTTCCAAAAGGAAGTTGCAGAAAGAATTTCAGCAGAACCTGATAATGGTGAGTATGGTAGGCTGTCAGTAATTTCGCAGGCAATATATGATTGCGAGATCTTTTTACATGTAGGCAGTCACCAATTTATACCCGCACCCAAAGTTGATTCCGCAGTAGTATATTTTACAAGAAAAACAAATGCTTTGAATTTTGATATTAAAAAATTAGAATACATTACACAGGAGTTTTTTATGCACCGTAGAAAGCAAATCGGTAAAACACTAAAAAAACTAAATTTATCTGAAGATAATTTAGCAAATATTGGTGTGCTACCTACTATGAGGGCAGAAAATATATCTGTAGAGCAATATATTAAACTCGCAAATTTGATTTAGGTAAAAACGTAAAATGCGCGGCAAAGTTAATTATAATAATACACTTCAAAAAATATTATATATAGATTTTCCTCTATATTTTTTAATGCTTGCGGTTTCTTCAATCGGCTTTGCCCTCATGTATTCTGCAGCGCAGGGGTCAGTATTTCCATGGATGTTTAAGCAAATTCTTCATTTTGCATCAGGAACTGTAGTAATGCTTGTTATCGCGGTAACTAGTATGCGTTTTTGGTATAATATGTCGTATAAATTTTATGCACTAAGCATAATTTTACTTATTGTAACTGAATTTGCAGGGCATACTGCGATGGGAGCAACACGCTGGCTAAATTTAGGTATTATAAAACTTCAGCCATCTGATCTTGTAAAAACTACAGTAATTATGGCTCTAGCTAGATATTTTCACAATTTGCCATTTAATAATATTCGTAAAATTCGTTACGTCATTCCTCCTATATTAATGGTTTTAGTACCTGTTGCATTAGTTTTAAAACAACCAGATCTTGGTACTGCGTCCATTATCCTTGGTATTGGCGGAATGATGTTTTTAATTGCCGGCATTGCATTATGGAAATTTGGTTTTGTGATTCTAGCGGCTGTTATAAGCGCCCCAATTGCATGGAATTTTTTACATGATTATCAGAAAAAACGTATTATGGTATTTCTTGACCCAGGATCCGATAGATTAGCGACTGGATATAACATAATACAGTCTAAAATTTCTATTGGATCAGGTGGAATATTTGGGAAAGGTTTACTAAAAGGCACACAAACGCAGCTTAGCTTTTTACCAGAACATCAAACAGATTTTATTTTTGCCATGCTTTCAGAAGAATTAGGTTTAATGGGAGGTCTTACAATATTAGTTATCTATGGGCTTATGCTATATAGATCTTATAAAGTTGCTCTTAACTGTAAAAACCATTTTGGCGCTATGATGGCTATGGGTGTTGCATGTATGTTCTTTATTCATTTGTTTATTAATATGGCTATGGTCATGGAACTTGTACCAGTTGTAGGGGTGCCTCTTCCGTTTTTATCATATGGGGGAACTATCATGATGTCTATGATGGTAGGATTTGGATTTGTCATGTGTGCAAGTGTACACAATAGAGATTTAGATAGGTAAAAACTCTATGTAACTTCAATGTTACTAGCTAAAGTATTTTTATCATGGAACAGAAATAACGAACGAAGTTTAGTAAAACCTAAACGAGTGAGGAAATGACGCATTCCATGATAAAAAGACACAAGCTAAAATTTAGCCGAAGCGTCCGGTTATATAATCCTGCGTCTGTTTTTCTCTTGGATTTGTGAACATGATTTCTGTTGTATTAAATTCCACTAATTTACCCATATTGAAAAAGCCTGTATAGTCCGAAACCCTTGCTGCTTGCTGCATTGAGTGAGTGACTATTACTATGGTAAACTTCTCTTTTAGTGTATCAATAAGACCCTCTATTTTAGCGGTAGCTATTGGATCCAATGCTGAACATGGCTCATCCATTAAAATAACATCTGGTTTTATTGCCATAGTCCTTGCTATACATACGCGTTGCTGCTGACCACCAGAAAGCGAAAGTGCTGGCATATTGATCCTATCTTTAACATCTTCAAAAAGCCCAACATCGATAAGAGCTTGCTCTACCATCTCTTTTTCTTCTTTGCTGTTTTTATTTACTAAGCCATGCATACGCGGAGCAAAGGCAATATTTTCATATATAGTTTTCGGAAATGGATTAGGCTTTTGAAATACCATCCCAACTTTAGTTCTTAGCCTTACAACGTCTATATCAGGAGCATAAATATGCTTTTTACCAAGTAATATATCACCTTCTACCCTGCACCCTGTAATTTGATCATTCATGCGGTTTAATATTCGTAAAAAAGAAGATTTACCGCATCCTGAAGGACCAATAAGGGCAGTCACCCTATTGCGGCAAATATTTAAACTAACATCATCTAAAACCTGTTTATCACCATAGAAAAGGTTTACATTTTTAGCCGACATTTTAATTCTTTCATGGCTTAAATCTATTTCAAACATTTATAAGCCCTCACTTTTATTTGTTAAACGCTGCGAAACAATACTGACCATTAAATTTATAAATAATAATATTATTATTGCCCCAAAAGATTTTTCAATAAAAGCAGTATCTATATTTTGCGTCCATAAATATATTTGCGTTGGCATAAGCGGTATAGGGTCTAAAATTTTACTAGGAGCATTTGCAATAAAAGCAACCGAACCAACCAATATAAGGGGCGCTGCTTCACCAAATATTCTTGCAATTGCCATAATAACACCTGTAGTAATTTTCGGAAGCGCGATAGGTAGTAAAATTTTTGTAACCACCTGAGTGTGTGACAATCCAAGCCCAAGTCCTGCGTTTTTGATGGATAAAGGAATTGATGCTAATGCCTGACGAGTTGACACATAAATTAAAGGTACAGCCATTAAAGTTAGTGTAAATGCCGCAACAATAAAAGAAGATCTTGGTAATGAAAAAGTTCCAATGAGTACATAAAGCGCAACAACACCATAAATAACCGAAGGAATTGATGACAGATTATTAATTGCCATATCTATTGAAGAAGCTACAAACCTATTCTTTACAAACTCTTCAATGTACACGCCCGCTGCAATTCCAAGAGGCATTGCAATAAATATTGCTGTAATTACTGTAATAAGTGATCCAAGCAATGACCATTTAACCCCTGCATTTTCTGCAAAAGTAGAATCTCCATTAGTTATAATTGAAAAATCAGGTCTGATTTCTATTTTATCCTGACTAATTAATTCATCAATTTTTTCACGATCTTTAAGTGATATTTCGGCAGCATTATTATATTTGTAATAAATATCTGCTTTTGAATCGAGTTTTACAACCCTATTTTCTTCAATAACAAATGAATGATAAAATGTTCCTATTCCTTTATGAACGACTATTATCATAATTACAGCAAATGCCAGTAAAATAAAGCCAAGCGCTGCATTCATGGCAATTTCCTGGATTTTATCTTTTCTAATTCGATCTTTATAACGCATATTTATGACCAAACTTACGAACAATTAGTATAGATATATAGTTTAGTATAGATGTAAAACAAATAAGTACTATAGAAATAGCAAAAGCAGATAAAAATACAGGGCTTGCAAAATCATTATCGCCAGTAACAGCCGCAACTATCTGCACGGTAAATGTTGTCACCGATTTAAGTGGGTTTGCGCTGAATGCTGCGTTCATACCAAGTGACATTGTTACAATCATTGTCTCGCCTATTATTCTGGTAATTGCAATTATGTATATTGCTAGCAAGTTCGGCATTACAGCTGGTACTACAATTGTTCTTACGGTCTCTTGTTTTGAAAGCCCTAGACCTAAGGATGCATCTATGAATGTCTTAGGAAAGTTTTTAAATACCTCGATAGACATTGAAATTAAAAAGGGAAGAATCATAAGAGTTATCGCTATTACTGCCGAAATTGTATTTTCACTTTCTGCATCAATTTCAAAAAATTTTGCAATATCAGTTACAAAAGGCGAAATTATTACAATTGCGATAAAGCCATATACAATTGAAGGTACTGATGACATTGTATCGAAAATAGATTTTATAATTTTAGGATGCCGTGAAAAAAAGTATATTCTAGCGCTACTAAGTACAGATAACGGAACTGCAAATAACATGGTCAACAATACCATATACATAGTTCCCTGAAATAGCTTTAATATGCCAAAAGAATCTTCTGTTGCGTCTTCTGGAAACCATTCGTATCCCATTAAAAATTTGTGCATTGGAATTAATTTAAAAAACTGCACTGATTTGATAAGCACAATAGCTATAATTCCAAGTGTTGCTATTACAGCAAAACTTGCGATTAACAGAAAGCAGCTTCTAACTATAAAGTCATGAATAAGCCTTGCATTGAGCGCCCTGGTTATATAACGCAAACATAAAAAACTTATAAGAGTTATAACGCTGGTATCAAGTGCTATAGCTGTTACTATCTCAATGTTACAAATATACAGAGTACTACAAAATACGAATGTAAAAGCAAGTATTGAATATAGCGGTATATAGCCGTAAAATCTGGCTGGTGACAAAATGATTTTACTTGAAACCTGCGCATCATTATTAATATTTTTTTCTACCAAAAATTTCAGCAGAAAGCCAAATAAAATATTAACTAAAGCTATATCAGCTATGTTCACTAGGCAAAACCTCTGATTTTTAATAATATAAGTATGTAGTCATTATACCCTGAACTAATTCAATACCAAGAAAAACCACAATGGGTGATAAGTCTATTGGCAAATTTTGTGGCAAATACTTTCTAATTTTAAAAAGTACAGGCTCATAAAGTCTCATAAGAGAAATATAAATTTTTAGAACAATCTGATTTGATTTGTTCAAAATTCCAAAATACGTAAGCAAATTCATTGTGATATAAATCACTAAGCCCCAACTTAAAAAATCGAGCAAATTATACATAACATCAAGAAATGGGTTTATATTCATATTAATTCTCTAATTAGCATTAGGTTGTTTTTGTTTACCGAAAATACGCGGATTTTTAACAACAAATAATTCATCATCAATTTTGTGGTTATATTTGGCATTATGAAATGATACAGATGTCATTTGTCCGTTTGCATCATAAAATTCCATTTTTTTAAGCTCAAGCGGATTATCCTTAAATATCATCACCATTTTTTCATCAGTTTTAGTCTTATGAATTAAAGTAACTCTAATAATATTATTTTTAGCAATAACTTCAGATTTAACCATTTTGTCAGAAAAATCTATTCTTTCAGCAGTTAGAAATGAACCTAAAACATCATGAGTATTGGTATAACTAATTTCATTTAACTCATAATCATAATATATGAGTTTTTTGCCATTAATAACAATTAAAATAGGTGTTGGCGGATTATACTGCCACCTTAATTTTCCAGGACGTGATAGGAAAAACATACCGTCGCTATTTGTACCGTCGGCTGCTACCTGAATAAACTCAGCTGCAATAGATTTAAGGCTGTTTAAATAAGCTGAGATTCTTTGCACAGTTTTATCATTATTTTGAGTATGAGCAGATAATATAGACTCCTGATCTATATAGTTCATTTGCTCAATTATTGTATGAACATTTGGCTTATTTGCTGATGCATAATTTGACATCAGTACAATGCTAAATACAGCTAACAATTTTATAAAATTAAACTTTCTCATTCTGCTGCTAAGATCTCCCTTTTACCAACGTGATTTGCTGCACTTACAATGCCTTCTTTTTCCATTCTTTCAATAATGGTTGCAGCTCTGTTATATCCTATTTTGAGACATCTCTGAATATAGCTTGTTGAAGCCTTTTTATCACGAAGCACAATTTGAACAGCCTGATCATATAAATCATCACCAGATCCGCCCATCATGTTGCTTATCATACCTTCTTCATCCTCTGATTTTGTAACATCTTCTATATATTCAGGTGAACCTTGCTCTTTTAGCATGTTTACCACTTTTTCAACTTCACTATCGCTTACAAACGCACCATGAACACGAGTTATTTTCCCGCCAGACGCCATATAAAGCATGTCGCCCATACCTAAAAGCTGCTCTGCCCCCTGGTCACCAAGAATTGTGCGGCTATCGATTTTAGAAGTAACCTGAAATGAGATACGTGACGGGAAGTTTGCTTTAATAATGCCCGTAATAACATCAACAGATGGTCTTTGTGTTGCCATGATAATGTGAATACCAGCGGCACGTGCCATTTGCGCAAGTCTTTGAATTGATGTTTCAATTTCTTTACCTGCAACAAGCATAAGATCAGCCATTTCGTCTACGATTACAACGATATAAGGAACTGTCTTATTTTCAATTTCCATTGTTTCGTATATAGGCTTACCTGTTACAGGATCAAATCCTGTTTGAATTCTGCGGGATAAGATTTTACCTTCACTCATCGCTTCTTTAACTTTGTCATTAAATCCTGCAACGTTTCTAACGCCAAGGCTGGACATAAGCCTATAGCGGTTTTCCATTTCTTTAACCACCCATTTAAGTGCAACCACAGCTTTTTGAGGCTCAGTAACAACGGGAGTAAGCAAATGTGGTATACCATCATAAACTGAAAGCTCTAGCATTTTAGGGTCAATCATAATGAACTTACATTCATCGGGCGTAAGCTTATAAAGCAGTGATAAAATCATGGCATTAATACCAACTGATTTACCAGAACCTGTTGTACCTGCAACAAGTAAATGCGGCATTTTTGCAAGATCCACAACCGAAGTTTCACCACCAATATCTTTACCTAATGCAAGTGGTAATTTAAGCTCAACTTCCTTAAATATACTTGATTCCAAAAGCTCTTTGAAATATACAGTTTCGCGCTGTTTATTTGGGAGTTCAATACCTATTATATTTTTACCTGGCACTACAGCAATCCTTGCAGAAAGCGCGCTCATTGAACGAGCAATGTCATCAGCAAGACCAATAATTCTTGCAGACTTTGTACCAGCCGCAGGCTCAAGCTCAAATAAAGTAACAACAGGTCCTGGCTTTACCTGAATAATCTGACCTTTAATACCAAAGTCAACTAATACCTGCTCTAATAAAGTAACCTGCTGCCTTAAAGCTTCTGATGTTACTTTAAATGTAGCATTTTTAGGTTTTTCAGTAAGTAAGTTTAGCGGAGGCAACACAAACTCTGCATCTGGTGAATATTTAAGTGATTTATCAGATTTTTTAATGGTTCTTGTATTAGATATTTTGCTAGTTTTTTTGATACTGGTTCTTGCAGTTAATTCTTCTTCAATATCATCAAACTTTATTTCAACATCTTCTGAACTATATTCTTCTGCATTATTTTTACTGAAAGATTTAGCTATAAAGCCAAAAAATCTGTAGGTTAAATGCATTAAAAATAGCGTGCGGCGCCAGAATTCTTTAAAACTAACATTGGCTGCAACGCAAAATATTATAAAAGACGTTATAGAAAACACAGCATAATGGACCCAAGGGTCTACAAACTGCGTTACATAGTTGTATAATAAAACACCTATATATCCGCCCCCAGATACAGCAATGTATTTTTCAGGAACACTTATAAACTGCATAAGAGCTGGCAAAGTAAGAACCAACACGGTCGCCGCTGATGCTCTTAATAACCAATATTTTATGCGTTTATTAACTAAAAGATTCAGCGCCCATGATAAAAATACCAGCCCCATCGGTATTGTAGCAAATCCAAAAAATTGTATAAGCGAGTCAATAAAATATGCGCCATATGTGCCAGACAAATTATGTACTCTGTCTGCACTTACTGCATTATTAAGTGATGGGTCAAATGGATTAAATGTAATAGTGCCAACAACTAAGATGAATGACAAATATAGCAAACACAAGCCAAAACCTATTATTCCAAGCCTTTTGATTGTATTTGCTGTTATGTACATTTTATTCCTCTTTTACGCCATCTTTAAATCTGTGTTTAATACGACCTTTTGTTAAATCGTATGGTGTCATTTCAACGGTAACTCTATCACCTGCTAAAATACGGATTCTGTTTTTACGCATCTTACCAGATGTATGTGCAATAATGATGTGACCATTATCAAGTTTAACTCTGAATGCGTTTGGAAGCAATTCAACAACTACTCCATCAAACTCTAGTAATTCTTCTTTCGACATTAATTATTAATCTCCTAAAATTAAAAATATTTTATATATGAGTGAATTCATTAGTTTTATTACAATATTGACATTTAACAATTAATTTACCATCAACTTTTAAAGTTTCAAGTTCTTCCTTATCAAGTGTTTGTAATAATTTTAAAGCTTTTAGATGCGAACATCTGCATTTTGCTTCAACTACTCTTTGATCAAATGCAATAACATCATGCATTCCGAACAATCTTTTAAGCAGACTTAGGTCATCTATTTCATTTGATAATAGCTCTTCATCTTTTACGCTATTTGCAAATACTTCTGCATCTTCCCACAATTTTAGATCCTCCTCTTCATTGCTAGGAAGTTTTTGCAAAATAAGACCGCCACCTACCCATTTTCCATCTATCTTATTTACTGCAACTTTGATAACAGTTTCAATCTGCTCTGAAGTTACAATATAATTAGTTAGCATTTCGCTTATTGTATCACCTTTTATTTCTACAATCCCCTGATATCTTTGATTAGAATCTGCAGGATCAATTGTTACGACTAAATAACCTTTATCAAAAAGATCTTTAGCATTGTTTTTATTGGTAAAATCAATATTATCATTATATTCTACATACCCTCTGATATGCAGATCTCCTGTAACATCCGCTACGAAAATTCTGATATCACCTTCTGACTGAAACTGAAGTGTTAAAATTCCACCGCTTTTCATGTCTGAGCCAATTAATGAAATAGCAAGTAGTGCTTCACCAAGAATTTTGCTTATCGCATCATTATAATCATGGCTTGTCAAAACCTGATCTAAAGCCTGATCGAGCTTTACAATTTTTCCTCTAATGTTTTTTGACCCTATAATAAAAGGTCTAAGTATATTATTTGTCATACTGTTCGCCTTATATTCACGCCAACGCATTGTAATTTTTCTTCAATTCTTTCATATCCTCTGTCGATATGATATACACGGTTAATTGTTGTCTCTCCTTCTGCTGCAAGTGCTGCAATTATAAGCGACATTGAAGCGCGAAGGTCAGTTGCCATTACTTCTGCTGCCTGCAACATATCTTTACCTTGAACGACTGCAATATTACCGTTTAAAGTTATATTTGCACTCATTCTCATCAGCTCAGGTACATGCATATAACGGTTTTCAAACACGTTTTCTGCAATAGTCGATGTCCCATCAGCCAGGCATAACATAGCCATAAACTGCGCCTGCATATCTGTTGGAAATCCTGGATGCGGCTGAGTATTAATATTAAGCGGCTTTAGTTTTTCATGCATTTTACTTATATGCAAACCTTCTGGCACTTCAGCGATTTTCATACCAGTTTCATGAAATTTATCAAGCACACTACTAATTAAGCTAATATCAATATTCTTAAGTAAAAGCTCACCACCTGCAACGCCGAGCATCGCTATATATGATCCAGCTTCAATTCTATCAGATATAATATGATGAGTCGCGCCCCCTAATTTTTCAACGCCTTCAATAGCAATAACATCCGTACCTAAACCAGATATTTTTGCGCCCATTTGAATTAAGCACTTACCAAGGTCTACAACCTCAGGCTCACGTGCTGCATTTCGTAAAATAGTTTTTCCTTCAGCAAGGCAAGCCGCCATCATAATATTCTCAGTTGCACCAACAGATACTTTATCAAATGTAAAATCCGCGCCTTTCAGTCTGCCGTTTGATTTAGCATGCATGTAGCCTTCTTCTAAGGTAATTGTAGCACCAAGTGCCTCAAGCCCTTTAATATGTAAGTCTACAGGACGCGCACCAATTGCACATCCACCAGGAAGAGATACTATAGCCTCACCAAATCTTGCAAGCAGTGGACCTAGTACAATAACCGACGCACGCATTTTTCTTACAATATCATAAGGAGCGGTAAGGTTATGAATATGCGCTGCGCTGAAAAGCATTGTTTTGCCTTTTTGCTTTGTATTATCAGTGCCATCAAGCGATATATCTACCCCATGCTGCCCTAAAAGCTTTGACATTGTAATAATATCAGCAAGATAAGGAATATTTGAAAGCACCAAGCTATCTTCAGTAAGTAAACACGCAGCCATAATTGGTAAAGCAGCATTTTTAGAGCCGCTAACTACAATTTCTCCCTTAAGGGAATTGCCGCCTTTAACAATAAACTTATCCATTAAATTCTCCGTTAAATCCTAACCATCGGGATTTAAACATCTCTATTTTTCTATACTTTTGGAAGGGTAACGCCTGTTTGTCCCATGTATTTGCCGCTTTTATCAGCATATGAAGTTTCACAAACCTGATCTCCTTTTAAGAAGATAAACTGGCATGCACCTTCATTAGGATAAATTACAGCAGGAAGCGGAGTCGTATTTGAAAATTCAAGTGTAACATGCCCTTCCCATTCTGGCTCAAGTGGCGTTACATTTACAATAATACCGCAGCGTGCATATGTAGATTTACCAACGCAAATAACTAAAACATCACGAGGAATACGGAAATATTCAACTGTTCTGGCTAAAGCAAAACTATTTGGTGGAATAATACAAACATCACTGGATTTTTTATCAACAAAACTTTGGTCGTTGAACTCTTTTGGATCAACTGTTGCGGAGTTAACATTTGTAAAAATTTTAAACTCATCAGCAACTCTTGCATCATAACCATAAGAAGACAGACCATATGATATAAGCCCGCCTTTTTTTTGGTCAAATTTTTGTTGTGTATCAACAAACGGCTCTATCATACCATGTTTTAAAGCCATTTCCCTAATCCATTTGTCGCTCATTACAGCCATAAATACGTATACCCTTATTTATTTTTAAGGTAGAATACACGATTATGTATTTAAATGCAATTTTCTAATGATTTCATTTATCAAATCTTGCATAAAATCTTTTGTATTTACAGACGACCTGTCGCTACCGATATAACTTACAACTTTTTGATTTATTAATTCTTTAATAAACTCTTTGTGTTTATTACCTGATAAATCCTCATGATCATAAATATAAACCTGCTTTTGCGTAGCTACAGCCTCAGATATCATGGAAATAGAATCACTTGTTACCAAAATACTATCAGCGTAATATAGCATCGCTTTATATGGATTTAGCCCTTTTAAGTCATATAAATACTTAGGATCAGCAATTTTTTCCTTTAAAGTATTTGCCTGCGCCTCGCCAGTTCTTCTGCTTAATGTAACTAATGGATAAACATTGTTTTTGTATACAAAACTATTAATTTTATCAGCTAAATCTTCTGCCATTTCATTTGTAAACTTACCGCTTTTATGACTTCCGCCAATAAGGCAGGCAAGCTTTGGTTTATCAATACTTGAAAATTCAATAAAATCTTTAGCCTCTTCTTCAAGCTTTGATATATCAAGATTATTTGGCGCCCCTAAAAACCTTATAATATTTGGAAGTTTGCGTGTTTTATCATGAAATGGAAGCACTAATATATCTGCATGTTTTGCAATGAATCCTGGCCACATGTTATGTATCCATTTAGATCCGAAATTTTTCTTATGTAAATATCCAACGAAAGCCGCTCTTCTGCCTGCCGTTATAACAATATCAGCCTTTACATCAAATTCCTTAGGATTGGATAGGTGATATGCATGATTGATGAATTTTAAAAATGGAAGTTTAGCAAAAGCATTATATATAGCTCTTTTTTTGATAACTTCAGATTTTCGGATTTCCTTAGAAAGCCTATTTGCAATGCCTTCTACCTGCGTATTATTGCCTGGTCTGTCATCTAATATAGCTAATATTTTTATCATAAAACCCCTTTTCAATAAAAACCTGTGTTACCAGATATTTACTGAAAAAGAATTTAGCAAACAAAATATTATAACGCTACTTTTTTAATACACGGCTTTTAGTGTCTTTGTTCGTAGGCGTAGCATCAGGAGAAACATTAACGCTTGAAATTTTATTCTTATGACCCGGTTTAAATGTTCTTTTCAACCACGCACCAAAAGATTTGAGTTTACTTGGCTTACTTGGTTTATTTTGCCTTTCAGCTTTCTTTTGTGCCTTAAGTGCTTCCTTTTCTTTTAAGTAATCATTACGATCTGTATGCTTAGCAGTATTTTGAAGCATACTTGGTGTATCAGTTTTATTATAATCTGGCTTAGGATTGGCTTTTGAATTTATTTCACTAAGCTTATCATTTAGTGGAATTTTTGCAGGAATATTCTGAACTTGTTTAGCATTAGCATTTAATAAATCTTTAGCGCCTTCTTCACCCCTGAGGATATCATATACATATTGCATACGAAATTCTTCACCCTTACCTTTCAGGTCATGAGGTTCCAAATTAACTTTATCTGAAGTCAGCACTGCCGAACAAAATGGACCGCAGCTGTACGTATCGTTTTGAAATCCTTTGATTGTTTTTAAACCATTTTCAAAACCTTTAGACTTATATTCTTTCAGTAATTTATTTAAACGAGGATAATTACGACCAAGACCATCATATAATTCAAATTTGTGTTCTTTTGGTTTAACTACTAAGGTAATCCAGTGATTTTTATAATTTATAGGAATTCTTACTGAATCAGCTTGTTTAAGAAGTGGGTCTTGAGTAATTTTATCTAACATACCCTTAAGCTGATAAGTTTCCTGCCCGTATACAGACTCCCTTACTGAAAGATCAATGCAATTTGGTGAAACCAAATGAACTCCAATCTCACTTTGATTAGTATACTTACTAGTTAATTGCTTTTTAACATCAGTATTTATTTGTTTCTTTTCCTGATTTCTATTTTGATCTGGGTCATCTAGACTCATGTACTGAGCCATATCTAAATATACATTTTTATTATCAGGATCAGCATTTTTATATGCCAGTTTAATTTGTGTAATATTTGCAATTTCTTGATCTGTATACCACTCTAATCTTCCAAAAGATTTTTTCTTAAGGGAGTTGTTTACAAAGCTTTTTCTCTCTTGATCGCTCTTTACAAATCTATTTAAACTATCATTTGCCCCTTCAAAGAACATAATTGAGTTTACTTTTGATGCAACTTTGTCATTATTATCTAACATTTCATCCCTCAAATATTTGTATAACTGATAATATCAAGTATACACCAAAAATGAGGGGGGGGGTAAAGTTAAAATTTTAACTTTATTTAAATATTATTATCCGTTAAATCCTTTAGCAATTAAATACATTTCAGCTGAATCCTGCCTGCTGGATTGTGGCTTAAAGTGCTTAACTTCTTTAAAATTTCTTTTAAAATCAGCGAGTAATTTGTGTTCAGTGCCGCCCCTTAAAACTTTTACAACAACTGATCCGCCAACTTTTAAGTTCTCAATTGCAAACTCATACACAAGCTCGCAAAGCATAACAATTCTGTCATGATCAACATCTGAAAACCCAGTCGATGATGCAGCCATGTCGCTAAGTACTACATCTAGTTTTTTACCTGCTAAAATAGTATTAAGCTCATCTACTGTTTTTTGTTCTGTAAAGTCACCATGAATTAATTCTACTCCTTCAATTGGTTCAATCTCTTGAAGATCAAGACCAATGACAGTAGATTGTTTTTTTGCAGAATTGCATTTTTCTAAAATCACCTGAAGCCAGCTACCAGGAGCCGCACCTATATCAATAATACTGATACCTGGCTTTAATATTTTATATTTCTCATCAATCTCTAAAAGTTTAAAAGCCGCACGTGAACGATAACCCTTTTCTTTAGATAACTTCACAAACGGGTCATTAAGCTGACGCTCTAACCATAGCTTAGATGAAAGCTTTCTGCCTTTTGCTGTTTTTACTTTAATTCTTTCGGTTCTTTTAAACTGTTTCATTTTCTATAATCTTATTTGTAATTTTTTCTAAAATACTATTTTGTTTAAGCCTTGAACTTAGGAAATCAAAATTTACCAAATCAGCATCCTGATCCTGATATCTACAGCTATAAATATAAGTCTTTTCTAAAGTTTCAGGGTCAATATGCTCCTGAATACACTGCGCGCAAATTTCCTTCATCATGCACTGCATTGGCGAGTTTATACTTGCCGTAACTTTAGCTTTTGGCATATATTTTCTTATATTTTTACTTACCGCTGCCATCATTCTGTCTGAGCCGATAGTAACCACATGCTCTATGCCAGTTATATCATTTTCTCTAGAGAAAGCATCAATTGCCTGCAATATGTTTCCTTTATAAGCTTTATCACCTTCCCTGTGAATTTTAGGTGTCCCTTCATCACAGCACCAAATCGTTACATCAGATGACGCTTCAATTTCTTCCGGCTTAAATATATCCCTAAGGCTTCTGTACCCTGCTGCATATATTACCTTACAGCCATTTGCTTTTAAGCTTCTGCCAATTGAGAATAATACCGCATTACCAAGACCGCCGCCAATCAGCATAACTTTCTGATTTTTATAAATTTCGGTTGGCATCCCACTAGGACCCATAAGGCATACTTCAGTACCAATTTGTAAATGCCTGCAAAGCTTACTCGAAGCCCCCATCTCTAAAACTATCAGAGAAACAAGCCATTTTTCTTTATCTACCCATGCACCTGTTAAGGCCATGCCTTCCATTTTTCCGCTAAAGTCCTGAAATTTATAAAACTGGCCAGGCTCAAAATTTTGGGCGGCAAGCTTACTTTCTAATACCACTTCAACAATAGTAGGCGTAAGTAAATTTATACCATGAACACGAGTTATAAGCGATTCTTTAACTTTTGGGAAGATGTTTCCGGAAATATTTTCACTTTTGTTTAAAATTCTTTGAATTACAGGGTAAGCCTTTTTCGCGCTTGCCATGGCTTTTACTACATTTCCTTGATATGACGGATGCATATCCCCTAAAATACTAACGCTTAAGCCTTCATTTACCGCCAAAAATACATCTGACGTGGGCTTTGCAATTTTCTCGGGAATTACAGGTACTCCTACTTCATCCAAAAGCTGTATATAACTATTATCAACTTTTAGATTTATATCTTCAGCTACCATATTATTAGGGTTAGTGCCAGCTGCAATAAATGCCGATTTTGCTGGAATACCAATCATTTTACCATTAACATCAACTTTTAAAGCAGATAGCCAGCCGCTTTCATCTTGAGCAAACTCAATCGGAGTTGCATTTTCAACAATTTCAATACCTTGCTTAAGCGCAAGTTCAATTTCCTCATGGTTAAGTCTATAAGCAGGTGATGCTTCTATTTCCTTACGGTAAACAAGTTTAACACCGCCAAGGCTTCTTAGAAATGCCAGTTTTTCTATATTATTTAGCTGCTTAAGCGCTTTATAATGAGCTTCATATTCCTCAAATATAGTTAGTTCTTCGTTATTAAGAGAAGCTTTAAAATCCTCAATATCCTTCAGATTTGCAAACAAATTATCAAGCATTCTTGGGTAATATGCCAGCATCTCGGTTGCAGTATCAATAGCAGTAAGACCACCGCCTATAACAACTGCTGGAAATCTTACCTGAAGATTCACAAGGCTTTTAGGATTAAATGCACCGCCCGACTGCATATTCATTAAAAAATCAGATGCGGTTCTTACACCTTTAATAAGCATGTTTTTTATTTCAGGCAGGTTCGGTTTTCCTGCACCACATGCGAGCGCTATATGGTCAAATCCAAGTTCTTTTGCTTGGTTATAAGTAATATTAGATCCAAACCTAATTCCGCCCATCAGCATGAAATTTTGACGTCGCTCTAATATAATTCTAACTAAAGTCAGAAAGTTTTTATTCCATCTATTAGTAATTCCGTATTCTGCAACACCACCAAATCCATATGGCACGCGGTCATCTAAGTTTTCAAATACATCAGCAATATTTTCAATTAAATCAGTCTTATAGTTATTTGGAAGTGGCATAATTCTAAGCCCATCTATCATGGTCACAAAATTGCCTTCCATTAGCAAATGGTATGCAGCATTAATTCCTGCGGGACCACTACCTACAACCATTACATTTTTCTGGGTCAGGTTTTTAACGATAGGTCTTTCTATATTTAGCGGATTCCAGTAAGTAAGCAGGTTATAAATCTCAAGACCATAGCTTAAATTTAGCACGTCCATTAATACCTGACTTTCAATATGCGGAATATCAACAGGCTCTTGCTTTTGGTAAATACAAGACTTCATGCAGTCATTACATATTCTATGACCAGTAAGCGCAAGCATTGGGTTATCTATCATCGCCATGGCAAGCGGTGCAAATAGCAGCCCTTCTGACTTAAGATAGTTCATCTCTGAAATTTTTTCTTCTAACGGGCAGCCTGTTAAGGTAACCTGAAGCTCATTCTTTTTAAACTCATTTGATGCTTTCTCTTTAAGACCTTTACTGCATGAGTCTTTACCTTGATTATGGCAAAAAATACAGTAATGAGTTTGGTCATAAGAATATTCTTTCCCCAGGAATTCACTATTTAAGCTAAAACCATCTCTTAATTCTGCATCTTCCTCATATTTTTTATGAAGTAAGTTGTGAAAATCTAGTTTTTTAGGAAGGTAATATAAAATATTCGTTTTGTCAGAATTATGCACCAAGTTATAAGCCGTATATGTACGCATAGACTCTAGCATTTCATCTGATGGATTATTTGCATAAAGTGTAGCAATATCCTCATCTAATAAAGCAAGCTTTGCTTTTAAATATGCTTCTTCTGATATATCAATATTTGCTATATTTTTAGCAACTTCTCTTTGTACAAAATGTTTTTTAAAGCTTGCATGAAGTGCCATCTTTTTAGCATATTCTTTGCTAGAATCTGTCTCTAGAATTTTATCAAATTTCACAGCTAAAAAAGCTTCTAAATAAAAACTTATATCTATCAGGAACTTACTTAAATTATCATAGTCAGCTTGATTATTTCTAAGCTGAATCAAGTTATTGTAGCTTTCAAAATTTTCGCTTTGCAGAAAGCTTAAAAACTCTCTGTCAATTGCTTCTAAATCTGTATGCGAATATGTTGTTTTTAGCATAATATTAAAATGTATAAATTTCTATTCCAAGCTGCTCGGCTTTATCTCTAAAAAGCGCTTTATACTCACCTTGTAAATCACTCGTCATTTTGGTAAAACCTGATTTATAAGCATCTTCCATTAAATGGATATTATCACCTATATCAAAAATCCATTTATCCTTAGCAATTCCTAAGGTTTCTGAGTGCTTTACAATAGCTTCTACAAACTTAAACCCTTGTTTCGCAAGAAAGTCTCTATTGTTAACGAGAAGGCAATCAGCTTCTATGTTAGCTAAGTCAGCTATATTAGTAATAACCACTACTTTAGGGCTTTGATTCCCGGTAATTCCTTTCCTTCCAGCCATTCTAAAAATGCTCCGCCAGCTGTTGAAATATAGGTAAAATCTTCATCACAATTCGCAATGTTAATTGCAGCGTTTACATCCCCACCACCTGCAACAGATATAAGCTTTCCTTGCTTTGTAAGCTCGGCTGCCTTTTTAGCAATAGCGATTGAACCATTTGCAAACGGCTTAAATTCATATGCGCCAACTGGTCCATTCCAAATGAGTGACGCTGACTTTTCAAGAATTTCTGATATTTGAGTAACCGACTTTGACCCAATATCTAAAATCATTTCATCACTTTGAACCAAATCAAAATTTTCTTCCCTAGCTTCTGCATCATCACTAAGTTTCTTTGCAATTATTCCGTCTACAGGAAGGATAATTTTGCATCCTGATTTTTCGCAATCTAAAGCAATTTGTCTTGCACTCTCAATATAATCTTCTTCATAAAGGGATGCGCCAATATTTACACTATTGAGTTTAAGGAAAGTATTAGCCATAGCTCCGCCAATAACCAAATAATCAACTTTGTTAATCAAATTTTTTAAAATATCAATTTTAGTCGAAACTTTACTTCCGCCAACAATAGCTGTAACTGGCTTCTTAGGATTTAATACAATGTTTTCTAAATTTGTAATTTCGTTGTTAAGCAGTAATCCAGGATATGATGGAAGGAACTGATTTACAAATGAAATTGACGTATGACTTCTATGACAGCATGAAAATGCATCATTTATAAATACGTCCATGTTACCTGCAAGTTCTCTAGCAAACTCTATGCTTCCCTCTTCTTCACGCTTGTCAAACCTGATATTTTCAAATAGTACAACTTGATTGCTATTTAAAAGCTCTTTTGCCTTATTAATATCAGATTCAAACTGAATTGATACGCTTGGTATAAGTTCTTTTAACGCTTCAAATACAGGCTTTACAGAAAAGTTTGGATCAATACCTTTTGGTCTGCCTAAATGCGTTAACACCAAAACTTTGGCATTTTGCTTTATTAAAGCCTCAAGTGTTGGAAGTGACTTTTTCACCCTTGTTAAATCTTTAATAACGCCATTTGTAATAGGCACGTTAAGATCAAGTCTAAGCAATACTTTTTTATTATTTAAATCAGCTTTAGTAAAATCTTTCATTCTTATAAATCCTTAGCAACTAACCTTGCAACATCTAACATTCTCACTGAGAAACCCCATTCATTATCGTACCAGCTCATAACTCTTGCAAACCTATTACCAACTACTGCTGTTTCTAATAAATCAACTGTAGAGCTGTTTGGATTGTGGTTAAAGTCAATTGATACTAATGGCTCATTTGAAACCCCAAGCGCACCTTTCATATATGAATTTGCAGCATCAGATAAAATCTCATTGATTTCAGCTTTCGATGTATCTCTATTTGCTACAAAGCTAAGGTCAACAAGTGATACGTTTGGTGTTGGAACCCTGATAGCAGAACCAAGTAATTTACCTTCAAGTTCAGGTATAACAAGCCCAATTGCCTTAGCAGCGCCTGTTGTTGTTGGAACCATTGAAGTACCCGCAGATCTTGCGCGTCTTAAATCTTTGTGACTACCGTCTAATATATTTTGGTCATTTGTGTATGCATGAACAGTTGTCATAAAACCGCTTTCAATACCGATTTTATCGTTTAAAACTTTCGCAACTGGCGCTAAACAGTTTGTAGTACATGATCCAATTGATATTACTTTATGCTCGTTAGATAAAATATCATCGTTAACTTTGTATACAATTGTTGCATCTGCTTCATCACAAGGTGCTGATACTAATACTTTTTTTGCACCTCTTTCTAAGTGCTTAGCTGCATCCGATCTTTTGTTAAATTTACCAGAGCATTCTAGAACAATATCAATACCGCTCCAGTCAAGTTCATTAATATCTCTGCATCTTGTAAGCTTCATTCTATGACGACCAGCAACTATATAGTCACCGTCAGCATAAAGTTCGCCCCTGAATGCGCCATGAACTGAGTCATATTTAAGTAAGTGAATATGCGAGTTAATCTCAGCAGGACCATTAACAGCAACAAGGTCAATATCATCAAACGGATACTCTACAAGCGCTCTGATTACACATCTACCAATTCTACCAAGACCGTTTATCGCTATTTTCACCATATTATTTCCCCATTTTTGCTAAAACTTTGTTTACAACATTTTCTTTAGTAAATCCAAAATGCTCAAAAAGTACATTTCCTGGCGCTGATTTACCAAAATCACTCATTCCTATGAAAATCCCGTTATCACCTATGAATCTTTCCCATCCTAAGCTAATTCCAGCTTCAATAGCTACTTTTTGGCTATTAGGATTAAGCACTGATTTTCTATATTCTTCAGACTGTTTGACAAAAAGCTCCATAGAAGGCATGGATATAACATTTACCTTGTGTCCTTTTGCTTCAAGCTCTATTGCGCTATCTACTGCAACGCCTACTTCTGAACCTGTTGCTAAAATTTGAATGTCAGCATTATCAGATCCGTAAACTTTATAAGCACCTTTTTGTACTTGATTATTGTCTAAATCTGTTTTTAATCTTCTTAAGTTTTGCCTTGTGAGAATAAGTGCGCTAGGACCATTATGTTTTAAAGCAAATTCCCATGCTTCCATTGTCTCTACAGCATCACAAGGTCTTAGAACTGTCATATGCGGTATTGACCTAAGCATTGCTAAATGCTCAATCGGTTGATGAGTAGGTCCATCTTCCCCAACGCCTATTGAATCATGCGTAAGTACATATATTACATGCTGATTCATAAGAGCAGAAAGCCTTATTGCTGGCTTCATATAGTCTGCAAAAACTAGGAATGTACCAGAATATGGTATTACATTTCCATAAACTGCCATACCGTTCATCATTGCAGCCATTCCATGCTCTCTTACGCCGTAATGAACATATGCACCGCTAAAATCATTAGCGCCTATTATTTTATGTGTTTTAGTTTTAGTATTATTTGACCCTGTAAGATCAGCAGATCCACCAAGTAAAGTATCAAGATACTTTCCTAAATACTCAATTGTATTACCAGATGACTGTCTGCTTGCTTCAGGTGCTGTGTTTGTTTTTAAATGTTCTTTAAGCTCTGCAATTGCTTTATTAAGATTAGCTTCAAAATCTTTAGGCTTTGCTGTAAAATCATTTTCGCTTAAGTTTTTGTTTTTTATAGCATTTTGCCACGCTTCATATTCGCTGCTGCCGTTTTCAGCTGCTTCCTGCCAAAGTTTATATACATCTTCAGGAATTTCAAACGGAGTATGTGACCAGCCTAATTTATCTCTAAGACCCTGAATCTCACTTTCACCAAGTGGCGCACCATGTGATTTTTCAGATGCTTCTTTAGTAGGAGCTCCAAAACCAATTTTAGTTTTAGCAGCTATAAAATATGGCTTTTTAGAATTTCTGGCATTTTCAAGAGCTTTTTTGATTTGCGAGTGGTTATGACCATCAATAATCTCAACTTCAAATCCATAAGCTTTATAACGGTTTATAATATCTTCAGATACTGTAAGAGAAGTTGCACCATCAATAGATATGCTATTATCATCAAATATAAACACAAGGTTATCAAGATTTAAGTGTCCTGCGAGCGATGAAGCTTCGTGTGAGATACCTTCCATAAGGCAACCATCACCAAGTGTCACAAAAATCTTATGGTTTATAACATCACTGCCAACTTTGCTTGCAAGCTTCTTAGCTGCAATTGCCATACCTACTGCGTTTGCCATACCTTGACCCAGTGGCCCAGTTGTGGTTTCAACTCCAATGGTATGACCATATTCCGGATGACCAGGCGTACGAGAATCAAGTTGTCTAAATTGCTTTATATCATCTATTGTAAGGCCATAACCCAAGAAATGAAGTAGCGCATATTGTAGCATTGAACCATGACCATTTGATAGAATAAACCTGTCACGGTTAGGCCATTTCGGATCTTTTGGGTTAAATTTAAGTACGGATGAGAAAAGAACTGCTGCGATGTCTGCCATCCCCATTGGCATTCCAGGGTGCCCTGATTTAGCTTTTTCAACTGCGTCAGCAGCTAAAATTCTTATACTATTTGCCATGTGGAGGTGTTGTTCAGACTTATGATTATGTTTCACTACTGCCTCTAGGATCAAAAAAATTTGTTGAATTGCAGCATGTATACTATATTTATAGTAATATTACAAGTTTAGAGTAACGGAATTTATTAACATGAAAATGATTATTGCGCTTAAAAGTTTGAAAAACATAGTAATTCAAAGTTTCTATAAAAAAGATTTATACAGAAATGTTGTATATAACTGGAAAGGATACGGTCAAAAATATTTGCTTATCTTATGCCTAATTGCATCAATCCCTACAATACTGTTTTCAGGCGCATTGCTTGACGATATATATGATATTTTAGGTGACGTTTTGCAGCTTCATGATAAAGCTATTAGCAATACCGATAAGCAGGAAGCTGAATCTGCAAAATTTATTAATGATTTACTTACTCAAGTACCTGAATTTATTGTAAAAAATGATAGAATATCAGCTAATAATGATGCTCCTTTTATTATCAAGTCTAATGTATTAGATAAAAATATTGTATTAATTGACACCAAACCTGGCAGCACCCCTAAAAATGAATACATGGTAAATGTAAATGACACTAGTATTAGTTTTGGCGAAATTACCCTAGATTTAACTCCACATGTACAAGGCATACAAAAGATTGTTAATTCTGATACAATTTATGAATACATTCGCAGCTTTTATAAGGCTAGCGTATCGTCATTTATGACAATTATTTTTGCAAGTGTGGGTTATTTTATAGCTGCCATTTATTTTAAACTTATTGTTAATTTAATTGGTATGTTTTTACTCAATAAATTTAGCAAGCTTGGCTTTAATAAGGAACAGGTTTTTAGAATTGTTTCTATCTCAGCCTCTCCTGCTATTGTTATACTCAGCGGTTTCAATTTAGTTGTATTTTTATCTTATTTCTTATTTAAAAATAATATGATGGGTGCTAACTATATTTCAACACAAAGCCAGATATTTTCATTAGTATCACTAGGTTATTTATTTTATGGATTTATTAGCATAAAACACCAACATTTGACTAAAAATTAATAATTAAAATTTACACTTGAACTTAAATAATAATTATAATATACAACACTTATTAATCTAACATTAATTCAAGGGTAAAATTATGCTAAATAAAGGTAATGTTATAAAATATGATGAAACTTTCCTAAAACCTACATTTCGCAGCGAAGTTGAAGAAAAATACCCTTTAACTCCTTCACAACAATCATTGCTTTCAGGCTTTGTAGGATTTAGCACAATAACAAAGGTTAAAGATGAAAAGTATCAAGTTCCAAAGATAACTTTTGAACAAGCAAATATGTTTCGTGTAACATTTGACAATAATTATTCAGAAGTACTTGTAAAAGCTCTGATTAATTGTTATCATGGTATTAGTCATAATTAGTAAATAAGTGTATTTAAAATGTTAAAATTATTGTCTATTGTGTTAGCTTGCTTTGTTTTAACCTCATGCCTAGAGAAAAAACTACGTGACTTAGAAAGCCCTTGCGTTGCTAACGAATATAATGCTTCTTCTGACAATGAACCTTGCGTAAGAAGACCAGCAAATGCATGGATTAGCAAAGTATAATACAATTTTAGCTATGCACATAAATTACGAGCGACATGTAGTAAAATCTACACAAGCTATGAAATGAGGTGTGCAAATTTTAACGTAAAAACTATAGATTGACAAATCTAATACAAAAAGTAAATTGGGCGTAAAAAATTAATACAAATTAAAAAGTTATGTCCAAATATCATATCACACATCAAAACAGCACTTACTATATTGATTTCTCTATTCCTGTTAATCTCTATCATTCGCTTTTTGTGACAAGTAAGAAATTTCCAGGTACTCAGTACAAAGTCTTAGAAAATTACCTAAAAGAACATATTTCCGATTATCATAATGAAAATGAACTTAAAGAAGATATTTACAACAAAATCAATGAAATAGAACCCCTTGGTATATTAGATACATGGTTTGGTCTTTCCAACAAAAACAATTACCTATTTAATTTTTCACTTATTTATACGCCAAAAAACTATTTTAAAATAAGCGATACAGCCAATAATAGCATAACCATTACCTCAAAAATGGTAAATCTTGATGACATATCATTTGCAGGTGCTGTATTTGTACCATCTTACGGAAATCATGATATTTTACATACTGCATTTCAATATAACTCTAATTTTTCAAAACCATCGGGTGATTTATATAGTATATTATATAATGGTTATTACGCGCATATTCATTATGAAATTGAAGGTAATTTTGACTTCAATAATATCAGCTCAATTTACCAGAGAGCTTTAGCTTCTGAAAAAATGCATCAGTCTGAAGATAACGAATTTTTATATATAATAGATTGCGATTACGTTCTTAATTGATAAAATACTTGCAAAATAAGTACGCATTATTAAATTTCAAAGATTCCAGAACACTTTTTGCATAAATTATGCAATACCAGAAATGATGAGAGACGCGTACAAAATAGTACGCGAGCGAGAAATGACGCAGTATTCCTATAAATAGCTAAAAACAGGAACTAAAAGCGATGTGTAGCAAACTACACGAGCTTTGTAGTGACGCATTATTAAATTTCAAAGACTCCAGAACACTTTTTGCATAAATTATGCAATACCAGAAATGACGAGAGACGCGTACAAAATAGTACGCGAGCGAGAAATGACTCAGTAGTGCTTAATTTATGCAAAAAGAAATTTTATTCTTCTTTGAAAGAATGCCTTAAACTATAAACAATAGGACTTAGGAAATATTCCAGGAAGGTACGTTCACCTGTTACTATGAAGACTTCTGCTGGCATACCAGCGAGTAGCGTTTTCTTTTGTGCTTTTACTGAATCCATATCTATTGTGACGCGTGCTAAATAATATGGCTGACCACTTTTTTCATCTACTACTTTATCTGAAGATATATATTTAATTTTGCCATCAAAACGTGGAGTAAATCTTGCTTTAAAAGCTGTTACCATTATTTTTGTAGGCTGACCTTCTTTTACAACATCAATATCTTTGGTAAAAACCTTTGCCTCAACTATAAGCTCAGCATTTGAAGGAGTAACTTCCATTATAGGCTGGCTTGGTGGAATAACCCCACCTTCAGTATGGAATCTTAAGTTTGTTACTATACCATCTTCTGGCGCTGTAATAACTGTTCTATTCTCAATATCCTGCGCGGCATCAACCTCTTGTTTAAGCGATGCTAGTTGCTGATCAAGCTCTTTTAATTCCTGTGAAAGCTCACGCTTGCGGTTTTGCTTCATTTGCTCAACTTTAAGCCTTACTTCATTTATTGATTCTTTAGTTTTGTTAATATTTGAATGATACTCACTAATTCTAATATCAAGTTCCGCTATATTTTTTTCAAGTGATAAAAGCCTTGTTTTTTGAACCAATTGCTTTTCATATAGTGTACGTACATTATTTAACTCTTCCTGAACAAGCTCTTTTTCTTTATTAGTTGCTGCAAGCTGATTTTCAAGATTATGCACCTGATCATTAGCAATGTTAATTTGCTGTTCATGAATACCGATTTGTCCTTTTAAAGTATTCAAATTCTCAGATAACACTTTTTTCTCTGTTTCCCAGATTTTAACAAGCTCAGGATTCTCTGCGATCTCTACGCCAGCTGGCAGCATAAAACTGTCTTGCTCTTCTAATTCAGAATTAATTCTTGCTTCAGATATTTTCTTAGCGTTTGTTTGATTTATAAGAACCTGAAGTCTGGATTTAGCCTGAGTCTTTGAAAGCTGCATAAGAGGCTGACCGCGTTTTACAATATCCCCTTCTTTGATTAAAATCTTTTCAACAATCCCACCCTGAAAATGCTGTACGATTTTTGTATTTCCAGTTGGTACAATTGTACCATGAGCAATAACAGCACTATCAAGCGGTGCAAAACCACCCCAAACTATAAAAAACAGAAAGAAGAATACAACAATATACATACCTCTTTCCAAGCCATGCCTGATATGATCAACCAGATTTAGCATTTGAGGATCATTGCTATATTTTTCCCTCATTTTACCAATGGTAAGTGGCGGCATGTTCTTAGGAAACCAGTTACGTAGTTTCATTATAAGTGTTAATATGCTTCTATTCATGCGCCGCTCTTATTTGTAATTTTAGTCATAATTATTTCTTTTGTATCATAATCTAAGATAGTACCGTCACGTAAAATCATCACTTTATCTACTGCATTTAATATAGAAAATCTATGTGAAATAATAACTGTAGTAATACCTTTTTCTTTAACTTTCTGTATCGCTCTAAATAAAGCTGCCTCGCCGTTTTGATCAAGGTTTGCATTTGGTTCATCAAGAACTAAGAATTTTGGATTACCATAAAATGCTCTAGCTAGAGCAATTCTTTGCTTTTGACCACCCGAAAGCGCAGCCCCCTCTACACCAATTCTGGTGTTATATCCCTCAGGAAGCTTTAAAATTAAGTCATGAACTTCTGCCATTTTAGCAGCTTCTATTACACTTTCATCATCAATATCTTCCTGCATTCTGGCAATATTTGCTTTTACCGTACCATTGAAAAGCTCAATATCTTGCGGTAAATAGCCTATATATTTACTACAGCTAAACTCTTCTTTTGCCCTATTCCATTTAAAGAGATCAGCTCCGTCTAATGTTACCTCACCCTGTGATGGTGGAAGTATGCCTACCATAAGTCTTGCTAAAGTTGACTTACCCGCTGCACTATCACCAATAACAGCTACTACATCGCCATTATTAATTTCAAATGACATACCTTTAATAATAGGTCTATGTTGCTGAGGAGTCTTACCTTGTATAACGTATACCAGGTTACTAACTTTTATATTACCGCTAGGTTCAGGCAGTTGAATATCCTGCGTAGTAATTGCTTTGGTATCTAAAAAGTTTTTAAGCTTCTCAAAGCCCTTACGAGCAATAATAACATGCTTCCATGAAGCAACAATTGCCTCAAAAGGACCAAGAGCGCGCCCAACTAAGATAGAACCGGCAATCATTCCGCCGCTTGTAAGTTCACCCTTAAGAACTAGCATTGCACCTGCACCAGTAATTGCGATTTGAATAGTAAACCTAAAAAATTTAGTAATATTTGACAGCGCAGATGATATTTTCATTGCTTCTTCACGGTAATAATTACCGCTTTTATTTCTCTCATCCCAGAATTTAAAAATATTATTTACCATACCCATAGCTGCTACAACTTCAGAGTTTCTTGATACAATATCCATCTGCATCATACTACGGTTAAAGCTTTCATTAGCTGTATCATACATTTTTTTAGTAGATCTCTCAGAAAGTAAAGCCAAAGTAATTAGTATTACAGCGCCACTTACCGTAATAATTCCATGAACTGGGTGAAGGAAAAACAAAGTAATTAAAAATACTATTGCCCATGGAGCATCTATAAATGTCGTAAGACCTGTACCGCTGATGAAATTCTTAACATTCTCAAGTTCACGAAAGAAAATAGATGTAGAAGCACCTCTATTGTGAAGAGTATAATAAATTGATCTTGTAAAAATTTCTTTTGAAAGCTCACGATCCAGCCATAAAGCATAGCCACGTAACATTTCGGTTCTAGCGCCGTTAATCATCACCATTGCTACAATTGATGTCATAACTATGATAGTAAGCATAAGTAATGTATGCAAACTTCCGCTTGAAATAACCCTATCTAAAACCTGAAGGGAATAAATAGACATAGCAAGCATAAGAAGATTATACACGAGACCGAAAACTATAGAAAAATGAAGAACGTATCGAGATTTGTATATAAGCTTCAGCAATACATTTTCACTATCTTCATCAATTTCTAATAACTTAAATAAAATACGCATTACTAACTACTTAAACTGTTTAACTCATTTTTTTAAGTATAGTAGTATTTCTTATACCATTCAACAAATAACTCTGTTCCTTTTTCTAAAGCAACTGTTGGCTGAAAGCCTAATTCTTTTTGAGATAGCGAAATATCAGCATATGTTTCTCTCATATCACCTTTACTCATGGGCAAATCTTTAATTATTGCTTTTTTACCTAAAAATTTCTCAATATAACTTACTAAATCTGTAACTTTTTCGGGGTTATTATTCCCCAGGTTGTAAATTTTGTATGGATCGCTAGCATTATGGTTAACTTTACAAGATGCAATAATACCTGCAACAATATCATCCACATAGGTAAAATCACGTTTTAGCTGCCCTTTTTCAAAAAGCGTTATTTCTTTTTCATGATCTATATTTTGGGTAAATGAGAAAACTGCCATATCAGGTCTGCCAAAAGGACCATAAACTGTAAAAAACCTAAGTCCAACTGTTGGAATTTTATATAAGTGCGCATAGCTATAAGCCATTGCCTCATCTGCAATTTTTGTTGCGGCATAAAGTGACATAGGAGATAGTATTTTACTATCCACTGAAAAAGGAACAGTATTTTCAAGACCATATACAGAGCTTGAACTTGCAAATACAAATTGTTTTATTTCCGCCTGCCTAAGCCTTGCAAATTCCATAATAGATAGCATGGCAGATAAATTGTGTTTGCCATATTCAAATGGATGATCAATAGAGTATCTTACCCCAGGCTGGGCAGCCAAATGAATAATATAATCAATAGATACATTACCCAGCAAATCTTTCAACTTGTCAAAATTTCCTACATCAAACTCATGATATTCAAAACAAGCATGCTGAATGTCACTTAAACGCGCTTTTTTAAGGCTTAAATCATAATATGGCACCATAGCATCTATACCAATAACATTATGCCCCGCCAGTAATAAAGTCTTTGCCGTATGATATCCAATGAATCCAGCAACACCTGTAATTAAGTACGTACTCAACTGTTTTTCCTCAAATTTTCAATTATTCTTGAATTAATACCTGATTTTATAGGGTTGACAACTAATTTATTAAAAGGCTAAGATAAGAACCCCTTAATAAATTAACGGAGGTCAAAATGCCAGACATTAAATTTGAACCCAGCCAAAGCCTTACATTAGGCGTAGAAATTGAACTACAATTATTAGACCAAGAAACATATGACCTCAGACCATCTGCACTAGAGCTGATAGATATAGTTGGAGATAAACATCCCAAAATCAAACCTGAAATTTTCCAAAGTATGTTAGAAGTTAATACAGAAGTATGCAGTGATGTTCATCATGTCAAAAACTGTATAAGCCAGACATTTTCTGAATTAAACACAGCGTGCAATCAAATTGGTATTAAGTATGCTACTACTGGCACTCATCCATTTGCACGTTATAGTGAGAGAATTTTATACCCTCTTCCTAGATACAACGAACTTATAGATAGAAACCAGTGGATTGCACGCCGCCTTAGTATATTTGGGCTGCATGTTCATATTGGTATTGAATCACAGGAAGAATGTATAGGTCTTATGAATTTTATGCAGCACTTTTTGCCACAGCTTGCAGCACTTTCATGTAGTTCACCATTTTGGCAGTCAAAAGATACAGGGCTTTATTCATCTAGACTTTCAGTATTTGAGGCATCGCCTACCAGCGGTCACTGCGATTATATTAAAGACTGGCAGACTTTTAGCAATATTGTGCATACTTTAAAAGAGTGTAAGGCTATAAAATCTACTAAAGATTTATGGTGGGATATAAGACCTGCACCCCACTATGGTTCGCTTGAAATCAGAATATGCGATGGCACTGCAACATTTCACGAGCTTTTAGGAATTGTGGCGTACATTCATGTTCTTGCGCACTATTATCACAGGTATAAAAACTATCCGGTAGAATTGTTTAGGCTTATCAATAACCATGAAACTTTCATACCACTTTGGATAATTAGAGAAAACAAATGGCGAGCAATGCGCCATGGTATTAATATGGAAACTATTAAACACGATGGTACAACATTATTACTTAAAGATGACACTTTTAAAAACTTAGAGATTTTAAAGGATATTATATCTGAACTGAATTATGGAGAATATATTGGTTATATTATAAATATATTTCAGTACGGTAATAGCGCTAACAGACAACTGAAAAAGTACAAAAAAGCTAAAAGCTTAAGACAAGTTGCCAAAATGAATGCAAGCGAATGTTATGAAAGTTTTTTAAATAACAAAAATTGCATTATTTAGATTTAGACTTAGATTTTGGCTTTGTCTTTTTCTCTTTTTGTTCAATTATATCTATTATAAATTTTGGTGATTTTTTCATAGCTGACTTAGCTGGTTTCATAATATTTGTGTTACTTTCCTTATTGTCAGAAGTTAACAAATTATTATTTGCACCAGGCATTAAAGCGCTTGTGCGTTTTAATGTTTTTTCTTCTGGCTGAAGTGACTTTGCTTTGTTACCATATATAACTTTATCATTGGCCAAGGTAATATCATTTGCTTTGAGAAAATCTTCGTATTTTGTACCATCTGGCATCTCTAACTGATTTGTAATAGCAAATTTGATAAATTCCACTTCAATATCAGATAAAGGTTTTTGACTACTAAGTTTCTGCGATAATATTATTTTTAAAGGGCTAAAAGATATTTCTTGTATTGTTTTATTACGGTACGTAGATATATTGGCTGAATAATTATTTTCCCACGCCCAAATCAGTGGATTATGAAGTACTCCAAAATCATCTCTAATTAGAATATTGTTATTTGCTGCATACACAATTGGATCAAGAGTTTTACTACTATACATAACTTCAATCCATCCACCATTTTTAAATAATGGATCATTAATATGCATTCTGCTAATGACATCTAACTGCTTCATTATATTTTCAATTTTATCCAAGCTTTCATCTAAAATAAACTTAAAAATATTTGCAAATTCATTTCTGATACGATTAAAGAGTTCCTGTTTAGAATTTATTTCATGAGGATTTAGTTTTTCTGGATAGATATCTTTCCATCTTTTAATGACTTTTTTTACATCTTGCCCCATATTTGCATATTCATTTGCAATATTAACGGTTTCGTGCTGATATAAATGCTTCCATTCCTCTATAGCATTTTGAAGATTCATATGCGCATATTTAAACTGCGGATTCTTTTCCAAATCAAAAGAAAAATGTTTTGTGTAATCTTCTAATGCTACACCAATATTAAATAAATCAGCAGATCTTTTATCTATAATATGATAAGCATAATCTAAACTTAGCTGATCAACTATTCTTTTTAAACTTTCATTAAATTCAGCAATATTAAATTTTAAATGCCCACTATTTATATAATTTAAAAATCCATAATGCTTTAGATGAATATGCAAGTTTTTGATTAAATCAGGAAATGTTCTGTGAAAAACCATAAATGATTTTCCGTGGTCAATTTTATTTACTTTGTAAGTATCATCTTCTTGATCATGAGTAACCATTAAGTTCTCTGCATGATAATCAACATCGCCTAATACACTGCAAGTAGCGATAACACTTTCAAAGCCTTTTAATTGACTAAGCTTAGTTGCATTTATATTGGCCAATAACGTTTTTGGACTCTCTACAAAATCTTTTAGACTAATTGCATTTTTTATAAATTTAGATGCATAATAAACTTTATTGTAATCATCAATTCCTGGCTTAACTACTTTCTCTTTAGGCGCTTTTCCTGTAAGAGCAAATTCAAATAAATCTGCTGCCATAATTTCATTAATGCCGTCATGTCTATCGTTTTTAGCTTCTTGCGTAATACAATCTGAACGTTCTTTGTAAAAACTTTTTAACATATGACGTTCATTATTTGTAACTAGATTAGCTTGATATCCAGATGCTTTACCAGCACCTTTTTCTGCTACTTTTTCAAATTGCCATCTGTCACCTGTTTGCCTTTCTATTTGTAAATTTTTTACTCTTTTAGCGTACCTGTTAAATCTGCCCTTTTCATCGCCAGCCTTGTATTTACTTTTTAAATTTATAAGCTCTTTCTGTGTTTGAGCTTGTACTCGGTTACCAATCTTCACAAAATCTGCATTTTCTTTTTCAATGTTTTTTAATATTTTTAATATACGTTTATTATCTTTATAATAGTCTTTGAGACCATCCAGAATACCTTGTAACGTATTATTTTTAAGATTTTTACTATCAGAAACACTTAAAACATTAAATATATTTGTTGCTATAATGTCTGAATTTATCAATTCTTGTGGCAATGAATTAGTAGTTAAAACAACTATTTCGCAAGCCCGTTTTATTATTTGGTTATCATTTAATTTTTGCGCCAAAATATCTCCAGATAATTTTAGCATCATCAAATATTCATTTTGTATAGTTTTAAAAGTGCCTATAAAATTATCATTTTTAAAACGTTTTCTTAAAGTATTATAGGTAATATCTAATACTTCAGATGTCACTTTATTTACAAAATTTTGTCTATCTTGACCTTTTAACTTACTTTTATCAGCTTCAAGCTCTGCTATAAGCACAGAAATATCAAGAACTAATGATTTAAAATCTAAAATATTTTCAACTTCATTATTTGATATCTGATCTGCAGCAATTACCATTCTGGTAAGTAGCTCTAAAAAATCTATATCTATTTTGTAATGTTTCTGTAGTGCTTTAAATAAACTTTCAGAAGATTTTTTTATATGATCAAGATTATCTGAAGATTTTGTCATGATAATTACCGGCATTTAATAATATATTATTAATATTCTAACATATACCATGTTTAAGTTCAATAGGATCTACTAAGTACTTCATAAATAAGGAAAACCTGATGCTTTTATTTGACAACCTGGGGTTATACAAATATAAGTAACAACCATTTATACAATTAATCAGGAAAATCAGATGTTTATTACCATTTTCATAGACATAGCAATACTTACTACAATGGGTATAATTTTATACCGCTTTTATAAAAATTTTGATAGTTTTGCATCAAGCTATGGTGCAGAAATTTTAACAACCCTTGGAATTTTTGGCTGTTTTTTAGGTACTTTAATATCACTATTTAGCCTTGACCCCAATGACGTTACTGGCACTATGCCATCATTTCTAAGCAGCATAAAAACAGCATTCATTTGCTCAGCTTTTGGTGTACTTGGAGCATTGCTGATACGGGCAAGACATAAATTTAAAGAGCCAAAGGGAGAAACAGTATTATCAACAATAAAATCTATGCATAAGGATCAGAATAGAAATTTTAGAATTGCTTTAAGATTTGCTCGTAAAGGTTCTAATAAATTAGTTGAAATGAATCAACAAGCCTTAATCATAGCTTTAAACAATATTGTTTCTGATTTTAATAATCATTTTACCACTCAATTTGGGGAAAATTTTAAGCATTTAAATAGTGCTGTAGAGAAGCTTGTCGTATGGCAAACTGAATATAAGAATGATCTTGATAAAATTATAGTACATCAAAAAAATCTGAATCATTCTCTTGATATAATAAAGGACACTTCACCAATTTTTGATAAAAAAATTATTGAAGTTCTAGAGGCAATGAAATATGTTCACGACTCATTTTTAAAGGATGTTGAAAAATATCAACATGATATAAACAGTCAAATTACCACAAATGTCACAAATATTAATGCTTCATTAAAAACAGTAGAGAAATCATTAGAATACTCATTAATTTCTCTAGATGATAACCTTTCCGCTTTAAGCAACAAATTTCTTGAGGACTATACCCCTCTTACCGAAGCACTGCAAAAAGTTGTGAATATTGCTAAAGATATTAAACTTCCTGAAGAGGCTTAATTTATGAATGCTGATTCTGAAGGTCAGGGTTATTGGGCGCCGCTTGCTGATCTTATGACCGGGCTTATGATGCTGTTTATGCTAATTGCCGTATCATATATGTGTATGGTAGAAGAAAAAGCCATAAGCAATGCCAAAAATAATAGCTCAGGCTCAGCTATTCAAACTGATATACAAAATGACCTTCACTTAGAGTTTAATCATAAGCTTAAAAACTGGAATGCAAAATTTGTGGAAGGCACTGGCATTCAATTTTTAAACGCTGATGCATTATTTGACACTGGCAGGGCTAATATTAAACCGAAATTCAGAGCAATTTTAAATGAGTTTATCCCTAAATATATCAAAATTCTCTCCCAGCCAAAATATAGAAAATACATAAAAGAAATTCGTATAGAAGGTCATACCTCACCTGGGTGGGACAATGTAAGCTTAGATCAGGCTTATTATAATAATATGCGTCTATCGCAAGAACGCACCGCCTCAACTTTATATTATTTACTCAATCACAGATCCGTTGACAGAGAAGCCGATTGGCTACGTACGGTTCTTACCGCAAATGGTTTATCGTCATCAAATCCAATATATTTAAAAGGCACAAAAATAATAGATAGCCTCGCCTCTCAAAGGGTGGAATTTAAGATTATTACCATATCCAATAACGCATCAAAAGAAATTTCAAATGCAGTACGGAAGGATGGCAAATGAGCGAGATATTTCAGTTACCAAAATTTGAAAAACTAAGTCAGCTTAAAGTAAAGATGGGTATTGCGGATAAAGCAGAAAAGACATGGACTATAAAGGATAATAAAAAATATGATATAAAAGTGCTTTATCTTAGAGATAGAGATGTAAAAGATTATAAGGAAATAGACCTACCAAAATTTCATGTTACACAGTGCAAAACTGTTAAAGACCATAATCATCCCATTAAAATATTTGAAGAAGAAGAAGAAGAAAATCCTAAACACTTGCATTCATCTTTCAAAATAGGCTCCCCCGATAATAGAGGTAAATTTTTACTATATTATATATGTGAGTGCGGCTATATATCAATTGCTATAAAAAAATTGGATGTATGTCAATTTTGTTTAGAAGTAATAATGGGCAATGAATTTAAATACAAAACTTCAAAAGAAAGAGAAATTATAGTTAAAAATTTTAATCTTGAAGATTTTTGCGAAAAATATTCTAATAAATTTGATAACTTCGAACATTTCGAGTCTGCACTTACCTCAAAAATAAATCATTATGCCCCAAACCATTCAAATATTCGCGCAAGGCTTATTCAAAAAAGAGGTAATAAGTGCCAAAGATGCCTCATTAAACCTGCAAATGATTGTGATTTACATATGCACCATAAAAACCGCATTAAATATGACAACCACGATGAAAATCTGGAACTGCTTTGTGTAGCATGCCACATAGAGGAGCATGATCATTAAAATTCCCATGATGTATCTGCGATGGTTGAGTGAATCACACCCTCTTCTAACACGTGGTGCTTTTCGCCTGATACTGCGTTACCACCAAAAAAGCTCAGAAAACCGTTCTTAAAGTTATTAAATGACAATGCTGTATTGAAATTACCACCTACATCAATACCATACCCGTGACGCTTCTCCTCATGCTTTAAGCACCGTTAAACTTTATGGCTCAATATCATATCCCTTAAGCGCCCATTTGTCTTCTTCCTTTAGATGAACAATTGAGCCAGTGAATAAATGGGACTCTTCTTCAGAGGTAATAAGCCCACGCTCTCTAAGCTTACGAGCATAAATTTTCGCTATGTCGCAAACCCATTCGTATGCTTCTTCTTCTGTATCAGACCACCTATCAACTTCATCATATAAAAACTTATGCCAACTTCCCTGTGATGGAGGATTTTGCAAATTATAATTTCTAAGAAACTTTTGAAAAATATAATATATTTCTTTAAGAGATTTGATCGAGTTAGGATTAGTTGAATTAAAATCTATTTCTATAATATTTTCAACCATAGCATCGCTAGAAGCACCTATCTCAGGACTTATCATTTGTAAAATCCAAAAATGATCTTTAAAAAATTTAAATTCGAAATCGCTTATACTATACATTTATTATTCCTTATTTCATAGATGGAAATGCAGTTATAATTTTATAAGATTCCCCAACTCTTTTAATAATTACACTTATTTTTTGTGAAGTTTTTGGTTGTGCATTTTTTATAAATTCTTCAATACCCATATCTATAACTTGTTTTCTATCATAACCATATCCAACGTTAAACCCAACATTATAATCTGTTAATTTAAAGTCATCAAGCTCAGTATTCTTCAGCCAATGATCGAAGTCGCTATTATGTAATGCTTTTTCGATTGCCATTTCAGCTGTTTTTTTGTCATAGAACCTCGATGATCCTGTAATAGTTTTATAATTATCCGCTATCCTCTGCTTTAAATTAGTATCAGTAATTTCAATATGTCTCTCGAGAGCATGACCCTTGTTTGCACCACCTTCATGGTGTTTAAGATCAACCGTATGCTTTGTTGCAGAGCCTCCGCCATTCCCATGTTGCTTATTATAGAACGTACTAACGCCACCAGTTACACCATTAACCTTACCAGTACTACCTTTTACAGCCTGCATCACAAGCTTGGTATCAGCTGTTACACCCGTACTAATTATAGATCCTGCAATTGCTACTGCCGCTATATTCCTTGCTGTATAATCTGATAAATATGGATCATAATACTTAAGCTTGTCTGCAAATACTCCAATAGCATAATCAGCGCCTCTAGCAATATATTCCCCAAATGCCTCAGCTCCAACAAAATTCTTCAATCCCGTGCTTAATGCAACAGCAGTACCTTTAGCCATACCTAAAGCAGCATACATCGCAACTTCATATGCAGTTCCATATTTGTCTGTCAGCTTATCAACAACATTTATTATATTATCAGCACTATATCCAAACTTAGATATTAACTCATGTCCTTTTGGAATCTCACTATCAGAAGAATTTCTTAAATTACCTTCCTCATTAATGTAAAAAATTCTTTTATCGTTTAATATATGCTCGGGTATTTCACTATATCCCCCAAAATATTCAGCAAGCACGTTAAGACTTTCTGAACCTACGTAATTAGGCTCATTGATGTCTACTCTGTTTATATTACCTTGATTATCCTGAGATAAATCACTTTCATTACCTAAAATACTCCTTGCATATTCATCTGCCTCTTTATTTAGCCCATATGTATGATAATCGTCTTGGATATCACTTTTGATCACAGACTCTTCTTTAGCTATACTAAATAACTTACCGACTGTCTCGATCTTATCCTTGATCTCTTCGTACTGAGCCTGTGTTGGCACTGGCGCATATATAGAATAATGATCGTCTTTTACTGATTCCCACTCCTCTATCTTGTTTACGTCATGATTGATGCCATCGACGGATGTATCTGCGATGGTTGAGTGAATCACACCTTCTTCTAACACGTGGTGCTTTTCGCCTGATACAGCATTCCCAGCAAAAAGACTCAGAAAACCACTTATTGTATTATGAATCGACCATGGTTCTTTGAAATTACCACCTACATCAATACCATATCCATGACGCTTCTCCTCATGCTTTAAGTCAACGTCCTCATGCGTAAGGTTTGCTATATTCGCAGTTGTTGAGTTACTTCCCGCAATCACCCCACCTACTAAATACGCATTATCAGAATTTACAACAACGTTTACACCCCTAATACCAGCAATATCTGATACACTCTCGTCTAGGATCTTGCCCTTACTCTGGTTAAACTGTGCCGAAAACTCACCTGTCTTAAGACCAATACTGCCAGATACAAACTGCGATGCATCCTTATGCGAATATGTGTTCTTGAGAGTCTTGATAAACAGATTATCCGCATCAACATTGTTATTCGGCGCATATATCCCACCACCCTCAATCACCAAATTCACAACGTCTATATGCGTATCATTACCGCTTCTTATATACGAATATACCTTAGACTCAATCTCATCATACGCATATGACTTTGTATAACTGCTACTGCCTCCATCAAGTGTGGTGTTCACCAGCACTTTTTTCTTCTCAAATTGTTCTTCTTTAGTTGATCTTTGCGTTCCCGCCTCAATTATAAGCGTGTCAGCATCGATTATCACATCATCCTGACCATACACCTCACTTCCGCCTGATACTACTAACGTATCCGCATTAATATCAACCACCTTCCCATTTACCATTGTGTGGTATAAATAATCATTGGTCTCAACTAACTTGTAATTTGACGTAAATACACCAACGCCTTTTGGAACAATGTATAAACCGTTCTCCGACCACTTAAAACCAAGCTGATCAAGGACAACGTTCCCCGCTGCTGATACTGCATTGCCGTTATTATTTTTGTATTTTTCTGCAAAATCATTTGATAATTTAAATGCCGACATAACCCCTTTTATCAAAGGCGCAAGGTCTGTTATCGATTGACCAGAAGCCATATCCATTATAGCACCAACATCTGGCAAAACCTGATGTATCCTGATAGACGACCGGCTCGATACATTAGGCTTATCCTTACCTTCAAAGAGGGTTCCAAAAATTCCTGAAATAGAAAACCCCTTTTTATTCACTTCAGTTGATGACGTTACAGTTCCTATCAAGGTCTTGAATATTACATCTCCTCCTGGAACATCTATATTTACCGTACCGTCAGGTGCTAATATATCCGCGCCAATTGCTAAAAGTTTTTTCGCAATGATATTAACGCCTTTATTCCCAAGAAGCTGAGCTTTATAGATATCAACATCTTCCCACTTGTGAACGGTAGTTTTGCTACCAAGCAAGCCCTTCTTTGTTGATCTTTGTTCATGCTGAGTGGTAACAACTTCACTGATAATATCCACCTCACCATTAGGTGCCTCAAGAGTTACTTCTCCCTCACTTGCGACAACCGACCCTCGGATGAGAATGTTACCTAAATCACTAACAATCTGAATATCTTTATCAGAAATTATTTTTCCTGGGTTTACTACAGATTGGATGAATGGTCCACTATCTTTTTTACTCCGATTGGGACCCCAATAAAAACTATCAAAAGAATCTATGGATATATCTATTTTTATATCATTGCTTCTCGCCCTTATAATCAGAGGATTAATGCTGTTAAGATTATCAACATATACTCCTTGAAAATCAATTCCGGCATTACTGTTAAATTTAACTTCAGGTGATATTATTGTGTTTCCAATTAAATCAAATGACCATCTACTAGGCCAAAGTTGATAATTATTCCACTGAATAGAATGAAATTTCGGAGTTAAATTTGATGCCACCTCAAATTTATTTGAGTCGTAATATACCCCATATGAATTAACAGATTGATCTGTTGATGCTAGGTAAATAGAACCATTATCAGCTTTAAATGATGTTATATCTTGCACTACACTTGGATAGCCTTTTGGATAATTTATACCTGATATTTTTTCAAAACCATCTGTTAGCCAATAACTATTTCGATCACCCGTATCGCCATTATTGAGATCATTTAGAGGGTCTTGATTTGGGTTTGTATAAAACTTTGAAAATGATTCTATGTTTATATCACCAAAGGCGTTTATATTAACATCGCCAAGCAAGCTTTGTACATATTCAGCGATAATACTAATGCCGCCGCTTGCTGCAAACATGTTGATACTACCATCTGCAACCATATAAATTTTAGCCTTGCTTGAAGCTGGAGCGCCATAATGCCTATTTTCATTAAAATATAATCTTGCATCTATTCCATCTGGTGCGATAATATCAAGACTACCTTCGGATTTTATAGCAGCTCCCGTAAAATTAGCCGAAGTGTTTGATGCAAACACCATATTACCGCTGGATCCACTGCCTGCTATGGTTCTAAGGTCATAAAACCACGGATTTAACGACAAATCATCACCTAGTCCATAATAATGATCAAAATCAACGCTACTGGCAGGATTAAACCTTTCGCTTATAATGGCATTTGCGTTTATTATCATGTCGCCATTTTCTACAAGGATTTTACCATAGTTTATAAAGCTTCCAGGGTCATTGATAAGAAAATCACCCATGACATGCATAAGGTTAGTATTGGTAAAGGTATTGCCAGACAAGTTAAGCATGATACCGTGGTTTATTTGCGACTGATAATTATTGCTGAAGCTTTTGGCATATATTGACATTATGCCATTACTGTCACTACCATTGTTGCCTGGAATATAATTATAGTGAAAGTTAGAATTTTCTTTTACCTGATATTTACATATACCTTCATCGCTGCATACTTCCTCAAAATCACCAACTACATAAAAATTACTGCCCTTAATTTCACCAGTACTTTTAATATCTGTTGTGTTTATAGTAAGGCTTGGCGCTTTAATTGTGCCTTTATTTTCAACTTTTGCTGAATTAATATCCAGTAGCTTACCTGCTGCTATAATTCCATCATTTTCGGTGTATTCTGAATTAATTTTGATAACATTTGCTTTAATCTCACCTAAATATCCTTTTTTATAGTCGGAGTAATTGAACAAATTGCTAACATTAATGTTTAATCTTTCTACATAGATAGTACCGCCGATGTTGTTAAGATAGCTACCTGGTTCTCCAACATAATACATCTCTCTAGTAGTAATGGCTCCGAAATCATTCTTTAGCTCATTATCAACGTCAAAGTATGCTGTATCTGCGTTAATTATACTAAAGCCATTGCTTAAATATTTACTCTTAAAACTGAGCTTATTTAAGATATCAAGTTTGCTAAAATCACTAATAAATAAATCTGTTTTTATATTGGCATTATATGCATTAATTTCAGACTCAACGGATCTAAAATTTGCAGCTCCTATATTAAGCTCATCCGCTTTAATAATAGAGTTATCAACATTTACATTTTTACCCGCAACAATAACACTTTGCCCTTTAATTTTTGCATTATAAGTGGCTATATTTTCCGAAGCACCAATTTTGACTTTTTCAGCCTTAATTTTGGAGTTGCTCATATCTATATCATTATGGCTAAAGATTTCGGCTTCATCAGTTGTAATAATAGATTTAGCCAAGCTCAAATAATCTTTAGCATGAATATTTACATTTGATTTTGCTTTAATGTCACCGCTAATTTCTGCACTTTTATCAGACAGAATGATTATCTTGTCTACATGCATTGACTTTAGTTTACTACCATCTACTATATTCATAGCATCAAGCGACAGTTTATCTTTTATACCAAGCTCGCCCAGCAACTCAATATCATACCCTCTTGCATTTACAGATCCATCTGCCTGCATTTTATCCAGGATAATCTTACTGTGCTTTCCCTCAGACTTAAGCGCAACATTGCGACTATTGATAAACCCACAGCCATTACAGTGTATACCGTTTGGGTTGTTTATAATAAATTCCGCATTTTTACCAACAATGACAGTATCACCCTTAAGGCTTGATGGCTCTTCGCTATAAACATTAAATAATATTCTGTCAGCTTCCTGATATAAATTTCTGTTATGGGTTACTTTATTATCACCTACCCAAAGATCGTATTGATTATTCGATATTATAGTCCCGTGATCTAGTGTATTATATTTATCAAAACCGTTAACAGATGTACCATCATCACCTGGGTTATTTATTCTTACCACATCCGCACCATTATCAAGACGGTCTATACGCAAGCTTTTTTCGTCTGCAGCAGGTACTATGTTATCAGCATCTGCATAGCATGGCGTTACACTACCAATTAATAAACCAAAAATTGAAATTAGTGATACGATTTTTCTTATAATTAACATCTTATTTTTCCTAAATTAAATTGAATCTAAAATTAATAAATAAACTTGGTTTTGAGCGTTTTGACTCTTCATAAGTACGCTTTAAATTGTTTCTAAATGGCACTGCAAATGTTGCATTAAGCACTGCACGATCTTTGCTGACAGCAGCCCCTATACCAAAGCTTGATAAATAATAATGATTACTTGATTTTGACCTTTTGCCAGCACCTGCGTCTAAAAAAACATATGGGCGAGCTGCGAAGCCATTATATTTATGAGTGCTGATTGTATAATCTTGCTTTACTAGTATCCCATTTTCTGCGTTTGCTGATTCATAATAATAACCTCTGACATTTCCGAAACTTGCTAAAGCCATTTTTTCTTCATCATATAAATTATGATAAGCTTTTTGAATGGATGTACTTACAGAATATCCACGCCCTAAAAATGTAGTTGTATAGATATTATCTAAATTATATTTTATAAACTGCGCCCTGGGATTATATTTATAACCAGATTGAAGTTTATCATTTGCTACTCCACCCAGTTTCAATCCTTTAGAGATAGAGAAAGTAAGGCTATTGTCGTATTTTTCACGATTTAAACTATGAATAATATCGAATTTGGCAACTGTCAGAGGTAATGATTCAAGTCTCAAATTATTTTGGAATCTTGAGGGCTTTCTACGTTCCAAATCAAAGCCGAATTTAAGAACCTGAGCTTTATCTCTAAAGAGAGTTTTATCAAACCCTATACCCTTGTTATTTTGGTATTGCCAGTTATTTATAGTTGAATATATAGATCTGTCTAAAATATCAGGCTTTTTAAGAAATAGCTCATCGTTATATCTGTAAATTTCTGACTGTAAATTTTCATCCGTATTTAATAATAAGTTATCCCTACCAATTCTGCTGGTTTTATTGGTAGAATGACTATAGCGTGCTTTGAGCATAAAAGTTTGCGCTGGTACAGAAAAATTTGTTGCAAATAATTTACCGCCTTTGGTTTTATTGAAACTTAAATTAAGTGCTTCGTAATATCCCAAATAATGTTCCAGATCAACGCTAAATGTATGTTTTGCACCATGGTCATAAGATTCATTAGAAAAATTATAATTTACATTAACCGGCTTCAAACGCTTACTTACTAGGGCAAGTTGTAATTTATTATCATTCTCCTTAATAACGCCTTTTGTCTCTACAGTTTTTAGGCGTCCTGCATTTTCCAAAGCCTCATCAACTTTAAATGCATTAAATGTTTTTATACTTGAAAACAAAAATCCGTTATTACCGATAAGTTCAAATGGCAAATTTTCAACTTCAAATATTAACTTATCATTTTGCTTTTCTTTTAAATTTATTTTTGAATATGCATAACCCTCAAGGTCAAGTTTCGCTTGTTTATCTTCTAGTAACTTTGCTAATTCCTGTGGCTTTAAACATTCAGGAAAATTATAGGCAATACCATCAACATCAGCTGCTTTAAAACATTCTGCATAAGCAAACGGTATACTTAAAAATATTAAAGCCAAAATTTTGGCAGCAAAAGTGGTTAACCATAAATTTGGTTTTAAGATTATATTCGACACAATGTGATATTATAAGTTGAATTTTTCTACTTTTGGGCGTTCTACACGACATTCTTTCAGCTGTCAAGTATATCTTATATAAATGCTTTAAAAAAAGCCCCTGGTGGAACCGGCGCGATTCGAACGCGCGACCCTCAGATTAGGAATCCCAAAAATTCTATAATCCACAATAAACTACAAACACTAATAGCAAAGATTTACAAGGGTTTCAAGAGATTTTCGTGTTGTAGAGTTTTGCTAATTTTTATAGAGATTTATGGATTAGTGTCCCACCAGTGTCCCATGGAAATATAATCATGTTATTGAGCATAAGTAAAATTAATAAAGAATTAAGATATGATAAGTAATTGATATTTCGTAACTTATAAACATGCTCTTAAATTGTATTTCTAAATATTAATTTATTAATATATAATTAATTTAATACTTTGATATGGAGGGTATTATTATGAAAATTATCTATTTGACTATATTGTCAATAATCCTGTCTTCTTGTGCCTTCAAAAACACATCACCCGTAGCAGTAATAGGTCAAGATGGTAGAGTATTAGTAGGATCATCTACTGCGAGTCTTTACAGTTCACATTTTCAGGTTTCCGATGGAAAGCTTACATGCTCAGGAAATTATGATGGACTAAATACCTCTCTAACATTGACTTTAAATGTTATTTGCAGTGATGGAAGAAAAGGGTTTGCAAATGTTCATAGAGATCCAAATGGTTTAAGCGGACATGGTAACGTGGTATTAAAAGATGGGTATAGAGCTGATTTTGTTTTTGGTGAGGCTGCAAAAGCATTTCAATAAATGCCCCTACCTACACAATTTCTCACACGGAATACCGTCTTTGTCTCTATCTAGGCTGCTCACGCCGCAGTTATTGAGGTAGTGCATGGCCTCTTTGCAGGAAGACATCTGTGAGCATTTGGTTTTAGAGCCACAATTAGGCTTAGAACTAACTTTAGGCTGTTTTTGAGCCTCTCTAAACTCCCATGGTGCTTGTGGGTTTTGGTTAGCCCACAAACCAAGCTTAGTCGCTTTGGCCTTATTTTGGGCAGCTATAAATGATTCATCATTAGTATATTTCTCATAGACCCAGGCCATACCAAGTTTTACTTGCTCTAGGTTTGCATACGCACCATTACAATAAACATGTCCTAAGATTCTGTTATACTTATCCTTGTCTTCATAGGTTATTTTAGCTTCTTTGTGAATGCAAATAGACTCAAGAGACTTGGTGGATTCCACCCCATAATCTTGGTTCTTTTCAGGTGCATCGATATTAACTAGCCTTACTTTATGAGGTTTATTACTAGCATCGGTTATAGTAAGGCTATCCCCATCTGTAACCTTAGTAACAACGCCAATTATTTCAGCAGCGAATGTGGTATGACTTAAGAACAATATAAGTAAAAAAATCCTCATAAAATCTCCTGATGTTTGATTAAGTATTTGCAGTAATCGCAGTTATCGCTATATGCAGGAATATAATCATAATCTAGGCAGGCTTTAGCATTTACAAGGGCTTCTTCCACCCATGATGCATCCCATTTATATGGGACTAGGGTTACATCAAAATCTAGTTTGCCCTCAAAATTGTCTAGTTCCTTCTTGCCGTTACAGTACACAAAATATGCCGTATCATGCACCTTATAACCGTTTTGCTGGAAGATGTACGAGTATACCTCTAACTGCTTTTTCCATGAGTCTTTCCATTCATCATCAAGTGACACTTCCTTTTCAGCCTTAGAGGTTGATTTGTAGTCGACTATTATGATTTCGCCATCATTCGTGATCCATACATCATCTATTGCGCCGTACAGGTAAAGGCCGGTAGAGTCGTGCAAACAGCCAATACCCTTAAAATTATTCCGCCAGTCATCAAGGCTACTATGCGCAAACGGAATAGCGTTTATACCATATTCAGCCATAATCGGGTGGGGTTTTTGTAATGCACGGTAGTAATCAAACTCCTTTTTCAGCAGCTCATCAACAGCACTATTAAGGCTATAGCCAGGTATAGCGGGTCTTGCAATTCCAAGCTTTCTATGAGTATAAAAACACCTAGGGCATTTAATGAAGTCATAAAGGGCAGTACGGCTAAGCTTGAAGGGTTCTTGAGAGGATGGATTGTATGAGTTACGTCGCGGGGTCATTTTTTCAATTCTTCCTCTACAATCCTAATTTCTTCATCTGTAAGGCCGTAGAGTTTGTAGACTAGGAAATCTATCTCTTTGTCGGTTGCTTCAATCTGCCTTTGGATTTTGGTTTTATCATTAGGGTTATTGGTTGCTACAAGCTTCTTATTCATCTCAAGCATATTTTCAGCAAGTGAGGACAGATTATCATGGATGACTTTGTCAGATTTTTTGGAAAAGTCAAGCTTTGGGATTGGAAATGACTTTAGTTCATATACTTTAAATTGAGGGAAAGTTTTTCTGTCTAATTTGGCAAAAGTTTTAATGAACCAAAAACTTATGAGCTTTGAAGTTAAAATGCTCAGTATATAAAGAAGGGTATATAGGCTTGAATTATTGATTATCATGCTATTTATATCATTAAGATAAACGTCTTTGATATATGTAGCATTAATACAATAAGGAGGTTTAGAAGGAATTTGTCTTATTAAAATTCTTTCATTTTCAAATAAATTTTTATCCCTCGGCGAAGCAAGCCATTTACCATAACTTAAATATTCTCCAGACCAGTTTATAAAAAACCTTTGTACATCTGCTCCTTTTAAATATTTTAGATAAGTTTCATTCTGCTTGTGCTGAGAGTGAAATATTCTATTCTCCATAGAATTTTTTGTCTGTAGCGGAGTACCTTTGCCAATTTCGTAAGCTTTCAGACCTGACTTTACATTAGCTATTTTATCTACGGTTAAAGAACATTTGTTTATTTTATTTAATATTTCTTCATGGTTTTCTGCTACACTGAAGTTTAGTGCTAATTGCTTGATAACTTCTGCAGCTTTGATTTTTTTACTTACTTGTAATTTATTTGGAGATTCGGCAGTTATTATTTCTACAGTTGAAGGCTTAATTTTACTAAAAATGAGAGTACATGTATCAACGCTTGCTCCTTTAAAAACTTTATATTGATGATTAATAATTTTTATGTCACCAGAAGTTTTTAATATGAATTCTCTAAAGGGTTTACAAGTACCTATAGATAGCCAATTATTGGGTATGATATAACCAAGTTTACCTTTTGTATTAAGCAAATTCCACGCATGCTCTATAAACATGGTATAAGTATTAAGCTGATAATTTTGATGTTTGAATGCCTTATAATAGTATTCTTTATCAATTTTTGAAATCCCTTGGTCTCTGGTAAATATATACGGTGGGTTCCCCACCACTGCATCAAATCCTCCGTCCTTAAAAACTACTGTAAACTCGCTTTGCCAGTCGAAGGGGTTAACTTTAGCTTTTTCTTCCTCTGTAAGTTTAGGATATTTCGTATAAAAATCCGTCCCTACTAAGGAATTACCGCACTTTATATTATCCCCTAAGTCAGGTAATGCTCTCTCTTTGAATAGCTTTAGTTGCTCGCCTACTGTTTCTTGGGTTTCATTTTCTAACACCTTAATTAGTAGCGATAATTTACTTACCTCTACAGCTTGAGAGTCAATATCCACCCCATAAATATTATTTGTAAGGATGCGTTTTCTTTCCGATATCGTAAGCTTATAGTTATTCTCACCTGCTTTGTAAAACCGCTTCTTATATTTTGTAGGGTTTGCTACATAATAATCTAAATGCCAGTCGAGCAAAAATTGGTAAGCACCAAGTAAGAATGACCCTGAACCACAAGCAGGGTCGAGGACTCTTACCTTATCAACCTGCTCAGGTGCTTTGTCTTTTAAAAGCTCACCAACTGTGTTTTTTATGATGTAGTCGACGATATAATTTGGAGTATAATATACCCCACCAGCTTTCTTAACCTCAGGCTTTGGCTCAATTTTAACGCTTCTGCCAGTAGATGACAGGGTAATCACTTGCCCTAAAAATTTCTCATAAATATTCCCCAAAATCTCAGGTGGCATTGCTGAAAATTCATAAGGGCATGGGTAGTACATAGAGCTTATAATATCCTTAAGCGGGCTGTCATCTATGTTAAGCTTGGTGCTTATATTATCTTGATAATTTGGCCTATTGCGCTCTTCCTTAAAATGAAAAAGCCCTGAGTTGTATTTATCATCAGCCTCTCTGAATACGTCTTTGACTAACTTGTTATAAATGCCTTTAGTTTTGGTGAGGTTAAGTAGGCGGTTTTCATCCTCTATTTTCCTATCCTCACAAATACGTAAGAATATCAGGCGGTCAATGGTCATTTGCACCGCATAATTAAGGTCTTTTTCGGATAGGTGGTTATTGGCTATGATATTTTTTGCAAGCTTCTCACGCCACTTTTCGATATCTTTTAGGAATTCTTCATCTACCGGAACAATGCCTTTTTTAGGCTTTGCTACTTCAATAAAATGATCGAATGATCCTTTCAGTATAGCATCTTTAGAGAATATGGATGATATCTCATCCCATTTATCGATATAGTCTTCATAGGTATAAAGCTTTATTATGCCAGTATTTGCTTTGTCCTCAAGATTGGGCTTTAAGCGTGTATCATATACAGCAAGCTCTCTAAAGTTTGTTATGATGCTTACAGGAAGCTTGGCATTCCAGCCATATTTTCTAACCTGCACAATGGACTTATCATCTTTGCTAATGTTTATCGATGGCTTTTTAGCCTCGACTAAAAACTTTCTGTCATTACCTATTCTGAAGGTATAATCAGGCCTTTTGAAGGAATTACCGCTAGACTTTATGCTATCCTCGGTAATAACCTCTCTATAGCTTGGAGCGTAGCCATTTTTGTTCCTAATATCCCAGTTTAGAGCCTCAAAAAATGTATCAATATAGTCTAGCCTAGTCTGCGCTTCATTATACTGCTTTATCTTACCAGTTTGAACAACACGATCAAAATTTTCCACTAACCTTTTTATGTTTTGAGGTGCAGCCATATATAACCTTAAGAAATTAATCTTAGTCTATAATATCATATAATAATTAATAAGTTTATAATTTTGTTATATATTTCAGTTGGTTAAATCAAAGTAAATAAAATATTGACATTTTATAGATAAATTAATATAATGTTAAGAAATTAAATATTTAGATGTAAGTCATATTAAGTGTAAATTGAGGCGTGACTATGAATAGTAAAATGGAAGACTTATTTCTTCAAACGGTAAGAAATAACGATGTAAACTCACTTAAACTTTGTTTGCCATATATTGAAAATATTAATGTGTTAGGTCATGAAGGCTGGAATGCATTATTTAATGCGTTAACTAATCGTAACTATGAAATTATGAAAATATTAATTGATGCTGGTGCAGATGTAAACTGTAGGTGGAGCAATTCTGGTGGAACAGTGTTACATAGTGCAATTGGGCAGTATAAAGTTGATATTAATATAATTAAATTACTGATTGATGCAGGGGCTGATGTAAATCACCAGTATAACGGCTTTAATGTACTTGACCAATTTTTAGATAATATTTTGGGTTGTAAGATCGATGCAACAAATTATAATGAATTGGTAAATCTATTATGTGATAATGGTGCAGACATAAATCATTTAGATAATAATGGATATTCTTTATTTGATAGAGTATTTAAACAAAAATATTATAATACAGATCTTACAGAATTATTATATAATAGAGGTGCAGATATAGATCATGCAGATCCAAATACTGGTCAAACATTATTATTTTATGCAATAAGCAATCGTAATATAAAAATAGCAGAGTTCTTATTGCTTCACGGTGCAAATGTAAACCATCATGATAATAGTGATATTACACCATTATACCATGCAATGTACTTGGGAAATCAAGACATGATAAAATTGATACAAAACTATGGTGGTACTTTTGATATTTATGACTCAATTCATAATGACTACGTATAGTCTATAAAATTCCATATTTTTATCATAAGTTGGCTTCAATACAAACAACTCCAAGATTGCTTAATCTAAAAAAATCCCCTTGCTTTTGAAATAGTTCTTAACTATTATCCCCCACATGGATAGATCAGTTTTGTCCTAGGGCGTCGAAAACCCTTACCCAACAGCGGTTAGATATTACCGTATAAAATGTCGCTTCCTTGAATTATGGTCGGGGAGGCGACCTTATGTTCAGGTCTCACGACTAAAAGGGTCGCGGCTGTCTGTTGGCGGTTTTTCGAACTCCCCGATCGCCAGTTTTCTCATTCTGGTGATCGTATATTATATGATTCTCGGGAGGAAGAAATGCGCAATAAATATAATTTAAAACTAAATAATCCAAAGAAGCTTCTTGTTTATTCCAAAGAGCCTCAAAATATTTTAATGACTCTACAAAAAAGTCAGGCAACCAAAGTTTTGTCTTTTCAGTGCTCTTTATTATCTAACGATAATGATATTACTAGCTCAGATAAGGTAATTACGATTAATGATGCGTTTAGGAAGCTTGATAGCTTAATTTCTCAAAACTCACCTGATTACAATGCTATAATACTTTATCCTCTGAACGAAATTCAGATAGCTATTTTTGATGAAATTATGATTAGAGAATTCAGTATTTATGATTATGACAATGGCATAAAAGTTTTGCTAGAAGAATTGCTTCAAAAATTACAATCTATTATTCATAAAGGTATAAGTGTTATTATGCTTCATAAAATAGAGCAGGGTCATCATAACTCGCTATTTGACGAAGACTATATACATATACCTCAGCAATATAGTCAAATGAGTAATATCAATAGCCAGATTAGAGAGACGCTTCTTGTATGGTTTAAAAATATCGTCATTGAGTAAATCTACTTTAAATTTCAGATACTAATAAAATAATCATAGGTTAAATATGACAAAATCAATACCAATACAAATTGGTCAACAACTTTTTACAAGCAAAAAGTCTGCAATTACTTATGTACAAAGCGTACTTAAGAAATATATAGATGGAGATATTCTAGAGGAGTCAGATAAGTTATTTATCATAGATTTACTTGCTCTACATCCTCAGAAGGATGAAAAAATAGGTTGTGGAGTAGCTAACATATTATACGACTACAGCCCAGATTTTAGAAGCAGATGCCTTTATATCATAAGGACGGATGGATCAAAAATTCAATTCAGCTGGAGAACTTGCATTGAAGGTGAGAAGCTAAAAATCGATATTTACGAAGCCTTTAGAGAGGCGGTTATAAGCCAAATAAAAGAATACATAAAAGATAACTTTGTTGAAAAAATGAGGTGTCCTATCTTTCCAGACATTGAATTGACTAATATCCGTAGTAAAAAGAACATTCATGTAGATCATGAATCACCAAAGACTTTTAAAAACCTAGTTGATGCATTTTTGAGGTCAGAGAGTTTAGATATATTAGATGTCAAAATTTCAGATCCTAAATTACACCTTAATACAGCCCAATTAGCGGATGAAGGATTTAAGTCAAGATGGCAATACTTTCACCAAAAAGAAGCTAATCTTCGTGTTATAAGTCAAGAAGCTAATCTTAAATTATCAGGCAATGGGAGTTTAGTTACATGCTAATAGCAATAATGATAATATGGTTATTAATAACGTTTCCATTTTCTTATAGTTTAAGTGGGTTGCTTTTTGACATTACCTACAAGACTAAATATTACCAATGGAAAGGTGTAGTTCATTACTCTATAATATCTACCTTACAGTTAATTTTATTGATTATATGTTGCTATGTAGATGAGCAAAGAAAGATCATTTACTTCCCCCTGGCAATGTTTTGCTTGAATTTTTCATTACTTTTATCAGAACCTATATCTGTTCTAAAAAATAGGGTAAAAGATAAGCTAGAAAAAGCTGAGGCAAGTAAACTTAGGATAGCACTAAATGACATGGGCTTTACATCTGCAAGCTGCTTATGTATTGCTGGGTTTTTAATATGCATGGTATATTTTGTATCTCACCATATTTATGGTAAAGTCGATAGCCTCGCAGGCTTTTTAAAACTTTTAACTAAGATGTAGAACTGCCATAAAAATCAGCCACCATGACGAAGTGTTTTGCGTCTTTGTCATGGTGGTGGTTTCTCTGCTAAATAAGGTTTTCAAAATCTTATAAATAAAACGTATTTATTTCCGATAGATCGATTAAATGTTGATGACCTATATTTACTAGTAACTCAAATGTTTCAATATATTTAGGAGTTATAGTATTATACATATTAATCTCATTTTGGGCTATTGTACTTAGTTGAGCATAATTGTTATCATATTTTTCTAAAACCTTGCATTCTAAAGTATATTCACTTTCAAAATATTCTTGATTATTTGTATATATTTGATAATAGCGACTATAATCTTGATTTTTGAGAGCTTCCAAAAGATCTGATGCTAATTTGTAAGACTTTTCTGCATTTTGTTTTGTAATAATAATTTGTGTCATATCGTATGTAATAATTTTATAATGTTAAAAGAACTAAAGGAATATTAATTAATTTTTTAGTTATTGTCAAATAATTAATTTTTTAATGCTGTCAACTAACTGTTTATATTAGAAAAATCAGCTACCATGACGAAGTGTTTTGTGTCTTTGTCATGGGGGTTGGTCTTTAGGTAATTCTCTTTAGCCTTGTTGGGGTCTGAGCCGTATGGATAGGTTATAACAACAAATTTGTTACTCTTTACAGATTTTAAAGTCTTCTCAACTTGTTTAACTCTGTTTTTAATTGCGCTCATACACTTCTTCAAGGTTAGATATGCGTTTTTCAAGTTCTGACACTTCTAGGGTTTTTGCAAACTTTTCTAATAATCCCATCATCAATAAACCATCTTGAGGTGTTAAGTTACCTTGCGATACTTCTGTGATAACTTTAGAGGTTGCTAGCAAAGTATCCTGGACTGATGACATCTCGGGCAAATCTATAGTAATTGGCCTAGACTTTGCAGGTGGTATGATTCTTTCTAATACACATTTAATTGCAGTAATATCACCACTAAGAGCAAGCTCTATAGCTTTACGAGCAATGCCTTCACCTTCATCATCTAGTAACTGCTGTACAGCCATGATGGCTTTATTCTGTGACCCCTTTGGCCTACCAGAAGGGTTAGGACTAGGCCCACCCTTCTGCCATACACTCTGTTTCTGCTCTGTTTTATCAGGAAATGTGGTATTCATAATTCTAGAAATTTTATAATTTATATTATTAATATTATAATCAAAAGTACTTGAAAAATAAAGCATTTAGTATATTTCTGAATTGAGTATAATAAATTTAGAAATTGCTCAATTTACTCAAATTCTTACATTTAATAGATAAAAAACTCAACTTTTCTTAATGAGGTAAAAATGCACTCAAAAGCAGAAATTATTTTTAATGAAGCAAAAGCAAAGCTATTATCGTCAAGAAAGAGCCTTGATGATCAAGACAAAAAGTATGAAAGTGCTAAAAAATTTTATGTTACTATAATTGCTATACTATTTGCATCTTTAAACTATTTAAGAGATGAAGCTTTTCAAATACCAATTTTTCTTCTTATTTGTTGCTTCTATCATGCAATATATAAAATGCTAAGAATAGAAAAATCAATAGGTGTAGCATCTGATGGAATAGAAGCTAGTGCTATAGTTTATAATGAGGAATGCTTAGAAAATGACGTTCAATATTTATATAATTCACTTGCTTTAACTTTTGATGAAAAAAGTAAGTATAATAATGACCAAGCAGTAAAAAGAGCACTACATTTTGATACTATAACAGATAACATAAGAAGATGGTTTTTACTGATATTTATAATCACAATAATACTAGTAATTATATATTGGTTTTTACCTCATCTGCCTGCCATTTTAAAGGCTTCCCAACAGGTTGCTTTATTTTTTCAGGCACCTTAGTATCTTTATCGGGTTTTATTGAAATAGGTTTATCTTTAGAGTCATTCATAAATTAATCCCCTATACTTGAAGAAATATTTGAATGTATATATCTTGAATTTTTCAACATGTAAACCGATATAAGTTTTATCCAATTATAATTATAGAAGAAAAAGAGGAAAATGAGGAATTTGTAGTAGTGAGTAGTAGTATACTCTCATTTTCCGAATTAATATATCAGCAACAGGTTACAGATATATTTTTGGGTTTACCACATACATATCTGTTGGTTTTTTAGTTGTTGGATCTTTATAATGTTTCAAATAACCTTGCTCAATTAAAATACTGAGTATTTTATCGATCTTTTTACCTTTAAAAGCCTTTCTGTTTTTGAACTTGGTAGTTACAGATGATTTATCAAAACATTTGATTTTCTGATTATTAATCCACTCAAGCACTGAATTAGCATCAATAATATTTTGATCAATACCCATTAAACCATAAGCTATTTGAGCATGTGAGATAAGAATCTTTGCAATCTCAATAGCATTCATCATTACATCATAGTCAATTATTGTAGATCGTGATTGTAAATACTCAGCCATGTGTAATTGTCCAGCTATACGTAAGCTATACCCACAAATTTTACCCCCCCATTCACGATAATCATATAAACTTCCATCAGGACGTAATTCCCGCTCAATATAATGACGGAAACTATCAAACTCACATTGAGCTTCTGCGGATAAATATAATTTTATCGGTTCATCATTTACCTCAAGATTTAATAAGTCGAATATAAATTGATTATACTAATCAATTAATTCTTTAGGTGTAGCTTGGGTATTTAACGATCTATACCCTAGGTTGCTTTTAGGGATTAAGTATAGAAAACGCTCAAGAAACCCGTTGCCCTTGAAAGAATCCTTATCCTGCATGTTCATAAGTATTTGAGGTTGTACTATCATCAGTATAGTAATATAAGGGTTAAGATCGTAATTTCTATCCTTACGCCTTACTCTTACATCTCCACCATCGATTCCTTTCAAGATAATATCTACATTTGATCTATTACCAGAATACAACCCTGATAGACTCTCCATTACTCCACCTTCATCAGATATTATAGCTCCTTTATTACCCTGTTGGTGAATAGTATTAGATAAAGCTTCTGGAGTTGTATCATTGATAAAAATTTGCGGAATAATATCAGGTTCAATCAAACTTTTCTCTAACTCCGTAAGCCTTTGTTGAAGCGAAAATTCATTCAGAATATTTTCTGCTTCAGCAATTTTCTTCCTTATAGATTTGATTTTCTCTTCTACAAGCTTATTAGAAGCAAATTGCTTTCTTATTTTTGGCTCTAATATTTCCCTTTGCTGCTTTTCCCATAAAATAATAGGCTTCATAACATTTCGTAGTATAGCGCTCTTATTATTGGCTGGTGGTAGAGCAATAAATGCATAGGTATTTATTGGCTCATTCCAAGCTTCTCGTGGAACTATATCAAATTTTTTATTAATTGCAGATGAAATTATCCCTAATATCGCCAATACCACAACTCCCTCTGCTATTTCAAACTGATTAGCAAGAGCTTTAACAAATCTATTAAGTGTCTCTGGCAATAGGATTGCTGGAATATCAGGTCCAGTAGTCTCTTCCATATTTTTTATTGAATCCCATAATTCAGATATAGGTTGACGATTCTCTTCAATAACCTTGAGCAGCTTATTTCTGATATCTTCCACTTTATCAGAAGGAATTGGTCTATATTCATCCCATTCAGGAATTTCTTTCTTTATCCAATCTACAACATCTTCGGACTCAGATAAATCAGGAAGATCAACAAAATAAATTGCTTTTGGTTTAGCCTTTAAACTTAAAAGTTTTAATGCAACGTCATTTACATATTTTTTGCCTGCTTCATCGTTATCTGATATAATATAAACAGTCTCAAATTCAGATAAACAAGACCAGTCGCTTTTTAAAGCGCCATTAGCTCCACCTAAAGAGGTAGTTGCTAATAATCCTAGAGATCTCAAAGCTGCTGCTTTTTTCTCTCCTTCACATACAAATGCTGACTGATCCTTGGGTTCATCCTTTATTTCTTGTTGATTATATAAAGGACAAGGCACCTCAGGTGCCTTGTTTTGCCATTGCCCATCCGCTAGGATATACGGAGTAATTGCTTTATCTTTACCATCCTCTGAGTTATATCTAACTGTTAGAAAATTATCACAATAAAACCAATGATACCGGTATTTAAAAGTCCTATATTCTTTAGGGATATCTTTTAATAAACTTATCATTTTACCCTCCATTCTTCAGCAATATTTGATAGTGCTTGTTGAAATTTACAGCTGTTTAGCTGCATTTCAAAGGCAATGATATCACCACCTTTATTACCACATGAAAAACAATTAAAGGCACCACTGGAAGTATTAATCCAGAAACTTCCTGGCCTAGAATCACTATGGAAAGGGCATAAGCCACCTTCTTGCCAATCACCTCTTTTTCTGTAGCGTCTATTGCTATACAATTTACTTGAGTAATAATCTTCTGGATTTAAGTTTTTTACTTCTTCAAATAATTTATTTAACTTAGTCATTCTAAGCCTCCATCTTGTAGTTACGATTGTTAATTTTGTTGATCCATTCAAAAAATCTTTCCTCTTCTATTAAGATTTTTCTTCCGATACGAATAATAGCCTGTGAATCATCAAGGCCGTTGAATTTACTATTGAATAAATAATAACGCATCCCGCCTTTAGTAAAGCATGGATGTTTTTCAATTAATTGTTGAATTGTTAGATATGAAGACATAGCTACTCCTGAATAAAATTTCCCAGCCCAGAATCTACTTTATGCCCTAGGCTTTTACAGCTTCCTATCGCTGGTTAAGGAGTATTATTACATGCATTAATATTGAGCAAAAGCCATAAAAACACTAACGTTTGTAGATGCAAAAAATTTTGATAAATGTAAAATAAATGTAAAATAAATGCTCTATAGTTGTATAATAAATGAGATTTATTATTAGCGAATTATTTACTCAAGGCTTTTTGGTATCCAAATATGTTTAATGTTTTATAAATCAAAAAAACTAGATTTATTATATTTACGTCTTAAATCTCTAACAAACCTATCAAAGTTTTCTCTACTTAGCTCTTTTTCAGAACCGCTAATAGTTGTGGCTGCTTTTAATGTCCAAATAATTTTTTTATTTTCAAATATTCTGAAGAAGCTTTCTTTTCCGGTTGAAAGTTTAACCAGATGTTCCCATATTTCATCTTCATCAAACGTACCCAATTTACATATAGTTCTTTCAATCAATTGATGCATTTTATTCCTTGCAAATCCTTGAAAATGGATAACTTTCTTTGTTAAGATATTATTGTTTTGAAAATTATATAATTCTGTTAAATCCCCTAAAAATTTATCAATAGCTAATTTTTCTACCACTAAACTACCCGTAATAATTTCTGGCAAAAACATAGTTCTTTCATCTTGATAAGTTATATAATTATATGGAGAAAGAAGAAAATCATAACCTGATCTTAACCAATATACTGAAGGTATATCAATTTTGTTACTCCCGGTTCTATCTATAAACTGCACTATTATTTTACCACTCTCTAATATAGATAATATAGATTTAGCTATAGCTGTACACATCACTATATCACTAAAGTAACTATGGTTTAAATTAGATAAATTGCTCCATTCTTTAGAGCCAAACAATTTTTTTATTTCATAAATAGTCATTATTTTCTCATGTATAGGGTGCACATAACGATCTAATAAATGAATATCATTAATTGTATTTACTGATAAGTTTATAAATTTAAGGTTATATTTATTTATAAAATGCTCTTTTATAGAATTAAATAGGCTTATTATAGAACAGTATCCAAATGGCATTCTTATAGTGATTTTATCTAAATGCCCATAGCTCTCAGTAACCAATTCTTTATTTTCCATGCGGTACCACCTTACCCAAATATTTTATTGTTCATTTTCGCTACTATTTCTGCTGTATGTGAGTCTGAAAGATGGCTGTAGCGTTTGACCATCGACAAAGTTTTATGTCCTAGCACTTCGGCTATTTCATGTGTGGATGCGCCATTCATGGTTAAATAAGAAGCAGCGCAGTGTCTTAAGTCATGAAACCTAAAATCTTCAAGTTCTGCATTCCTAAGTACAGTTTCCCATGGCGTTCTAATATCCATAGGCAATAATCCGTTTTTACTTGGAAAGACATAATCATTTTTATTTATCTGGTATTTTTCAGAATGCTGCTTTAAAAGCTCTAGTGCATACCCCACCAAGGGAAGAGACCTACGTTCATCATTTTTGGTCTCGTGAAGTACAATTATCTGCCTTTTAAAGTCTACGTCCTTCCATTTAAGCCTGAGTAATTCCATCTTTCTTGCACCTGTACTTATGGCCATAACAACAATACAGTAAAGATACGGATTGGCACTGTCTCTGCAAGCTTGCAATAACCTATCTCTTTCTTCGTCAGCCAGATATCTTACCCTACCTCTAGGTTCTTTAAATTTAGCAATCTTAGTCATAGGTGAATCATCTAACCATCCCCATTCCTTAACAGCTACACTAATTGCATGGCTCAAAGCAGCCATGTATCTATTTACTGTACTACTAGAAAGTTGTTTGTTACGCGATGTGGTTGACTTAGCTAGCTTATCTCTTGTTTGAACTATGATGGACGGGGTAAGGTCACAAAGCAAATAACTACCCAGCTCTTGCTTCCACCATATTAACTGGGGCTTTTGTGTGGCTATAGATTTTGGCTTCCTTACCAAAACATCGCTTATATACCTATCTAATAAATCAGCAACTGTATATTTTTTAGCGGCTGACGTTTTAAAGTACCTACCCTCTCTAATTGCTGCCTCTGTTTGCTGCGCCCATCTTTTCGCATCCGTGAGCCTATCGAAAGAAGCTGTTTGAACTGGAAATCCTTTAAGCCTGACTTTAGCTCTGTAGGTTACCTTATTATCTTGAGTTATGCGCTTTTCTATAGTTGCCATATATACCTACCAAAAGTATTTGATACACTATAAAAACCAGCAGTAAATTGCAACATCTGATTGTTAATCATATTCAAAATCCCATTAAATTATTGAAAAAACTAGATTTTTTGGCTGTCAAATTTCCCTATGGGACATTAGCGGGACAATTGTCCTAAAAACATTGTTTCAGCCTAAAACCTAATTTAGTCTAATTGTGTATAGAAATTTGAAATGTAATGAATGGTAGGAATTGTTGTTAATAGTTATTAGTTAGTGTCCCGCCAGTGTCCCACAACTATACTACTAAACTCCAAGTCCCTGGTGGAACCGGCGCGATTCGAACGCGCGACCCTCAGATTAGGAATCTGATGCTCTATCCTGCTGAGCTACGGCTCCGTTTATAATGATTTAGCCAAGTTAAGTATATGGTTCTTATAAATAATTGGTATCTGACTAAATGATTTTGCTAAATATTCAGCTTCATTAAGTCTTGCTATAAACTTTTTGAGCTGCGACAAATTAAAGTTTGAAGAATACTTAACGTACACTGGCACTAGCTTAAAGAAAATTGGTGGTCTCTGATTTTTAACAGCATCATTTACTGATAAATTATTCTTTTCAGCCTGAATTTTTATATCCATAATACGGTTAATATAGTTCATCATATACCTTGTAAGACCAACTTCACTTATCTCATCGATAACATTGTCATAATGCTTTATTGCATCTGCTATTCTGTTATCAAATATTGCAAAAATAAGCTCATCGATTTTACTGTCTAAACTATTACCTACCAATTCTTCCACTAAATCTAAAGTTAGTGGCTGAGATTTTGCAGCTATAGCAATCTTTTCAAGTTCGGACTCCATTATCATCGAATCTGCAGAAAACACTGTTTCTAAGTAGTTTAGAATCTCTGCTAAATTACCTTCTACACTAATTTGGTTGTTCCTAATAAAAGCCTGAATCTTGGCTTTAATTCCCACAGCTTCCTGTTTATAACATGGAATTGAAATAAAATTCGGATTATCCTCAGCGTATTTTCTAAGTGAACTTGATGCAGGCAAATCATCAGCAAGCATTATCACAAATTCGCCTTTACTCACTTCATCGAGAGCAGCCTTAATGTTCTTAGGAAGGCTTGCCGTCATCCCTTTAATTCTAATGCATTTTCTGCCTTTAATAAAAGAAATAGACTTAATACTACTTATCAATCTTTCTTCGTCTTCTTTAATTTCCTCAAACTGATAATCAAAATAGCGGAAATTATCTATTTTTTCAGGGAAGAACTGGTTAAGCACCTTTTCTGCTCTGAGCTGTACCATCCCATAATCCTGACCATATATTAGAATACCATTATATTCTAACGCTTTACCAAGTGTAAATTCAATTTGATTAGGAGCAACTTTAACCATACTATTTTATACTATATCTATTGAGCTTAATTATAATTTGATTGGCAAGACCATTGGCAGCATTTCCCAAAGAATTTTGGCTTGCTACATACTCACTGAAAGGCGAATTAATACTATTATAAGAGTCATAGTTGTCTACACTTATGGTGTGTACTTGACTCATATTTTCATCAAACAATTGTACATCGGCATGAAGTTTTATCATCTTCCTAGTAGCTTCACCAGTCTTTAAGTATAAAGCACCTATTTCCTGAGAAGTAGCCGATATTAACATTCTTGAAATAGGTGATTTTTCTGTAATATTTTTTTCGCATGCAGATATATAGTTTTCAATGTGACGTCTGATAGCAATTGATGCTGCATCATTGGAACTATCAAGAATAATATTCTTAAACTTACATATTCCCGATGCCTCATGTTTAGAATACAAAGGCTTAAAACCGCATCCTGATAGCACTAAAACTAATGCAACTAATGCATAAATTTTATTATATAACCACATTCACAATCTTCCCTGGAACTACAATAATTTTTTTAGGCTCAGCGCCGTTTAAAAACTTTACTATATGTTCGTCATTTAGTGCAATCTTTTCTATCTCTTCTTTGCTTAAATTTTGTGCTATTTCTATGGTTGACCGTAGCTTACCATTTACTTGCACCGCAATTCTTACTGTATCTTCAACAGTTAAACTATCCTCATACTTTGGCCAGCTAGCATCAATAGTAAATCCTTTATTTCCAGAATATTCCCATAGCTCATCAGATATATGAGGAACAAGAGGCGAAAGAAGTAACACTAAGGTTTTATACGACTTATACACTGCACCCTTTTGAGAATCATTTAAGTTATCACCTAAATCGTATAGAAAGTTAGTAAACTCACGAATTCTTGCAATTGCGGCATTAAATCCAAAACCTGAATATGATTCTGTAACTAACTTAATAGTTTTATGCATATTGATAGTGATTTTCTTAGTTAAACTATCCGATAAATCTGCATTTAAATTTTTATAGCTATCAAAAGCTTTTACAGCATTTGTAAAAAACTTACGCAAGAATCTGGTTGATCCTTCAACACCGCTATCACTCCAGATTAAATCTTTTTCAGGCGGACTATCAGACATTACAAACATTCTGGCAGTATCAGCGCCGTGTGATTTTATAATTCCTTCAGGATCAACTACGTTTTTCTTAGACTTACTCATTTTCTCAATGCGTCCTACCGTAATTAAATCACCGCTATCTTTATGATAATATTTTCCGTCTTTGCTGATTAATTCATCTGGCGTTACCCAGTTACCTTTTGAATCTTTATATGTTTCATGGCATACCATTCCCTGGGTTAAAAGCGCTTTAAACGGCTCATCTACATCCCAGTAACCGCATTTTTTCATAGCTTTGGTAAAGAACCTTGCATATAAAAGGTGAAGGATTGCATGCTCAACACCACCAATATACTGATCAACCTGCATCCAGTATTTGCAAGCATCTTTATTAATAGGATCTGCTACTTTATTATCGCAGAACCTTGCAAAATACCATGAAGATTCAAAAAATGTATCAAATGTGTCTGTTTCTCTCTGCGCATCTTTTCCACAAGATGGACACTTAGTTTTAGACCACGAAGCATGGTTTTTAATCGGATTTCCAGGTTTGCTAAAATCAACATCTTCAGGCAGCACAACTGGAAGGTTTTCTTCTTTTTCTGGTAAAATTCCGCATGAATCACAATGAATCATAGGAATCGGACAACCCCAGTAACGCTGACGAGAAACGCCCCAGTCTCTAAGCCTGTATGTAGTTTTCTTAGTACCTAATTTATTTTTATCTAAATACTCACTCATTTTTTTATGAGCTTCTTCAACTTCAAGCCCATTTAAAAAATCAGAGTTGATTAATGTTCTATCTTCTTCAGATTTAAATACGTCTATAATATTAATGCCATATTTTTTAGCAAACTCATTATCACGCGCATCCCATCCTGGGCAGCCGTATAAAGCCCCGCTTCCGAAATCCTGTAGTACATAGTTTGCAATATAAATTGGCACTCTAACATTATTTATAGGGCTAATTGCTGTAACATTTGTTAAATAACCTTTCTTTTCAGCAAGCTCCTGAGCCGCTTCTGTTGTTGGAATAGACTTACATTCTTTGATAAAGCTTGCTAGTTTTTCATCCTTTTCAGCTAAAATGCTAGCAATTTCATGGTCAACACTAAGTGCAACAAATGTGCAGCCAAATAAAGCTTCAGGTGTGGTTGTCTGAATTTCAATATCTTTATCAAGCTCTGGGCAATTAAAATGAATAGAAGTCATTTCTGCTTTTCCAATCCACTTTTCCTGCATAAGTTTTACGTGTTCTGGCCAGCCTGTTAGAGTATCTAGCGACTTAAGCAAATCTTCGGCAAAATCCGTAATCTTTAGGAACCATTGTGACAGCTTTTTACGCTCTACAACTGCGCCTGATCTCCAGCCTCTGCCGTCAATTACTTGCTCATTTGCAAGAACTGTATTATCCACAGGATCCCAGTTAACTTCAGCTTCTTTACGGTATACTAGTCCTGCTTTATAAAAATCCAGGAACATTTTTTGCTCATGCATGTAATATTCTTTAGAGCAAGTAGCAACTTCTTTAGACCAGTCATAAGCAAACCCAACCTTTTTAAGCTGAGCTTTCATTGTTTCAATATTTTCATATGTCCACTTGCCTGGGTGTGTTTTGCGCTCAATCGCCGCATTTTCAGCAGGAAGACCAAAGGCATCCCAACCCATAGGGTGAAGCACGTTAAAGCCCTGCATTCTTTTCATTCTGGCAATAACGTCACCAATTGTATAATTACGAAGGTGACCCATATGAATCCTGCCAGATGGATACGGGAACATTTCAAGTACATAATATTTAGGCTTTGTATTATCAACACTTGCCTCAAATATATTAGATTTTTCCCATTTTTCTTGCCATTTGTTTTCTATGTCCTGGTGCAAATACTCCACGGCTTACCTCTTGTGTATTTATTATCTTGTAAGTTATTGATATTTATAGAAATTCTAGTTATCTGCTATTTTAAGCTGTCTTGCTCTTGTAAAGATTCTGTCTTCAATTTCTGTAGCTAGTTGTTTAGAATTTGCGCTATCTACCCAGGTATTTCCTTTTCTAACCTGCTTAAATGCGGTAACTCTTAAGGCATCTGCTCTTAGAACATCGCTTGCTATAATAATATTAAGTTTATATCTTTCATGCGCATCATGTGATGTTTGGTGCCATTCTGTAGCAATTACCCCTGAAAACGGGTCAACTAAATGTATAGGAAGCTCACTTACCGCTTCTAGTGATGCTCTCCAAAGGTAGCTGTTTACTGTAATACCTACGCCATCAGATTTTTTACGTTTACCACCAAGCACAATACCTTCATCACCGGTAAGTCTACCCATTTCTTCATATCTTCTATCTTCGGCAGTTTTTGGATAATTTTGTTTAACATCAGCATTTTGGCATGAGGTTGCAACTAAATTCATTAAAACTAATAAAATAACTTTGCGCATAAAAACAAACCGTAATCAAAATTTTATAGTATTTTCAATGAAATATATTATAGTTATCCATATTTGCCAACTAAAACTTAAAACTGGTCAATAATGCGTTATTTATATATCATTATAAGTATAATAATATTAAGCTCTTGCGGAGTTAAAGGAGACCTTTACTTGCCTGAAAAACAAGAGAAATCACAGACTAACAATTAGCAAAAATTAATCAAGTTGTTGTAAATTAAACTTAAATTTGCTTTTTTAGTATAATTTTTATTTTTCCTATACTTGTAATTTTAAAAATGTGGTATTATATAATTAGCGTAGCATTAATTTGAATTTTTTAGTGCTTAATTCCAATTGTAACATAGGAGAAAACAGTCCATTTATGGATAGTTACCCCAGTACCGAACGACATTTAGATGTTGAACATATCAAAGGCCATTCTAAAGCAAAAAAGTTTAAACTCTTTTCATGGCTATTTAAATCCAAAGAACCTAATAAAAATGAAAAAGACAATGATTTTGAAGAAAAAATCATTGATTTAGTCAAAAATCACGACGCTACAAATAAAATATCAGGAATTGAAGGTAGGTTTTTACTTCATAACATGCTTGAATTTGGATCATTAACTGCATCAGACGTTATGATACCACGTTCAGACATTGTTGCGGTATCTTCATCTATTAACAGTGATGAGCTTATGGAGATTTTTCTTAAAGAAGAACATACCAGACTTCCAGTATATCAGGATAGCCTTGATAACATGCTTGGCTTTATTCATATTAAAGATTTATTGCCTTATCTTAGGGGTGAAAATAAAAATAAGTTCACTATAGATGCTATTATCAGACCGCTTATTTTAGCCGTACCTACAATGAATATCATTGATTTACTTGTAAAAATGCGTAGTGCCAGGGTTCACATGGCAGTTGTTGTAGATGAATATGGCGGAATTGATGGAATCCTTACAATTGAAGACTTACTTGAGCAAATTGTAGGTAGCATTGAAGATGAACACGACGAGGGCGATAGCCTTGAAATCTTTAAAATAAATGACAAACTATACGAAGCAAATGCAAGAGTTTCTATTGAAAAAATAGAAGAAGAACTTGGCATGAACATTTTTGATGGTGAAGAAGAAGACTGCGAAACACTTGCTGGTCTTATTTTCTTACTTGCAGGTGAAGTACCTACAAAAGGTGAAATAGTTCATCACCCACTTGGTATTGAGTTCCATATCCTCGAAGCCGATCCTCGTAATGTTAAGAAAGTCAGAATAAAACTTCCATCAAACGAAGAACAAGAGACTGAATAAAAGACAGGGAGCAATAACTCCCTGTTTCTTTAGACAATTTTATTGCAATAAAATCATTTCCATGCTTAGTATTATGTGCATATAAAATATATTAGGAGCATATATGATAGGTAACTTCCGCAAAACGTTTGGATCAATGCTTATTAAAGCCTTTTTAATACTTATAGTACTGAGCTTTGTATTATGGGGTATCGGTGATATTGTCAAAAATCTTGGTAATAATTATGCAGCTAAAGTTGCAGGAAAAACTATTCCTATAGAACTTTTAGAAATGCATGTTGAAAAGGAAAAAAGACGCATAGAGATGCAATCAGGCGAACCATTTCAGGATGCAATGAAAGGTCAGCTTACATATTATGTTTTAGACCGCCTGATGAATAATGAAGTTATCGATAAATACCTAAATAAAGAGCATTTATTAATAAGCGATAAAGCTGCACTTGAATCTATAAAAAAAGAAGAAATTTTCAAAGATAAAGAGGGCAAATTTGACCCTGCAAAACTCAGAGAATTTGTGCTTAGCAATAAAATTAACGAAAGAAAATTTGTAGATGATATTCAAAAAGAAATATCACGCAAAATGCTTTTAGAAGTTATAACTTCAAGAGTACCAAGTAATGATATTGCCAAAATTATCAAGCAATATTTAAATTTAGAATATACTATTACAGTTTACAAACTTGATACTACAAAACAAAGCTCAAGCTATATACCAACTAAAGAAGAAAAACAAAAATTCTATGAAACAAATAAATCGCTATTTTTGTCTCAGGAAACAAGAGATGCAAACTATTTCAAAATCCCTGTAGCAGACCTTAGAAAATCTATTACAATATCGCAGGAAGAACTTGAAAATGAATATAAACTACGTGATTACCGCGATGCCAAATTCTCATTAGAAAATATTAAAAGCAAGTTAGAGGCTGATATTACAGCAAAGAAACTTGAGCAAAAATTACAGGACATATCAAATAATATAGATGATGATATTGCATCAGGCATGAATATTGATGAAATTGCAAAAAAGTTTAATGCTAAAAATATGGTTATAAACAATCTTTCTATATCTTCTGAAAATCCTGCTATACCTGGTATTTTACGAGATAAAATTGTAAGTGACAATAACATGGAAGAGGCAAAGCTTGTTTACAATTTAAACGACGCAATTTATGTATATAAAATCAGCAGAATAACCGAGCCTTATCCACTAGCTTATGAGAAAGTAGAAGATTTAATTACTAATAGCCTTAAAACGGAACATTACCTTAAGTTTATGAGAGACTTAGCTCAAAAACCAGAAAATGCTAAACAACTTAATTTAGAAACTCATCAGTACAAATTCAAAGTTGCAGAAGTACAGCAAAAGTTACCAGTAACCATCCCAGGCAATCTTATAAACGATAGCTTAAATAATGATATCGGTTCGTTTACCAATGTTTATAAAGGCATGGAAAACATGTTTTATATGGCTAAGATAGATGACATAAATGAGATTCAGGATAAAATTGAAAATGAGGCTCAAGTAGATCAGGCTATAAAAGGTCATGTTCAGAATGAAATTCTTTGGGCATTTTTTACTAACCTAAAAGATGAATATGGCGCAAAGATAAACAGAAATGTTTTACAACCGCATAAAGATAGCGAGTGATAGTATTAATAGACAATTTTGATTCTTTTACCTATAACCTTGTAAGTTTTTTAAAAATTTTAAATTTAGATTACAAGGTTATCAGGTATCAATCTGAGTTAGATCACGCTATATCTCTGGGCATTATTGATAAAATTATTATATCTCCAGGACCATCACACCCAAAAAACTCCTTAATTTCCTTAAATGCCATTAGATATGCAGAAGATAACAACATTCCTTTGCTTGGTGTTTGTTTAGGACATCAGGCTATAGGACTATATTTTGGGTGTGATATTTCCAAAAACCCCTACCCTATACATGGTAAAGTCCATCAAATTAAAGTTACAAAACCTGATAGTATATTATTTCAGAATGTACCTAAATTATTTAATGCCACCCGATACCACTCGCTGTGTATAAATTCTATAAATAACAATAACTTAGAAATAACTTCAACCACGAACGATGGCATTATTATGGCTATAGAGCATAAGCATCTTCCTATATATGGCGTTCAATTTCATCCTGAAAGCATTACAAGTGAGTTTGGATTTGAAATAGTTAAAAATTTCATATATAATTAAATAATACATTTAATTAATTTGTGATTTTTATGCATCAAATAGCTGATTTTCTTAAAAAAATAGCTCCGTACCTGAAGAATATGTCTTCAGAACCTGTAGTACTTACAGAATGCATAGGACGCATAATATCAGCAAATGTTACTTCAAGATTTAGCGTTCCAAATAAAAACGTATCTAACGTCAATGGTTATGCTATTAAGTCTGCGGATATTACAATGCTACCTACAAAACTTCGTGTTATAGGAAAGTCGCATAACCAAAATCCTTTTCAGGGAATGATAAAAGATGGTCAGGCTGTTGAAATTTCTGCAGGAGTTCCGATTCCTGAAGGAGCAGATGCAATTGTTCCGTTAGATGAAGTAAGCATAGACCCAAAAAATGTTATAATTAAGGAATTCTGCCCTAAAGGTCAAAATATTATTGAAAAAGGAATAGATATTGAAAACGGCGAAACACTCATTCAAGCTGGATCATTAGTTAGCTTCCGTGATATTGCAAAAGCTGCTGCTGTAAAGCTTTCATGGCTTCCGGTTGTTAGGCAGCCAAGAATCGGCGTTATTGTAGCGCCTGAAGAGAACCAGCAAGATAGCCAGAGTTTATATTTAAATCACGCTAAACTTCAAACACTTCTATCTTTCATAAAACTTCTTGGCGGCATACCTATTGATTTAGGCATTGCCATTGATATGACAGCTCCGATTGAGGATGTACTTACCTATAAAAATGAGGTTAAGTTTGCAGTTCAGGATATGGACATGATAATAATTTGTGGCGGTACTGCTATGCCGCAAGAAAGCCTTATCTGGAATAGTTTAGGTCAGTTTGGCGCTAAAATAGAATCATTTTCAGTTAAATATACTAATGATGAAGCCTTGCTTATGGGCGCTTTAAAAAACATTCCGCTTATTGGTATGCCTTCATCCTTTGTATCTATGCTAATGTCGTCTATTTTATTCTTAGGACCTGCATTACTCAAAATGATGGGAAAAACCGATGAAAATTTTGGCTTTACAAAAAGGTTAGCATTACTTTCGCGTAACCTTGACGTAATAGATAAAAAATCAGACTTTTTATATGGTTATACTAAAGAGAAAGAAAACGGGGAAATGATAGTTACCCCGTCTTCTGGTCAGGATTTTTTAATGCTATCTGCACTTGCGAAATCTGACTGTATAATATACGTGGATCACTCCAGACCACTAACGCAAGGAACAACCGTAGAAGTCATCGAATGCGCGTGGTCTAGGTTTAGAACCTAAAAGTGGTCTAGGTTTAAAGCTTATATAGCTAAAGTATTTTTAATAATGGCACAGGAATGACGCATACCATTATTATAAAGACTAAGCTATACAAGTTTTGAAACTGCTTTTTCAATTCTGTTGCAAGCTTCTTCAAGGTTTTTCTCATTTGTTGCATAAGATATCCTGAAATACCCTTCCATTCCAAAAGCAACCCCAGGAACTGTAGCAACCAGCGCTTCTTCAAGTAGATATGTTGAAAAATCGTTAGAGTCATTTATTACCTTCCCGCCTTCTGTTTTCTTGCCCATTAGTTGCTTGCAAGATGGGAATACATAAAAAGCCCCTTCTGGCTTTAAACATGTTATACCAGTCATTTTATTAAGCCTTTCAACCATGTAATCTCTGCGCTTCTCAAAAATTGCTTTCCACTCCTTCAGGAAATCCTGCGGGCCTGTAAGCGCACCATGAGCTGCGGCTTGCGATATTGAACTTGGGTTAGAAGTTGATTGTGACTGAAGAGCGCCCATAGCTTTAATTAAATCTTCAGGACCTCCAGCATAACCAATTCTCCAGCCAGTCATAGAGTATGACTTAGAAACCCCGTTTAATGTAAGAGTACGGCTTTTAAGTTGTGGCTCAATTTCTGCAATTGTGTAAAATTTTAAGCCATCATAAATTAAATGCTCATAAATATCATCACTTAAAATATGAACATGCGGATGTTTTAAAAGTACGTCAGCAATTGCTCTCAATTCTTCCTTAGAGTAAGCAGCCCCACTTGGATTACTAGGAGAACCTAAAATAAGCCACTTTGTTTTAGGAGTAATATATTTCTCTAAGTGTTCAGCCTTCAAACGAAATTTATCTTCTTCTGGGCATACTGCAATAACTGGCACGCCTTCTGCAAGTGCTACAATATCAATATAGGAAACCCAATATGGCGCAGGAATAATTACTTCATCACCAGGGTTTACACTAGCTAAAATTGCATTATATAAAACTTGCTTTCCACCAGTGCCAACAATAATTTCCGATAATTTATAGTCTAAGTTATTCTCTTTCTTAAATTTCTCCTGAATCGCTTTTTTAAGATTTGGGGTTCCATCTACGTTTGTATACTTAGTTTGACCTTTTTCCATAGCCTCGATCGCGGCTTTTTTAATAAACTCTGGTGTATCAAAGTCAGGCTCACCCACGCTTAAAGCGATAATATCCTTACCTTCAGCCTTAAGTTCGGCTGCTTTTTTAGTCATAGCAAGGGTTGGAGATGGTTTAATGGTTTTGAGTCTTTCTGCTACTAAGCCCATGATTTACCTACATTTTTTGAATTGTTTGACGAATTTAACTGAAGTTTATAGTACATAGAGCGTAATTTTTCCAGAAAAATATTAAAAAACAAAGGAAAATATTTATTAATTTTTTAATATTTATGCTATTATTGATATAAGATATTAATAATATTATATAGTATAGCTTATGAATTATAATGATGCAGGCAAACTTGCCCATGCTACAGCTTTCAAAATTTTAAGAGAGAAAGGGCAGCTTAATACAGAAATAAACTTTGCTGGACTTAAAGAAGTTAGGGCTATTCAAAAAAATGTAGGTGAAAAAAACTTAACAGATTTTGCAGTAGATCGTAAAGGTACTGCAACATTAGGTCGTTCATTCTCAGAAAAAAACTTTAAGGAAACAGGTCTTAACTACACCCCTGAACTTGCAGAAAAATTTGGCGCTCTGTATGCTGCTATTTTAGCTTCAAGAGTTAATGATACTGATTTCAAGGCTCAAGATAGCAATTATAAAAATGTAAATGTACTTGCGGAAGATAAATTTGCGCGTGAGACTACAGCAAAGCTTTTAAAAACATATAAATCTAAATTTCAGAATATGAATTTAGATGAGATATACGATTTTGGTCAGAACTTAGCTAAGCATCCAAATATACCATTTTTTAGACAGCCAGCTGAAGGTATAACCGCTCAACAAATTGATGAATCTATTAAAAAAGCTAATAAAGAAGCTATAGATAATGCTGGCAAAGCATTTGATAAATTAAGCCACTCAAAATCAACCGTAGAAAAACCTTCAAAATCATCAGGTGTTAAAGAACTATTTGGCGTTATTCGCAATTTCTTTAAGCAAGATCCTATGAAGAAGGCTGAAAAAGCTGAACGCAATATTCTTAAAAAGCTACAAAAAAATATGAAGCTTGCTGAAGAAAACGGTACTACAAACGTTTCCTTAGATGAAGTTTCTTCTAAAGTTAAAGAAAGCGGTGTAACAATTGGCAGCCACAGATTTGACTCAAACACCGCAAGAAGCGAGGACAATCTTAATCAGAATAAGGATAGGTCTTTGAAATAAATTTATTTCTGCCAATATTATCCAGTTCTAATGCATAAAGTCTTTAATTTCAGGGATTTCTGATTTAAAGAACTCTTCCTTACCTAAATCCACTACAGGTTTACCATTTTTCAGCATAATTACTCTGTTTGTAACGTTCTTTAAAAAGTACATTTCATGGGTTACAACTAAGGCAATTTTATCTTTAGAAATCACATTTGCGATTAAATCAATGATTTCCCTAACATTCTTAGGGTCAAGCGCACTTGTCGGTTCATCAAACAGAATCACTTCAGGATCCATAGCCAAAGTTCTTGCGATAGCGACCCTTTGTTTTTCACCGCCTGAAAGGTTTTTAGGCATAGAATCAGCCTTATGTGAAAGTCCAACTAACTTTAAGCTTTCTTCTGCCTTTATTTTAGCCTCATTTTTCGGCATTTTTTTGACGTTAATAAGGGCAGTCATAACGTTCTCTAAAACGTTCATATTCTGAAACAGGTTAAATGACTGAAATACAAAGCCAATTTTCTTGCGCATTTCTAGAACATTTTTAGAAGTTATAGCCGCACCATCGAGTAACACACTACCGCTATCTAAACTTTCCAGCATATTTATAACTCTGAGTAAGGTAGACTTACCGCAGCCAGATGGACCAATAATTCCAACAATTTCACCTTTGTTAAAAGTGAGATTTAAGTCATCTATAACCTGTTTACCATCAAAGGCTTTCTTCAAATTCTTAAGCTCTAGCATTTTATTACCTTGCTACTTTTTTATTTATAATAACTAATATAATGTTCATAACGTTAATGATTATGTAGTAATAAATACCTGCAATTATCAGTGGTGTTAAATAATCATATGTCTCAGACGAAATAAGCTGCGCTTTACGCATAATATCCTGCGCACCAAGCACCGATATAATGGATGACTCTTTCACCATATTTATCGCTTCATTTATAAGCGAAGGTACAATATTACGTAATGCTTGCGGAATTACTATAAGCTTCATTGTTTGGTATTTTGTCATACCAATTGCATTTGCAGCTTCAATTTGACCTTTATCAACACCATTGATTCCTGCTTTTAAATGCTCAAACATATATGCAGCTGAGTTTATAGAAAATGCCACAATACCTGCAGTAAACACTGATATTTTCACCTCTAAAATCATAGGAAGTGCAAAGTAAATTATACTAAGCTGTAGTATTAGCGGCGTACCTCTTAGAATCGATACATATAAATTACTTACATATTTAAACAGCTTTGACGTTCCCGAAAGAACCGTAAGAATAGTCGCAATTAAGAAACCACAAATAGTTGATATTAAAGAAAATTCCAGCGTTAAACTAATCCCTTTTGCTATAACTTTAAAGTATCTAACCTCAACACCCATTATTTTTTCACCAGCAACAGCTGACTCAAAATCTACTAACCATTTTTGATTTATTGCCTCTAATGACCCGTCCTTCAAAGTTTCAGTAATAATTACGTCTACTTTTTCAGTAAGATTTGATCCTTTTTTCAGAGCAACAGATATACCGCCATCTTTAATTTCAGTAGCAGGAATAAATGTAAAGTCAGGGTAATTATCAATAATAGACTCAACTTGCGGGCCATCAATTAAAATTGCATCAACATTACCTGTTTTTAAGTCTTCCACCATCATTGCAAGTCTTGCTAAAGGTTTTGTCTGGTAGCCAAGCTCTGTAAGCTGAGTTTCAAAAATTGACCCTGCCTGCGCTCCAATTTTTGCCATTCTAAAGTCTTTGAGCCTTTTTTTGTCTTTATACTTAGTAATCAAAAACGCTTCTGTTTTATAGTAAGGTATTGAAAAATCGTAATTTTTCGCTCTTTCTTCTGTTCTTGATACATTTGATATAACTAAATCGATTGCACCACTATCAAGCGCTGGCATTAGTGAATTAAAATCAATTTCTTTAATCACCAGTTCTTTATTCATTTTCTCAGCGATAATCTTAGCAAGGTCTGCGTCAAACCCTACTACTTCTCCATCAATCATCATATCAAACGGTGGATAATCTGCTGATATCCCCACCCTTAACTCTTCTTTTTTCTGTATACTGTCACATGATGTAAGCATAGCAACAGCTAGAATTAATATACTTATTATTTTCATGGTTTATGTCCTATTCTAAAATTGTGCCTGTTAAATCTTCTCTAATGCCGTTTAAAAAGTCCTTTCGTGAGACTGCTCCTTTCCCAGGTTTCTGTAATATATTAGGCTGAATAAAGCCATCTAAAGTCTTTATAATCAAATCTTTTGATGCAATTACTTTAGGCTCAAAATCACCTTCAAACTCCACAATTTCCGCATCTAATATTTTAACATTCTCACCTTTAAGCGTAATATAACTTCCAAGCTCTGATAACGCATTAATTTTGCGGATAATATCTTTTGCACTCTGGTTAAAATCAAGCTTGAGCTGGTCTTTGCTAATCTTATGAGCGTAAGTTGCTAAACTATCATCTTGCTTTTCAAACGCTTGCGCTTTACCAGTTCTAATAATATCCTCAATGACTTCTACCATAAGCTTGCTTCCGATTTCCGCTAAACTATCATGCAGATCTTTAAGTTTTGTTTTATCAGTAATAGGTACATGCTCACTTATTTTAATCATTCCGCCAGTATCTAAACCTTCGTCCATTTGCATAATGGTAACGCCGCTATATTCATCGCCAGCGAGTATTGCATGATGGATGGGAGCAGCACCCCTCCATCTTGGCAAAATTGACGCATGAATGTTAATTACGCCATATTTTGGAATGTCTAAAACTGTTTTAGGTAGTATAAGTCCATAAGCCGCAACAATTATAAGATCAGGCTCAAATGATTTTATAATCTCAACTTGTTCTTCGTTCCTTAGTGTTTTTGGTGTAAAAACTTCTATATTTTTACTTTTAGCAAAACTTGTAACAGGCGTATCAATAAGCTGCATACCCCTACCCTTTGGTTTAGCAGGCTGGCTAAATACAGCGGGAATAGTTACACCTTTGATACTTATAATTTTTTCTAGCGCCTTTACTGCAAATTCAGGCGATCCCATAAATATTATTCTCATTTCTTATACTTCTTTTTTATTCTTTCTAAAATTATCCTGCGTTTCATAGGCGATATTTGATCTATAAATAAAATACCGTCATGATGGTCAATTTCGTGCTGCAAACATGTTGCTAAGAGTCCATCTGCCGTAATCTCACATTCCTGCCAGTCTAAATCCCTATATTTTACCGTAATTTCTTTAGGTCTTGTAACATCGGCATACTCACCTGGGAATGAAATACTACCTTCTTTATAAGTATTTGCCTCATCTGACTTTTTTATAATAACAGGGTTTATAAAAGCCTGAGGGTTGCTATAATCATCACTAATATCAACAACTACAATCCTTTTATGAACGCCAACATGGCTTGCAGCCATGCCGCAGCCTTTATTATGACGCATGGTTTCAAACATATCGTTTATAAATGCTTTAGTTTGATCATCTAAGCTTTCCACTTCAGAACATTTTGTTCTAAAACTTTGATCATAGCCTATGATTATAGGTAACACTGCCATATTAATTATACTTTTATATGTTTGTTAAATACTTATTAGGAAGTAACGCATAGTACAATTCAACTATAATTACTATAGTCTTATTTATACTTTTTTCGGAGTTTTTCCAGAATTATTCGTCGTTTCATATCAGAAATATGATCTACAAATACAATACCGTTAGTATGGTCAATTTCATGCTGAAGACATACGGCAAGAAGCCCTGCTGCTTCAAGCTCGCACTCTTCCCATGCTTCGTTACGATAGCGTACTGTAATTGTGTCAGGTCTGATAACATCAGAGTACTGACCAGGGAATGACAAGCAACCTTCTTTGTAAGACTTTGTTTCTTCTGATTTTTTCACAAGTTCTGCGTTAATAAAAACCTGCGGGCTATCACCATTATCACTTACATCCAGAGTAATAATTTTTTTATGAACACCAACTTGCACGGCAGCAAGCCCAACACCTTCCGCATGATACATGGTTTCGATCATATCAGCTATGAACTTTTTTGTCTCGTCATCCATTTTCTCCACATTCTCCGAAGGTTTTTTAAGCCTTGGATCAGGAGCAACTACTATTGGTAATACAGCCATAAGTTTTAATTAGGTTATGATTTTTACTATTGTATACATTAAATTATAACAAATTTCAAGATTTAACATACTCTTGGGTTTACAGCAGAACATAAAATCTATAAAAATGAGGCAATTATACAGTATTTATAAAGGAATATATCATGAATCATTTAGTAGTTATTGACGGATACGGCTTTGTTTTTAGAGCATTTCACTCTATGCCACCCCTTACCCGTAAAGACGGAGTAGTTGTGGGCGCTGTATTTGGCTTTTGCTCAATGATAATGCGCCTTCTTACAGAGATTCATGCAACACATATTTGTATAGTATTTGATAGCGGTAAACAAAACTTTAGACACAGGTTATATGCAGATTATAAGGCAAACCGCCCAGAAGCGCCTCAGGAACTTCGTGATCAGTTTCCTATAATCAGGCAGGCTGCCAAAGCATTTAATATAATATCTTTAGAAAAAGAAGGATTTGAGGCAGATGATTTAATAGCAACGCTTGCTCAAAAAGCATCTCATAACGACTATAAAGTAACAATAGTATCATCCGATAAGGATCTTATGCAGCTAGTTGGTGATAATGTTATGATGTTTGATCCGATGAAATTTAAGGTAATCGACCGCGAAGCCGTTTTAGAAAAATTCGGTGTATACCCTGAAAGAGTAAGAGACCTTTTATCGTTACTTGGTGATGCATCAGATAACATTCCTGGCGTAAAAGGTATAGGCGGTAAAGGCGCATCTGATCTTATCAATGAATTTGGGTCATTAGAAGAGCTTATTCAAAATGCAGATAATATTAAGCAAAACCGCTATAAAAATGCATTTGCAAGTAATATAGATAATGCCAAACTTTCATATGAGCTTGTAGGGCTTGATTATAACGTTGACCTACCAGCAACTCTTGATGAACTCAAAATAAATGATATTGACCCAACCGAGCTAAATTACTTTTTTGAGAAAAACCAGTTTAGACAACTTCAAAGAAAAATGGAGTCAATGTTTGATAGTATAAAAAAATGCGACGCCACAAACTCTATAATCAGCACCAAACATTTTGATGATAAAGCATCATTTAAAAAGCTTGAGCCACAAGCATTTTTTGCTGAACTTTCAAATAATAACATGGTGAGTGTTTTTAAAATAGAATCAAAGCTGTTTATGTCACTCGAGAATGGTCATTATACTATTTTAGACTCTACCATTGAATATAATAATGAAATTAAAGAAATTTTCGCAAGCACTGCTATTATAAAGCTATTTTATGGTGCTAGGCCATTTTTCAAGATGTATGACATTAACCATTTTGAAGATATCCAACTTATGGCTTACACACTTGATAGTAGCCAAAATTTTGAGAATATTTCAGCAGCACTTACCAATTTTTTAGAAGAAGTAGATACCGACCCTCAGCAATATGCGCTTAAGTTATTCAAACTTCATAATTTTTTAAAACCAAAAATTATAGAAAATCAGGTATTTAAAATATATGAAGCTTTTGAGAAACCGCTTATAAAAATACTCGCTAACATGGAACTAGCAGGAATACTACTTTCAAAAGAAACCATTGAAAATCTAAAAGTAGAATTTCAGCTGAATTTAAATATGTTAGAAAAAGATATATTTGCCTTAGCAGGGGTAAGCTTTAACATTGGCTCACCTAAGCAGCTTGGCGAAGTACTATTTGAAAGACTTTCAATGCCAGCCTCTAAAAAAGGTAAAAGCGGAACATATTCTACTGATATTGATGTTTTAGAAGAGCTTTCACTTTCAGGGCATACTATTGCAGATAAGCTTATTGAATGGAGGCATTTGTCAAAGCTGATTTCGACTTATACAGATCCTCTTATTAACGCTGCAAGTTTAGACGGCAGGATTCATACTACATATTCGCAAACTACTACTATTACAGGCAGACTCAGTTCAAGCGCCCCTAACTTACAAAATATTCCAATCAGAACCGCACATGGATCGCGTATTAGAGACGCATTCATTAGCAAACCGGGATATAAATTACTGTCTTTTGACTACTCGCAAATTGAGCTTAGAATACTCGCCCACATGGCAGATGTAAAAGAGCTTATTGATGCTTTCCACCATGATAAAGACATTCATAAGATTACAGCATCACAAGTATTTGGTATTCCCGAAGAAGAAGTTGATGATTCTTTAAGACGTAAAGCAAAAGCTATTAACTTTGGTATTATTTACGGCATTAGCGCGTTTGGTCTTGCTAAACAAATTAACGTATCAAGATCGGAAGCGAAATCGATTATAGATAAATATTTAAGTACTTATCACGGTATTAAAAAGTTTATGGACGGAATGCAGGAGCAAGCCCGTCAGCATGGTTTTGTAGAGACTTTATTTGGACGCAAATGTTATATTAAAGATATTATGAGCAGTAATTTTGCTGTCCGCGGCTTTGCAGAGCGCTTAGCTATTAACGCGCCGATTCAGGGAACCGCAGCAGATATTATAAAAATGGCAATGATCAATGTAAATAAAGCCCTGCCAAAAGATACTACAATGCTGCTACAAATACATGACGAACTAATCTTTGAAGTCCCTGAGAATGATTATGAAGATAAGATAAAAAAGCTTCAAAATATCATGCAAGACGTTGTAAAACTTAAAGTTCCACTAACCGTAAACTGGGGAATAGGCAATAATTGGGGTGAGATTTAGTATTTAATAAGCGAAGAAAGACTTTTACTGTATTTGTCATTTAAATTATATCATTTGGTATATCTCTAAGAAGTTAAGAGTTGACAGGAATAACGAACGAAGTGTACAAAATGGTACATGAGTGAGGAAATGACGTATCAAATCTTAATTTATTAGGGGTATAAATGTATCACGTTTGTGAAGTGCATGTAGATTTAGATGCTATTGCTTCTAACTATAAATATATGTCAAATATCTCTAGTAAAGTTTGTCCTGTTGTAAAAGCTGATAGCTATGGTATTGGCGCTTATAAAATCGTTGAGCGCCTTGTAAAAGAAGGCTCAGATACTTTTTTTGTAGCCACCTTAGAAGAAGCATTAGAACTTCGCGAGTCTTTTAAAAATACTGTTTTTTATACGTTACTTGGTCTTCATGATGACCCCGAAGTATTTTACAGAAATAATATTTACCCTGTTATAAACTCACTAAACCAATTAGAAAAAGCAGCTAAATTTGGCAAATCTGATTTTAAAGCAGCAATTCAGTTTGATACGGGTATGAGCCGTAATGGCATGACGCCATCTGAGATGCATGAAATGCTTGATAAAAATTTACATAAGCAAATTGATCTTAAACTAGTAATGTCGCATTTAGCATCAAGCGAAGAAAAGGATAATCTGTTTAACCAAATGCAGCTTGAGCGTTTTAAACATATCGCATCCTACTTCCCGCATGTTCCAAAAAGCCTTGCAAATTCTGGCGGAATTTTACTTGGAAAAGACTATCACTTTGACATAGTAAGACCTGGTATCGCAACATATGGGTACGTACCGGATAAAGAATTTTTACCAGCTGTAAAAATGTATGCGAAAATTTTAGAGATTCATACTTATAAAGCAGGATCAACAGTAGGCTATAATCAAACTCATTTACTTGTAAGCGACAGAATTTTGGCAACCATTGGCGTAGGTTATGCCGATGGTTTATCAAGAGCAATCAGCAACCTTGGCGAAGTATATTATAAAAATTATAGATTACCAATTCTTGGTAGAGTTTCTATGGATACTATAATTGTAGATATTACCGATTATGTAAATGAAATCACAGGCGACTTTTTAACTGTGTTTGAAACTAAAGAACAAATGTTTAATATAGCAGTAAGCTCACAAACTATACCTTATGAGATTCTTACCTCTATAGGCAAAAGATTCAGATTCCATTATCATGGGTAAACAATATCCATGCCTATTATTTAATAATAGATTGCCACAAAATGCCTTGCATTTTTCGCAATGACATAGCATCTTGAGGGTGTCATTCCGAGAGGTGCGTAGCATCTCGTGGGAATCCATATATAAATTTAGTCTATTGTTAACAGTGAATTAATTGCTGCATAAGAATGAGGAATAAAGTGCAGTAAAAACTATAGCATTTTAGGTTAGATTAGATACAGGAATAACGAGTGAAACCTAGCAATGCTTCGGTGAACGAGGAAATGGTGCATACAAAACTAAATACTAAAACATAACTATAGTTAAATAAGTTAAGTTTTGCACAGGAATAACAAACGAAGTGTAGTAAACCTACATGAGTGAGGAAATGACACATGCAAAACTAACTTAGTTAACTATAGTCGACTTTACATAAAAAAAGCCCATCAGCTGGTGCTGTCATTTCTGCGGCTGCTCTATTTTTAGCGTCTAAAATGTTTTGCACGTCTTTGGGTGTTAATTCCCCTTCTCCAACTTTGCGTAAGGTTCCAACGATATTTCTTACCATATGATGCAAAAATGAGCGTGCGGATACTTCTATGATAATTTCAGGATAATTCTCGGATATTATCCTAATATTATCCACTGTTATGATAGGTGACTTTGCCTGACACATTGTTGCTCTGAAACTGGTAAAATCATGATGTCCTATTAGCACATTTGCACCTTCCTGCATTTTTTCGGGATCTAAAGGAAGATGACGTACCCAGGACAGGTTTTTATAAATAGCACTTGGGCTACTGCGATTGATAATTCTATATTGGTAAGTTCTTCTAATTGCTGAATATCTTGCATGAAAATCTGACTCTACTTTTTCACAATCAAGCACAACAATATCTTCTTCTTGCAAAAAATGGTTAATGGATCTAACCAGTTTATGAGTATCATACTCTTTTGGAAGGTCAAAATGGGCAACCTGCCCTGTTGCATGCACCCCTTTATCAGTTCTGCCTGACCCATAAACCTCTGCTTTATAATGAGAAAAGGCAAAAATAGCTTTTTCTATTTCCTCCTGAACAGTAGGAAGTCCTGGCTGAATTTGCCAGCCATAATAGCGAGTACCTTTATATTCTATGGTGATTTTATAGCGGATCATGTTAATTACTATTTTTTAAAGAACCGAAGGTTCATGACCCTGTGCCTAGCACCTTTGGTGCTTGCCCCCCTGGCACAGGGTCATACACATATTAGTCGTTCTTAGGTTTTAGGGTTGGAAATGCTATAACTTCACGAATTGAGTGAGAGTTAGTAAGAATCATAACTAACCTGTCAAGACCAATACCTAAGCCACCTGTAGGCGGAAGAGCGTATTCAAGCGATGTAATAAAGTCATGATCCATCTCATGGGCTTCGTCATCACCTGCATCTTTTGCCTCAACCTGCTGCATAAAGCGGTCTTTTTGATCCATTGGGTCATTAAGCTCAGAGAACCCGTTAGAGATTTCCCAGCCGTTCATATATGTCTCAAAACGCTCTGTAAGCCTTGGATCATCGATTTTGCATTTAGCAAGTGGTGAAATATCTCTAGGTAAATCAGTAACATGCGTAGGCTGGATAAGCTCATGCTCTACTTTTTCACCAAATATTGTCTCTAAAACCTTACCCCATGGCTCATTACCTTTAAGGTGCACGCCAAGTCTTTTAGCAACTTCATGAGCTTCAGTTTGCGAGTTAATGGTAAGGAAATCCACACCTGTTTTTTCTCTTACAAGTTCTGCCATTGATTTTCTTGGCCATGGCCCTGATAAATCAATTACCTTATCACCAAAGTTAATCTGCATTGAGCTATTTGTAAGCTCACATACTCTCTGAATAATACCCTCAGAAATACTGATCATATCATGATAATCCGCGTAAGCCTGATATAGCTCAAGTGATGTAAATTCGGGGTTATGTCTTGTAGAAATTCCTTCATTTCTAAAGCAACGGTTAATTTCAAATACTCTTTCAGAAAGACCACCAACTATAAGCCTTTTAAGGTATAATTCAGGCGCAATTCTAAGGTATAAATCGATACCTAATGTATTATGGTGCGTAACGAAAGGTTTAGCAATTGCCCCACCTGCAATCGGGTGTAGCATTGGTGTTTCTACTTCTAAAAACCCATGCTCCAATAAGTAATTACGAACGCCAGAAATTATAACTGATCTTGCCCTTAACACGTTACGTGAATTTTCGTTAATTATCAGGTCAATATATCTTTGTCTGTAACGTGTTTCTACGTCCTGCAGCCCATAATATGAATCAGGAAGCGGAAGTAACGCTTTTGAAAGTAAGTTCACTTCTAAAGTATTTACAGTAAGCTCACCTCTTGGGGTACGGCGTACAATACCTCTTGCGCCAATAAAATCACCTAAATCAAGGTTTCTTAAAACCTGAAGTACATGTTCAGGAGCGTTTTTTACATCAGTATATACCTGAAGTTTGCCCGAATCATCGTGAAGGTCAATGAACATACCGCTATTACGAATTGACATAACACGACCTGCAACCATAACCTCGTCTTCTGTATATACGCCGTTTTCTAAGGATGCATATACTTCATGAAGTTCCACTGTTTTGTGGGTTCTGGCAAATTTTGAAGGGTATACATTAATACCAAGTGATTTTAATTCCTCAAGTTTAGCAAGGCGAACTTGATGCTGACTCTGTTCTTCTGAATGAGAATTGCTCACAGTAAAATTACTCCTGTTAATTATTTTTAAATTTCAATAACTTATGAAATTTATTACGTTCTTATTTTAATGAATTTTTGGCTATTTTCCAGTATTTCAGGATTTCATCCATTGATAAGCCTTTAAAACTTGTAATACCGTCATTTTCTGCAAATTCCAGTGCTTTATCAAGCCTTGTTTCAAACTTATCGAGCGCTAATTCCATACATTCCTTGATATCACAATTTAAATAATATGCAAGTGCCATTGCGGCTATTATAACATCCCCGAGTTCTTCTTTTAGGGCATCTCGGTCGTTTTTTTCTACTTCTACAGCAACTTCATCGCACTCGCTTTTAATTTGGTCGATAATCTGCTGGTAGTTTTCATAAACAAAGTCATGCTTTTTAGCCTTTGTTTCAATTTTTATAAGTTTTTCAATAAGATCCATGGTGTGTATATGTATATGTTTTTATGAGTTGTGTTATAGCATAAAACGTTGGAAAGGGGTAGCTGAATGTGGGGGGGGGGGTATGGCGTCTAACAGAAATTATTAAGGAATTTAAATAATTATTAAATTAAAATAAAATATTACTAACTAATTAATAATATTTGACTAATTAACAATCAGATATTATGGTTTTGGCATTAAATTATCTTGCGAGTAGCAAATGAAACTAGAAAACGAACATCAAAATAAGGATTATCAAATATCAACAGAAAAACTATTTTCCAGACTAAATGATCAAGATTCTTGGCATGAAGATTTTCCTGAACTAGAAATCACGGTAAAAAATCTAATGCCTGAACAACTAACCATAGTATCTAATGACGATGAAAATAATAACTTACTACATTTTGCATCAGCTATAGGAAATTTAGAAACAGTGATATATCTTATTAATAATGGAATTAAAGCAGATATAAAAAATAGATGGAAATCTACTCCAGCATATTACGCTGTAGAATATGGCAAACTTGAAGTAGTTAAATATTTGATCAACGAAACAAATGTTAACATAAACATTAAACACTTTAATGGAGATACTCTTTTACATCAGGCATCTATGCGAGGTTATTTTGAAATAATCAAATACCTGATAGAAGAAAAAAACATGAATGTTGATATTTTGAATAATTCTAGAGAGACCCCTTTAAAATATGCATCTCGAAACGGTCATTTAAAAACGGTTAAGTATCTTGTTAAAAAAGGGGCAAATACAAATATTTGCAACATTATTCGACACACTCCTTTGCATATTGCAGCTTATAGCGGACATTTAGATATAGTTAAATACTTAGTCAAAAAGGGGGCAAATGTTCTTAGTAGAGACATTGCCAATTATACAGCCCTGTTATACGCTGGTGAAAAAAGAAATTTGGAAATGATAAAATATTTTGCTCAGAATGGAGGTAATGTCGATGATAGTAATATTTCTGGATCGACTTCACTGCATTATGCAGCTTTATATGGATGCACTGAAATAGTCAATTTCCTTGTTAATGAAAAAAATGCTAGTGTCAATGCTGTAGATAGCAATCAGAAAACTCCATTACACTATGCTACTGAACAGGGTTATAAAAATATTGCAGATTTGCTATGGTCTAAGATTTCTGATAACACTAAAAATAAGATAATTCAAGATAATGAAATAACTATCAATCAATACAAACAAAGGCGTTTAATATTTCGTAATTATGCTACTTTAAATATTATGTATGAGCAAAATAATCTAGAAAAAGACCGTTTTATAGAATTTTATCACCATATATATCAAAATCATAATATTAATATTTCTGGATTAATAGGCTCAAGCGATGCATCTTTTAACGAGGACACTAAAAAAATAAATAGCTTTATTAAAACTTTAAAATTAAATATACATAATCCTAGTAGTGCAGTGTATACTAAAGAATTTAAAGAAATTACAAAAGATCTTAAGAGTTTTGCAATCGCTTTCGCCGGTAAAGTTATAGGTTATAGATATATAGAAACCCTACCCTTTGAAATACAATCTCATATTTTTTCTTATTTGAATATTGATCTAAATGAAACGTTATTACTTAGTAATAAAATAAAAAAAACCAAATTATCTTATAGAATAGAACAATTAAAGCTTTTAGATAATAAGGTAATAGAAACATCTATTAATAATAAGAAAATACCAAAGATTAATACTACACATTCTTCTGCGCCAGTGACAACCCTTTATAGAAAAGAACATGTTATAAAACATATGGATAGTAAGTTTACTTCATCATTTAACATTACTAATATTGTAAAAGTAAGTTTAAACTTAGCTAGACGATTGGGCATAGGAATGCTTGTTAATAAAGGCTTAAAAGCGCTTGCTCCAAGATTTTCTTTTCTTGGTAATAAAGCTGTAAGATATGTAGTATCAACATCAGCATCAGTATTTATCGGATATTTTGGATTTGAAAAGCGCAACTATTCACCAAATGGTAAATTCAGTAAATTTGTATTTGAATATGTATTAGGTAGGCGTAATAAACTAAAAGACCAGAACGCAATTAATCGTTATTTTAAATCTAATATTAATGTGCATGATGATACTAAAATTATTGCTAAAAATCACCCTAATAAAATTAACTGGAAAGATATTGCTTTTGCAACCAGAAACGTACGTGAATATAGAGGTTTGTAATTAGTCAAAGTAGCGCGATTAATTTACTAACTGCACTCTTTATTTACAATTCATATATATTACGACCAGGGGGCGAGACATTTATGGCAAGGGGAGAAATTTATATCTTCAATTTGTTACCCTTTATTATATAGAAGGAAAAATCCTTCACGAGGGTGGTCAGAATTTTTTGATCTTAATATCATTTAATTTGCAAATTTTTAATAAATACCTATTGCTCACCCTTTTAATCTCATTCACTTCAAGATATATAGAAATGGATTCCAACGAAGTGCTATGCAATTCTTGGAATGACTTAAGAAGGGCAAATTGGTTTATTTGAACGAAGAGCGAAGGCTAGTTTTAACGACTCGCTGAGCGATGAGTGACGAATTAAATGTTAAGCACTATCAGACACAGGAATGACAATATTCAAGGGCAAATTGGTTTATTTTATTATATAACAGGAGATAATTAACGAAAGCTAGTCAACCTAGCTGAGTTAAGAAGCGACGCATTAGATAATAAAATAAACCAATTTGCAGGTAATCTATAAGCCGGATTCTGTCTAGTACGACTATTTATCTAGGCTTTAAATTACTTTAAAACTCTTGCGACCTACCCGAATGTTATATAGTGAAAGCAACTATTGCTAATTAAAGCTTAACATTCCTATTTGGTCTTGCTCCCGATGGGGTTTGCCATGCCGGTTGTATTACTACAAACGCGGTGCGCTCTTACCGCACCATTTCACCCTTACCTTTTGCAAGGCGGTATCTTTCTGTTGCACTTTCCCTAAGGTTGCCCCCGCCGGACGTTATCCGGCATCGTGCTTTCTGGAGTCCGGACTTTCCTCCCGCCCTTTATAGTTTCTTAGGTTCTATTAGATATGCGTCATTTCCTCACTCATGTAGATTTAGCTACATTTCATTCGTTATTCCTGTCTCTAATTATAACCTAATTTACTATAACACAGCCGGCAGCCGTACAATTACCTGCTCGGCTTATTTAGCATTTTTCCCTAAAAATAGCAAGGATTTATAAGGTATGACCCATTTTTTTTGCTTTAACTTCCATATAAGAATCAGTCTCAGAGTTAGTATGCGCTACATGCTTTACAGTAGATTCGACTATAATTCCATATTTTTCAAGATCTTGCGTTTTCTTAGGGTTATTTGTAAGTAAATTAACCTTAGAAATACCAAAGATTTTTAGCATTGCAGCTGCTGGCCACATAATCCTTACGTCATCTGGAAAACCCATTGCAAGGTTTGCATCTACAGTATCTAGTCCATTATTTTGAAGATGGTAGCACCTTAGTTTATTTGAAAGACCAATCCCGCGACCTTCCTGCATTAAATACATTATTATCCCTCCCCCACATTCTGCCATTTTACTTATGGCGCTATGTAGCTGGTCATAACAGTCGCATGTGATAGATGCAAATAAATCGCCAGTATAACAAGCTGAATGTAGCCTTACTAATGGCGTATCTGCTTTTGCGCCATCTCCAATGATAATCGCGTAATGCTCTTTCGATGCAAAATTAGATTTAAACGCAACCATTTCTACAGGAACATCAATATTCCTTAGCTTAAGTGGACTACGTGAAATCTCTCTAAAATTGTTTTGTAAATTCTCATCATCAAAATCAATTAGTAAAGATTCATAATTTCTGTATAAATTTTCATCATCTGCTTCAAACAGTAAAAAGCACGGAACAATCTCAAGGTTACTTGCTAAATAAATAAGGTGATTAAAAAAATTATCATCCGTATTAAAATTTTCTAAGGTAACTGTTTTATATGAGATACCTGATATATCTGTAATCTCATCAAATGATTTATTGTGTATGTCAATTAACAGATTTTCTGAAGTTTCAATTCCTAAATATTTTGCACGATATTTTGATAATACTAAATATTTAGGCTTGTAAAATTCTGAAAGTTTATAAAAATCATTTTCAGTAATTGCGGATAATCCTAGAATTATATAGCTTGATTCTGAATATTTAATATTAATCGGAATACCGTTTGACAAGTCATTTGCTGATTGGTGGAAAAAAATGATTTGGTTAAAAAAGTCTTTGTTCACAAGCCATCCATTTAATTTTGAGTTGTAAAAAAAATTAAAACCACTATTAAAAGTTATTGATTTTTCATTTTTTATGTTCAATATAGGGCTGATAACATAAATTGCAATAAAAGAGCGCATGTGATAATAAGTAAAACACCTTTTAGAGTTTCCTTTTTTGGTGGCGGTACAGATTACCACACATGGTATCAGGAACATGGCGGACAAGTATTATCTACCACTATCGATCACTACTGTTATTTGAATTGCAGATTGCTTCCACCTTTTTTTACGCATAACTCTAGGGTTGTATGGTCGAAAATCGAAGAAGTTATTGAGAATGGTGAAATTGCCCATCCAGTAATCAATGCTGTTTTAAAACTCTTAAATATCGATCTTGGTGTTGAAGTACACCATCAGGGTGATTTACCTGCTCGTTCTGGCATAGGATCAAGTTCAACATTTACAGTGGGGTTTTTAAACTCTATGTATAATGTTTTTGGCTATAGCCCTTCAAAAAAACAATTAGCTGATGAAGCAATATATATTGAACGTCAACACCTTAAAGAAAGTGTAGGTATTCAGGATCAGATTGCTGCAGCTTACGGTGGCTTCAATCACATTAAAATTAACACTGACGGCAGCTATAACGTTATTCCTGTAGATTTATCTGAAGAAAGAAAAGAAGAGCTTAATAGTAATTTATTATTATTCTTTACTGGTGTATCCAGATTTTCTTCAGAAATTGCCTCGAAAAAAATAGATTCAATACCAAATAAATATCAAGAATTATCTACTATGTCACAAATGGTAGACGAAGGAATGAAAATTTTAAATTCAAACACGGATTTAGAACAGTTTGGAAAATTACTACATGAAAGCTGGATACTAAAGCGATCTTTATCAGAATCTGTTAGCACAATTTTTATTGATGAAATCTATGAAACTGCAATGAAACACGGAGCTACAGGCGGCAAAATTTTAGGTGCAGGTGGTGGCGGATTTATCCTGTTTTATGTAAAACCTGAATTTCAGGCAAACGTTATGAAAGCGCTTAAAAATTTATTATATATACCTTTTGGGTTTGATAAAGATGGCGCTCAGGTAATATTTAATCATCATCACAAATACAAACGCTCGGAATTAATTCGTCAGATGAATTTAAATGTAAACCTTAATAACATTAATGATTTATTGCTGGAAACAGCAAGAGGTTAAGCCAATGAACCACGCTCACACCATAAAAGAACAAATTGCGGCAACAAGTTATTTAATTAATCAGGTTGCACAATCTGAAGAAATTATCAATACCGCTTCTCAAATAGCCGATGAAATAATAGCATCTCTTGAAGATGGCGGAAAAATTATTTTTGCAGGAAATGGTGGTAGCGCAGCAGATTCGCAACATTTAGCAGCTGAATTTGTAAGTAAACTTTGTACAGACAGAAACCCGCTTCCTGGTATTGCAATTACAACAGATACATCTGCAATCACAGCTATCGGTAATGACTATGGATATGAGCAGATATTTGCAAGACAACTTCAGGCTATAGGTAAAAGCGGAGACATATTTTTTGCGATTACAACATCAGGAAATTCCAAGAATATTATTGAGGCAATAAAAGTTGCTAAAAAAATGGGTATCAAAGTTATAGGTCTTACTGGAGCAACAGGTGGTGCTATAGCTAATATGTGCGACTACATTATCAAAATTCCATCACCTGATACTGCAAAAGTCCAGGAATGCCATATTATGATTGGTCATATTATTTGTATGATTGTTGAGAATTTTTACTTAGCTAAAGAAAATCATATTGAATTACAATCAGTAGGAGCTTAAATGAAAGCAATAGTTCTGGCTGGTGGAAAAGGAACAAGAATATCACATATTATAGGTGATATTCCAAAGCCGATGATAGAATTTGACAATAAGCCTTTTTTAGAAATACTTTCAGATATTTTCTTTGCTGATGGCATTCAGGAAATAATTTTTTCAATAAGCCATTTGAGCGAAAAAGTAGTTAGCCACTTCCAACAAAAGGAAATTCCAAATGTTACCTTCAATGTTGAAAAAGAACTATTAGGCACTGGTGGAGCTATTTTAAATGCAGTAAATAATTTCGATATTCAGGATAGTTTCATTGCTTGTAATGGCGACAGTTATAACGAATTTAACCTACAAGAAATGGTTCAGTTTCATAAACAAAATAAAAATGATATTACTATACTGGCAAAACACGTGCCAGATAATTCCAGATATGGCACACTAGAAATTGAAGATGGAAAAGTAGTAAAATTTTGTGAAAAAACATCTAACTCAAATGGCGCTATTAATTCAGGTGTTTATATTATAAATCCTAATGTCTTTGCCAAATTTGATTTACCCCAAGTATTTTCATTTGAAACAGATTTTTTAGGTAAGTATACTGATGAGCTTAAGATTGGAGCTTTTGAAAGTAGCGAGTATTTTATTGACTTTGGCATACCTGAAGATTTAGCTTTAGCTTTAATGGAACTGCCAGACATTATTAAAAAACGTAGCTTAGTACATGAAAAAAGCCTTATTTCTTGATCGCGATGGTGTAATTAACATTGATTATGGCTATGTTCATAAGATAGAAAACCTAAAGTTCTTAGATAATATTTTCACTTTAGGAAAATTTGCGATCACAAATGATTTTATTATTATAATAATTACTAATCAGGCAGGTATTGCCAGAGGCTATTATACTGAGGAAGAATTCTTAAATTTTCAAAAAATTATTGAAAATGAATTTGAAAATTATGGTATAAAAATTACGCAAACTTACTATTGCCCTCATCATCCAGAATTTACAAATAAATGTAAATGTCGTAAACCTGAACCTGGTATGATTTTAAAAGCAGCAAGTGATCACAATATAGATTTAGAAACATCAATATTTATAGGCGATAATATAAGCGATATGGTAGCCGCTGAAAAAGCTGGCGTTAAAACACGTATTTTATTACATTCAAAAGACAGCAGTAGTAGTTATTTTGCTGCAAAGGATTTACAAGAGGCTTTAGAATGTTTGCAGAATTTATGCCATATGTCGTAAAGGACAATACTATATTACTCAAAATAAAAGTAAGCCCCGGAGCTTCCAAAAATAAAATTGGTAAAATAGAGAATGATGCAGATAATAAACCTTTTTTAAAAATTTATATATCTACGCCTCCCGTTGATGGCAAGGCAAATAAATATTTAGTCAAATTTTTAGCAGACAATTTAAATATATCGGCATCAAAAATTAAAATTATCTCGGGTCTTACCAGTAAAATTAAAACAATTCAAATTGAAGATATAGCCGAGAACAAAGTAAAAGCTTTTTTAAATGATTCTTTAAATTAAGTATAGTCATCCACAATTATTACTAGTTATTTTCTTGTGGTGGAATATCTAAACAAAGTTTTAGACTACTATCATGCAGAGGCAATGGATAACTTACTATATGCTGTACTGATCGATAACCTGCATTATTAAAATCAGTTACAGTATCAGCTTCACCTTCAATGTTTTTAACAAATGCATCTTGCCAAAATCCAGGAACATCAAAAAGCATAGAACCCGTATCTCGATGCTTAAATACCAGGTATTCTTTTTTGATAATAGTTCTAGGATTATAAGTTTGATATCCCCACAAACATACTTTGGTTGCAGTGCTTGCATCATATTTTCCGTTTTTCATCCCAAGCTTTTTATTTGCTGTATCTAAAGCAATATTTGCAAATTCCCAGCCTAAAATTTTCTTTTTATCACCTACTGCAATTACTTCTTTTCTGCTAGCACCTGGAACTGTTACTAAAATAGATGGATTTTCATAAGAAAAATTACTTGGGCACCCTTTACCAGTAGTACACGCTTCCACTATTGGCAAATCCATATTTGGTCTTTCTACACAGCCTAAAGGATAAGTAATTGAATCTTTTTGTGTATGGAAGCATACATATTTATCATTAGGATTATATCTTACCTGAATAACAACACTTTGAACCTTACCCATTGAAGTTACATAATTTACAGGAACATTACGAGGAAAACTATCCGCAAAATTTATATCTAAAATTATCGAGCTGCTTTCAGAAACCACACCAAAGCGTCTCATTTCAACCTGATTCATACCAGGTGAATTATATTTTGTAGGATGTATATATGGAGTATAAATAATCGACTGAGAGCCTGTTGGTGCTGAACCCTTACCGTTATATACTAAACATTCACTGTCATTTTCATCACGGCACATATTTAACATTAAAGGCATTACACTTGGGCTTGATCCAGCTTTATAGGTAACGCAAGGCAGTCCATAATCACCGATCATCTCACATGCTGGAATAGAGTTATAAGCATTAAAAGGAGTGATTCTAACTGACATTTTAGCAAAACTCGACTTTCTTGCATATGTAAACAGACAAGGATCAGATACTTTAAAAGACTGGTTATTTTCACAAATTTTTTCTATAAAAATAGTCGGTAATGTGTCGTTCTCTGTATAATTATCCTTAAGGTTATATAAAGGTTTATTAGGTATTAGAAAATCAAAATATTTATATTGAAAGTTAGTTAAATTATACGGTTTGGTCTTACCATTCTTCTCCCAGTAAGTAAGAACTTTGGATAAATATTTTAAAGTAGTGCCTCTATCAAAAAAAGACGCAACTTTTGTATTTGGATACATTCCTAAAGACAAATAAAGCTTTTTAAGACCATCATCGTTGAACGTTTGATTAAGGTTAAATGGCTGGTAAAAAACTTTGTGATCGTTCAAATCGACACTATCTGCGAATAACCCTAAATATCTACCACCATCTTTTTCAAAAAGTCGCGCACATATCCGTAAAGGAAACGGAGCAAAATCACAGTCGCCCAAAATATTAAATGTTTTACGGTGATTAAAAGCCATACCAAACATTGTATACCTTACAGGAATTTCTACAAATGGACTAAAATAGCCATATGTCTTGTCCCATGAAGTAACTCCTGCTGGATAATCAATACTCATATTTTTATAAATATCATCGCCAGAATCTACTGTAACATATTGGGCAATATCTTCCCCTTCGCCTGATGAATCTGCCGCAAAAGAAAAGTTAGCACTAATTAATATTATCAAGAATGTAATAATTTTAGTCATCATTTATAAAGCTCTTTATTTTTTATATCTTTTTCATTGCCACTGAGAATATTAATAACATCTTCAAGTCCAGTAATATTGAATTCTAGTATAAGATTATCATTATCTTGTTTAATTAAAAAGTGTTTATATAATAAATTCATACCTTTAATTGTATTGATATCATATGCTGAAAGTAAAGGCTTTAGGTGCGCTCTTGTTGCAATATCTTTATCTGGCAAAAATATTTTAGTCGCAAAACTGTCAAATAGTTCTTTGTTAATTTGTCTGTCTTCTTCGCTATTATAGACTACTAAACTTATTAAGTTTGGATTATCAATTGATATAAAATCCTTTATTACATTTAAGCTATTAGAATCTTTTGTTATTGCTGCATTTATACAGTCAATTATCACTATAACTTTACTATCAAGGTTCTTACTTGATTTATTAATCACTGACCTTAAATCATTTACAAATGATTCATTTATACTAAGCAAATTCATTCTTGCTAGATCTGATATTTCTGTCGATATAAATTCTTCTGAATTAAAATTTTTAGCCATCATAGTATTAGCAAAACCATCTTCAGATTTTGAAGAGAAATATATACATTTAGTATTTAAATGAGATGATTCAGAGGCTAGAAACCTAGCAATAGCAGATTTGTAAGTGCCTTTAGGCCCTATTATGACTGTATTACCCTTGCCTTCTTTATTATGAAAATTAAAGAAATAAGGCGTTCCCTGATTAGTTCTGAATATCGTAACTGGACTTCCCCATAGGCTATTCGTTCTGCCCGCAGGATAATTATTTAGCGATAAAAATCCACCTAATAATGAGAATGGAAGAGGTGATTTTCTTCTGACAAAACTAAAGTTAGCTGGAAGCTGCGACCAAAATAAATCTTCCATAGCAAGGTCTTCCCGATAGAACATAAAGCCATTTTCACTAAGTGCCGCTGTAAAACGCTTAATTTGCTGGTTTAATTTATCCTGAGTAGGTGCGCTAATCATTACAGTTATTTGAGAATCCCCAAAATCCGTATTAGTACCCTTACCCCCTGCCATGATTCTATCTAAACCCATCATTCTTCTAAAATCAGCATCTAAGCTTACATCAAAAATATAGTTTTGATATTTAAACTGTTCTTCAGCTTTATTCTTATTTATAAAACCCATTGTTTGGGTTATTACCATTTGCTCAGGAAGTAATAGCAAGTTGTTTAAATACTTTGTTGCTGTCTCATGGTATTCTTTTATAGAAAACATTGCTCCAAAATACTTACCCTTATTTGACATAATTTCAAATGAATTATTACCAAACGCAGATTTCTGATTAATGAGATATTTAGATAAATCTACAATTGGAACTGTAAGCTCTTCTTGCCTTAAATTTATGATCTTACTAAAAAATTCGACTGGCTGCGATCTGGTACCATTTTCAGTATTAACTATTTTTAGAACTTCAGCACCACAATCCTTTAGATCATCAACTATGGAATCCACAACCTGTTTAAGTGATTGGTGTATTTTTGTGATGTAATTATTATGGATACGAGTTAGCGAATCAAAAGTAAGAGAGTTTAATATATTACTAAAGGTGTTTAGTTTAAATTCCTGCCCTCTTATCACTATCGTAATGTATATTTCATTGATGAACTTATCATTCCAGTAATTTTTTTCTACCCATTGCTTGTGTATGTAGTGCGAAACTTTATTTGCAAATGGCTGCGAAGTATCTATGTTACGTCTGGTTCTTATTGTATGAACCCATATAGCTATATCTGTTGAGTTGATATTTTTAATTAGGGATTTTCTAATAAGCTCACGAATTTCTGAATTATCTTTATCTGTAAGATCTGTAAGACCCGAAACTTTTATAACCTGTAGAATATCGCCATTTTTTGTAATAATAGACTTTGGATCAATATGACAAGCGTATGGAATAAAGTCAGAGGAAGGGATTTCTAAGCGAAACTGATTTTGTTTATTTTGATAATCAACAACCCTATGTTTTAACTTACTAAAAAAACTCACAATTTATGCACCTAAAAAAAATGTGGCAATATTTGAATATTACCACATTTTTATTAAAATCAATAATTTATTGTTGCGAACTACTACTTGCTGGTGCTGGGGTACCTGTACCACAAAATGCAGCTAGACCAGAACCTGATGCGCCACTTAAGAACAATACTAAATAAGGCGCCGCTGGAATTGCTGCAACACCAATTGCAGTTGCAATTGCTACACCCCAAGAAATTTTACCAACGAATAACATAAAGCATAAGAAAATAATAGCTACTGTCGCAATACCTTTACCGATAGGACCTACTAATTTTTCAATAACTTTACATAGAGCCTGACTGATACCATCATCAGCTGTTGCTCCGCCTGCACCTGTATTAGCGTAAGATACACTTACTGTTGCAGATGATAAAGTAAAAATCACAGAAAACATAATTAAAAATGATTTAAAAACTTTGAAGAAATCTTTCATAGTATAACTCCATAAAATGAATATTTAGCTTAGTTACCAATGAGTGAACTGTATAGTAACCAACCCATAAACTTAACTATTTAATTAGATTTTATATGGATTTTTTCAGTTTGTCTAGTCACTTATGCAAAAATTTGTAAAATATATGAAATTTTTAACAATTAAATGATTTTTATATATTTTACAGTAGTTTAGACAATTAATTACTTTCTGCTTCATTAAGCCCTGTAATTTTTTGAATTTTAAGTTTTGCTGTATCTAACTTTTCACTACAGTGCTTTTTAAGCATGTTTGCATATTCAAAATTTTGGATAAGATAATCAAGAGAGTTTTTACCACCTTCTAAGTTTTTTACAATTGCTTCAAGCTCTGTTAAAGCTTGCTCAAAACTCATGTTATTAATTTCATCTGGTGTATATGATTTAGTCATAGCTAACCTCGTTTATATTATTTTGTTTAAAGATATAGAAGTAAAATATTCTTTCAAGAGGTTTAAACAAAAAAAGGCGGGTTACCCCGCCTTTTTTTAAAAGCAATTAAAGCTTACGCTGTTTTAACTTCTTCATCTTCTTTAGCTTTAGCAGCCTTAGATTTATTGATGATTTCAACATCACGCTGAGCTGCAACCTTTTTCACCTGGTTTACATAGAAACCTGTACCCGCAGGTATTAATCTACCCACAATTACGTTCTCTTTGAGTCCGAGTAATTTATCACTCTTACCACAAACAGCAGCTTCTGTAAGAATCCTTGTTGTATCCTGGAACGATGCAGCAGAGATAAATGAACGTGTCTGTAAAGATGCCTTTGTAATACCCTGAAGTACTCTAATAGCTCTAGCAGCTCTATAGCCTTGCTGCTCAGCTTTAGCATTAATTTCATCAAACTCGTCTTTATTCACCTGTTCACCAGCAAGTAAGGTTGTTTCACCACCATCTGTAATCTCAACTTTTTGCATCATTTGACGTAATACAACTTCAATGTGCTTATCATCGATTTTTACACCCTGCAGGCGGTAAACTTGTTGAATTTCGTTCACAACATAACGTGTAAGCGCTTCAACACCCATAATCCTTAAGATATCATGCGGAACTGGATTACCATCCATAAGCATGTCACCTTTACGAACAAAGTCACCCTCAGCTACAGTTACGTGCTTACCTTTTGGAATTAAATATTCAACCGGATCATTGTCATGATCAGCAGGTCTGATTGTGATTCTTCTTTTGCTCTTATAGTCTTTACCAAACTCTACAACACCATCGATATCACTGATGATTGAGTGATCTTTAGGTTTTCTTGCTTCGAAAAGCTCCACAACCCTAGGAAGACCCCCGGTAATATCACGTGTTTTGGTAGATTCTCTTGGAATCCTTGCAATTACGTCACCCGCATGGATATTGCTGTTATCGCTTACGCTAAGAATAGAGTTTACAGGCAAGAAATATCTAGCATCAAGACCATTTGCAAGAGTTAGAATATTTCCTTTATCATCAAGAATATTGATTCTTGGACGTAAGTCTGTACCACGTGACTGTTGTTTCCAGTCAGTAATTACTTTACTTGAGATACCTGTTGATTCATCAACTACTTCTCTCATAGAAACACCTTCTACAAGGTCAGCGAACTGAATCTTACCTGTTTTCTCAGTAATGATTGGCATGGTATATGGATCCCAATCAGCAAGTCTTGTGCCTTTTGTAACTTTTGTATTATCATCAAAGTAAAGTTTAGAACCATAAGGGATTTTAAATCTTGCTTTCTCGTTCTTATTATCGTCGATGAGTAATAATTCACAGTTACGGCTCATTACAATCATTTTGCCCTGACTATCAATTACCACGTTACGGTTAATAAGTTTTAATGTTGCATCATGAGTTGCATCAACGTTAGAGATCTCAATACTCTTTGTCGCAGCACCACCAATGTGGAACGTTCTCATTGTAAGCTGTGTACCCGGCTCACCAATTGACTGAGCAGCGATTACACCAACAGCTTCACCTACGCTTACAAGCGAACCTGTAGCGAGATCACGACCATAACATGTCGCACAAATACCGCTTGCGCTTTCACAAGTAATAGCAGAACGGATTAAGATGCTATCAATACCAGCAGCTTCTACTTTTTCTACTAATCTTTCGTCAAGTAACTGACCAGCTTTTACAATGAGCTCGTTTGTTACGCTATGATGAATATCTCTAGCAGATGTTCTACCGAGAATCGTATCAGCGAGAGTTACAACTACTTCACCACCATCGATAACTGGTTTTGCTTCAATACCTTGTGTTGTACCACAATCCATTTCTGTAACGATACAATCCTGAGATACGTCTACTAACCTTCTTGTAAGGTAACCAGAGTTTGCTGTTTTTAAAGCAGTATCCGCAAGACCTTTACGCGCACCGTGTGAAGAGTTAAAGTACTCAAGTACTGATAATCCTTCTTTAAAGTTAGAGATAATTGGGGTTTCAATAATCTCACCACTTGGTTTTGCCATAAGACCACGCATACCAGCCAGCTGTTTAATCTGAGCTGCAGAACCCCTCGCACCTGAGTGCGCCATCATGTAAATAGAATTTACTTTCTGGAGGTTATTTTTATTAGTGTTATTTTTATCGCCAGCAGAAATTTCTTTCATCATGTCGTCCGCTACTTTATCAGTACAACGTGACCATGCGTCAATTACTTTGTTGAATTTCTCACCACTTGTAATTAAACCTTCTGTATATTGACGATCAAATTCTTTAATTTCACTTAAAGTACTATCAATGTGCTGTGTCTTACTTTGTGGTACAACCATGTCGTCTTTACCGATAGAAATACCAGATTTACAAGCGTGATTGAAACCTAACTGCATAAGTCTATCAGCGAAAATTACTGTATTTTTCTGACCACACTCACGATAGATAGTATCAATTAAATTTGAAATTTCTTTCTTTGTTAAAAGCTTATTTACAACTTCAAATGGAACATAATGATCTTTAGGTAAAAGATCAGCAACCATCATACGACCAGCTGTTGTCTCTACTACTTTAGTCATTACTGTGCCATCAAATGATTTAGCTGTTCTTCTGCACTTAATTTTTGCATGAAGAGTAATTACGCCACTAAAGAGCGCATGCTCAATTTCTGACATTGAAGAGAATACAATTCCCTCACCTGGTTCATTATCCAGTTGCATTGTAACATAGTACAAACCAAGTACGATATCCTGAGATGGTACAATAATAGGCTTACCGTTTGAAGGGGCAAGAATATTATTTGTAGACATCATAAGAACACGTGCCTCAAGCTGCGCTTCTAATGATAATGGTACGTGAACCGCCATCTGATCACCGTCAAAGTCCGCGTTGAACGCAGCACACACTAACGGATGTAATTGAATAGCTTTACCTTCAATAAGTAATGGCTCAAATGCCTGAATACCAAGTCTGTGGAGTGTAGGAGCACGGTTAAGTAACACTGGGTGTTCCCTAATTACTTCTTCTAAGATATCCCATACTTCTGGCTTCTCAGCTTCTACCATTCTTTTAGCGCTTTTAAGCGTATTTGTAATACCATAAAGCTCAAGTTTAGAATAAATAAATGGTTTGAATAATTCTAAAGCCATTTTCTTTGGAAGACCGCACTGGTGTAACTTAAGTGTAGGACCTACTACGATTACCGAACGACCAGAATAGTCCACACGCTTACCAAGTAAGTTCTGACGGAAACGACCTTGTTTACCTTTTAACATGTCACTAAGTGACTTAAATGGTCTTTTGTCAGCTTTCTTAATTACTTTACCGCGGCGACCATTATCAAATAATGCGTCCACTGATTCCTGGAGCATTCTTTTTTCGTTACGTACGATAATGTCAGGCGCTCTTAAATCTAAAAGTCTTCTTAAACGGTTATTTCTGTTAATAACTCTTCTGTAAAGTTCGTTAAGATCACTTGTTGCAAAACGTCCACCGTCTAACATTACAAGCGGTCTTAATTCTGGTGGCATTACTGGAACAGCATCCAGAATCATCCACTCAGGCTTGTTATTTGATTCAATGAAATCTTCAACTAACTTTAAGCGCTTTACAATTTTCTTTTTTCTAATTTCAGAAGAAGTTTCTGTAAGCTCAATTCTAAGCTCTGCCCTTATTGCTTCTAAATCAAAATCCTGAAGCATTTTTTTAACAGCTTCAGCACCGATCATTGCAGTAAAAGCATCTTCACCGAAATCATCCTGAGCTTTAATATATTGATCTTCTGTAAGTAAATCTTTCGCAGCAAATGGAGAAAGACCAGGATCAACTACGATATATGATTCAAAATAAAGAACTTTTTCCAAATCCTTAAGTGCGATATCTAAAAGCACACTTATTCTAGATGGAAGGGACTTTAAAAACCAAATATGTGCAACTGGTGTAGCAAGCTCAATATGACCCATTCTGTCACGTCTAACTTTAGAAGTTGTTACTTCCACACCACATTTCTCACACACAAGTCCGCGATATTTCATACGCTTATATTTACCGCAAAGACATTCATAATCTTTTACAGGTCCAAAAATACGCGCACAGAATAAACCGTCTCTTTCTGGTTTGAAAGTACGATAGTTAATGGTCTCAGGTTTTTTTACCTCACCATAAGACCATGATCTAATTGCTTCAGGGCTAGCTAAAGAAATTTTGATAAAATCAAAATTATCAACAGCTGACTGGCCGAACATATTAAAATTGCTCATCTAAAACCCCTTCCTATTAATTCTCAATTTTAATTTCATTTTCAAGCTCAACGTTGAGGCAGAGAGATCTTAACTCTTTTACCATAACGTTAAATGACTCTGGAATACCACATTCGAAGTTTTGATCACCCCTAATGATAGATTCGTAAATTTTAATCCTTCCTGTTACGTCATCCGACTTAACTGTAAGCATTTCTTGTAGTGTATATGCAGCACCGTAAGCTTGTAATGCCCAGCATTCCATCTCACCGAATCTTTGACCACCAAAGTGGGACTTACCACCAAGAGGCTGCTGCGTTACTAAGCTGTAAGGACCAATAGATCTTGCGTGAATCTTATCATCTACAAGGTGGTGTAACTTAAGCATATACATGTAACCGACTGTAACTTTACGGTTAAACATATCACCAGTTCTACCATCAAATAAGCTTACCTGACCGCTTGTTGCAAGACCAGCAAGATCTAGCATTCTATTAACGTCTTTTTCTTTAGCACCATCGAATACAGGAGTTGCAAAATATACGCCGCGCTTCATTCTTGCAGCATAATCAATAAGCTCATCTTCAGATAAATTATCTATGAATTTAGAACTATTTTGCTCTTCATAAATTCCTTTAAGTAAATCACGTAATGAATCAATCTTCTCTGTTTTGTACCTAATATTATCAATCGTATTCGATATTTTCTTACCGATACCAGCAGAAGCCCAACCTAAGTGAGTCTCTAAAATCTGACCAATATTCATTCGCGAAGGTACACCGAGTGGGTTTAACACCATGTCAACAACAGTACCATCTTCCATGTACGGCATGTCTTCTTGTGGTAACACCCTTGATACAACACCCTTGTTTCCGTGACGACCAGCCATTTTATCACCAGGCTGTAATTTATGTTTCATCGCGATATAAACTTTTACGACTTTTAAAGCACCTTGTGGTAACTCATCGCCAGCTTGTACTTTTTCTACTTTAGAAGCAAAACGCTTGTTAAGTTTGTCTGATAATTCATCATATTGTTTTTTGAGAATATCAAACTGATTCATAACGTCCTGATTTGCTACTGTAAACTGCCATAACTGACCTTTAGAGTAGTTATCAAAAGTTTCTTCAGTAATTGTATCACCTGGTCTTGCACCTTTTGGTCCAGAAACAATTTCCTGGTTTAAAAGTACTTCACGTAATCTTCCATATACATAATTATCAAGAATTGCCATTTCGTCATCACGATCTTTAGATAATCTATCGATTTCCTGACGCTCTATAGCAAGTGATCTTTCATCTTTCTCAACACCACGGCGAGATAATACTTTTACAGATACGATTGTACCAGTTACCCCAGGCGGAACATGAAGTGACGAATCTCTTACGTCAGCTGCTTTTTCACCAAAGATTGCGCGAAGTAATTTTTCTTCTGGAGTCATTGGCGATTCACTCTTAGGAGTTACTTTACCAACTAAAATGTCACCAGCTTTTACTTCAGCACCGATGTGTACAATACCTGTTTCATCTAAATGTCTTAATGATTCTTCACTTACGTTTGGAATATCACGTGTTACTTCTTCAGGACCTAATCTGGTATCCCTTGCAACAACTTCAAATTCCTCGATATGAATTGATGTGAAAATATCATCTTTTACAATACGTTCTGAAATAAGGATTGAATCCTCAAAGTTATAACCATTCCACGGCATGAACGCTACCAGAACGTTACGACCTAACGCAAGCTCACCGTTTGCTGTACTTGGACCGTCGGCAATAACCTGTCCTTTTTCTACGTAATTACCAACTTTTACAAGTGGCTTTTGTGTAATACATGTATTGTAGTTTGAACGCTGATATTTAAGTAAGTTATAAATATCCACACCAGGAGATTCTTCAGAATCGCCTGCTTCAGATCTGATAACGATACGAGTAGAGTCAACCTGATCAACATAACCGCTTCTTTTCGCAATTACTGTTACACCAGAATCCTGAGCTACTAAGCCTTCGATACCTGTACCTACGAATGGAGCATCTGTATAAATAAGTGGAACCGCTTGACGTTGCATGTTCGATCCCATAAGAGCACGGTTCGCATCATCGTTCTCTAAGAATGGAATAAGCGATGCCGCAACAGATACTAATTGCATTGGTGTTACGTCAATGAAGTCAATCTTGTCTGGAGTAGACATGATAAAGTCACCATTTTTACGACAAGATACTAATGACTGAGCAAACCTTTTTTCATTATCAAGCTCTGCGTTTGCCTGAGCAATTGTATATTTTACTTCTTCAATTGCAGACAAGTAAACAACATGGTCCGTTACCTTACCATCTATAATTTTACGGTATGGACTTTCGATAAAACCAAGTGAGTTAATTCTTGCAAATGTAGAAAGTGAGTTAATAAGACCAATGTTTTGACCTTCTGGTGTTTCAATCGGACAAATACGACCGTAGTGAGTGTGGTGTACGTCACGCACCTCAAAGCCTGCTCTGTCTCTTGTTAAACCGCCGGGACCTAATGCAGAAAGTCTTCTTTTATGTGTTACTTCTGATAAAGGATTTGTTTGATCCATAAACTGAGAAAGTTGGGAAGAACCAAAGAATTCTCTAACAACGTTTCCAAGTAATTTTGAATTAATAAGATCATGTGGCATTACAGTATCAACGTCTACGCTAGACATTCTTTCCACTACTGTTCTTTCCATTCTCACAATACCAATTCTGAACTGGTTTTCCATGAGTTCACCAACAGATCTTACCCTTCTGTTACCTAAGTGATCGATATCGTCAATTTCACCGAAGCCATCTTTTACTTTTACAAGCATTTTTAATGCTTCAACGATATCTTCTTTTGTAAGTGTTCTAACTGTTTCTTCTGTGTTTAAGTCTAGTCTTGCATTGATTTTCACACGACCTACTGTAGATAAATCATAACGATCACCATTAAAGAATAAATTCTCAAATGTAGATTTTGCAGCATCAACAGTCGCAGGCTCACCTGGACGAAGTACTCTGAATATATCAATTAATGAATCTTCTATAGTTACGTTTTTATCAATGAAAAGAGTATTACGAATGTAAGGACCTGTTGTAATATTATCAATATTAAGTACGCCAAGTTCTTTGATACCCATTGTAACTAAAGCATCAACGGTATTCTCGCCTAATTCGTAACCTGCTTCAAAGAAAATTTCACCTGTGTTTTTATCAGCAACTTCTTCTGCTAAATAAAGACCGATTAAATCTTCGTTATCAACGAAATAATTTTTAAGTCCGTCTTCAACTAATTTTTTTGCCATTCTTGGGGTAATTTTGCTTCCAGCTTCTAGAAGCACCTTACCTGAATCGGCATCTACTAAATCTTTAATAAGTTTAGTACCCTTCATTTTTTCAGGTACAAACTCTGTTATCCATCTTTTTCCACTTCTTTTGTATACTACTTTTGAGTAGAAAAGATCTAAAATTTCTTTTGTATTATAACCCAAAGCTCTAAGTAATGTAGAAACATAAAGCTTTCTTTTTCTGTCAATACGGAAGTACATTAAGTCTTTCGCATCGAATTCTACATCGAGCCATGAACCTCTGTATGGTATAAATCTTGTAGCATATAAATATTTACCTGAAGCATGTGTCTTACCACCATCGTGGTCAAAGAACACACCAGGTGATCTATGCATTTGTGATACGATTACTCTTTCAGTACCATTTATGATAAACGTACCATTTTCTGTCATGAGTGGAATATCACCCATGTAAACTTCTTGTTCTTTAATACCTTTAATTTCGCGTGAAGCTGTATCTTCATCAACATGCCAAACTATTAAACGTAAAACTACTTTAAGAGCCGCAGAATAAGTAATACCTCTCTGACGACATTCTTCAACATCATACTTAGGATTTTCTAATCTATATTCTACGAATTCTATAGTTGCTGTGTTATTAGCGTCGCTAATAGGAAAAGTTGAACTTAAAACTTCTTGCAAGCCAACGTTTTTTCTTTCTTGTGGTAATTTTTCAGACTGTAAAAAATCATCATATGAATTAATTTGAACTTGAATTAAGTTTGGTATTTGCGTTACTGCTTCAATCTTACTGAATGATTTTCTAACTATTGGAGATGTTGAATTGAACTTCATCGAGTCTAACCCCGTGGGAATTAAAGTTAGTTACTTATAAAAAAAATGCGTAAAGGGCGCTTAGTTAAACGCCCTTCACAATTTAAGCTAAATAATAATTATTTAACTTCAACTTTAGCACCTGCTGCTTCAAGTTGTTGTTTAATTTTTTGCGCTTCGTCTTTAGAAACACTTTCTTTAACAACTTTTGGAGCACCATCAACTAAGTCTTTAGCTTCTTTTAAACCAAGAGCAGGAACAATTGCTCTGATTTCTTTAATTACGTTGATTTTGTTAGCACCGCCATCAACTAATGTTACTGTAAACTCTGTTTGTTCAGCAGCAGCTTCACCACCACCCGCAGCAGGCATAGCAGCCATAGCAACAGGAGCAGCAGCAGAAACGCCCCACTTTTCTTCAAGCATTTTTGAAAGCTCTGCAGCTTCCATAACTGTTAATGCAGAGAGTTCGTCAACGATTTTATCAAGTTTAGACATTTTTATCCTCAAACTATTTTAATTAATAAACAATTACCTATCACAATGATAATTACTTTGCAAGCATTATATCATTATTTAGTTGCATAGGCATTAACAACCCTAGCAATCTGACTTGGAACGGCATTAAGAACACCAGCAATTTTTGTTGCAGGTGCGTTAATTGTACCAATAATTTTTGCACGAAGCTCATCGAGCGAAGGCAGAGTAGCAAGAACTTTAACACCTTGAGCGTTAAGAGCCTTACCATTTAATGCACCACCAACAATCTTAAGTGCTTCGTTGCTTTTCGCAAACTCGCTGATTGCTTTAACAAAAGCAGGATCGTTTGAATAAGCTATAGCTATTGGACCTGTTAAAAATTGCTCTAGACAATCAAATTCTGTGTCCTTAATTGCTATTTTTACTAGCTTATTTTTTGCGATTTTCATGTGTCCCGAAGAAGCACGAATTTTTCTTCTGAGCTCAGTTATTGCAGCAACGGTCAAGCCATGATAATGAAATACAATAGCAATTGAATTTGCACTTAATGTATCATTAAGATTTGACACTAACTGGATTTTTTGATTTTTACGCACTTTATCTCTCCAAATGCATAATTGACACAATCATCTACTCTAAAACCGAACTAATTTCAAGTTTTATCGCAGGACCCATAGTCGTTGTAATAAACAATGACTTAAGATAAGTACCTTTAGCTCCACTTGGTCTAGCTTTAACTAATGCACCTACAAAGACTTTAACGTTATCAGCAATCTTGTTTGTATCAAAACTAGCTTTAGCAACGCCCGCATGGACGATACCAGCTTTTTCAGCTCTGAATTCTACTTGACCAGCTTTTACGTTTTTAACAGCCTGTGCAACATCCATTGTTACAGTACCAAGTTTTGGATTTGGCATCATACCTCTTGGACCAAGAACTTTAGCAACCTTACCGATTGCAGCCATCATGTCTGGTGTCGCAATACATCTGTCGAAGTTTACTTCACCAGCAGCTACTTTATCAATAAGCTCATCAGAACCTACAACATCCGCGCCAGCAGCTTTAGCTTCTTCAGCTTTAGCACCTCTTGCGAATACTGCAACTTTTAAAGTTTTACCTGTTCCGTGCGGTAATGATACTACACCACGTACGTTTTGATCAGAATGTCTTGTATCAACACCTAAATTGGCAACGATATCAACAGACTCATCAAATTTAGCTTTTGGTAAATCTTGAATTAAGCTTATTGCATCTGAAAGGCTATAAAATCTAGCACTATCAACCATTGCAAGTTTTGCAGCATAATTCTTAGGAAGTTTTTGTGTTTTAGTCTGGTTTTTATTTGCTTTCATAAACTTACTCCACAACCTCAATGCCCATAGATTTAGCAGAACCAGCAATCATGCTAGCTGCAGCTTCTTCATCATTGGCATTCATGTCTTTCATTTTTTTCTTCGCGATTTCTAGAATTTGCGCTTTTGTAATTTTACCTACTGTTGCGCCCTTGCCTGTGGTTTGTGAACCTTTGGCAACGTTTGCAGCTTTTTTTACGAAGAAAGAAACCGGAGGCTCTTTAGTTTCAAAAGCGAAAGTTTTATCACTAAAAACTGTAATAACTACAGGAATTGGCGTACCAGGTTCTGTAGATTGAGTTTTAGCGTTAAATTGCTTACAGAATTCCATAATATTCAAACCCCTTTGACCAAGAGCTGGACCAATTGGCGGAGATGGGTTTGCTTTACCTGCAGGAACTTGCAATTTAATATAACCAGTAATTTTTTTGGCCATACTTTTTTTCCTCTGTTTCTATAAATAACAAATTTAAGATTTTGAAACTTGTCCAAAATCTAAGTCAATAACGGTAGCTCTACCGAAAATCGAAACGGCCACTTTGAGCCTTGATTTTACAGCATCTACCTCTTCTACAACCCCAACAAACGACTCGAATGGACCATCAATAATTCTTACTGAATTACCCACTTCGTAGTTATCAGAAAATTTAGGCGCAAGAGCGGCCTGCTCAATGTGCTCGAAGATTTTCTTTACTTCTCTTTCTGATATAGGCTGAGGCTTATTGTTAGCACCTAAGAAATTAGTTACCTTAGGAATATTTCTAATCATATGCCATGTATCATCATTCATGACCATTTTAGCTAGCACATAACCAGGAAATATCTTTTTCTCAGCATTAACTTTCTTGCCTCTTTTAACCTCAACCACACCTTCTGTTGGAACGAGAACTTCTTCAATAAGATGGTCTACACCTAAAGCTTTAGCTTTCTCTAAAATAGATTGAGCTACTTTTTTCTCCTGACCTGATAGACTATATAAAACATACCATCTTGCGTCTGACATTATTTTTATCTCCCAAAACTCAATATGTATTGAACTATTTTCATAATTGCCGAGTCAACAAACAAAAAGAAAAGAGAAAACACTACTACTGCGGCTACTATAACACCACATGTAATTAAAGTCTCTTTTCTCGCAGGAAAACTTATTTTCTTTGCTTCTTGTTTAACTTGTCTAACAAAATCAGTAACTTTAATGCTACTCATAAAACCATCTTACTTATTTGGCAGGAGCGAGAGGAATCGAACCCCCAACCGCTGGTTTTGGAGACCAGTGCTCTACCAATTGAGCTACACTCCTATAAACCCTGCTTATTAAAACAAGCGGCCAAAGTATTTCTACTCGGGCCGCTGATAAATTTTGTACTACTGTACGATTTTTGCCACTACACCGGCACCTACAGTTCTACCGCCTTCACGGATAGCGAAGCGTAAGCCTTCATCCATAGCGATAGGTGCAATAAGTTCCACTGTAATCTTAACGTTATCACCAGGCATAATCATTTCCTTACCAGCTGGTAAGAATACCTGACCTGTTACGTCTGTTGTTCTGAAATAAAACTGTGGTCTATAGTTACTAAAGAATGGTGTATGTCTACCACCTTCTTCTTTTGTTAAAATATATACTTCAGCTTCGAACTTTGTATGAGGTGTAATCGAACCAGGTTTAGCAAGTACTTGACCACGCTCAACGTCTTCTCTCTTAACACCACGTAATAACACACCAACGTTGTCTCCTGCTTGACCTTGATCAAGTAACTTACGGAACATCTCAACGCCTGTACATGTTGTCTTCTGTGTAGCTTTGATACCAATAATCTCAACTTCTTCACCTACGTTAAGAACACCCCTCTCAATTCTTCCTGTTACTACTGTACCACGACCAGAAATCGAAAATACGTCTTCTACAGGCATTAGGAATGGTCTGTCAACCGCACGCTCAGGCTGTGGTATAGACTCATCTACTGCTTTCATTAATTCTAATATCGCATTCTCACCTAATTCAGCGTTAGAGTCATCAAGCGCACATAATGCAGACCCTCTTACTACTCTAATATCATCACCAGGGAAATCATACTTGCTCAGTAATTCTCTTACTTCCATTTCTACTAAGTCTAATAACTCAGAATCTTCCACCATGTCGCATTTGTTTAAAAACACTACAATCGCAGGTACACCTACCTGACGTGCTAATAAAATATGCTCTCTTGTTTGTGGCATTGGACCATCTGTAGCTGATACTACTAATATCGCACCATCCATCTGCGCAGCACCAGTAATCATGTTCTTTACATAATCGGCGTGACCAGGACAGTCAACGTGTGCATAGTGCCTGTTTGCTGTCTCATATTCTACGTGCGCTGTACTAATTGTAATACCACGCGCCTTCTCTTCAGGTGCCTTATCAATACTATCGTATGCTGTATAATTAGCTCCACCACTCTTCGCTAATACCTTCGTAATAGCTGCTGTTAATGATGTCTTACCATGATCTACGTGACCAATAGTTCCTATATTAGCGTGAGGCTTCGACCTCTCAAATTTTGCCTTTCCCATAACTACCCCTTGTATGACTAGTACAAATTATATAAATCTTTTGGAGCGGGTGACGGGAATCGAACCCGCACAATCAGCTTGGAAGGCTGAGACTCTACCATTGAGCTACACCCGCACTTGCTTGCGTATCTCAAAATGGTGGAAGAGGCAGGATTCGAACCTGCGAACACTTACGTGGGCAGATTTACAGTCTGCTGCCATTGACCGCTCGGCCACTCTTCCAAATCTCTGATTTTTGATACACAGCCTTTATCAAAGTATAATATATTTAGCTGGGTTCTTTTATTTCGTCAACAAAATTTACAAGTATTTTATAGATTTCTTGTCTTTTCCTGTTTTATGTCATAGAATTAGGCAAAATTCATACATATTTTATTAAAAAATTAACCATGTCAAAGCCAATTTATCTATACGGAAAGCACGTAATTGAATCGATTATCAATTCTAAAGCTCGAAAAATTTATCAAATTATATCCTCAGATTCAAATTTTATAAATTTATATAAAAAACAATTTGATACTACATTTCTGGATAATAAAGCAATAACAAAATTACTACCCGAAGGTTCGGTACATGGCGGTTATGCTATTCAATGCTCACCAAAAGACATTGTTTCTGTTGAAAAAATCATAGCTAATAAGAATAAATATAAAACTATTGCAGTTCTTGATCAGGTAACCGACCCCCACAATGTTGGCGCTATTATAAGAAGTGCTGTTTCTTTTAGTGTGAACTGCCTTATAATGCCTGAGCATAACTCAGTGATTGATTCCCCTACTCTTGCAAAATCTGCATCAGGCGGATTAGAGTCTATTGCTATTGCCATGGGTAACCTTACCAAAATCCTTGAAAAACTCAAAGATAATGAATACTGGATTTTCGGCATGGATGGTAAAGCTAGACAAGAAGTTAGTTATGTAAATAAGTTTGAGTATAAAGCAATTGTATTAGGATCGGAAGGCACAGGAATCAGACCACTTGTTGCAAAAACATGCGATGATCTGATTAAAATTAACATGACTGGGCTAGTAGAGAGTTTAAACGTATCAAACGCCGCAGCTATTTGCTTTTATGAAATTTTCAAAGATCCAAAGTAATATTTTCAATAATTCTGACCTTAATATTATTACATAGTATAGCATCTACTCTAAGATCATAATGAGCAAAACTTTGATTTTCAGTTAAAAATTGCTGCAAGCTATCACTAATTCTGTTTATTTGCCTTTTAGATATTGCATAATGAGCGTCTGATATATCTTCTCTATACTTAACCTCGCATGCAATTAAAAGATTTTGCGACTTGTTCTCGATAATAACATCTATTTCGCCATATTTCGTTTTATATCTGTGGCTTAGTATGTTATAACCCTTATTCTCCAGATATTTTATTACCCTTTTCTCAATATCGAGTCCAATACTATACGATTTCTTCATAGTTAAAATAATAACAAATTTTATACAATTCTATTGACATTCTTTTTGTTTTAAATTACAACAACTTAATATGCAATAATTATAACCAATACCGGAGTTGTTATGGACGCTGATTTAACAAATTACAAGCCTAGCGAAGATGAACCGTATATGAATACAAGGCAAGTCGCCTATTTCAAAAAGAAACTTATGGATTGGAAACTAGAGCTTATCAATGAGTCTAATGAAACATTGGAGCATCTAAAAGAGTCTAATATTAATAACCCAGACCCAAATGACAGAGCAAGTGCTGAAGTAGAGACTGCTTTTGAACTTAGAACTCGTGACAGATATAAAAAGCTTATTGATAAAATTGACTCTGCTTTATCAAGAATTCAAGACGGATCATATGGTTACTGCATTGAAACAGGCGACCCAATCGGTGTTAAACGCTTAGAAGCAAGACCAGTTGCAGCTTTATCTATTGAAGCGCAGGAAAGACGTGAGAACTACGAAAGAACTTACAATGAAGATGATGAATAAATTCTCAATTATAATTTCCCCAAAAATCAACCCGGTTAATAAGCCGGGTTTTTTTATTTATGAGGGAAATTTTGTATGTAAAAACGTTGCAAAAAGGACTAGAAATCAAAAGTTACTTATGATACAAGTTCATTAAATTATTGGCGTAAATATGGATTATAAAAAATACACAAGAATTATAATTAAAAAAACAATAAGAAGCATAAATAAAGGCTTTTTAAAGGTATTTAGTCATATTTATGAGGATAGCTTAAAAGGATACTTATTATCTTGGTTGTTTGGGATATTAATAATCTTATTAGTTCCTAATTCTATGTCAGCATTTTTAATAATATGCATACCTGTTATAAATAGAAGTTGTTATGAAAATATTACCTTTAATAATGCTTTACTGGCAAGGGAAGAAAAAATAAAATTCAGATTAGATTTATTAATAATATTTATATATTTGACTATTATGTTAATCATGCTTCTTGTTTATAAAAATCAATTAAAAAATACTTTAAATATTATAGAGTCAAGTTTCTTTACTAGTGTATATATAATAAATTCTTTAACCTCACGTTTCATTTGTTTGTTATTTGGGATTAAATTCAATCAGTTTATATACCTCTTTTTATCAAAAGAACGCATTCAACTAGAAACAGCTCCTTTTAATATGATGCCAAACAATTTAACGTCTTATAAAACATCTATGATTAATAATACTGATGCTGAACGTTCACGTTATATAAATATTATTTCGAAATTATAATTAATTGCTATTATTGATGAGACCAAAGGTATAAATATGGATTATAAAAGATATTCAAGAATTATAATTAGAAGAGCATTAAGAAGCATGAAAAAAGGCTTCTTAAATGTATTTAGTCATATTTATGAGGATAGCTTAAAAGGGTACTTATTATCTTGGTTGTTTGGGATATTGTTTTTCTTTATAATGATTCCGCCTCTAGGTATATTTCTTTTTATTTATGCTCTAAATTTTGAGAAAAAAATGATTTTAATGTTAAATTCTACTATTAAATCTCATAAAAATCTTACATAATCATATTCTAAAATATTGTTTATAACCTGCATATTAATTACTGTTATATCTATTTTAATAGTAAACAATTTTAAATTTCCCGCTATTATATATAGCAATGATGATAATATTTTTTCTTTAAAATCGACAAATCTTTTTAGTAACCTGTTTATAAGCATAGTTTATATGGTATCTAGTGGAATTAAAAGATCTATATGCATATTTTTAGGAATTCCATTAAGCCAGTATGTAAATATTGTCGGTGTAAGCAAATTTTTAATAAAGCCGTTGTTGAATACCACTAATTGCTACAATACAAACTCAACAAAAAACAATAATTCTATACAAAACTTTCATAGCAATAATTACAGAAGATATATCAACATTATTTCCAGAACTCCAAAATAACAATTTGATGCGCTAAAGTTTAAGAGATTAAAAATGGGTGAGCGGGGGGAAATAAAAAAATAGTCCAGTGAACTATTTTTTTATTTAACACCCATTTTTAAGCGAATAAACTCTAAGGAGTTTTTCGCATTTATTTACATAAAACCTATATTAATTCCTCACCCAAAGCTCTTTGAAATAACTCACCCACTAATGCTCTTTCATCATTAAGTAGTTTGTTTACAAAACTAACAAGCAGCGCATCTTTTGGATTGTTATAAATCACAGTGTTTTCTGCCCACGAAAGGCTTGTTCTCGGCGACATTGCAAAACTAATCTCGCCCATTGTAAAAGCTTTTCTTAGCAACTCAAAACAGGTTAAATACTGATCTAGTTTTTCATCTGATATAATATCTTTTATACCTGCAACCTTTTGCAAAATAAGCTTTTTTTCAACTTCCTTTGAAATATAATTGAGGTTCACGCATATGTGCCACCTATCAAGCTGCGCCTGATTGAGCTGGTTTGTACCTGCATAAATCCCTAAAAAGTCGCCACTTCCCAGTGTGTTAGATGTTGCAAATATTCTAAAATCCGTATGTGGATCAATCACAATATTTTCATCAATTAAAACCAGCTTACGATCATTCTCAAGTAACCTTTGCAGAATAAATAAAAAGTCAGGTTTTGCTGCATCATACTCATCAAGTATAAGCGCAATCGGTCTTTTAACTGACCACGGAAGCAATCCCTCTTTAAATTCCAGTACTTGTTTGTCGTTTTTTATAACGATATAATCCCTGCCAATAAATTCAGACCTGGATAAATTACCATCTAAATTTACTCTTAAAACAGGCCAGTTTAATCTGCTTGCAACTTGCTCAATATGTGTAGACTTTCCAGTACCATGTAGGCCCTGCACTAGCACATTTTTACGATATAAAAAGCCATTTAAGATTGCTTTCGTAACAAATGGATCAAACACATAGTTTTCATCAATTTTTGGAACCATGCTATTTTCTTCTTGTAATTTCGGAACTTCAAACTTTTCAGCAAATCCAAATACTTCCGAGCTTATATACGAATGGTTTGACTCAACTAAATGCTTTAACATCTGCTCTCTCCAATAAAAAAACCGCCATAATATTTTAGGCAGTTTTAAATTTATTTGCCACTATTTATTTTGGCTTGTGCTGCGGCAAGTCTTGCAATCGGCACTCTAAATGGTGAACATGATACATAATCAAGACCAATTTCATGACAAAATGCAATCGCTTCTGGGTTTCCGCCATGCTCACCGCAAATTCCAAGTTTAAGGCTTGATTGTGTTTTTCTTCCGCGCTCTACTGCTATTTGCATAAGCTCACCCACGCCTTCTGTATCTAAGCATGCAAACGGGTCATGTTCAAATACTGCTTTATCTTTATAAATACCAATAAATGAAGCTGAATCATCACGCGACATTCCAAGTGTTGTCTGCGTAAGGTCATTAGTACCAAAGCTGAAAAAGTCTGCAATTTCTGCTATTTCCCCACCTTTAAGCGCTGCTCTTGGAAGCTCAATCATCGTACCTACTGAATATTCACACTCAGATTTTGTATCATTAAATACTTTTGTAGCGGTATTAGTTACCAAGTCCTTCATGATTTCGATTTCACGGCGGCTCATAACAAGCGGAATCATAATTTCAGGCGCAACTTTCACACCTTTTTCTTTTACAGTAATTGCAGCCCTGATAATTGCCTCAACCTGCATTTCATAAATTTCAGGATATGACATAGCAAGCCTACAGCCCCTATGACCAAGCATTGGGTTAGATTCATGCAGCACTTCCGCACGCTGTTTAATAAAGTTTACAGTCTTACCTGAAACATTTGCAACCTGCTCAAACTCTTCTTCTTTGTTTGGTAAGAATTCATGAAGTGGCGGATCAAGTAATCTAATTGTTACAGGAAGCCCGTCCATAACTGTGAAAATCTTTTCAAAATCCTGCTGCTGCATTGGCATAAGCTTAGATAAAGCCTTTCTTCTATCTTCCTGATTTTCCGCAATAATCATCTCACGAATTGCAATAATTCTGTCAGGCTGGAAGAACATATGCTCTGTTCTGCAAAGTCCAATACCTTCCGCACCAAACTGCCTTGCAACTTCCACATCTTGCGGAGTCTCAGCATTAGTACGAACTTTAAGTTTTCTAATACTATCTGCCCATGACATAATTTTTTGGAAATTATCTGATAAATCAGGTTTTACAGTTGGAACCTCACCTAATATTACTTCACCATTGCTTCCATTAATAGTAATCATATCACCTTCTTTGATGACTTTATCACCAACAGTCATGATTGATTTTTTATAATCTATATTAATTTTTGATGCGCCACATACACATGTTTTACCCATACCGCGCGCAACTACTGCCGCATGCGATGTCATACCACCACGTGATGTTAAAATACCTTCAGATGCAAGCATCCCGTGGATATCTTCAGGAGATGTTTCAATACGCACAAGTATAACTTTAATACCTTTCTCAGCATATTTTTCAGCATCTTCTGCGCTAAATACCACAGCACCGCATGCAGCACCAGGAGATGCAGGAAGACCCTTATCGATTAATGTATATGTTGCTTTTGGATCTATTGTTGGATGCAGTAACTGATCAAGAGAGGTAGGTACAATCCTTGAAATTGCTTCCTCCTTAGATATTGTTCCTGCTTCACACATATCAACTGCAATATTTATCGCGGCATTCGCGCTACGTTTACCTGAACGTGTTTGTAATATCCAAAGTTTACCTTCCTGCACAGTAAATTCAATATCCTGCATGTCTCTATAGTTTGCTTCTAAATTATTTGCAACTGTTTGAAGCTCATTGAAAATTCCTGGCATTACTTCTTCAAGCGCCGCCTCTTTTGACTTATTTGCATTCTTACCGTGAATAGTAATTTGCTGCGGTGTTCTAATTCCCGCAACCACGTCTTCACCCTGAGCATTAACCAAATACTCACCATATAAATAGTTTTCACCTGTTGATGGGTCTCTTGTAAAACATACACCAGTCAAAGATGTATCGCCCATATTACCAAACACCATTGCCTGAATATTTACCGCAGTACCCCAAGATTCAGGAATATTATGCATTTTTCTATATGTGATAGCTCTTGCATTCATCCATGAGTCAAATACTGCCTGAATTGCGCCCCAAAGCTGCTCATTTACATCTTCTGGGAAGTCTTTTCCGCTTCTGTCTTTTACAATTGCTTTAAATTTATTTACTAAAGTTTTAAGGGCTTCAACATCTAACTGATTATCGGTTTTAGCGTCTCTTTCAATTTTCTCAGATTCCAAAACATCTTCAAAATAATGAGAATGTATGCCGAGTACTACATCAGAATACATTTGAATAAAGCGCCTGTAGCTATCATATGCAAATCTTGGATTATTTGTCTTTTTAGCTAACGCCTCTACTGTGACTTCATTAAGACCAAGGTTTAATATCGTATCCATCATACCTGGCATAGAAGCCCTTGCACCTGATCTTACAGACACTAACAGTGGGTTTGTACTATCACCAAAAGCATTTCCTATGATTTTTTGAATATGATCAATCCCTTCGCTTACAGATTTTTTAAGTGCATCTGGTATTGTTTTGTTATTTTTATAGTAGTCTACGCAGAGATTAGTTGTAATTGTAAATCCTGGAGGAACCGCAACACCACGTGCGCACATATCAGCAAGGTTTGCGCCTTTACCACCAAGAATGTCCTTCATTGTGGCATTTCCCTCTGCCTTACCATCTCCAAACGTATATACTAACTTTTCCATCTTTCGTAACCTAAAACTATATTTATACTAAATTCAACAATGCAAAATCTGCAAAATCTTTCACTAAATTGCTTACAGATCTAATTAAAGCAACTCTATTTAATTTTATATTTTCTCTGTCGTCATTTACAATTACCCCATCAAAAAATCTGTTAATCGGGTGAGTTAGATCGGTCAGCAACTCAAACATTCTAAAATACTCTTTGTTTTTAAAATGCTCTGCTACTTCGTCTTTTATATCCTGAACTGCATAATATAATGCATTTTCTTCTTCTTTTTCAAAGAGCGCTGTATCAAGCTTAACTTCTTTTACTTTTGGCATTGAGCTAAGTATTGAAATTGCTCGGTTAAGTGCAACTAACATCGGTTTAAACCTTACGTCATTAGCAACAGATTCTAATAATTTAATTCTATGATTTAAATCTGATAAATTTTCTGTCGATACTTTTGTCATAACGGCATCAAATACGTCCTGACGTTTAATTTCCTGCTTTTTAAGGAACTTAAAGCGATCTAAAATAAATGCGTAAATTTCATCAACAACGCGTTTATGTTTTTCACAAATGCCTTCTTCTTTATCCTTAAAATATTTTGCAGGGTAAAGGCTAAACGCAGTATCTAAAACCACCTTTAATGGCACTTGTAAATTGTTTTCTAATATTATTCTGATAATACCAAGCGCTGCTCTTCTAAGTGCATATGGGTCTTTTGAACTTGTTGGAATTTCACCAATACTGAAAAATCCTACAATTGTATCAATCTTATCACTAAGAGCAACCGCAATTGACTCTGGGTTTTTAGGGCATTCTGTGTCAGGTCCCAAAGGTAAATAGTGAGAATAAATTGCCTCACATACTTCTTCATGGTTTCCTTGAATATGCGCATAAATACTACCCATAAGACCCTGAAGTTCAGGGAATTCTGAAACAGCATTTGTAGTTAAATCAGCTTTAGCAAGCCTTGCTGCAGTTTCTACTTTTTCTAAATTTGAAAACGGAACCCACATAGCTAAATAAAGCGCTAAATTTGATAGTCTTTCAGACTTTTCAAACATATTACCAAGTTTTTCATGAAATGTTAGCCTTGATAAATCCTGCACTCTGTCTTCAAGCTTTACCGATAAATCCTGCTCAAAAAAGAACTTAGCATCTGCAAGCCTTGCTGAAATTACTTTTTCATTACCTTTAATAATATTTTGCGATGCGTGATAATCACTATTTGATACTATAATAAATTTATTAGTAAGCTCATCGTTTTTATTATAAAGCGGGAAATAACGCTGATTCGATTTCATTGTAGATTCGATTATTTGTGGCGGTACTTTTAAGTATTCATGGCTAAAATTACCTACTAATATAAGTGGCCATTCTACAAGCCCGGCTACTTCCTCTAAAAGCCTTTTATCTTCATGAATAATAAGCGCCATATCGCTTGCAACTCTTTGCATTTCCTGCCAAATAAACTGCATTTTTTCTTCAAAGTTCAAATATACAAATCGCTTTTTTAAATTTTCAGCGTAATCTGCAAAATATCTTACTTCAAAAGTTCCTTCACTTATAAATCTATGACCTTGTGAAGTTCTGCCGGCTTTTACTCCGCAATAACTTACTGGCAGTACTTTACCATCATAAAGGCAAACAATACTACGAATCGGACGCACCCATGTATCTGAATATACCGACCACTTCATTGATTTTGACCAGTTAAAATTTCTGATAATACCGTTTATAATATTTGTCAGCACTTCATTTAAATCAATATTTGAAGCTTTATTAATAATGCAAAAGAACTCACCTTTATCAGTAGAGATTTTTTGTAAATCTTCAAGTTGCTTACCATACTTCTTTAAGAACCCGTCAATAGCATTTTGGTTAGCATCAGTCCTAGGTCCTCTAATTTCCTGATCACCTGTTTCCTTAACGCTAATATTTTCTGCGTGAAGCACAAGTCTTCTGCTAGATACATATGTATCTATTTTTTTTGCTTCAATATTTTGTTTAGCGATTTGCTCACTAAATAATGTTTTAAGTTGCTCTTTGGCTTTCAGCTGCATTCTTGCAGGGATTTCTTCACCAAAAATTTCTAAAAGTAATTCTGACATAATCTACCCAACGTAACTTTCAGCACAAAGTTTAGCAAGCGCTCTTACTCTTGCTATATAGCTAGCTCTTTCACTAACACTTATAACGCCTCTTGCATCTAATATATTAAAGCAGTTACTTGCTTTTATGCATTGCTCATAAGCTGCTAAGGCTAAATTTCTTTTAATAAGCTCATTACACTCTTGTTCTGCATCTATAAAGTGCTGACGTAAAATATCTGCATTAGCAATATCAAGACAATATGCCGACATATGCTTTTCATATCTTTTGTGAATGTCGCCATAGCTATAACTATCCAGCATATTTTCAGGCGCATTATAGCGAAGGTCAAAAAAATTATCTTTGTTTTGAAGATACATAGCAATACGCTCAAGACCGTAAGTGAGCTCTCCAGTAATCGGCTTACACTCTATGCCGCCAATTTGCTGCATATAGGTAAACTGCGATATTTCCATACCGTCGCACCATACTTCCCAGCCAAGACCCCACGCGCCAAGTGTTGGACTTTCCCAATCATCTTCTACAAACCTAATGTCATGTTCTTTTGGATCGATACCAATTGCTTTTAAACTTGCAAGATATAAATCTACAATATCTTCTGGTGATGGTTTTAAAATTACCTGGTATTGATGAAACTTATAAACTCTGTTTGGGTTTTCACCATATCTACCATCTGTAGGTCTTCTGGATGGCTGAACATAAGCCGCTTTAATAGGCTTACTGTCAAGCGCCATAAGGGTTGTCGCAGGGTGGAATGTTCCCGCTCCCATTTCCATATCATATGGCTGAAGCATAACGCAGCCATAGTCGCACCAAAATTTATTGAGCGTAAAAATCAAATCCTGAAAAGAATCTTTTGCAGCCATAAAATACTACCTTAACCAACGTAATTCTTCGTATATATCACTTATAACATCACCTAATCCAAAGCGTGACAAAAGTCCCTTTTTCTTAGGTTCATATTTTTGAATTTTAAAATTTGTACCGAACTTTTCTTCTAAAAAACTATCAAGATCAGCTAAATGATCTATTAAGCCATGATCTAATGCTTTTTTGCCTGACCAAATTCTACCCGTAAATACTTCTTCTGGATCTTTTATTTTTGTACCGCGTGATGCCATAATCGCACCTTTAAAGTTTTCAAAAATATCATCCTGAACTTCTCTGATAATTGCTTTATCATTTTCATTTTCAGGTAAGAACGGATCTAATATACTTTTATTTTTACCAACCGTGTAAACTCTGCGCTCAATTCCAAGCTTATCTAAAGCTTTAGTAAAACCAAACCCTGCTGATATTACCCCAATACTTCCGACTATTGAATTATCACTCGCTATAATTTCGTCACAGCTTGCAGCTATATAATATCCACCAGATGCAGCGACATCTTCTAAGTAGCTATATGTTGGAATGCTATATTTTTTAGAAAGCTTTCTAATTTTTCTATAAATAAGGTCAGATTGAACAGGCGCTCCACCTGGAGAATTTATTTGTATTACCACCGCTTTTGGTTTTGATGTAAAAGCTTTCTCAAGAATGCTGTTATACTGATCAATGGTAATACCGTTTTTCTTAACACCGATAACACCTTTAAATGAAATCACAGCAACTGTTGGTTTTGGTTTGAACTTATTAATTAGCGCCTTCATTAAGCCTACCCAAATTGTAATATTTAATATTTTGCTTTTGCATATCACTTATACAATAGATATTGCGAAAATCAATTATAATAGCATCACTATTAAAATTTAGACCTTTAAATTCTGACCACTCAGTAAGCACTACTATTATTTTTGTACTATCCAAAACGCCCTGTAAATTATTGACAAAGTTAAAATTATCCAACTCTTTAGGCTTAGAATTTGTATAAGCAGGGTCATATATTATAGCATTCAAACCCTTGGATTTTAGCATCGGCAATATGGTCAGTGATGCGCTATCTCGCATGTCATCGGTGTTTGCTTTAAACGTAACGCCCAGTATTCCAATGTTATTTTGGTTATATTTTTGTGCAATTTTTACAATAAAATCAGCAAGATATTCTTTATGCATCTGGTTTGATACCAGAATATTGTTTATGATTGGCAGTTCCTTAGCGTGATTTTGGGCAGTAGTACTAAGTGCCTTAACATCCTTAGGAAAACACGACCCCCCAAATCCAGGACCTGGGTTTAAAAATGCCTTACCTATTCTGGAATCAAGACCAATACCCAGGGACACATCTTTGATATTTGCATCAAAACTATCGCAAAGTCTCGCCATTTCATTAATAAAACCCACTTTCATAGCTAAAAAACTGTTCGCCGCATATTTGATCATTTCAGCAGTTGTAACATTGGTATGCACAAATTCTGCTTTATCTTTAAAATAGCCAAAAATATCAATTATCCTGGATTTATCCTGATCATTTCTTGTGCCAATAATTATGCGTTCAGGATTCATAAAATCGTAAATAGCCGACCCTTCACGTAAAAATTCCGGGCAAGATGCAAAACTAAGTTTTTTAGGATATTTTTTATAAATATCTTCCCCAGTACCTATTGGAACTGTTGATTTTATTACTATGGTAGAAGATTGTGAAAGTACGTTTTCTAAGCTTTCTATAGCGCTATATAAATATGATAAGTCTGATGAACCTGTTTTAGGATCATTGGGAGTACCTACACATACAAAAGCAATGCTTGAATCTTTGAGGTCATTGATATTGCTTGTAAATTTCACCTTACCGCTATTAGTTGCTTCCTGTAAAAGCTCAGGTAAACCAGGCTCTAGAAACGGCGCAATTCCGTTTTTTAAGCTTTCAATCTTATCCGTTTGCATGTCAAAGCAAATTACAGATTTGCCAATTTTTGCAAGGCAAAGCGCCGTAATCAGCCCAACATAACCTGCACCTATTACAGCAATAATCATTTATACTTCCCTAATATACTTTTAATCTCATAGTGAAATTCAGGATTATCATACATATAGCCAATATTTGCGTCCAAAAATCCAACCTGATTCCCACAATCATAACGATCACCTTTAAATTCAAGTGCGTAAAAATCTTTATTTTCCAGCATCTTAATCATAGCATCAGTTAGCTGCACTTCCCCACCTTTACCTTTTGACTGATTGGCTAAAATATCAAAAATTTCAGGCTCAAGAATATAACGACCTACAATAGATAAATTTGATGGCGCGTCTTTAGGATCTGGCTTTTCCACCATATTCTTAATTTTATAGAGATTATTTTTAAGCTTGTCGGCGTCAATTATACCATATGAATTTGTTTTATCGCGTTCAACTTCAGCTACACCCACAACCGGAGATCCGTATTCATTGTAAACATCTACCATCTCTTTTAAAAAGCCTTGTTCGCATTTAAGCATTTCATCAGCTAAAATTACCGCAAATGGCTCATTTCCAATAAAATTTCTAGCGCAGTAAACAGCATGTCCAAGACCAAGTGGCTCTTGCTGCCTTACGAAAGCAATACTGCCCGCATCGGGAAGCCAGCCTTTTACCATACTCAGCTCATCCTTCTTTTGCTTCTCATCAAGTACTGACTGCAATTCATATGCATGGTCAAAGTGGTTGTTGATAGTATTCTTATTACGACCTGTAACAAATAAAAATAGCTCAATTCCAGCATTTTGTGCTTCTTCAAATGCATACTGAATTAAGGGCTTTGAGGCAACTGGCAGCATTTCTTTTGGAAGAGACTTGGTAACTGGCAAAAACCTTGTTCCTAACCCACCTACCGGAAATATAACTTTTTTAATTTTTTTCATAATTTGAAATATCTTTATAATAATACTTTAAAGCTAGCAAACTATAACAGAACTCATACAAATTTGGAATAAAATTTACATGACTTTATAACTAAATAGATATATAAAAGGGTTAATTATAAATATTAAACTTTAACTCCCTTTAATAAAAATGCAAAAAAACTACTATCTTGCTATAGATACGGTAAATTTAAATACATCGGCCGCAGTGCTTGATGATGAAGGAATTTTGGCATATGAGATTAACTTAAAGCCATCACAGCAAGCTAAAACTATATTCTCACTTATAGAACAAGTACTTGAAAAAGCTGGAATTTCATATGACATGCTCACAAAAGTTATAGTATCAATTGGTCCTGGCAGTTTTACAGGAATCAGGATTGGACTATCTGCCGCACAAGGCATAGCCATTGGCAAAAATATAGAAGTAGTTGGAATAGATAATTTTTCAGCATTTCTAGCAGATAAAAATATTACTGAAAATTGCCTGATCAGAATCGATGGCGGTAAAAGTGATTTTTATGAGGTAGAAATTATAGATGGTAAAATTGCATCTGAGGGCAAACTAGTAAACCAAACCTTAGAAACCAGTTTACCAGTTTATAATGTTGGCTATACAGATGTAACGGCACTTTCTGTTGCTAAGGCATTTTTAGCATCAAAAAATGGCAATATCAAATTAAGCCCGCCAAGCCCATATTATATAAGACCAGCTAACATAACCCAGCCAAAGGCTCAGCAATGTTAGAGAATATTTATATTATCCTCGATAAGCCGCAAATGGGCGAAAATATTGGGGCTGCAGCAAGGTCTATGGCAAATTTTGGTCTTATAAATCTTAGGATAATTTCACCACGCGATGGATGGCCAAATGAAGCAGCATATTATATGGCAACTTTTGGCAAAGATATTTTAGACAGAGCTGAAATATATGAAAATTTTGAAGACGCCATTAAAGATTTAAACCATGTGTTTGCAACCTTTGGCAGGGAGCTGACCCATTTTGCAAAACCCATTTTATCCCCAAGAAAAGCAAGGGAGAAAATAGAGGAAATTGGTAATCAAAATAAAGTAGGAATAGTATTTGGATGTGAGAGAGTGGGGTTAAATAACGACCAATTATCTATGTGCAATTCGCTATTAATGATTAACACCGCTGAAAATGCAAAGTCTATGAACCTTGCTCAAGCTGTAACTATTATTGCCTATGAGCTTAGCCAAATGAGCGAGCCAATATCTACACCGCAGACGCTTGCTAGCCTGCAAGATTTTGAAGGCATGATAAATCATTTAGACCAAGAGCTAAGTAATAAAGGTTTTTTTCAGGAACCCAATAAAAAGAAAGGCATGATGATTAATATACGCAACATGTTTAACAGGTGTATGTTTAATCATCAGGAGATTCAAACCTTACGCGGCATAATCAGAAGCCTTTCTAAATAGATACTAAGACATCAGATTCTTTTCTGCTATCTTCGTATTTTCTAAATAGTAATTCGGGATTTTCAACCGTATGGCGTAATTTTATTTTTCTATTTTGACTCTCTCTTACTAAATCCAAATACCAGATATTTATAATATCGCACCCCCCCTCTTCAATTAAGCGCGGTGAGTTTTTTAGATCTGTAATAAATTTCAAGTCTGCATCAAGCTCAATATATGTATCTAATAAATCTTTTTTAATATTATGAATCAGTGTATATTGCAGCGGAGTTTTTCCATAAATATCTTCTGCGTTAATATCAATTTTCTCACTTAGAACTTTTAAAAGTTTCGGTGTTAATGTATTTGCCATAGCCATTATGTGAAGAATATTTCTTAAAGATAATCCTTTTATGACTTCTACACCTAAGTTATTTTCAGCCATATACTCAACGATATCTAAAGCCCCTCTTTTAGCCGCTTTAAAAATAGCAGTTTCTAATAATATATCTTGATGCTCAATGTCTGCATTATTTTTACATAAAATTTGTACTGTTTTTAATGTCCCCTGACTTGCAGCTAATATAAGAGGTGTTTCAAATTTTTTGTTTTTAGAGTTAACATCAGCCCCCTTTTTTAAAAGAATAATTAATATATCATATGCAATCTTTGGATTCATACATGCAATATGCAAAGGGGTATTTTTATTAGTATCTGCAATATTAACGTTAAAACCACACTTTATTAAATTAAGAACTGATAATTTGCAAGATTTTGAAACCGCATAATGAAGTAAGCTGCCACGTCTGGAATCTTTATAATTCAATATTTCTTTTTTGAACTTATTTGGTAACTCATTTATTTCCAAAAGTATATCAGGTCTATCTGATGATATAGCAGCAATAAACACTTCAAATATACGTTGTAAATTTTCACTATTTATTGCATCCTTGAGAATATCAAATATTTGATATGGATCTTCATATTGATAGACCGATTTTTCAGCATCAAAATTTTCTGTAAATTGCATACACTCCCCTTGTCATAGCAAATTCAAAATTATATTAAAAATTTTATAATTTCTATGCAAGGAATAAAAAAGGATAAGACTTACAATCGTCCCAAAATGCTCTGCATTTTTAGCAATAGCCGTACGGCAATAACTGTCGTCATTGCGCGCGGGCATAGCCCCGCAAAGCAATCCACATCATTCTTAAGGATGTATAGTGGATCGCCGCGGAAAACTTCATTTTCCTCGCGATTGTATGGGTTCGGAGTATCGGTGACGGAATATTGGAGGAAAAGGGTTGACAATA